>OKVS01000140.1_pt1 | contig 35661 bp, 37 predicted proteins | sample 1606911 | NCBI WGS metagenome assembly OKVS01 (sample SAMN03281016, study PRJEB24777) | human gut metagenome | isolation source: fecal sample PR161 from 1 month old female Malay infant, caesarean... | reverse complement strand
CGCGTCTGAGCGCTCTGGCGACACCTTTATTCCGCTGTACGATCGCGTAGAGATCGCCCACCAGCACGGGGCGGATCTGTTTATGTCGATTCACGCGGACGGCTTTACCAACCCGTCTGCCCGCCGGTTGCCTCGGTTTTTTGCGCTGTCCAACCGCGGCGCCAGTAGCAGCCATGGCAAAATACCTCTCCGACCGCGAAAACCGGGCGGATGAAGTCGCCGGGAAAAAAAGCCACCGACAAAGACCACCTGCTACAGCAGGTGCTGTTCGACCTCGTGCAGACGGATACGATCAAAAACAGCCTGACGCTCGGCTCGCACATCCTGAAGAAGATTAAGCCAGTGCATCGCCTGCACAGCAGGAGCACCGAACAGGCGGCGTTTGTGGTGTTGAAATCACCGTCTATCCCGTCCGTGCTGGTGGAAACTTCGTTCATTACCAACCCGGAAGAGGAGCGACTCCTCGGCACCACGGCGTCTTCGTCAGAAGATCGCCAACGCCATCGCCTCCGGCATTATCAGTTACTTCAACTGGTTTGATAACCAAAAAGCGCACTCCAGGAAACGCTGATGAAACCCAATGCTCAACTGGTCAAAACCTTCCTGCTGCAGCTGCAGGACGAAAATTTGCCAGAAACTGGCCGCCGCAGACGGCGGTGAATTCCAGGAAGATAGCTGGCAGCGCGAAGCGGGCGGCGGCGGGCGCAGCCGCGTGCTGCGTAACGGCGGCATCTTCGAACAGGCGGGCGTGAATTTTTCCCACGTTCACGGCGACGCCATGCCCGCGTCCGCTACCGCGCACCGCCCTGAGCTGGCGGGCCGCAGCTTCGAAGCGATGGGCGTCTCGCTGGTGATCCACCCGCATAACCCGTTTGTTCCGACCAGCCACGCCAACGTCCGCTTTTTCATCGCGGAGAAGCCGGGGGCCGATCCGGTCTGGTGGTTTGGCGGCGGTTTCGACATGACGCCCTACTACGGCTTCGAAGAGGATGCCGTGCACTGGCATACCACCGCGCGGGACCTTTGCCTGCCGTTTGGCGAGGACGTCTACCCGAAATTTAAAAAGTGGTGCGACGATTATTTTTACCTGAAGCACCGCGACGAACAGCGCGGCATCGGCGGGCTGTTCTTTGACGATCTCAACACGCCGGATTTTGATACGGCATTTAGCTTTATGCGCGCGGTGGGCGAAGGGTTCACCGACGCGTACCTGCCGATTGTCGAACGCCGTAAAAACACCGACTACGGCGTGCGCGAGCGTGAGTTCCAGCTTTATCGTCGCGGGCGGTACGTGGAGTTCAACCTGGTGTGGGATCGCGGGACGCTGTTCGGCCTGCAGACCGGCGGACGCACGGAGTCGATTCTGATGTCTATGCCGCCGCTGGTGCGCTGGGAGTACAGCTACGAGCCAAAAGAAGGCAGCCCGGAGGCTGCCTTGAGTGAGTTCCTTAAAGTACGCGACTGGATTTAACTGCCGGATGGTGCTGCGCTTATCCGGCCTACTCCATCCCCAGGTCGGGTAAGCACACGCGCCCTTACAGCGGCTGCGTCTGCGCCTCAACCACCGCCAGCGCCACCATGTTCACGATACGGCGCACGGAGGCAATCGGCGTTAACACATGCACCGGCTTCGCCACGCCCATCAGCACCGGTCCTACGGTCACCCCTTCAGAGCTGGAGACGCGCAGCAGGTTGTAACTGATACGCGCCGCTTCCACGTTCGGCATAATCAGGATGTTCGCCGATCCCTTCAGCGGGCTGTCCGGCATACGTTCGTTGCGGATGCTCTCCACCAGCGCGGCATCACCGTGCATTTCCCCGTCAATCATCAGCTCCGGCGCACGCTCGCGCACCAGTTCCAGAGTCTGGCGCATTTTGCACGCCGCCGCGGATTTAGACGAACCAAAGTTTGAGTGCGACAGCAGCGCCACCTTCGGCTCAATACCAAAGCGACGCACGGTCTCGGCGGCCATCACGGTGATCTCCGCCAGTTCGTCCGGGGTTGGATCGTCGTTCACGTAGGTATCGGCAATAAAGGTGTTACCACTCGGCAGCAGCAGCGCGTTCATCGCCCCGGCGGTGTGCACGCCGTCGCGATAGCCGAAGATCTCCTGCACCACGCTGAAATGCTCGTGGTAATCGCCGATGGTGCCGCAGATCAGCGCATCCGCCTCGCCGCGATGGACCATGATCGCGCCGATGACCGTAGTATTGCTGATCACCGCCCGCTGCGCCTGTTCCTGGGTGATCCCGCGACGCTTCATGATCGCGTAATATTCGTTCCAGTACTCCTTGAAGCGCGGATCGGATTCGTTGTTAACGATCTCGAAGTCGACGCCCGGTTTAATCTGCAGGCCCAGCTTCTGAATTCGCATCTCGATCACGCTCGGACGACCAATCAGGATCGGCTTCGCCAGCCCTAAGGTGATCAGCTCCTGCGTGGCGTGCAGCACGCGCGCCTCTTCCCCTTCCGCCAGCACCACGCGCTTCGCGTCTGCGCGAGCCTGAGAGAAGATCGGCTTCATAAACAGGTTAGTTTTGTAGACGAACTCGGTGAGCTTATCGACGTACGCGTCGAAATCCTGAATCGGACGCGTCGCCACGCCGGAGTCCATCGCCGCTTTGGCAACGGCTGGCGCAATTTTGACAATCAGGCGCGGATCGAACGGTTTTGGAATGATGTAGTCCGGGCCAAAGCTCAGATCCTGATCCCCATACGCGGAGGCGACCACTTCGCTCTGCTCAGCGTGCGCCAGCTCGGCGATGGCGTGAACGGCGGCAAGCTTCATCTCTTCGTTGATCGCCGTCGCGCCGACGTCCAGCGCGCCGCGGAAGATGAACGGGAAGCAGAGCACGTTGTTCACCTGGTTCGGGTAGTCGGAACGGCCGGTACAGATAATGGCGTCTTCGCGCACCGCTTTCGCCAGCGGCGGCAGGATTTCCGGCTCCGGGTTCGCCAGCGCCAGGATCATCGGTGCGCGCGCCATTTTCTGCACCATTTCCTGGGTCAGTACTTTCGGGCCTGAACAGCCGAGGAAGATATCCGCGCCGTCAATCACGTCCTCAAGCGTGCGCTTGCCGTCATCTTCCACGGCATACGCCGCTTTGGTTTCCGCCATGTTCGGCTCGCGGTCTTTGTAGATAACACCCTTAGAGTCGCAGACCACGATGTTGTGTTTCTGCATCCCCAGCGCCACCAGCAGGTTCATACAGGCGATGGCCGCCGCGCCCGCGCCGGAGACCACCATGCGCACGTCGGAGAGATTTTTCTCCACCACGCGCAGGCCGTTGAGAATGGCAGCGGTGCTGATAATCGCCGTGCCGTGCTGGTCGTCATGGAACACGGGAATGTTCATACGCTCGCGCAACTTCTGCTCGATATAGAAACATTCCGGCGCTTTGATGTCTTCCAGGTTGATCCCGCCGAAGGTCGGCTCCAGCGCGGCCACCACGTTGATGAACTTATCGGGATCGAGTTCGTCCACTTCGATATCGAACACGTCGATACCGGCAAATTTCTTAAACAGAACGCCCTTCCCTTCCATCACCGGTTTACCGGCCAGGGCACCAATGTTGCCCAGGCCCAGCACCGCCGTACCGTTAGAGATAACGGCGACAAGGTTGCCGCGCGCGGTGTATTTGTAGGCCGCCAGCGGATCTTTTTCGATCTCCAGACATGGCGCAGCCACGCCCGGCGAGTAGGCCAGCGCCAGATCGCGCTGGGTCGCCAGCGGCTTGGTTGGGGAGACCTGAATTTTACCGGGGACAGGGAACTCGTGAAAATCGAGGGCACTCTGTTTTAACTGATCGTCCATCTTGTTATTCCTTTTACGTATCGGTCAGATAGTATCGCCGCTGAGCAGCGCATAAACTTTGAAGGCTGCCAAACTCTCACCATCACACATTAAAAATTGTTATCAATTTATAACAGCCATGTTACCCGTCTCAAAAGCAATGCCTGCCCCGTCTGCTATGCTTTTTTGTTAAGTCCATCATGATTTTCTCAGAAGTGTGAACTAACGCACTCATCTAACTCTTTTATTTCCAAGGAGTAATTATTTATGAACCAGCTAGACGGCATCAAACAATTCACCACCGTGGTTGCAGACAGCGGCGATATCGAGTCGATTCGCCACTATCAGCCAGAGGACGCGACCACCAACCCTTCGCTGCTTCTGAAAGCGGCGGGGCTTGCCCATTTTAGCCATCTGATTGACGACGCGATTGCCTACGGTAAACAGCGCGGGAAAACGCAGGAGCAGCAGGTTGCTGAAGCCAGCGACAAGCTGGCGGTTAATTTTGGTGCGGAAATTCTGAAAAGCATTCCGGGGCGCGTGTCGACCGAAGTAGATGCCCGCCTCTCATTCGATCAGGAAAAGAGTATTAACAAAGCGCGCCGCCTGGTGGAGCTCTACCAGGAACAGGGGATCGATAAGTCACGCATTCTGATCAAGCTCGCGTCCGCATGGGAAGGCATCCGCGCGGCAGAGGTTCTGGAAAAAGAGGGGATCCACTGCAACCTGACGCTGCTGTTCTCCTTTGCCCAGGCGCGCGCCTGTGCCGAAGCGGGCGTGTTCCTGATCTCGCCGTTTGTCGGGCGCATCTACGACTGGTATCAGGCGAAACAGCCGATGGACCCGTACGTGGTAGAGGAAGACCCTGGCGTGAAGTCGGTGCGTAATATCTACGATTATTACAAGCAGCATCGCTACGAAACCATTGTGATGGGGGCCAGCTTCCGCCGCACCGAGCAGATCCTGGCGCTCGCAGGGTGCGACCGTCTGACCATCTCCCCTGACCTGCTGAAAAAGCTGCAGGAGAGCGACGAAACGGTGATCCGCAAGCTGGTGCCGACCTCTACCGTCCTGCCAAAACCGAAAGCCATGACCGAAGCGGAGTTCCGCTGGGAGCATAATCAGGACCCTATGGCCGTGGAAAAACTGGCGGACGGCATCCGCCAGTTCGCCGTCGACCAGCGAAAACTCGAAGATCTTCTCGCCGCCAAACTTTAACCTTGCCACGGAGTGAACTATGTCCCGTAAAGAGCTCGCTAACGCCATTCGCGCCCTCAGCATGGATGCCGTACAAAAAGCCAATTCCGGCCACCCTGGCGCCCCGATGGGGATGGCCGATATTGCCGAAGTGCTGTGGAACGACTTCCTGAAGCACAACCCCACTGACCCAACCTGGTACGACCGCGACCGTTTTATTCTTTCCAACGGCCACGCCTCGATGCTGCTCTACAGCCTGCTGCACCTTTCCGGCTACGACCTGCCGCTTGAGGAGTTAAAAAACTTCCGCCAGCTGCACTCCAAAACGCCGGGCCACCCGGAGATCGGCTATACACCGGGCGTGGAAACGACCACCGGCCCGCTGGGCCAGGGGCTGGCGAATGCCGTCGGCCTGGCAATTGCCGAGCGTACGCTGGCCGCGCAGTTCAACCAGCCCGACCACGAGATTGTCGATCACTACACCTACGTCTTTATGGGTGACGGCTGCCTGATGGAGGGGATCTCCCACGAGGTCTGCTCGCTGGCGGGCACGCTGGGGCTCGGCAAGCTGATTGGCTTCTATGACCACAACGGCATCTCCATCGACGGGGAAACCGAGGGCTGGTTTACCGATGACACGGCAAAACGCTTTGAGGCCTATCACTGGCACGTGGTGCACGAGATTGACGGCCACGATCCGGAAGCGGTGAAAAAAGCGATTCAGGAAGCGCAGAGCGTGAAGGACAAACCGTCCCTGATTATCTGCCGTACCACCATTGGCTTCGGCTCGCCGAACAAAGCGGGCAAAGAAGAGGCGCACGGCGCGGCGCTGGGCGAAGAGGAAGTGGCGCTGACCCGCCAGAAACTGGGCTGGAAATATCCGCCGTTTGAGATCCCGAAAGAGATCTACAGAGCATGGGATGCGCGCGAAGACGGTGAGAAAGCGCAGCAGGCCTGGAACGAAAAAATTTGCCGCCTACAAAAAAAGCGCACCCGGAGCTGGCCGCCGAGTTTTCCCGCCGCATGAGCGGCGGCCTGCCGGTAGACTGGGACGATAAAACCCAGGCGCTGATTGAAAATCTGCAGTCCAACCCGGCGAAAATCGCTACCCGTAAGGCGTCGCAAAACACCCTGAACGCGATTGGCCCTCTCCTGCCTGAGCTGCTCGGCGGCTCGGCGGATCTGGCACCAAGCAACCTCACCATCTGGTCCGGCTCTAAATCCCTGAAGGAAGACATTGCCGGGAACTACATCCACTACGGCGTGCGCGAGTTTGGGATGACCGCGATTGCTAACGGCATCGCCCATCACGGCGGCTTCATACCCTACACCGCCACCTTCCTGATGTTCGTCGAGTACGCCCGAAACGCGGCGCGTATGGCGGCGCTGATGAAGGCCCGGCAGATCATGGTCTACACCCATGACTCCATCGGGCTGGGTGAGGATGGTCCGACGCACCAGGCGGTAGAGCAGTTGGCAAGCCTGCGCCTGACGCCAAACTTCAGCACCTGGCGTCCGTGCGACCAGGTGGAAGCGGCGGTGGGCTGGAAGCTGGCCGTTGAGCGTCATAACGGACCTACGGCGCTGATCCTGTCGCGCCAGAACCTGGCGCAGATCGAGCGCACGCCGGAGCAGGTAAAAAACATTGCCCGCGGCGGGTACATCCTGAAAGACAGCGGCGGCAAGCCGGACGTGATCCTGATTGCCACCGGTTCCGAGGTGGAAATCACGGTGAAAGCGGCGGAGAAGCTTACCGCCGAAGGTCACGCGGTGCGCGTGGTATCTCTGCCTTCAACGGATATTTTTGACGCCCAGGACGAGGCGTATCGGGAATCGGTGCTGCCTTCCAGCGTTGCGGCGCGCGTGGCGGTGGAAGCGGGTATTGCCAACTACTGGTATAAGTACGTGGGGCTGAAAGGGGCAATTGTGGGCATGCGGGGTTACGGTGAATCCGCTCCTGCCGACAAGCTGTTCCCGTATTTCGGCTTTACCGTTGAGAACGTGGTGGAGAAAGCGCTGAGCGTGTTGTAGTGCGACAGCGCTATCCGGCAAAACTAGCGTGTGATCCACAGCGTGGGCCAGGCGTCTCGGCCCATTCCAGCTATCGCAGCTTGGCTCTTCCGCATAGCGCACCAGGCGGAAGCGCTGGCCGTCAAAGCGCCAGCGCGTCTGGATCCCGCAGTCTCCTATACCGCGTCCCAGCGCCAGCGTCGTGCAGCTCGCGCGTTTCTCATCGAAGCGGGCGTTCATCAGCTCCATGTCGCTGCTCTGGCCTGGAGGGGGGTGAACGGCAGACGTAACCTGACGCTACGGGCGGCGAACGGTTTTTTTACGCGAGACCTGCCACGCCAGATCGACCGTGTTATAGGCCCCCGCTTGCACATGCTGTAGCGATCAACAGCGCTTTGTCATCCGTTAATGCAGTGACGCGTACTTCACGACGGTTAGGATCCAGCGAGCACTGGCTGTTGTTCATCCGCCACGTCCCATAATCCAGCAGATCGTTCAGCTCGCTATGCGTCAGCGGCGTTGGCGTCGGATTCACCACTGCCACCTTTTTTAATGCCGGTGCAGGAGGCACGCTCAGCGGCGGGCTATCTCCTTTTTAATCCATGCCGTTTCGCTGCCAACGCGCTTCTGCTGGGCGTCGATAAACAGCAGCGCCGCCTTCAGACCGACCAGCGAGATCGTCTGCTTCCCCCCGCGCAGGGTCAGCGCCTGCCCTTCCTGAATGGTTTTCAGAAACGTGGTGATGGTACCCGCATCTTCAGTTTTGAGATGCCAGGGGGTTAACTGCCAGTGCTGCGAATTGAGCTTTAACGGAACGTTGTCGAGCAGCAGGCGCGGGGCAATGTCAGGCTCTTTAACCGGCGGGGCCGAAAGCCCGCCGAGATCGATGCGCAAGCTGGCGTCCGTTTTCGCGCCTGCACTACGGCTCAGCGTCATGACCAGACCGCGATGCTCGCCGGTGTTTCGCGCCACGCAGAAATTCTGGTTGTTGCAGGTAACCTGCCAGTCTGAAAAAGACTGCTGCGCGGGCGCAGCCCACACCAGAGGCGCGGGTAGCACGCAGAAAATGAAGAAAAGCAAAACGCAGTAGCGCATGAATGGCACAGCCCCGGAAACGAAAAGGTCAATCTGGGGCGTATCTTCGTGCCCAGGGCGGGCGGGCTCAATCGGATTTATCGGATAGATTTATCTGAAATACACGTTATCACGACATCGGTTTAGGGTTCATTAAGCCGCTGGTTTGCAGATACTGTAACAGGATCACCGCTTTACCGTCGCGGATCTCGCCGCTTTTCACCATCTCAACGGCCTGGGTGAAAGGCATTTCCAGCACTTCAATGTCTTCATCCTCCACGCCGCCGCCGCGATGCGTGCGCTGGGCATCGGTGTATTCCGCAATGAAGAAATGGACCAGCTCGGTCACCCCGCCAGGGGACATGAAAAGCTCAAAGACTTTTTGCACCTCGCCCACTTCAAAACCGGTCTCCTCAACGGCCTCCTTGCGGATGCAGACTTCCGGCTCATCGTCATCAAGCAGGCCGGCGCAGGTTTCAATCAGGCGCCCGTCCGCATTGCCGTTGACCCAAGTCGCGACCCGGAACTGGCGAATCAGCACTACGCTTTGCTTTTCACGGTTATACAGCAGAATGGTTGCGCCATTGCCCCGGTCGTAGACTTCGCGTTTGTGGCGAATCACGTCACCGTTCTTACGGGTTAAATCGTAAGTGATGTTACGCAGGACAAAGTAATTTTCAGAAAGGATTTTGTCTTTGATAACGGTAATGTTCAGGGACATACGGGCTCCACGGCTAAATGAGTCTGTTTATACTACCCCGTGAAGCCCGCTTTGTCGTCCGTCGGCTCAAACGGCGCGTTACTTCTCGCCAGATTTCAGGTTAATACCCAAAGCGGCTTTTGGATCAATAACCTTATCTTTAGTATGAATAAGCTATTTGCTCGCTACTGCGTTATCAGGCAATGTACAACTGCCCATGACCTGTGGCTGAGCCATTTTATGCAGAGATCCGTTCCGTGACCGTTAAACGCCCCGTTTCCGGAAGCCTTGCCTGGGCTTTCTTTTCGATCATTGCCCTGTCCGTGCTGACCAGCACCGTCGCGCTGCTGACGCTTGCCAGCAGCCAGCGTGACGCCGAAGCTATCAACATTGCGGGCTCGCTGCGCATGCAGAGTTACCGCCTCGGCTACGAGATGCAGCGCAACAGCCCCTCCCTTATGGCGCATCGTGAGAACTGGCAGCGAACGTTAAGCGCGCCTTCCCTGGAGAAGCTGAACCGCTGGTACGTCCCGGACAACGTCAAGGCGCGCTATCAGCAGCTGCATGTGGCCTGGCTGGACATGGACAAGCACATCGCCCGCGGCGACAGCGCATGGTATGACGCTCACATTGAGGATTTTGTCGGCCGCATTGATGCCTTTGTGCTCGCCCTCCAGCACTACACCGAAAATAAAATCCAGACGGTGACCCTCCTCTCTCTGGCTGGCGCGCTCGGGATCCTGCTGCTGACGCTGTTTACCCTGCGGCGCATCCGTCGCCAGGTGGTGTTGCCGCTGAACAACCTGGTGGCCGCCAGCGAACGCATTGAGCGAGGGGAATTTACCACCCCGGCGCCGGACACCGCGCTCCCCAACGAGCTGGGCCAGCTCTCCCGCGCCTTCAACCATATGTCGGGCGAGCTACATACTCTCTATCGGTCGCTCGAAGCCTCCGTCGCGGAAAAGACGCGCCATTTGCATGAAGCCCACCAGCAGCTCGACATGCTGTTCAAATGCTCCCAGGCGCTGAATACCGGGCAGATAGACAGCCTGTGCTTCCGGCATATTTTGCAGATTGTGCATGAATACACGCAGATGAATTACCTGGAGCTACGCACCAGCGACGACTGGCGGCTGTGTGAAGGAACAGAGGTGAGCGGCATTTCTCTGCAAACCCTGCCGGTGCTGATGCAGGATACCCTCTACGGCGAGCTGCGCTGGCAAAGCGAGACGGGCAGCGTTCCTCTTCCGCTGATGAGAAGCGTGGCGACCATGCTCGGACGTGGGCTGTACTTTAACCAGGCGCAGAAGCATTACCAGCAGCTGCTGCTGATGGAGGAGCGCGCCACCATCGCCCGCGAGCTGCATGATTCGCTGGCGCAGGTACTCTCCTATCTGCGGATCCAGCTCACGCTGCTTAAACACGCCGTGCCGGCGGAAAATGCCTCCGCGCAGACGATCATCACCGACTTCTCCCGCGAGTTGAACAACGCCTGGCAGCAGCTGCGCGAGCTGCTGACCACCTTCCGCCTGACGCTAAACCATGCGAATTTACCCGCGGCGCTGCAGGAGTCCCTCGATGCCCTGCAGAGCCAGACGCAGGCGAAGCTGCACCTCGACTGCCGCCTCTCCACCCTGGCGCTTGACGCGCAGAAGCAGGTGCATTTGCTGCAGATCGTGCGGGAGGCCGTCCTGAATGCGATTAAGCACGCGCAGGCCAGCGAGATCACCGTCAGCTGCGTGACCGCCTTGGACGGCACGCACAGCGTCAGCATTCGCGACAACGGCATCGGGATTGGCGAGGCCAGCGAGCCGCCGGGACACTACGGGCTGAACATTATGCGAGAACGCGCGCAACGGCTCGGCGGAATGCTGCACTTCTCGCAGCCGCAAAACGGCGGCACGCAGGTCAGCGTGACGTTCCCCGCACCCGCGCCGTTAACAGGTAAATAACGGTAAAGGGGGAAGCGCCGGGAAAAGCGCATGATAATTTACATTATCTCCTTTATTTCTCCACGTTTGGCCTGGGCCTTACCGCTAAAGTGATGCGGGCAATAAACAATAATGACGTGCAGCAAAACGAGGTCACACTTTCATGGCGAATTTTTTCATCGATCGCCCCATTTTTGCCTGGGTGCTTGCCATCCTGTTGTGTCTGACAGGTGTCCTGGCGATTACTTCTCTTCCCGTTGAGCAATATCCCGATCTGGCACCGCCTAACGTGCGTGTCACAGCAAACTACCCCGGCGCGTCCGCACAAACGCTGGAAAATACCGTGACGCAGGTTATCGAGCAGAACATGACGGGTCTGGATAATCTGATGTACATGTCCTCCCAAAGCAGCGCCACGGGACAGGCGACTGTCACCCTGAGCTTTGAGGCGGGCACCGACCCGGACGAAGCGGTGCAGCAGGTACAAAACCAGCTGCAGTCGGCCATGCGTAAACTGCCCCAGGCCGTGCAGAACCAGGGCGTCACCGTGCGTAAAACCGGTGATACCAACATTCTGACCATCGCGTTTGTCTCCACCGATGGCTCAATGGATAAACAGGACATTGCGGACTACGTCGCCAGTAATATTCAGGACCCGCTCAGCCGTATTAACGGCGTGGGGGATATCGACGCCTACGGCTCACAGTACTCGATGCGTATCTGGCTCGATCCCAACAAGCTGAACAGCTATCAGATGACGGCGACCGACGTGACGGACGCCATCAAAGCACAGAACGCCCAAATTGCCGTGGGGCAACTGGGAGGCACGCCTTCCGTCGATAAACAGGCCCTGAACGCCACCATTAATTCACAATCTCTGCTTCAGACCCCGGACCAGTTCCGCAACATCACCCTGCGCGTGAATCAGGATGGCTCAGAAGTGCGTCTGGGCAACGTTGCTAAGGTGGAAATGGGTGCAGAGAAATACGATTACCTGAGCCGCTTTAACGGCAACCCGGCCTCTGGACTGGGAATTAAGCTGGCCTCCGGCGCAAACGAAATGGCGACGGCGAAGCTGGTATTGGACCGTCTGGATGAGCTGTCGCAGTATTTCCCGCACGGGCTGGAGTACAAGGTCGCCTATGAAACCACCTCCTTCGTTAAAGCTTCGATTGAGGACGTAGTCAAAACCCTGCTGGAAGCGATCGCCCTGGTGTTCCTGGTCATGTACCTGTTCCTGCAAAACTTCCGCGCCACGCTGATCCCCACCATTGCCGTCCCGGTGGTGCTGCTGGGCACCTTTGCGGTGCTTTACGCGTTCGGCTACAGCATCAACACCCTGACGATGTTTGCCATGGTGCTGGCGATTGGCCTGCTGGTGGACGATGCTATCGTGGTGGTCGAAAACGTCGAGCGCATCATGAGCGAAGAGGGGCTTTCCCCGCGTCAGGCGACGCGTAAATCGATGGGACAAATTCAGGGGGCGTTAGTCGGTATCGCGATGGTGCTGTCGGCGGTCTTTATCCCGATGGCCTTCTTTGGCGGTACAACCGGGGCGATTTACCGTCAGTTCTCAATCACCATCGTCTCGGCGATGGTGCTCTCCGTACTGGTGGCGCTGATCCTCACTCCCGCGCTCTGCGCCACCCTCCTTAAGCCGCTGCACAAAGGGGAACATCACGGCCAGAAAGGGTTCTTCGGCTGGTTTAACCGCACGTTCAACCGCAACGCCGAGCGGTATGAATCTGCCGTCGGCAAAGTGCTACACCGCAGCCTGCGCTGGATGATGATTTACGTTGTGCTGCTGGGCGGCATGGTGTGGCTGTTCCTGCATCTCCCACCTCGTTCCTGCCGCAGGAAGACCGGGGGATGTTCATCACCTCGGTGCAGCTCCCGAGCGGATCCACCCAGCAGCAGACGCTGAAGGTGGTTCAGAACGTTGAGCAGTACTTCTTCACCAAAGAGAAAAATAACGTTGTTTCGGTCTTCTCTACCGTCGGCTCCGGCCCGGGCGGGAACGGGCAGAACGTCGCCCGCATGTTTGTCCGCCTGAAAGACTGGGACGAACGCGACGCCAGAACGGGAACCTCGTTCGCCATCATTGAACGCGCAACCAAAGCGTTTGCCCGCATTAAAGAGGCGCGCGTCTTTGCCAGCAGCCCGCCCGCGATCAGCGGCCTGGGCAGTTCCGCCGGGTTTGATATGGAGCTACAGGATCACGCCGGCGCGGGCCACTCGGCCCTGATGGCCGCGCGCGATAAGCTGCTAGAACTAGCAGGGAAAGATCCCGGCCTGACCCGCGTTCGTCACAACGGTCTTGACGACAGCCCGCAGCTTCAGGTGGATATCGACCAGCGTAAGGCGCAGGCGCTGGGCGTGTCGATCGAGGATATCAACGACACCCTGCAAACCGCATGGGGCTCAAGCTACGTAAATGACTTTATGGATCGCGGCCGAGTGAAAAAAGTGTATGTCCAGGCAGCCGCGCCGTTCCGCATGTTGCCGGATGATATTAACCGCTGGTTTGTACGCAATAATTCTGGCGGGATGGTCCCCTTCTCCGCCTTTGCCACCTCGCGCTGGGAGAGCGGTTCGCCGCGTCTGGAGCGCTATAACGGCTATTCGGCAGTTGAAATCGTCGGGGAAGCCGCGCCGGGCGTCAGCACCGGTACCGCCATGGACACCATGGAAAAACTGGTGCAGCAGTTGCCCGCCGGTTTTGGTCTGGAATGGACGGCCATGTCTTACCAGGAGCGTCTCTCCGGGGCGCAGGCCCCTGCCCTCTATGCGCTTTCTTTGCTGGTGGTCTTCCTCTGCCTTGCCGCGCTGTATGAGAGCTGGTCGGTGCCGTTCTCGGTGATGCTGGTGGTGCCGCTGGGGGTTATCGGTGCGCTGCTGGCGACCTGGATGCGCGGCCTGGAGAACGACGTTTACTTCCAGGTGGGGCTACTTACGGTGATCGGCTTGTCGGCGAAAAACGCCATTCTGATCGTTGAGTTTGCCAACGAGATGAATGCCAAAGGCCACGAGCTGATGGCCGCCACGCTGCACGCCTGCCGCCAGCGCCTACGTCCGATCCTGATGACCTCACTGGCGTTTATTTTTGGCGTACTGCCGATGGCAACCAGCACGGGTGCAGGCTCAAGCAGCCAGCATGCGGTGGGTACCGGCGTCATGGGGGGGGATGATTTCGGCCACCATCCTGGCGATTTATTTTGTGCCGCTGTTCTTTGTGCTGGTGCGTCGTCGCTTCCCGCTCCGGGAGCGACAGGAATAACCCGCAGTCATAAAAAAGGGCGGCTTAATCGGCCGCCTTTTTATTGTGTGATTAATTCACACTATGGTTATTTTACTTATTTTAGTGCTCTTGCAATTCTTACTGAATGTCATTTACGAAGCATGCCTTCGATAAAATCTTTCCAGTTCCCCAGTTCACGTTCAATCATAACAACCTCTCTTATTATTATGCGCATTCTACGAAAACGTATCATCATTGTGAAGACTGTTTAACCAATCGCTGTGATTGTACCCCGCCACCGTTGGGGATTTATGATAAATATGAACGGAGGAGTTTAAATTTTGTGTGACGGCCAGCAATATTTTGAAATAACCCTACGCACGGGTGAGTTTTATTTTACGCGCTGAGTTTATTCAGAATTTAAACACGGTGGACATCTATGCTTAAATGGTGAAAGTATATTCAGCGTACAAGTGTGAGTTGAATTAAGAAGAAGTGTAAATCCAGAGCATTCTTGAGTGTGTTATATTCCACCTAAAGATATATCTTCGAATTTATTGAACGTTTAATCGCCATAAGAGCAAAAGGATTCAACATGGTTGTGATGTACGGCATTAAAAATTGCGACACCATCAAAAAAGCACGCCGCTGGCTGGAAACTAATAACGTCGAGTACCGCTTCCACGATTATCGTGCCGACGGGCTTGATGCAGAATTTCTGCATACCGCCATTAACGAACTGGGATGGGAAGCGCTGCTGAACACCCGCGGCACCACCTGGCGTAAGCTGGACGAATCCGTGCGCGCCAGCATCGTTGACGCCGACAGCGCGGCAAAGTTAATGCTCGACATGCCGGCAATTATCAAACGCCCATTGCTCTGCAAGCCAGGTCAGCCTATGCTGCTGGGTTTCAGTGAAACCCTTTATTCTGACTTTTTCGTAGAGGTGTAGTGTATGTCATGCCCGGTCATTGAGCTGACTCAACAGCTTATTCGCCGTCCTTCCCTTAGCCCGGACGACGCAGGTTGTCAGGCATTAATGATTGAGCGCCTGCGCGCCATCGGTTTTACCGTTGAGCGCATGGATTTTGGCGACACCCAGAACTTCTGGGCGTGGCGTGGCCAGGGCGAAACGCTGGCCTTTGCCGGGCACACTGACGTCGTTCCCGCGGGTGACGCCGATCGCTGGATTAATCCGCCGTTTGAGCCGACCATCCGCGATGGCATGCTCTTCGGCCGCGGCGCGGCAGACATGAAAGGTTCGCTGGCGGCAATGGTTGTGGCGGCAGAGCGCTTTGTGGCTCAGCATCCGAACCACAAAAACCGTCTCGCGTTCTTGATCACCTCCGATGAAGAAGCCAGCGCCCATAACGGTACCGTGAAGGTCGTTGAGGCGCTGATGGCGCGCAATGAACGTCTTGACTACTGTCTGGTCGGCGAGCCTTCCAGTACCGAAGTGGTGGGTGATGTCGTCAAAAATGGTCGCCGCGGCTCGCTGACCTGTAACCTGACCATACATGGGGTTCAGGGGCACGTGGCCTACCCGCATCTGGCCGATAACCCGGTCCACCGTGCCGCGCCAATGCTGAACGAACTGGTAGGCATCGAGTGGGATAAAGGCAATGAGTTCTTCCCGCCGACCAGCATGCAGATCGCCAACGTCAAGGCCGGAACCGGCAGCAACAACGTCATCCCGGGAGATTTCTTTGTCCAGTTCAACTTCCGCTTCAGTACCGAACTGACCGACGAGACGATCAAAGCGCGCGTTGTCGCTCTGCTGGAAAAATACAACCTGCGCTACACCGTTGACTGGTGGCTTTCCGGCCAGCCGTTCCTGACGCAGCGCGGCAAGCTGGTGGATGCGGTGGTGAACGCCATTGAGCACTATAATGAAATTAAGCCGCAGCTGCTGACGACGGGCGGCACCTCAGACGGACGCTTTATCGCCCGCATGGGTGCACAGGTTGTCGAACTGGGTCCGGTTAACGCGACGATTCACAAAATCAACGAGTGTGTGAACGCAGCCGATTTACAACTGCTGGCCCGCATGTATCAACGTATTATGGAGCAACTCGTCGCCTGACGAGCGCTCAGAGAGGAATAGCGAATGGATTGGCTTGCAAAGTACTGGTGGATTCTGGTGCTGGTGTTTCTGGTCGGCGTACTGCTGAACGTGATTAAAGACCTTAAGCGCGTTGACCACAAAAAGTTTCTCGCGAATAAGCCGGATCTCCCGCCGCACCGTGATTTTAACGACAAGTGGGACGATGACGACGACTGGCCGAAGAAAGACCAGAAGAAGTAATCGGTCTGTATCCCCTCTCCTGTGGAGAGGGGATAACCTCACATAAACTCAACAATATCATCATCATTCGGCTTACCGCCGCTGAGCGCTTCATCAAAGTAGTGCTTCGGTACGGTATAACGCAGATGGTCGAGCGCAAACTGCATGCTGCGGTCGTCGATCGCGTGGCCCAGATCGTCAACAATATCCAGCGTCACATCCCCGCCCTCGCGCACCAGCGCTTCCTGGGCAGCTACCGCATGCGAAAGCTCAATCACCCGATCTTCACCACCGTGAATGAGATGGATGGTGGTCTGCGTGGTCGCGCTTGTCGGTAGCGTTGCATAACGCCCGTTAAAGGCGATGACGCGTGAAGCCAGACCGGGCTGCGCTTTTACGCTTTCCAGCGACATGATTGACCCCTGCGAGAAGCCAATCAGCGCCGTTGCGTCAGCGCCTACGCCGCTCTGCTGCTGCCAGTAGCGCACGATGTCGATAACGTGGGCATGATCGCATCAATGCGCGCCTGACGGTTCTCCTCCGTCACTCCCTGAACCGGGAACCACTGCCGTCCGTCTGGACCGCACGGCTCCACGCCGCCGATGCTGACGATCAATGCTTCCGGAAAAACGGGCGCAAACCAGCGGCCAATCTGTCCCATATTGACGGCATTATCGCCCACGCCATGAAACAGGAGCAGTAACTGTTTAGCCGGTTTGTCAGGGCTTTGAACAACAAAATGGTCGTGTTTCATGGCGGTCTCCTTAATTGATGAGCAGGATTTTACGCCTCTGCGGGGTAATGACCATGCCACTTTACTGAAGAAGTCATTGAAAAAATTGCCATTGCAAAATGTCGGCTTTCAGCTGCTGGCAGCGGGAATAATCAAGGCTCTCAAGCGCTTGCGCGGTTTCACTCCGCAGTTTAGACAGCAGCGCTTTTCGCCCCTTCTCCTCCGTCTTACCCTCTATTTTCCCGCGCAGCGCCGGAAGCGGCATGTCTGTAGCTAACACCAGCCGCGTCAGGGCAGCAACCGAGGTTGAAAATGCCCGGTGCGCAAAGGCAAATCCCGCCAACTCCAGCCAGTCGTCACTATTAAGGGTAGCTTCCCAGGCATCGGTCACCGGGATCTTTTCGCCGTTCCAGGCTGAAAGAACGCGCATATCACGACACAGGCGCTGGTGCTCCTGCGCGCACAGGCGGTGCCCGGCCTCGCTATGCGGCAGTAAGGCCATCGCCGTGTAGCACCCGCTGCTGGCTTCCCGATGGCTGCCCATTCGCACCAGCACAAAGCCGCACTGCCGCCAGAAACGCCACAGCTCGTCGGTATAGCCAAAACTTACCGAGAGATAATCTTCACCGCTGGCGCTGCGAATAAGCCGCTGGCCGATACCTTCCCGTTGACGGTCGGGGATGCACCGCAATGCGGCTAATCCGCCGCCCCTTCAGCGTCGCCGCAAGAGGCGACCCGCCGTGCGCCGCCAGTGATTGCGCCACAAGGTTCCCGCGAGGACGACGAAAGCCCGCCCACACCGCGCGGCTCAGATCGGGGGGCAATCCCCCCTCTTCCACCAGCCAGAGCGCGCCCGCCATATCCGCACCCGCGTGTGCAACCGCAAAGTGCTGGCCGGGGGCGTCCATCATACGGCGTAAATCGAGCGGGGACGTCCGGTAGTGCGCGGCACACAGCAGTTCATACACGCTTGCCACGCGCGCCGGGTCGCTCTCCCACATCCGCGGCTCCAGCAACCGTATACGCACGTCACCTTCCGGTTTGCGGTCAATAAGCGCGTCGTCAAACAGCAGCGTATTCGCCACTATCCGCTCAAGCGGACACCCGAACGCCCAGCGAATGGGGGTGGTTAAGGTATAGCGCCGCAGCCCGCTGAACCGGGCGCAGAACTTGAGCAGAAACCCCCTGCCCGTGCCTTCATAACCCTGTACCGTGGTGGTCAGCAACACGCGGGGAAAGCGCGACACCAGCTTGTCCAGCAGCGGGCCGGGGATGGCTGCGGCTTCATCAACAATCAACCAGTCGGCTTCTGTCGTGGAGGCCAGCAGCGCATCCGGGGCCATAAAGTGAAAATGCTCGCCAGCGAAGCGCGCAATGACATCCGTTGCCCCTTTGGCCGGTGCAGTGACCACCGCACTCCCCTGAATGCTGTTGAGCAGCATCCCCGCGAGGGCTGACTTTCCGCGCCCCCGCGGTGCCGTCACGGCAGCGACGCCCTCAGGCATGGTCAGAAGCGCGTCGAGGATCTCCGCCTGCTCGCGCTGCGGCTCGCCGCTGGCTGGCTGCCAGGCGGGCGAATCCGGCGCAGCGGGAAGAGAGAGAGGACGGTGCTGTTGCCAGACGATCGCATCCGCATCGGCGGCAAGCGTCCGGCAAAAAATGGTGAACGAAGCGCGGGGTGGCGATGGGTTCTGCGCTGTCGCTCCAGCGCACGGAATCGCCGTCGGGCTTGTCGGCCCAGTCAGCGAGAGGCGGCACCAGCAGCACCAGCAGGCTTCCGGCGCGCAGCGTCCCGCTGAGTGCGGCAAAGGCTGAAACATCAAACCCGGCACGCGCATCAAAAACGGCGTGCAGGTATTCGCGCCCCAGCATCCCGCTAACGGCTTTTGAGGGATTCTCCTCCAGCCACAGCCAGTCTCCCGGCAAGGCATCACGCAGGCCAGCCGCCTGGCTCAACGTCCATTGCTCATCGCCAGTGAGCACCACCAGACGGCGGTGCCCGGTACGCTCAAGCTCGCGCGTCAGATGTTCAAACGACACCATCACATGGCTTTGCCGAAGGTATTACACTGGGCCGGATCGCCGCTGTCAAAGCCGCGCTTGAACCAGCTGTAGCGCTGCTGTGACGTACCGTGAGTGAAACTGTCCGGCACGACATGACCCTGGCTCTGCTGCTGCAAACGGTCGTCGCCGATGGCCTCAGCCGCGTTTAATGCCTCTTCAAGATCCCCGGATTCCAGCACGCCCTGCTGCTGCATACTGTGGCCCCAGACGCCCGCGAAGCAGTCCGCCTGCAGTTCCATTTTGACGGAAAGGCGGTTCACTTCGGCCTGAGACGCGTTCTGCTGCAGCTGGCGCACTTTGGGCTCAATCCCCAGCAGCTTTTGCACGTGATGGCCGACTTCATGCGCGATAACGTAGCCCTGAGCAAAATCACCGTCAGCGCCAAGCTTGCGTTTCATGTCATCGTAAAAAGAGAGATCGATATAGACGGTGCCGTCTGCCGGGCAGTAGAACGGCCCCATCACAGATTGCCCGGTACCGCATCCGGTGCGGGTTGCGCCCCGGTACATCACCAGCTTAGGCTGCTGGTAGGTGCGCCCCATCTTCTCGAACTGCTGACTCCAGGTGTCTTCAGTTGTGGCGAGAATAACGGAGGTAAATTTGGCCGCTTCATCTTCATTCGGGCTGATGGAGCGCTGAGACTGTTGCTGCTGCAGCGGTTGACCGGTCATCAGACCGGTGAGGTCGACCCCGTAGTAACCTGCGACCAGCACCACAATCAGCAGGATGATACCGCCCTTGCCGCTGGGTAAGCGGAAGCCGGGCCCGCCCATTGAAGGACCGCCACCATCACTGCGTCTGTCTTCTACATTGTCACTTTCACGACGCCCTTGCCAGCGCATAACCACCTCGAACTATTCCATTAATAATAGCTATGATCGTAGGCGGTTAACGGCAAGATTACCATAGGAAACAAAGGTAAGACGCCAAAGGATGCGAACATCCTTTGGCAACTGAGGAACTTAGTCGAGCTTAACGCCTAAACGGTGAGCTACCGCCTCGTACGCTTCAATCAGGCCACCCAGGCTCTGACGGAAACGGTCTTTGTCCATTTTATCCAGGGTTTCTTTATCCCACAGGCGGCTGCCGTCCGGGGAGAACTCGTCGCCCAGCACCACTTCACCTTTGAACAGACCAAACTCCAGCTTGAAGTCGACGAGGATCAGGCCCGCGTCATCAAACAGCTTTTTCAGCACGTCGTTGGCTTTGTAGGTCAGTTCCTGCATGCGCGCCAGGTTCTCTTTGCTCACCCAGCCGAAGGTTTCGCAGTAGGATTCGTTGACCATCGGGTCGTGCATGGCGTCGTTTTTCAGGAACAGGTCGAACAGCGGCGGATTCAGCTCGATACCTTCTTCAATGCCCAGACGCTTCACCAGGGAGCCTGCCGCACGGTTACGAATCACGCACTCAACCGGAACCATATCCAGTTTTTCACCAGACATTCCGTATCGGACAGCAACGCTTCCATCTGGGTCGGGATACCCGCTTCGGCCAGTTTGGTCATAATGAAGTGGTTGAACTTGTTGTTCACCATGCCTTTACGATCGAACTGCTCAATGCGGGCGCCATCCCCTGCTGACGTATCATTGCGGAACTCGAGCACCAACAGATCCGGGTTCTCCGTGCTGTATACGGTCTTCGCTTTGCCACGATACAACTCAGCTTGCTTCTGCATCTTCATTACTCCTGGTGTGATAATTTGCGTTCAAAACGGGGTATATTATGCCACGCACACGTTTGCGTAGCACGAAAATAAAAAGGGCGGGATTAACCCGCCCTCGTATTTATTTGCTGAATGCTGCCTGGAAGACAGCGACCAGCGCATCGTTCTGCGCCTGGGTCAGCGTGTGACCTTTTGGATCGATAAACTGCAGGCTGCTGCGGTTATCGAGGTCACCTACCTGAATCTTGTAATCACCGGAGGAAAGCTGAGGATCTTTGGCGCCCAGTTCCTGCCACACGCTGTCGGACAGCGGCTTATAGGTCGCCGTTATGCTGCCGGTTGAACGGGTGCTGTCGGTCACTTTCATGCCCACTTTTTCCAGCGTCGCTGGCAGGCGCTGCCAGGTCTGGTTAAACGGTGCACGCACCACCAGCATTGGCAGGCCGGTGTCATCCGCGCCGCTCTGAACGTCGTAAGTGACGCCGTTACGGTTCTGCGCGGCGTTCGCGGCATCGGTAGCGGTCTTATCCAGACCTGCGGCGATCACGTTCAGCATTTCAGTGCTGTAACGCTGCATAGAGGCGGCATCCGCAACCGGTTTACCCGCCTGCTCCAGGTTCAACAGCTTAACGTTAACTGCCTGCTGGTAACCCTGTGGTTTCACGGAGACCTGATAGCGTCCACGGTACTGCTGATCTTCATCAAGACGGTTCCACTCGATCCAGTCGGTGGTTAACGTCTGGCTGGCGTCATCGCGCTTATCAATGGTGTAATTCTTCGCCTGAATAACGCTGACGACCTGTGGCCACAGATTGCTTCCGCGCACGCTTTCAACCAGCAGAGACGCCGTATCACCGGTGAACTGGGTACGCGCCCCGCTTACCAGCGCCAGAGGCTGTGCTGGCGGACGAATATCAAGCGCTTTACCAACCAGGCCGCTGCCGTTGGTCACGGGAATATTATAATCGCCGTTTTGAATCGGCAGGATCATACCAGCCGGTGCATGAAGTTCAGCAAGCGGGGTCGCATCCAGATAGGATTCATCACCGCTCACCTGGCGCTTGTAGCGCGAGTCTGAACTACAGGCAGCGAGCAGCATAACAAGCGAAACACTCGCAACCTTCGCCAGGCGCGACTTCTGTACTGAATAAGCCATCAAATCTCCCTAAACTTTACAGCAAACCGGCATGCTTCAGCGCTGCCCTGACGATGTCGCGACCGTGGTCGGTAATCGGTGTCATTGGCAAACGCAGCGTATCGGATGCTACAAGCCCCAACTCCTTACACGCCCATTTCACTGGGATCGGATTGGGTTCGACAAATAATTTATTGTGCAACGGCATCAGACGCTGATTAATGACACGCGCTTCATTATAGTGACCGGCTGCGGCCAGTTTGCACATTTCAGCCATATCGCGCGCCGCAACGTTCGCCGTTACGGAGATCACGCCATGACCACCAAGCTGCATAAAGTCCAGCGAGGTCGCATCATCACCACTCAACAGGATAAAGTCGTCTGAAACCAGCTCTTTGATCTGATGAACGCGGCTTAAGTTCCCTGTCGCCTCTTTAATACCGATAATATTTTTTACTTCCGAGAGACGACCAACGGTTTCCGGCAGCATATCGCAACCGGTACGGGACGGCACATTATACAGAATTTGTGGCAAGTCAGTATGTTCAGCGATGGCTTTGAAGTGCTGGAACAAACCTTCCTGAGTAGGACGGTTGTAGTAAGGGGTGACCGTCAGACAGCCCACGATGCCGCTGTCGTTAAAACGTTTGGTCAGGCTGATCGCTTCTGCGGTCGCATTAGCACCTGTCCCCGCAATGACCGGAATACGTCCGTCAGCCAGTTCCAGGGTCAGCATAACCACATCGCCGTGCTCTTCGTGGCTCAGCGTTGCAGATTCACCGGTAGTCCCTACCGAAACGATCGCCGAGGTTCCATTGGCGACATGGTAATCAATCAGCTTTTTCATGCTGGACCGGCAGACATTACCTTTTTCATCCATCGGTGTAACAAGCGCGACAATACTTCCCGTGAACATGAGCCATCCTCTGTGCGAACAAGAGCCTCAATGGTACGTTTGGAACTGTAATAAAAGCAAGCGACCTGAGGCCCTCTGGCGGTTGTATGCACGTTTTTTTTATGCTTTCCTTATGAAGACTTAACCATGCAAAGGAAGAACAGGTTTGACAACCTCATCACAACATTACCTGGTTATCACCGCGCTGGGTGCCGACAGGCCGGGTATCGTGAACACCATCACCCGTCACGTGAGCAGCTGCGGCTGTAACATCGAAGACAGCCGCCTGGCGATGCTCGGCGAAGAGTTCACGTTTATCATGCTGCTGTCCGGAACATGGAATGCCATTACCCTTATTGAATCCACCCTGCCGCTGAAAGGCGCGGAGCTGGATTTGCTGATCGTCATGAAGCGCACCACCGCGCGCCCGCGTCCGGCCATGCCCGCGACCGTCTGGGTGCAGGTTGAAGTCCCTGATTCTCCGCATCTGATTGAGCGCTTTACCGCGCTGTTCGACAGCCATCAGATGAACATTGCCGAACTCGTCTCCCGCACGCAGCCGGGCGACGAAAGCACCGTTCCCACGCTCTTTATTCAAATTACCGCACACAGCCCTGCCTCGCAGGATGCGTCAAATATCGAGCAAGCGTTCAAAGCCCTCTGTACAGAATTAAACGCGCAGGGCAGTATAAGCGTCGTCAATTATTCGCAGCACGAACAGGATGGAGTTGAGTAATGAATCCACTGAAAGCCGGTGACATCGCACCGAAATTTAGCTTACCGGATCAAGACGGTGAGCAAGTAAATTTGACCGACTTCCAGGGACAGCGTGTTCTGGTCTATTTCTACCCGAAAGCCATGACCCCCGGCTGCACCGTACAGGCCTGCGGCTTACGCGACAATATGGACGAGTTGAAGAAAGTCGGCGTGGAAGTGCTGGGAATCAGCACGGATAAACCAGAAAAGCTGTCACGATTTGCGGAAAAAGAGCTGCTGAACTTCACGCTGCTTTCCGACGAAGACCACCAGGTCTGCGAGCAGTTCGGCGTCTGGGGTGAAAAGACCTTTATGGGTAAAACCTACGACGGCATTCACCGCATCAGCTTCCTGATTGACGCTGACGGTAAAGTTGAACATGTGTTTGACGACTTCAAAACCAGCAACCACCACGACGTGGTGTTGAACTGGCTGAAACAAAGCGCCTGAAAGTGAGTGTCGGGTGGCGGCTTCGCCTTACCCGACCTACAAGAATAAGTAGGCCGGGTTAGCGCAGCGCCACCCGGCGAAACTACTTCTCTTCCACCGCAGGCACATCCGGCCACGCGTGCACCACCGCTTTAATCAGCGTCGCCAGCGGAATGGCAAAGAACACGCCCCAGAACCCCCACAGCCCGCCGAAAATCACCACCGACAGGATAATCACCAGCGGATGCAGGTTCACGGCCTCGGAGAACAGCACCGGCACCAGCAGGTTACCGTCCAGCCCCTGAATAATCAGGTATACCGCAAAGCAGCTCCAGAACTCGGTACCCAGCCCAAACTGGAACAGCGCAACGCCCACCACCGGAATGGTCACCACAAACGCGCCGATATACGGGATCAGAACCGAAAACCCGACCAGCACCGCCAGCAGCAGCGAGTAGTTCAGGCCGAAGATCAGGAAGCCAATCCAGGTGGCTACCCCCACGACTATCATCTCCAGCACCTTGCCGCGAATGTAGTTGGTGATCTGCTGGTTCATCTCCTGCCAGACCTGCCCGGCCAGCCCGCGATTGCGCGGCAGCACGCGGCGTACCGCGTTCAGCATCTGCTCTTTGTCCTTGACCAGGAAGAACACCATTAGCGGCACGAGCACAAGATAGACGGCCAGCGTCAGCAGACCCACCAGCGAGGCCAGAGAGTATTTCACCACCGAATCGCCCATCGTCATGATGCGGGCGCGCATGTTTTCGGCCATCGCATCTATGATCCCCGCATCCATCAGCGCGGGGTAACGACGCGGCAGCGTGGCGGCGAAATCAGACAGCTTGTTCAACATGCCGGGCATATCGCGGATCAGGTAGATCCCCTGCTGCCAGGCAACCGGCATCACCACAAATGCCATCAGCAGCAGAATGCCGACAAACAGCACCAGCACGATACTCGTTGCCCAGCGGCGCGAACAGCCGATATGTTCCAGGCGCGCCGTTGGCCACTCCAGCAGGTATGCGAGCACAATCGCCACCAGCAGAGGGGCGAGAAGGCCGCTGAAGAAGAACAGAATACCGAACCCGGCAACCAGAATAACCAGCAAAGCAATGGCTTCCGGGTCACTGAACCGACGCCGATACCACTGCATTAACATTTCGAGCATACAACCCTTCCCTGAATCGATTGGCGGGAGTGAGACGGTGAATTGTATCTAACTGTCACAAAAAAGACTTTCGCTTTTTGTATCCCTGTCACAATCCGCAAAAGCCTGATGAATGGGATTTTCTTCATGCGGTAACACGGCTACACTCGCAGGGCAGCAGAGATGAACGATATGCCGGTTCATCGGTCAAATTAGCACCTCCAACATACAGGACAGTGGTTATGTTCAGGCAGTTGAGAAAAACACTGGTTGCAACACTGATTGCCGCAGTGACGGTCGGTCAGGTGTTGCCCGCTTTCGCTGACTCGTCCGATTCATTGCCGGACATGGGCACCACGGCAGGAAGCACGCTCTCTATCGGGCAAGAGATGCAGATGGGTGATTACTATGTGCGCCAGCTGCGCGGTAGCGCCCCGCTGATCAACGACCCTTTGCTGGTGCAGTACATTAACGGGCTGGGGATGCGCCTGGTGGCGCACGCCGACTCGGTAAAAACGCCCTTCCACTTCTATTTGTTAATAACGACGAAAGTCAACGCCTTCGCCTTCTTCGGCGGAAAACGTGGTGCTGCATTCGGCGTTATTCCGTTACTCAGATAACGAAAGCCAGCTGGCTTCGGTAATGGCGCACGAAATTTCGCACGTTACCCAGCGCCACCTCGCGCGTGCAATGGAAGACCAGAAGCGTAACGCCCCGCTCACCTGGGTGGGCGCACTAGGCTCTATTCTGCTGGCGATGGCCAGCCCGCAAGCCGGGATGGCGGCCCTGACCGGTACGCTTGCGGGAACGCGTCAGGGGATGATCAGCTTCACCCAGCAAAACGAGCAGGAAGCTGACCGCATCGGCATTCAGGTTTTACAGCGCTCCGGCTTTGACCCGCAGGCCATGCCGAGCTTCCTGGAAAAACTGCTCGACCAGGCACGGTATTCTTCCCGTCCGCCGGAAATTTTGCTCACCCACCCGCTGCCGGAAAGCCGTCTCTCGGACGCACGCAACCGTGCCAACCAGATGCGCCCGGTGGTCGTGCAGTCTTCGCAGGACTTCTACATGGCGAAAGTAAGAACGCTCGGCATGTACAACTCCGGACGTAACCAGCTCACCAGCGATCTGCTGGATACCCTGGCGAAAGGCAACGTGCGGGAAAAAAATGCCGCGCAGTATGGTCAGGCGCTACAGGCGATGGAAGCCAGTAAATACGACGAGGCGCGTAAAGCGCTGCAGCCGCTGCTGGCAGCCGACCCGAACAATCCGTGGTATCTCGATCTCTCGACGGATATCGATCTGGGGCAGAAAAAAGCCACTGATGCGATTAACCGCCTGAAAGGGGCGAAAGACATTCGGACCAACCCGGTGCTGCAGCTTAACCTAGCGAACGCTTACTTGCAGGGCGGTCAGCCTGCGCAGGCCGTAACCATTCTGAACCGCTACACGTTTAACAATAAAGACGACCAGAACGGCTGGGAGCTGCTCGCTCAGGCGCAGGGGCAACTGGGTAACCGCGATCAGGAACTGGCGGCGCGTGCTGAAGGGCTGGCGCTGGCGGGCCGTCTCGATCAGGCTATTTCCCTGCTCAGCAGCGCCAGCTCGCAGGTGAAGCTCGGCAGCCTGCAGCAGGCCCGCTACGACGCGCGTATCGACCAGCTGCGCGGCCTGCAACAACGCTTTAAGCCGTACGAGAAGATGTAATAAAGGAGAAGTCATGACAGACGCGGTAAAAATTTAACCATAACCCTCGCTGCTCCAAGAGCCGCGACACCCTCAGCCTGCTGAAATCTAACGGCATCGACCCGGAAGTGGTGCTGTATCTGGAGACGCCGCCGGACGCGCAGACGATCCGCGAGCTGCTGAACATGCTGGGGATGGGCAGCGCGCGCGAACTGATGCGTCAGAAAGAGGATCTGTATAAATCGCTTAATCTGGATGACAGCCGCCTCACCGAGGCTGAGCTGGTACAGGCGATGGTCGACAATCCAAAGCTGATTGAGCGCCCGATTGTGGTGGCGAACGGCAAGGCGCGCATTGGCCGTCCGCCGGAAGATGTGCTCGACATCCTCTAGTCCTTACGCCGCAGCGCTTCCAGAAACGCCTGCGGCGTACTCTCTCCCAGCTTTTTCTGCGTTTTGCCCCGGTTATAGAACTCGCACAGCGCGATCAACACCTCTCCCGCCGGTTCATCATTCACGCGAGGAATAACATCGCCTAATGGCACCGCTACCTGAAGCGCGTTGTGTTTTTGGAGATGCGTTTTTACAGCCACATCTTTTGCAGCCTCCGTCAGCTCAAAACCAAAAGTCTCAATAGATTGTATATCAGCCGGACAGTCATCAAGCAGCGCCCGCGTCCAGGTATTGAGCAACTGGGGCGACAGTCCTGCATAGAGCCGGGCATAACACCAACCGCTCACTGGTTCGCGCGCCCAGAGCAGGTGTTGTTCACCCCCATCGTCCATGTGCAGGGATAAAGGCAGATGATGGAGCATCAGCGTATGCGGCCGCATGCCAGCCTTCAGCGCTTTTATTCCCTGCAACGGCCCCCCCTTTTAGCTTCGCGGAGGCCGGTTTGAGATAGCGATTCAGCGTTGCCCTTGAAACGCGGATCCCCAGCACGTCGTTAACCATCTGCAGCAGTTCATCTAACGGCGCCCCTGAGATGTCGCGCAGCGCATTCACCAGCGCCACCTGCTCCTGTCTCAACGCTTTGTGTATCACTTTTGGCGTGGTGTGGTTATCCGAAACCTGGTCGCGGTTGCGCCAGCGCCTGACGGTCGTGACCGAGATCCCCAGCTCAACAGCAAGCTCTCTGTCGCTTTTATCTGACTGTTGCAGATAGCGGCGGATACGCGGCGTGGTGGTCGCATTGGCATGCAGTTTAATTTCCATCGCAACAATTCCGTTAACTAATCATATGAGATTTATATAACACAGGCGATTGCTTTGTGACCGGTTTCACCTTTCGCTCGCCGCGCTTCACTGATAATCCACAGACATAACATAAACAACACCCCTCAATCTTGTACGGAGTTCACAATGAACAATGTTCTGGGATTTCTTGAAGCAAAACTGATGCCCCTGGCGGCGAAAACGGCCCAGCAGCGTCATCTCGGGGCCATTCGCGGTGCCTACGTGTCATTCATGCCATTTATTATCGTCGGCTCCATTCTGCTGGTTATCTCCTCCTTCCCTAACCAGGCCTATCAGCAGTTTATGTCTCAGGCCTTTGGCGAGAGCTGGAGCGCGATTATTGAAATTCCATTCAACGCGGTGTTCTCCACCATGTCGCTGTTCATCAGCTTCCTGGTCGCCTTCCGCCTGGCGGAACACTACGGCGAGGACCGCATCTCCTGCGGCATTCTGGCGCTGGTCGCGTTTCTGATCCTGACGCCGTTTATTAAGGTGGAGGAAAACGGTGGGATTACCGTGATGCCGGTGGAGTGGATTGGCAGCAAAGGATTGTTCGTGGCGATGATCGGCTCGCTGCTCTGGACGGAGCTGTTCTGCTGGCTGAAGCGCAAAAATCTGGTCATTAAAATGCCGGACGGCGTGCCTCCAGCGGTGCAGGAGTCGTTCGCGGCGCTGATCCCCGCCCTGCTGGTGATGATTCTGGTGCTGGGTATCCGCATCGTCTTCGAAAACACTCACTACAACACCATCCACCAGTTTATTTATGAAGTGGTTGCTACCCCGGTGCGCCACTACGGCACCTCCTATTTCGGTGCGCTGATGACCGTCTTCAGCATCACCATTCTCTGGTCAGTGGGCATTAACTCCGGCTCGATGATTAACGGCATCATTCGTCCGCTGTGGATGGAAAACCAGACCGACAACATCGCCGCTATCCAGGCGGGGACGACGCCGCCGCACATTATCACGGAACAGTTTTTTGACATGATCTGGATGGGCGGCGCGGGTGCTACGCTGTCGCTGGTGATTGCGATGCTGATTTTCGCCCGCAGCAAAAACATGCGCGAAGTGGCGCGCCTCGGCGCCGGGGCGTCGGTGTTTAACATCAACGAGCCGATTCTGTTTGGCCTGCCGGTGATCATGAACCCGATCATGCTTATTCCGTTCAACCTGGTGCCGCTGGTGCTGGTCACCGTGCAGTATGCGGCGATGAAGGTTGGCGCGGTCGCCGTCACCACCGGGGTGTTTATCCCCTGGACGCTGCCGCCGGTGATCAGCGGTTTTATCGTCACCGGACACCTGAGCGGCAGCGTGATGCAGCTGATCAACCTGCTGATTGGCGCCATGCTGTACCTGCCTTTCATGCGTATCGTGGACAAACAGTACCGCGCGGCGGAAATTGCCACCGTTACGCAAACCGACACCACCCTTGCAAAACAGGAGTAAAGCATGTGGGGAATTATCGCAACCTGGCGAATGGCGCTTGAAGGGGTAACGGAATCTGCGTCTGCCCTGGCGGCGGGAAAACCGGTCGCTACGGCGGTGGTTGATGCCGTCGCCACCGTCGAAGACTTTCCGTTTTATAAATCCGTCGGCTACGGCGGACTGCCGACCGAAAACGGCGAAGTCGAGCTGGACGCGGCATTCATGGACGGCGACACGCTGGCGTTCGGTGCCGTGGGGAACCTGGTGGATATCGCCAACCCGGTGCGCGTGGCACACGCGCTCAGCCGCCAGCGCTACAACAGCCTGCTGGTCGGCCAGGGCGCGCGTGAATGGGCGCTAAGTCAGGGCTTTGCCGACAAAAGCATGCTTACCGAACGGGCTATGCAGCACTACCGCAAACGCTGCCGCGAGACGCTGGATAAAGGCTTAAGCCCGTACGACGGACACGACACCGTCGGCATTATCGGCCTCGATAAGCAGGGGTCGATGAGCGTTGCCACCTCCACCAGCGGCCTGTTTATGAAAAAACGCGGCCGCATTGGGGATTCGCCGATTATCGGCTCCGGCTTTTACTGCGACAGCGAAACCGGCGCGGCCACCGCTACGGGCGTCGGTGAAGATCTGATGAAAGGCTGCACGAGCTACGAAATCGTTCGTCGCATGGCGCAGGGTATGACGCCGCAGCAGGCGGCAGACTCCGTGGTGTTCGAGCTGGAAGACAAGCTGAGGTCGCGCTTCGGTCGCGTGGGCGATCTCTCCGTGGTGTGCATGAACAACAGGGGCGAATTTGGCGCCGCCACTAACATTAAAACCTTCTCGTTTGTGGTGGCGACGGCCCGTCAGCCCCTCACCGTTTTTTCGAACCGAGCGCCTGCGGGAGAAAATCGCACTATCACGCCGTGGACGAAGAGTGGATGCAGGCCTACGCCGCGCGGATCCGCGCACCGATTGAGGAGTCATGATGATCGCCTATCAGTTTATCACCGCGCTTTCTGACGCGAAGCCGCGAAGCCATTTAATCGCCCGCGTCTCCTGTGCGCAGTTGCCGCAAACCGCGCTTGTTGCGGAAATGCGTGACTCTGACGGCATCGCGGACACCCGCTTTGGCTGCGCGCCCTTTGCGCGCATCACCCTGCTGCCGGATGCGCTCTGGCATGACGCGCTCACTGAAGGCCTGCTTGCCGCCCTGCGACCGCTGATTGCCTCTCCCGTCAGCGCAGATATCGTGCTGGACGTGACGGATATCGACGAGGTGGTGCTGGCGCAGGTGCTGCGTTTTCTCTTTAATCAGGCGCACGGGCTGAGCGATTTACAGCTGAAAAAAACCAGTGAGTGCGTTCGTATTAAGCACATCACCGCCCTCTGCCTGCCGGAACAGCAGGCGAAGCTGGAAACAATTTTCCGCCAGCAGCAGGCCATCGCCCACGGCATGGTCGCGGCGCGTCGCCTGGCGGATATACCGTCCGATCGCTGTACGCCGCAGTTTATGGTCGAAGAGGCGCACAAACTGTGTGCCGCCTACCCTGCCCTGCGCTGCGAGGTGCTGAACGAAAAGGCTATTGTTGAGCAGGGTCTTGGGCTGCTGAACGCCGTCGGCAAAGGGGCGACCTGCCCCCCACGTCTGCTGGCTATTCATTATGACGGCGTTTCTGACGGCCCGGTGCGCTGCTACGTAGGTAAAGGCATTACCTTCGATACCGGCGGCCTGTGGCTGAAGGAAGGCGCAGGCATGTACACCATGAAATACGACATGTGCGGTGCGGCCAACGTGCTGGGGCTGATGCTGACCGTAGCAGAGCTGGCGCTGCCCGTACGCATCATGGGCGTGCTGGCGCTGGCGGAAAACGCCATCGGCCCGGACGCCATGCAGCCCGGCTCGGTAGCAACGGCCTGCAACGGCATGACGGTTGAAATCAACAACACCGATGCCGAGGGCCGACTGGTGCTGGCGGATGCCATCGCCTGGGCCAGCCAGCGCCATCCGCAGGCGCGCTATATCATTGATATGGCGACCTTAACCGGTGCGGTGGTGAAAGCGCTGGGGTATGAGCTGAGCGGGCTGATGACGCAGGACGAGCCGCTGCGCGCCGCGCTGACGCAGGCGGGAAAACGGAGCGGTGACGAAGTGTGGTCCCTGCCGCTGGATGCGCGGCTGAAAAAGCAGACCGACAGCGCGATTGCCGATCTGTGCAACACCCCGACAAACAACGCGGCAATCAGCGCGTCGGCGGCGTGGCTGCTGCACCATTTTTGCCCGCAGACGATCCCGTGGGCGCATCTGGATATCAGCGGCACGGCGCTGTGGCGCGAGAACGGCAGGAGCGTGGCGTCGGGAAGGCCGATTCCGCTGCTGGTGGAGCACTTGCTGGGGGATCTTTAGCCCGGTGGCGCTGCGCTTACCGGGCCTACGGGCACCATATGTAGGCCGGGTAAGGCGCAGCCGCCACCCGGCATAACTACAGCTTAAGAATATCTTTCACAAACGGAATGGTCAGCTTGCGCTGGGCGGTAATGGAGGCGCGATCGAGCTGATCGAGCGTATCAAACAGGGTGCGCATCTCGCGGTCCAGACGCTTGAGCAGGAAACGGCCCACGTCTTCCGGCAGCTCAAAGCCGCGCTGCTTTGCTCGCAGCTGTAACGCCTGCAGCTTATCTTCATCTGATAGCGGCTGGAGCTTGTAGATTTGCCCCCAGTCCAGACGAGACGCCAGATCCGGCAGCCCAAGGTTAAGCTGGCGCGGCGGACGATCGCCGGTGATCAGCAGCCGGGTTTTGCCCGACTCCAGAATGCGGTTGTAGAGGTTAAAGATCGCCATTTCCCACGGCTCGTCCCCCGCCACGCATTCGATATTATCGATGCAGACCAGCGAGAGATGTTCCATGCCCTCAAGCACTTCAGGCACAAACCAGGTACGTTTATCCAGCGGCACGTAGCCGACCGCATCGCCGCGCGCCGAAAGCTCGGCGCAGGCGGCATGCAGCAGGTGGCTCCGCCCCGCGCCTTCGCGTGACCAGATATAGATGTATCCGCTGTGATCCTGGCGCAGCACGTTTTGCAGTGCAGCCAGTAAAGAGGGGTTATCACCCGGCCAGAAACTCGCAAAAGTTTCGTCGTCAGGGAGATAGAGTGGCAGAGAGAGCTGTGCCGGTCCGTTCAGAAATACCTCAACCAGAGATCTTACATAAAATCGGCGATGAGTTTAACACGGAACCCGCCAGGAGAGAACCGGGCGATCCGTCGCCCGGTATGACGATCAATGAGGCGCTTTTTCGCTTTCGTCAGCGTCCAGCACCACCTCTTCCGGGCGGATCACCGAGATCAGCTTGAAAATCAGGCTCAGGCCCACGCCCACGATAGTCGCCAGCGCCATGCCCTTCAGCTCGGCCGCACCGATGTGCACCTTCGCGCCGCTCACGCCGATGATCAGGATAACGGAGGTCAGAATCAGGTTTTGCGCCTTACTGTAATCCACTTTGGATTCAATCAGAACGCGAATACCGGAGGCACCGATCACGCCGTACAGCAGCAGGGAAACGCCGCCCATTACCGGGACCGGGATAATCTGGATCGCTGCCGCCAGCTTGCCCACGCAGGAGAGCAGAATGGCGATGATCGCCGCGCCGCCGATAACCCAGGTACTGTAGACGCGGGTAATCGCCATTACGCCGATGTTTTCACCGTAGGTGGTGTTTGGCGTGGAACCGAAGAAACCGGAGATGATGGTGGAGAAACCGTTGGCAAACATGGAGCGGTGCAGACCCGGGTCGCGGATCAGGTCGCGCTTCACGATGTTCGCCGTCACCACCAGGTGGCCAACGTGCTCCGCAATTACCACCAGCGCGGCAGGCAGAATGGTGAAAATGGCGAACCATTCAAAGCGTGGGGTGTAGAAAGTTGGCAGCGCGAACCAGTGCGCCTCGGCAATCGGGGTGGTATCCACAACGCCCATGACGAAGGAGAGCGCGTAGCCCGCCAGCACGCCGATCAGGATCGGGATAATCGCCATAAAACCGCGGAACAGCACGGAGCCAAATACCGTCACGCCCAGCGTCACCAGCGAGATGATAATGGTTTTGGAATCCGGCGACTGGCCGTCCGCAGGCAGCAGGCCGGCCATATTAGCCGCCACGCCCGCCAGCTCCAGACCGATGACGGCAACGATGGCGCCCATCGCCGCAGGCGGGAACATCACGTCCAGCCAGCCGGTACCGGCTTTCTTCACAATGAAGGAGACCAGGCAGAACAGCACGCCGCACATGATAAAGCCGCCCAGCGCCACTTCATACCCAAGGGGCAGCAGCAGCAGCACCGGCGAGATAAAAGCAAAGCTCGACCCCAGATACGCCGGGATTTTGCCTTTACAGATAAAGAGGTACAGCAGCGTACCGATGCCGTTGAACAACAGCACGGTAGCCGGGTTAATGTGAAACAGGATTGGCACCAGCACGGTTGCGCCAAACATAGCGAACAGGTGCTGCAAACTAAGCGGGATAGTCTGTAAAAGCGGCGGTCTTTCACTCACCCCGATAGCACGGCGCGTCATAGCGTTTTCCTCTGTGTAGTATTGTTGGTTTTTATTCAAAAAAAAGCCGACTATCAAAGTCGGCTTATTTATCGTTATTCGATTATTTCGTACCAAAGATCTTATCGCCGGCATCGCCGAGCCCCGGGATGATGTACCCGTGCTCGTTCAGCCCCTGGTCGATAGAGGCGGTGTACAGCTCAACGTCCGGGTGGGCTTTTTCCAGCGCCGCGATCCCTTCCGGAGCAGCAACCAGCACCAGCACCTTGATGCTGCTGCAGCCCGCTTTTTTCAGCAGATCGATGGTGGCGATCATTGAACCGCCGGTCGCCAGCATTGGGTCAACCACCAGCGCCATGCGCTCGTCGATGTTAGAGACCAGCTTCTGGAAGTAAGGTACCGGCTCCAGCGTCTCTTCGTTACGGTAGATACCCACCACGCTGATGCGCGCGCTCGGTACGTGCTCCAGCACGCCTTCCATCATGCCAAGACCGGCACGCAGGATAGGCACTACGGTAATTTTCTTACCTTTGATCTGCTCAACCTGTACCGGGCCGTTCCAGCCTTCGATGGTCACTTTTTCTGTTTCCAGATCGGAGGTTGCTTCGTAGGTCAGCAGGCTGCCCACTTCAGAAGCCAGTTCGCGAAAACGCTTCGTGCTGATGTCATGCTCACGCATCAGGCCCAACTTGTGTTTAACGAGTGGGTGTTTCACTTCCACAATCTTCATTCTCTTTCTCCTCTGAGGTGGCGTCCGCAAAAAAATTCGCGGGATTATACCGCTTTTTCGGATTAGGCCATACCATCTTGCTTGACGTATATCAAGCAAAGTGATTTAGAGACAAAAAATCCGGAGGCGAGACTCCGGCTTGGGTGCGGGGATTCTGCCCGGTGGCGCTGTGCTTACGCGGGCCTACGTGTAGTGTAGGTCGGGTAAGCGTAAGCGCCACCCGACAATTACAGGTTGTCGCCGTTGCTCGCAATCACCTGCTTATACCAGTCAAACGACTTTTTCTTGCTGCGGTTCAGCGTGCCGTTCCCTTCGTTATCTTTATCAACAAAGATAAACCCGTAGCGTTTCTTCATCTCGCCGGTGCCGGCAGAAACGAGATCGATACAGCCCCAGGGGGTGTAGCCCATCAGATCCACGCCATCTTCCACCACCGCTTTTTTCATCTCGCGGATGTGCGCCGAGAGATAATCAATGCGGTACTGGTCGTTCACCGTGCCGTCGCTCTCCTGCACGTCAATCGCGCCGAAGCCGTTCTCAACGATGAACAGCGGCAGCTGGTAGTGATCCCAGAACCAGTTCAGGGAGTAGCGCAGGCCAACCGGGTCAATCTGCCAGCCCCAGTCAGATTTCTGCACGTACGGGTTGGAGACAAGGCTCTTGCTTTCATCGTAATCCAGTTCCGGGTTATCCGCCGTCGCTTTGGTGGTGAAGGACATGTAATAGCTAAAGCCGATGTAATCCACGCAGCCCTGCGTCAGCGCCGCTTTGTCTTCTTCGGTAATGTCCAGCGTGAAACCACGACGCGCAAAGTAGTTAAGTAGATGCTGCGGATACTTGCCACGCACATGAACGTCGGTGAACCAGTAGCGACGATGCATCGCGTTCATCGCCATCATGATGTCGTCAGGCGCACAGGTCAGCGGATAAATGGGGCACATGGCAATCATGCAGCCGATCTGCAGGGAAGGATTAATCTCGCGCCCGGCTT
>OKVS01000133.1_pt1 | contig 36744 bp, 33 predicted proteins | sample 1606911 | NCBI WGS metagenome assembly OKVS01 (sample SAMN03281016, study PRJEB24777) | human gut metagenome | isolation source: fecal sample PR161 from 1 month old female Malay infant, caesarean... | reverse complement strand
AAGAAACCGATTTGCGTCGAGTCCTGCCCGCTGCGGGCGCTGGACTTCGGGCCGATTGCCGAACTGCGTGAAAAGCACGGCCAACTGGCCGCCGTGGCGCCGCTGCCGTCGGCGCACTTCACCAGGCCGAACATTGTGATAAAACCAAACGCCAACAGCCGTCCGTGCGGCGATACCACCGGCTATCTGGCCAATCCGCAGGAGGTCTAAAATGGGAAATGGATGGCATGAATGGCCGCTGGTTCTGTTTACGGTACTGGGGCAATGCGTAGCTGGCGCGGTTATTGTCAGCGGCCTGGTCTGGGCGTCGCTCTGCGATCAGCGCGAAGCGCGAGAGCGGCTGGTGCGCAGCATGTTCTTTATCTGGCTATTGATGGGAATAGGTTTTCTCGCTTCTGTCATGCATCTCGGCTCGCCGCTACGGGCATTTAACTCATTGAACCGCGTTGGCGCTTCAGCGCTCAGTAATGAAATCGCCAGCGGCGCCCTCTTCTTCATCGTCGGCGGATTCTGGTGGCTATTGGCGGCGGTGGGAAAAATGCCCTCGGCACTTGGCAAAATCTGGTTGTTTCTCACCATGTTGCTGGGGCTGCTATTTGTGATGGCGATGACCCGTGTCTACCAAATTGACACCGTGCCAACGTGGTACAATGGCTACACCACCAGCGCGTTCTTCCTGACGGTACTGCTCGCCGGGCCGCTGTTCGCTGCCCTGCTGCTAAAGCTGGCGAAAGTCGATTTCAACGGCTGGTTTTTTGCCGCTATTAGCGTGGCCGCACTCATCATCAGCGTGGCCGTTGTTGTCTTGCAAAGCGCGGATCTCGGCACGATCCACAGTTCAGTACAACAGGCGAACGCCCTGCTACCGGATTACGGCAGACTACAGGTTCTACGGCTGATCCTGCTGGCGCTCGGTCTCGGCTGCTGGCTGTGTCCGCTGATCCGCCGCCAGCCGCCGCGCGCCGCCGGGTTATTGATCGGGCTGATAATGGTTTTAGTCGCGGAGTGTATAGGCCGCGGCCTGTTTTATGGCCTGCATATGACCGTGGGTATGGCGGTTGCGGGTTAACAAGACGGCGCGCCTGTGCGCGCCGCAGTAAGGAATAGGGTAATGATGCAGATCCCAAATCGCGACGCCGTCGCACTAAGCGCCCGCACGTTGGGCGCGCTGTTCTCTTATGCGCCGAATAGCGAGCAAAACGCGCCGCTGGTCGCCGCTTTTCTGGATGGTAGCTGGCAGCCGCAGTGGCCGTTCCCGGTCTCCGATTCACTGGCAATGGAATTCGCCGCCAGCAGCGACGAGGCGCTGCCGCAAGCCTGGCAGCGTCTGTTTATCGGTCCATGGGCGCTTCCCGCTCCGCCGTGGGGTTCGGTGTGGCTGGATAAAGAGTCGGTGTTATTCGGCGACTCAACGCTTGCGCTGCGCGAGTGGATGCGCACCAGCGGTATTGCGCTGGATCTTGAGCGCAACGAACCCGAAGACCACTTCGGAACACTGCTGCTGCTGGCCGCATGGCTGTGTGAAACAAATCAGGATGAGTTGTTTGCGCAACTGCTGGCCTGGCATCTACTGCCGTGGTCCGGGCGTTTTCTGAGCGTCTTTATGGAAAACGCCGGGCATCCGTTCTATCGGGCGCTGGGCCAACTGGCGCAGTCGACGCTGGCTAACTGGCAGGAATATTTGCCCATCGCGGTGGCGGAAAAGCAGCTGTATCGTTAACTCACCCGCCGCGTCGATCCCCGGCGCGGCACTTATAGCTTTTGCATCTAAGGTTATTCCCTATCACAATAACGCTATGACTCCCAATTTCATTCCCGCTAATGCATCGTCTTCATAACTACCCTGATGTGCAGGTGATGTTCCGTCGCCTGATCATCGCCACGCTCGTCGGCATCTTTGCGGCGCTGGCCGTGGCGCTGTTTCGCCACTCGATGGTGGCACTGGAAACTTTATTTCTCGGTAATGATAGCGGCAGTCTGGTGAACGCCGCGCAGTCGCTACCGTGGTGGCGTCGGCTGCTGACGCCGGCGCTTGGCGGAATCGCGGCGGGGACATTACTCTGGTTATGGCAACGGCGCAACGTGTCGCGTCCGCACGCCCCGACCGATTACATGGAAGCGCTGGAAACCGGCGATGGCTGTTTCGATACGCCGGCAAGCCTCGTCAAATCGCTGGCATCGCTGCTGGTGGTCGTGACCGGCAGCGCCATTGGCCGCGAAGGGGCCATGATCCTGCTGGCCGCGCTGGCCGCCTCGCTGTTTGCCCGCCGTTTTACCCCGCGCGCTGAATGGAAGCTGTGGGTCGCCTGCGGCGCCGCCGCCGGGATGGCCAGCGCCTATCATGCGCCGCTGGCGGGGAGCCTGTTTATCGCCGAAATCCTCTTCGGCACCCTGATGCTGGCCTCGCTCGGGCCGGTGGTCATTTCAGCGGTGATCGCCCTGCTGCTGACCAATTTACTCAATGGCGGCGCCGCGCCGCTGTACCACGTCGTCTTGCAACAAAACCTGACCGCGCTGCATTACGGTTTAATGCTGGCAACCGGCCTGCTGGCCGGGCTGTGCGGGCCGCTGTTCATCTGGCTGATGGACTACAGCCACCGTGGCTTCGTGAGGCTGAAACTGTCGCCGCCGTGGCAGCTGGCGCTGGGGGGACTGATCGTTGGCATGTTATCGCTTATTACCCCGGCGGTGTGGGGCAATGGTTATAGCGTGGTGCAAAGCTATCTGCTATCGCCGCCGCTATTTAGCGTCATTATCATCGTCTTTATCTGTAAGCTGTTGGCGGTGCTGGCCAGCAGCGGCTCCGGCGCGCCGGGCGGCGTCTTTACCCCGACGCTATTCGTCGGGCTGGCAATAGGAATGCTATTCGCCACTTTTAGCGGGCTGTGGTTAGATAACGATCAGAACATAGCGATTATGATTGGTTTAACCGGAATGGCGGCGTTTCTCGCCGCGACAACGCATGCGCCGATGATGTCGACGCTGATGATTTGTGAGATGACCGGGCAGTATGTGCTGCTGCCTGGTTTATTGATCGCCTGCGTACTGGCTTCGGTAGTGTCGCGGACGTTACGCCGGGATTCGATCTATCGCCATCACGTTGCCGAGCACGTCTAAGTCAACATACTGGCTGAGTTCGCGCTGTTCGGCGCGCGGCAGATAAGGCAGCTCGCCAATCAGCGGCGCAGGCAGCTTTTTGCTCAACACATCGATGATTTCAGCGTAGTGCGCAAGGCCAGGGTTAATGCGGTTGGCGACCCAGCCGATTAACGGCAGACCGTCGTTGGCGATCGCCTGAGCGGTCAACAGAGCATGGTTGATACACCCTTCCTGAATGCCCACCACCAACACTACCGGCAGTTGTTCCTGCACTACCCACTCGGAGAGCGGGCGTAAGTCGTTCATCAGGCTGCGCCAGCCGCCGGTACCTTCCACTACGACATGATCCACTCTGCCGCTGAGCTGCTGCAGGCCGTCACTGAGTAAGCCGTAGTTGATCGGGCAGCTGTGCGCCACGCTGCTTTCTTCTTCGCTTAACGCGATGGGATTGACAGCATCATACGGCAGCGACAGCGTCGACACGCTCTGTAATACCAGCGCATCTTTGTTACGCAGTCCTTCCGGCGTCTCTTTGCTGCCCTTCGCCACAGGCTTATACCCGGCGACGCTTTTACCGCTGGCAGCAAGTGCCTGCAGCAGCGCGCGGGATACTACCGTCTTCCCGACAGCAGTGTCAGTACCTGTTATAAAGAAACGCTTAAACATCACTAACCCCAAAGTTGTGTATACGAAAAATACATAAGAGAAATAATCAACAGTGGGAAAAGTCTACGCGAAGCCGTCGGGGCCCAGATTGAGATAGCGCAATTTTTGGTGCGACTATGAAAAAATGTTAACCCTGTAACAGTCGGATAAGGAGCGATCCGTTATAGAGGGCGTCTTTCACCAAAGCCGCGCCAGCCATCGTTCCGCGGTTTGAGAACTGGGTACTCTCAACCGCGATATGACGACTATATGCCGGTAGCGCCTGTTGCCGAATACAGTCAGAAATTGCCGGAAACAAAATATCAGACGCCTGGTTGAACGGCGAACCAATAAGGATTTTTTGCGGGTTAAACAGATTGACCATGATAGCCAGAATACGCCCTACATGAGCGCCAACGCCGGTAATGATATCCCGCGCCAGTAAATCGCCCTGCTGCGCCGCCTGACATAACCATTCAACGCTCAACTGCTGTTGATGCAGCATAGAGCTCATGGATTTTGCCATGCGCATCTGCGCCAGTTCCAGCACGCTTTCGACGCTGGCGATGGTTTCCAGGCAGCCGTGATTGCCGCAATAGCAGCGTTTACCATAAGGGTCAACCTGGGTGTGGCCGATCTCCACCAGGCTGCTGCTGCCGGCGTGCAACAGGCGGCCATCGGTGATCACTCCCGCGCCGACGTTGTGGTCGATTACCACCTGGATGACGTCGCGCGCCCCCCGCGAGGCGCCAAACAACGATTCGGCCATAGTCCAGGCGCTAATATCGTGCTGTATATAGACCGACACTCCGGTGTGATTAGCCAGAGCCTCACCGAGCGGCATATCTTTCACGTCATCATAAAACGGCATCCGGTGGATGATACCGTTTTCAGTATCAATGATCCCCGGCAAGGTGATGGCGATTGCGGTAAGTCGTTCGAGCTTGTGCTGATGGCGAATAAAAAACTGGTCGATATGCTCGATGATCCGCGTCAGCAGCGGTTGCGCATGCTGCAGCGGCAGTTCCAGTTGTTCTTCCACCACCAGCTTGCTGCTCAGATCGCGCAGCGCCAGGTGGATTTCCCCCCGGCTGATGCGCAACGACAAATAATGCCAGGCTTCCGTTTCAACCATCAGCCCGACCGCCGGGCGGCCGCGGCTCCCCGGCTCCTGGATTTCGGTCTCCTGCACCAGGTGCGCTTCCAGCATCTCGCGAACAATTTTGGTAATGCTGGCCGGCGCCAGTTGCGCAAATCGGGAAAGGTCGATACGCGACACCGGGCCAAGCTGATCAATCAGGCGATATACCGCGCCAGCATTGGTCTGCTTTATTTGATCGATATGGCCTGGTTGACTGTCCGCTACCACCGTTGACTCCCTTTATTTTCGCGCTTCGAAATAAACTTTTGGCTATGGTGAAGCACTTCGATGGTGCACGTCAAATTTTTACTTAGCCTTGTGATTTGCCGCACATTTTTACCCCGTTTTTGTCTTAATTCGCCAGGGCGGCGGCAGCGAGAAGATAATCGCGAAAGCGCTGCGCCGCCAGACCCTGTTCACGGTGTTTGGCCCACACCAGCCACATTTCCGACACCGCATCGGGTTCACTAATCGGCAGCCAGCGCATTTCATTTAACTGCACCCGCTTAAACGAGGCCGGTAGGATCGATACCCCAAGACCTGAAGCCACAAGGCCAATGATGGTCATTGCCTCGCCGACCTCCTGGGTGATAACGGGCGTGGTATCGTGGCGGCGCATCAATCCGAGAATATCGTCATACAGGCCGGTACCAACGTGCGGATCGAAAAAGACAAACGGCTCGCGCGCCAGCTCAAGCAGACTCACCGATTGCTGACGGGCCAGGGGATGATCGCTGGGCACCATCGCCAGTAGCGGTTCGCGCAGCACCCTTTCCCAGCACAAGGTATCCGGCAGCTGCGTGTTGCGCATCAGGCCAAGGTCAAGCGCCCCTTCATTCAGCGGCACGATCTGTTCGCGGGTGTTGGTTTCGCGGGTCTGGATATGGACATCGGGAAAGCGGCGACGAAAAGTGGAAAGCGTATCGGAAACCGCTTTGATAAATGGCGCCGACGAGGTGAAGCCGATACGCAGTTCACCGGTTTCGCCGTGGTGCAGGCGCCCGGCGCGAGCGGCGGCATCTTCAACCTGCGTCAGTATTTGTCGGCTATCGGCGAGGAACTGCACTCCCGCCGCCGTCAGGCTGACGCTGCGATTAGTGCGGGCAAACAGCCGCGCGCCAATCTGTTGTTCGAGAATCTGAATTTGCTGGCTTAACGGCGGTTGAGAGATATTCAGGCGCGCCGCCGCGCGGCCAAAATGCAGCTCTTCCGCCACGGCGACAAAGTAACGCAGATGACGCAGCTCGATATTCATATTTAAAACGTCTTATTTGAGATTATTAATATATTAGACGGAATATTTACAATTTTATACCCTAAAAATGTGAGCTGAATGGTCACATCAGTTTGTTTGTAATCCAGCTGTATATAAGCAAGGAATTCTCCGTGAGTAACACAACAACCGCTGACACCGCGCCGGCGAGCGATGTCAGGGATAAGGTCGCTTCCCAGCCAAATCAATTTATTAAACGTGGCACCCCGGCGTTTATCCGCGTCACCCTGGCGCTATTTTCCGCCGGACTGGCCACCTTCGCCCTGCTCTATTGCGTGCAGCCCATTCTGCCGGTGCTGTCAGGCGAGTTCGGCGTAAGCCCGGCCAGCAGCAGTATTTCGTTATCGATTTCCACCGCGATGCTCGCCATCGGCCTGCTATTTACTGGCCCGCTGTCGGATGCCATTGGCCGTAAACCGGTAATGGTCACCGCCTTACTGTTGGCGGCGTGTTGCTCATTATTATCAACGATGATGACCAGCTGGCACGGTATTCTGATCATGCGCGCGTTGATCGGCCTGTCGCTCAGCGGCGTAGCCGCCGTAGGGATGACTTATCTCAGCGAGGAGATCCACCCAAGCGTGGTGGCGTTTTCAATGGGGCTTTATATCAGCGGTAACTCTATAGGCGGCATGAGCGGCCGCCTGCTCACCGGGGTCTTTACCGATTTCTTCGGCTGGCGCGTGGCGCTGGCGGTGATAAGCGCCTTCGCCCTCGCGGCGGCCATTATGTTCTGGCGTATTCTTCCGGAGTCACGCCACTTCCGCCCTATTTCGTTGAAACCGAAAACGCTGCTGATTAACTTCCATCTGCACTGGCGCGATCGCGGCCTGCCGCTGTTGTTCCTCGAAGGCTTCCTGCTGATGGGCGCATTTGTGACCCTGTTTAACTATATTGGCTACCGTTTGATGATGTCGCCATGGTCGCTGAATCAGGCGGTGGTTGGCCTGCTGTCGGTTGCTTACCTGACCGGGACCTGGAGTTCGCCAAAAGCCGGCGCGCTGACGGTGCGTTATGGCCGCGGTCCAGTAATGTTGTTCTTTATTGCGGTGATGCTGTTTGGCCTGCTGATGACGCTATTCTCGCCGCTGTGGCTGATTTTCATCGGCATGCTGCTGTTCTCCGCCGGCTTTTTTGCCGCGCACTCGGTCGCCAGCAGTTGGATCGGACCACGGGCGCGTCGCGCGCGCGGCCAGGCATCTTCGTTATACCTGTTCAGCTACTATCTTGGCTCAAGTATTGCGGGGACGCTCGGTGGGGTCTTCTGGCATCATTACGGCTGGAATGGCGTCGGCGGCTTTATCGCCCTGCTGTTAATGGCCGCGCTGCTGACCGGCGCCTGTTTGCACAACCGCCTGAAATAATCGTTAAACGACGTGACCTTATTGGTCACGTCCGTTCACCACAGCCCGAGTACCGATGGTAACCCCAACAGTTCTCTGAGAGCATCCATAGAAAGCAGTGCGAAAAACACCCACGTGAACGGATTCATACTCGCCTCCGCTGACAGCCAGCGCCTGTTATCAGTGTAGCCGCTGGCGAAGCGCACCGTCCGTTATGGTTATCACATGCGCATTTTTCGATACACGCAAAATGTCGTTCCAGCGACTCGACCAAATCACCCCGACGCGCTAGTGTACCCACTGACAACAGATTTATTTCACTCGCCACAGGCCAGCAGAGACTATGACTGACAACAACAACTATCAGCAGCTCACCCGCACTTTCCAACGGCTCTCCCGCTTCTCTCACCTTGCCGCCATCGCCGGCTGGGATATGTTCGCCATGATGCCGCCCAGCGGCAGCCGCGCGCGCGGTGAAGCGCTGGCGGAGCTCGGGGTGCTGCAGCACCAAATTTTGACCGATAAGAAGGTTGGTGAATGGCTGGAAAACGCCCTGCAGGAAGATCTTAACGATCTGGAACAGGCTAACCTGCGCGAAATGACCCGCCAGTACCAGCAAGCGGCACTACTGCCGGAAAGCCTGGTGGAAGCGAAATCGCTGGCCGGCAGCCGCTGCGAACACGCCTGGCGCAGCCAGCGCCCGGCTAACGACTGGCAGGGGTTTGCCGAAAACCTGCGCGAGGTCGTTAAGCTCAGCCGCGAAGAGGCGCAGATCCGTGCCGATGCGAAAGGCTGTTCACGTTATGATGCCCTGCTGGATATTTTCGAACCCGATATGACCAGCGCGCGTCTTGACGTGCTATTCGCCGATCTGAAATCCTGGCTGCCGTCGCTGCTGGCAAACGTCGTCGATAAGCAAGCGCAGAAGACGCTGCTCGAGCCACAGGGGCCCTTCGCCATCACCGACCAGCGCGAGCTGGGGCTGGAAGCAATGCGGGTTTTAGGCTTTGATTTTGATGGCGGCCGCCTGGATATTAGCGCACACCCCTTCTGCGGCGGCGTGCCTGAGGACGTTCGTATTACCACCCGTTATAACGAAAACGATCTACTCAGCGCGCTATTTGGCGTGATCCACGAAACCGGCCACGCGCGCTATGAACAGAACCTCCCGCGTAACTGGCTCGATCAGCCGGTTGGGCTGGCTCGCTCAACGGCGATTCACGAATCTCAGAGTCTGTTCTTCGAAATGCAGCTTGGCCGCAGCGAAGCCTTCCTCAACCGCCTGCTGCCCGCCGTGCGTCAGCGCTTTGGCGACCAGCCGGCGTTCAGCGCGGAAAACTTTATCGCCTGGAACCAGCGCGTGAAGCCGGGCTTCATTCGCGTCGATGCCGACGAAGTCAGCTACCCGGCGCACGTCATTCTGCGCTATGAAATCGAGCGGGCGCTGATCGACGGCGATATTGAAGTAGACGATATTCCCGCCCTGTGGGACGAGAAAATGCAGAGCTGGCTGGGTATTTCGACCCTCGGCAACTATCGTGACGGCTGTATGCAGGATATTCACTGGACCGATGGCGGTTTCGGCTATTTCCCTTCCTATACGCTGGGGGCGATGTACGCCGCACAGTTAATGGCGGCCGCCAGACGCGCGTTACCGAATCTCGCACAGGATATCGCCGGCGGCGATTTTAACGCTCTGTTCGACTGGTTGCGGCAAAATATCTGGCAGCACGGCAGCCGCTTTACCACTTCGCAGCTGATTAAGAATGCCACCGGCGAAGATCTCAACGGTGAGTATTTCCGCCAGCATCTTACCGCGCGTTATCTCTAAGCCTGCGCGCCGGGGCCTGCTCCGGCGCGTTATACCCGTTCGCTTCGCGTTGTACATATGGTTACACGCCGATACCAAACACTCACGGAAAGCTCGAAAAGACAAGCATATAGTTACTTCAACGGCCCCGCAGTGGGGTTGAAATGAAGAAACCTTTTCGAGGATATCAGAATGAAAAAAGTATTAGCTCTGGTCGTTGCCGCTGCTATGGGTCTGTCTTCCGCTGCTTTCGCTGCTGATGCAGCAAGCACCACTCAGGCACCTGCTGCTGCAACTCACAGCACCACTGCCAAGACAACTCACCATAAAAAACATCACAAAGCTGCCGCCAAACCGGCTGCAGAACAGAAAGCCCAGGCTGCCAAGAAACACAAAAAAGCCGCGGCGAAACCCGCTGTAGAGCAAAAAGCTCAGGCTGCGAAAAAACACCACAAAGCCGCCACTAAACCGGCTGCACAGAAAGCCCAGGCTGCCAAAAAGCACCACAAAACTGCCGCTAAACCAGTAGCGCAGAAAGCTCAGGCTGCGAAAAAACACCACAAAACCACTAAACACACCGCTGCTAAACCTGCTGCTCAGCCGGCTGCATAATCGTTTCGGTTAGTCTGGTATTGTATAAATCGGCGCTGTTTCAGCGCCGCTTTTTTTCTGGAGAGCGCTATGCTGCGACGCTATCGTTTTGAGCTCATCCTGATACTGCTGATAATATGCGCGCTGGTGGCAACCCGCTTTTTCCTCTATTAGGCGCCGCTAATCATCCCCCTCAATAGGAAAACCGGCTTCACGAATTGCCTGACGGCAATCGCTGACGCCCGCAGCATATCCCGCTTCAATTTCGCATACCGGGCTCGCACTGGAGAAAGGTAAGCGAATCGGCGTCGCCAGTTGACGTTCCAGCTCGCCAATTTTTACCCGCGCCGCCAGCAATTCCTTCGCCAGTTCTGGGGGCGACACTTCGGTTTTTTCCCCCGTAATGATCGCCCGCAATTGCTTCTCATCGATAGTCATCATATCCGCCAGTTTGCATTCATTGACAGATATTATAGCCAACGCCACCTCAGTGGCGCTGGCGTGACGCTACATGGCACGTACCGCCTCAATCACGAGATAGCCCATCGCTCCCCACATAAAAAAAGAAACCAGCGAAACATAAACTAATGCGCGAATACCTTGTTTAGACATACACCCTCCCACTACGGGAAATGACATTGCGCTTATGATGGCCGGGTCAACCTCACATTTCACTCAACGGGAATCGCCAATGACAATGTTTACAGTGAGAAAATGTTTCGTAGTGAAAATAATTGAGAAGATGGTAAAAAAACGCCAATGACCATGAACTTTTGCGATCTTAAGGCGACTAAAACACCCTTGAAAAATTGCGCTTTGCGAATGTCCTGTAAGGCAAAGTGATTATTTTGCCGTCGTTTTACGTACGTTCCGATACACGAATTATGTTGCGTTGCACGCCGCTTTCTGCGGAAATGACAACAGCAGAGATAATGCGTTAACCATCTGAATTAACATGGTTCTTGCATAGATGAAATGTCTTCAGGAGTCATTTTAACTGCCGTTTGGCTTAATAAAAATTATTCTTAACTTTCATAAACTTAAATCTCCTGCTACTTTCAATAGACATAATTATCTCCCCAGAGAGTGATATGCGTAGAGACGTACTGTTATTACTGTGTTCGTTTTGTGTATTTCCCCTGTTTGCTCACGCTGATGATGACGGCATGAGCGCGAAAGATATCAAAACGCTTTTTTTCGGCCATGACGATCGTAAAGCGGTCAGCGATCCGGCCAGTTCCCCCTGGGATGCCATCGGCCAGTTAGAAACCGCCAGTGGTAATCTGTGTACCGCAACGCTGATTTCGCCGCATCTGGCTCTCACCGCCGGTCACTGTTTGCTGCAGCCGCCGAAAGGAAAGCCGGACAAGGCCGTTGCGTTGCGTTTTATCTCGCGTAAGGGCAGTTGGGTCTATGAAATTCACGGGATTGACGGCCGTACCGACCCATCGCTAGGCAAACGGCTTAAAGCGGACGGCGATGGCTGGATTGTCCCCTCTTCCGCAGCCCCCTGGGACTTTGGCCTGATCGTCCTGCGCTACGCGCCCGGCGGCATTACGCCTGTTCCTGTGTTTCCCGGTGATAAAGAAGCGCTGACCGCGGCGCTGAAAGCAACGGACCGCAAAGTGACGCAATCCGGCTACCCGGAAGATCATCTGGATAGCCTCTATAGCCACCAGGATTGTCTGGTGACGGGATGGGCGCAAGCCTCAGTTCTATCACATCAATGCGATACGCTACCGGGCGACAGCGGTTCTCCGCTGCTGTTAAAAACGGACAACGGCTGGCAGGTCATTGCAGTGCAAAGCTCGGCGCCGGGACCGAAAGATCGCTATCGCGCCGATAACCGGGCTATTGCCGTGACCGGTTTTCTCGACAAGCTGGAAGCGCTGGCTAACGAGTGATTATCCCTGCTGCTGGCGCAGTTGAAGCAATGAATCGATCGGCATCGGTTGGCTGAAATAATATCCCTGAAGTCGATCGCATCCCGCCCGCCGCAGCAGCGCCAGCTGCTGCTGAGTTTCTACCCCTTCAGCAACCACGGTGATCCCCAGCGCATTAGCGATACGTACCGTGCCGCGCACCAGTTCTGCCGCCTGCGGGTCGACATCCACCACCCCGGCTAACGACTTATCAATCTTGAGGCTATCAAAACGACAGCTGCGTAGATAACCAATACTGGAATAGCCAATGCCAAAATCATCCAGCGCGACGGCGATACCTAACGATTTCAGGTTCTCGATAGCCACGCGAGCGCGCTCCGGGTTTTCCAGTACGTAGCTTTCGGTTACCTCAAGCTGCAGGCGGCGGGCAGGAAACTGACAGCGTCCCAGGGTTTGGATCACCCGAGTTTCGAATTCCGGGTCGCGGAACTGCGCCGGGGATATATTGACGGAAAGGAGTAAATCCCCCATCGTCTCGAGATCGTAACAGGCTTGCGACAGCGCAAACTGGCCCAAGGCATAAATCAATCCGCTGCTTTCGGCAATGGGGATGAAAGCATCCGGCGCCAGCGGGCCTTCAGGACGTCGCGGCCAGCGCAGCAAGGCCTCTACGCCTTCCATCACCAGCGTTTCGGCATTGACGATCGGCTGATACCAGACATCAAATTCGCCTTTTTCGAGACCTTCGCGGATACCATTTTCAATGTGCAGCTGGTGCTGACGCGTTTCGTTAAGGGTGTCATCATACCAGGCCGCTCTTCCCTTACCGCTTTTCTTCGCGTGGTACATGGCCATATCCGCACGGCGAAACAACTCAGTACTGGAGCACTGCATCGGCACCCCGCTGGCAATACCAATACTGGCGCTGATATATATTTTCCGGGCGCTGAGCGCAACGGGAGTTTTTAATAATTCGAGCACCGCCAGGGCGAATGCTGAGGCCTGATTAACCGCATGTTCGCCGCTCATGGTCATGGCGAATTCATCCCCGCCCATCCGCGCCAGCATCGCCCCCGCCGGAACCCGATCGCGTAATTCGCGGGCGATATGGGCAATCAGCGCGTCGCCAGTATCATGGCCGTAGTTATCGTTGACGTCTTTAAAACCATCGAGATCGATAAATACCACGCTCTGCATTTCATTCTTACCGCATTCGCCCATCGCATTTAAACGTTCAATCAATGCCCGACGGTTCGGCAAAAGGCTCAGCCAATCGATAAGCGCATTTTTTCGCGCCTGCTGTTCGCCGCGCGCCAGCTTGTAAAGCCCCAGGCTACTCAGCATGATAAACAGCAAAATTAAACTTGCCGCCAGAATGGCGATGAGCCTGATGCTGTTTGACGCGGCGCGCGCCGCTTCCGCACCAGGAAGGCGCGGTTGCCAGCTCAGATAGGCCAGCGTCTCCCCGCCCTCTGTGCGTAATGGTACGCTGTATTCGCCGGCAAACTGCGTCGTATGCAGTCGATTAATCTGGAAAGTGTTCCCCAGAGTTTCCAGCATGGTTGGATTAATGTGGCGGGTAATCACCAGATAGCGACGGGTTTTATCATAAATCGGTAAGCGGCCGATTGTCGGGCGAATCAAGCCGATACCGACAAACGCAATGCCCGCGCGGGTACGGGTGATTCCGGCAAAGGCATTTTTACCGCGTCTCAGCGCATCCGCGTGCTGCTCGATAAGGGTTTGTAACTCGCTGCCGAAAAAACCAATATCGGATTCGGTAAATGGCTCGCTGCGAAAAGCCCCCCACAAGATGCGATAGTTTTCATCCAGGATAAAAGTGCCGTCGTAGAGATTATTAATCTTAAAACCCGATCCCCACGAATCATACAGCCAGTGTGCATCAAGATGGGGCGTATAGGTTTGTTTAACCGCATCATCCCAAATCGAATTATCCAGTACCAATGACAGCACCCGGTTCACCGATGTCAGCACGGCGCCTTCTACCGAAAGCATCGAACGGTGTTTATCTATTTCATTAGTTTTAATACTGACCAGATGTTGCGACAAATAGAAAAGAGAAATCACAGAGACGACCAGGCCCAGGCCGGCAAGACATACCAGAATGGAAAGGATTTTGGCAGAGGGAATATTCCGCCAGCCAGGCAAAGGAATCATGTGCTGTCCTCATAGCGGCGTACAGAAAGATGCCGAATCTGCTTTTTTAAGCGTAATACAGAGAACAGAATTTGCCGCCTGCGAACGCAGGCGGCATCATATCAGGCCAGTTTTATCAATACCATACCGGCCACCAGCAGCACGACGCCAACCCAACCTTTATGGTTCAGACGCTGACCAAAGAGGATCCAGCCAGCGGCAATGGTGGCCGCAATCCCGAATCCGCCCCACAGCGCATAAGCGACGGACAGGTCGATACCTTTTACCGCCTGCGACAGGGCGCTAAAGGCCCCTAACACCGCCGCCAGCGACAGAATACCGTAGATCTTACGACGGAAGCCGTCGGAAAATTTCAGCAATACGTTCGCGGTTATTTCCAGTACGATAGCCAGCGCCAGCCAGGCGCCGTGAATCCACTCAAACTGTTGCATGAGCTGTCTCCTCATGCTGTTTCACCGCTTTCTTTGTGCCGGACTTAATCAGTACGATCCCGGCGACCAGCGTTGCCAGTCCGGCGAGTTTAATGACTGACAGGCTTTCATCGAACAGCAGCACGCTGAATACGGTAATCAACAAAATACCGATACCTTCCCACAGCGCATACGCCACACCGAGAGCAATTTTTTTAACGGCGAAGGCCAGGAAAATATAGGAAAGCGCAATCATTGCCAGCATTAAAATATAACCTGTATGACCGCCGCTGACGCTTGCCCATTTCATAGACAAGGTGCCGGTAATTTCAGCGACGATAGCTAAGGCTAATAAAATCCAATAAAACATAATCCCTTCTCCTGCTTGAGAATACAATCCATGACGGCTTACGCGAGTAAACCGAAAAAATTCTGACGTAGTTTTAGCCGTGCGCGGTGCGCCAGCTCAGGCAGAGAGAATGGGACTATAGCGCGGAGCGCCAGTGCTGTTCGCCAGCAAATCGGGAAAGGATGAAGGGTAATGCGTGATGAGTCGAAAAATAAAGGCTGAACTGATTGTTCATAAAATTACAATTATCCGCGGTGTTGCTTCTCGTCATTGCGGAAAAAAATTGTCCTCGGTAGTTAAACACAAGTAAATTTGTACCATAGTGTTAATATTAACTCAAAGAATTTGCAATTCTTTACGTCTAATGCGCGATTTCAATTAGTATTTTCTCAAACTGATCTCCATCATAAACGTGTATAGCAAAGTCGCTATGATCAAGGACGTTTTCATCTTCACCGTAAGGAACCCAATGGCCAAACCCATCATCACCCTAAATGGACTCAAGATCGTCATCATGCTGGGCATGTTGGTTATCATCCTTACCGGCATCCGTTTTGCCGCCGACATTATCGTCCCCTTTATCTTAGCGCTATTCCTTGCGGTGGTGATCAATCCGCTGGTCCAACTGATGGTACGCTGTCGGGTGCCGCGAGTGCTGGCGATTTCGCTACTGGTGGGCGCTATCGTGCTACTGGCGGTGGTACTGCTGGCGTCGCTTGGCACCTCGCTTAACGAACTGGCGCGCACCCTGCCGCAATACCGCACGTCGCTGGCCGAACCGCTAAAGACGGTCACCCCATGGCTACAGCGCTTTGGTTTTACCGTCTCCGCCATTGAGCTGAATAAGTATATCGATCCCAACGCGGTGATGACCCTGGTTACCAGCTTGTTGACCCAGTTGTCGAATGCGATGTCGTCCATTTTTCTGTTGCTTCTCACCGTGGTATTTATGCTGTTGGAAGTGCCGCAGTTGCCCGCCAAGCTCCAGCAGCTAATGTCGCGGCCGGTTGAGGGAATGGGCGCCATTCAGCGGGCGATAGATAGCGTCTCACATTACCTGGTACTGAAAACCGCGATTAGCCTGGTCACCGGGCTGGTGGTCTGGGGTATGCTGGCGCTGCTGGACGTCCGCTTCGCCTTTATGTGGGGGCTACTGGCCTTTGCGCTGAACTATATTCCCAATATCGGTTCGGTACTGGCGGCCATCCCGCCGATTCTGCAGGTGATGGTATTTGGCGGACTGTATGAGGCGCTGATCGTCACTGCCGGTTACCTTATTATCAACCTGGTGTTCGGCAATATTCTCGAACCGCGCATTATGGGCCGTGGGCTGGGGCTCTCCACGCTGGTGGTATTCCTGTCGTTAATATTCTGGGGCTGGCTGCTGGGCCCGGTCGGTATGCTGCTGTCGGTGCCGTTGACCATCATCGTTAAAATCGCCCTTGAGCAAACCAACGGTGGGCAAAGTATTGCCTTCTTACTCAGTGACTTAAGTAAAGAATAATCGGCAATCTGGCTGGCCTATCCGCCAGCCTTCCCTCCTTTCATCTTTTCCGCTTAGACCGTTACTCCTTTTTTATTATTGATCCCCATCACAAATGGGCACATCCAATCATTACTCTAAAGCTAACGATTAGCCGGCATGCTTAATTGATGCGCAGCGCCGCGCATCGCACACTAACTTCCACCAGGACAAACGAAACGATTTGTCGAATCAGGAGGTTAACAATGAATGCTGAACAAACGACGGGACGGGTCTGGAACCGTCGCCGGACGGAAAAACAGCGGCGGCTGGTCGAAACGAAGATTGCCGGCAAAGTCATCCCCACTGACCAACTGGTCAGCGTACTGGAAAATCTGCTCGCCCCTGGCGACCGGGTAGTACTGGAAGGTAACAACCAGAAGCAGGCTGATTTCCTCTCCCGCATGCTCGCCGAGGTTAATCCGCAGAAAATCCACGACCTGCATATGATTATGCCAAGCGTCGGGCGCAGCGAGCATCTGGACCTGTTTGAAAAAGGCATTGCCCGTAAACTGGATTTCTCTTTCTCCGGCACGCAAAGCTTGCGCATCTCGCAGCTGCTGGAAGATGGCCTGCTCGAAATCGGCGCCATCCATACCTATATTGAACTCTACTCCCGCCTGTACGTCGATCTGTCGCCAAACGTCGCGCTGATCGCTGGCTATAAAGCGGACCGTAAAGGCAACCTGTACACCGGGCCAAGTACCGAAGATACCCCGGCGCTGGTCGAAGCCGCCGCCTTCCACGACGGCATTGTGATAGCCCAGGTCAACGAACTGGTGGACGAATGCGATCTGCCGCGCGTCGATATTCCCGGCTCGTGGATCGATTACGTGGTGGTCGCCGACAAACCGTTCTTTATTGAACCGCTGTTCACCCGCGACCCGCGTCTGATTAAGCAAGAACACATTCTGATGGCGATGATGGCGATCAAAGGCATCTACGCGGAACATCAGGTGCAGTCGCTTAACCACGGCATCGGCTTTAATACCGCCGCCATCGAGCTGTTGCTGCCTACCTACGGCGAACAGCTCGGACTGAAAGGCAAAATCTGTAAACACTGGACGCTGAACCCGCATCCGACCTTAATCCCGGCCATCGAAAGCGGCTGGGTGGAGAGCGTGCACTGCTTCGGCGGCGAACTGGGGATGGAAGAGTATATCCGCGCCCGCCCGGATATCTTCTTTACCGGCCCGGATGGCTCAATGCGTTCCAACCGTGCCTTCTGCCAGCTGGCAGGTCAATACGCGGTAGATATGTTTATCGGTTCGACCCTGCAGGTTGATGGTCTGGCTAACTCCTCAACCGTCACCCGCGGTCGTCTTTCCGGCTTCGGCGGCGCGCCGAACATGGGCCATGACCCCCACGGTCGCCGCCACGCCACCCCGGCCTGGCTCAATATGATCACCGAACCAGACCCGATGCAGCGCGGTAAAAAACTGGTGGTGCAGATGGTCGAAACCTTCCAGGCCGGCGTAAAACCGACTTTTGTTGAAACGCTCGACGCGGTCGACGTCGCCAAAACCTCCGGCATGCCGCTGGCGCCGGTGATGATTTATGGCGATGACGTGACCCACGTGCTGACCGAAGAGGGTATCGCCTACCTGTACCGGGCGGAGAGCCTTGAAGAGCGCCGGGCGATGGTCGCCGCGGTGGCCGGGATCACCGATATTGGTCTCGGTGTGGACGCCAAACGCGTCGCCGCGCTGCGCCAGAGCGGTAAAGTGGTGTACCCGGAAGATATCGGCATTCGCCGTAGCGATGCCACCCGCTCGCTACTGGCCGCCGGCAGCGTCGCCGAGCTGGTGGAGTGGTCCGACGGACTGTACAACCCACCGGCAAAATTCCGGAGCTGGTAATGAAAAATCTCTCCCCCCTACACGCAGAAAGCCGCGTCAGCTGGCTGGCGCATACCGCCAGCGCCTGTCTGATTGACGAAGCCCGTCTGAGTCCGAAACCGGGTCTGGTCGATAGTCGCGGCAACGGCGCGCATCAGGATCTCAATCTGGACCTGATGGAACGCTCCGCCCGCAGCCTGCAGCCAACCTTTCACGCACTGGCGCAGCAAAGCTGGCAGCGTCCGGCGGATATCGCCCTGCGCGAAACCGTCGGACGCCTCGGTCGCGAAGGTGAAGCGCAGATGATGATGGCGACAGGTGGCGTTAACACCCACCGCGGCGCCATTTGGGCGCTGGGCCTGCTGGTCAGCGCGGTGGCGATGTTGGGTGGAGAGGGTCAATCACAGGCGATCGCCGGGACCGCCGCCGCCCTTGCCCGCCTGCCTGACGGTTTCGCGCCGAAAAGCTTTAGTAAGGGGCTGCGCGCCAGCCGCCGTTGGCAGGTGCCGGGGGCACGCGAGGAAGCGCAGCGCGGATTTCCGCATGTTACCGCCCTGGCGCTGCCGCAACTGCAACAGAGCCGGGCGCGAGGCGCCAGCGAGCAGCAGGCGCGCCTTGATGCGCTGATGGCCATCATGACCTCGCTGAGCGATACCTGCGTGCTGTCGCGCGCCGGCATGAACGGCCTGCACGCCATGCAGCAAGGCGCCCGCGAGGTTCTGGCGGCGGGTGGTTGCGCCAGCGTCGCCGGTCGCGCCGCGCTGGCGCGCCTCGATGCGCAGATGCTGGCGCAAAACGCCTCGCCGGGTGGCGCGGCCGATCTCCTTGCCGCCACCCTGTTTCTCGACCGGGTTTCCGGCTAACGCATTCAGAGGATGTTATGGAACAGATTACATTGTCATTTCCTGCCAACCGCGCCCTCAGCGGCAAAGCATTGGCAGGAGTCGTAGGTTCAGGCGATATGGAAGTGCTTTATACCGCCGCACAGGGCGCCACGCTCAACGTACAGATCACCACCTCAGTGGATAACAGCCAGGCGCGCTGGCAGGCGCTGTTCGACAGGTTGAACCTGATCAACGGTCTGCCCGCCGGGCAGTTGATTATCCATGACTTCGGCGCCACGCCGGGCGTCGCCCGTATTCGTATTGAACAAGTATTTGAGGAGGCCGCTCATGCGTAACGATCGCAGCTTTATCGAACTGCGCGCTCGCGAACGCGCCCACGCCCTGCTGGACGACGGCAGCTACCGCGAACTGCTGGATCCGTTTGAAGGCATTATGTCGCCGTGGCTCGGCGCGCAGGGCATCGTCCCACAGTCCGACGACGGTATGGTGGTCGCCAAAGGCACGATCAACGGCCAACCTGCGGTGGTGATTGCCATCGAAGGCACCTTCCAGGGCGGCAGTATGGGCGAAGTCTCCGGCGCCAAAATGGCCGCCGCGCTGGAGCTGGCGGCGGAAGATAACCGCAACGGTATCCCGACCCAGGCGGTGCTATGCCTCGAAACCGGCGGCGTACGTCTGCAGGAGGCCAACCTCGGTCTGGCCGCCATCGCCGATATTCACGCCGCGATTGTCGACCTGCGCCGCTACACCCCGGTAGTCGGCATTATTACCGGTACCGTCGGCTGCTTCGGCGGCATGTCCATCGCCGCGGCGCTGTGCAGCTACCTTATCGTCACCCGTGAAGCCCGTCTCGGCCTCAACGGCCCGCAGGTTATCGAGCAGGAAGCCGGCATTGAAGAGTACGACTCCCGCAACCGTCCGTTTATCTGGAGCATGACCGGCGGCGAAATTCGCGCCGCCAGCGGGCTGGTCGACGCGCTGGTTAACGATGGCGTTAACGCCGTTAAAACCGCAATGAATGAGGCGATCGCCAAAGGCGTACCGGCACAGCACCGCAGCGACAACTATGACGATTATCTGCGTCGCTTGAGCCAATTCGATACCCGCCAGCAGGCGGATACCGCGCAGATTAAACAGCTTTTTGCCCGGGAGGATAAATAATGAGTCAGTTCCCAAACCGCGCCGCGCTGTGGCTGAATAAACTGGCGCCCGACGCGCCGCTGATGAGCGGCCTGTGCCCTTCCGTCCAGGTGGCAGACGGCCAGATTAATGGCGAAAACGTGCGTTTTATCGCCGTGGTCCCGGATGCTAACAACCACTACCCGCGCGCCGCCGGCGGCGAAGTCGGCCTGCTGGAAGGCTGGACGCTGGCGAAAGTGGTTAATGAAACCATTGCCGCCGACGCCGACCAGCCAGTCAAACGGCCGATCGTCGCCGTGATCGATGTGCCAAGCCAGGCCTATGGCCGCCGCGAAGAAGCTTTCGGCATTCACCAGGCGCTGGCCGGGGCGGCTGGCGCTTATGCCAAAGCCCGTTTGGCCGGCCACCCGGTAATTGGCCTGATCGTCGGCAAAGCGATGTCCGGGGCGTTTCTGGCCCACGGCTACCAGGCCAACCGCCTGATCGCCTTTAACGATAGCGGCGTGCTGGTCCACGCGATGGGTAAAGCGTCGGCGGCGCGCATTACGCTGCGTACCGTAGAGGCGCTGGAGAAACTGGCGGCTACCATTCCGCCAATGGCCTACGACGTCAGCAACTATGCGACGCTCGGCCTGCTCTCCGCCCTGCTGGATATTAATAATCCGGATGCCCCTGACGACCACGATCTGTCGTTGGTCAGCAACACGCTGCGCGACGCCATCGCTGATGCGCGCACCGATGCCTCACTGAAGTGCCGCCTGGGCGCGGAAAACCGCCGCAGCTCGCAGCTGGTCCGCGATCGCATGCGCGCCAGCTGGTAAGACGTTCGTACGTAAGTAGTAGAAGAAAACCTGCCGGAAGCCGTCCCCCGGAGCGCGTAATAACCGCGCCGGGTAGGGACGGCTTTTAGAAAAAATAACAATCGCGCCAGTACTCTATCTTATTTACAGGTGATTTATGACTTATGTGATTATTCATGCTCTTGCCCCGATTTTCGTTATCATGCTGCTGGGCTTCTGGGCCGGTAAGGCCGGGATGGTAGATAACAAAAACGTCTCGCTGCTTAATATTTTTGTAATGGATTTTGCCTTACCCGCCACGCTGTTTAGCGCGACGGTACAAACGCCGTGGGCCGGTATCGTCGCCCAGTCGCCGCTGGTGCTGGTGCTGACCGGCGCGATGTGGATCACCTATGCCGCGATCTACTTCCTCGCCACCAGCGTGTTCAAACGCACGCCGCAGGATGCCGCGGTGCTGACCCTCACCGTCGCCCTGCCAAACTATGCCGCGTTAGGTCTGCCGATCCTCGGCAGCGTGCTGGGTGAAGGCGCGTCAACCTCGCTGTCGGTGGCGGTCTCTATCGCCTGCGGCTCGGTACTGATGACCCCGTTCTGCCTGCTGATTCTGGAGCGTGAAAAAGCCCGCGCCGCGGGTGAAAACAGCGGTTCTACGCTGGCGATGCTGCCGGTGCTGATGTGGCGTTCAGTGAAAAAACCGATCGTCTGGGGCCCGCTGCTTGGGGTGGTGCTTTCCGCGATCGGCATTAAAATGCCGGACCTGCTGCTGGCGTCAATCAAACCGCTGGGCCTGGCCGCTACCGCCGCCGCGCTGTTCCTCACCGGGGTGATCCTGTCGGCACGTAAACTGCAGCTCAATGCGCTGATCGCTACATCAACCATCGTAAAACTGCTGGTGCAGCCGTTTATTGCCTGGGGTCTGGTGATGTTACTTGGTCTGCACGGTTCTATCGCCATTACCGCGATCCTGATGATTGCGCTGGCCGCCGGCTTCTTCGGCGTGGTCTTCGGCAACCGCTTCGGCGTGCAGTCTCCGGATGCTGAAGCCGTGCTGCTGTTAAGCTCGGTTCTGTGTATCCTGTCGCTACCGCTGTTTATCTCTTTGACTTCAGGACTGTAAACCATGTCATCAACGCCGCGTCCCCACGATTTAGTTTGGTTAAACCACACCAGCGCCCTGGAAGACATTGCCGAGCCATGGGTGGCTCAACAGTGGCGAGCCACGCTGCCGGTGGTGGTGAGGCGCGACGTTGACGGCCAGGCCCGCATCCCGGTTGGGGTGCGGGGCATGAAGCGCGAACAGCGGGCCGCCGGCTGGGTACAGGCGCGCAATATCGTGCGCAGCGTCACCCCGGAGACGCTTGTCGAGCGCGAAGCATTACTCTGCTCGCCGTTTGTCTCGCAGCCGCCGGTTCAGGCGGCTATCGCCCTCACCTTACACCGCTGGCCCTGGGGCTGGGGCGTCACCGGCAGTACCGGCTACGCGCTGGCAACCGAAATCCCGGTGCTGCATGCGGCAAGCGATCTGGATCTGCTGATCCGCGCGCCGCAGCCGCTGGACCGCGAGGCATTGCTGGAATGGCAGGCCCGGGTGGCCCTACTACCGTGCCGCGCCGATACCCAGATAGAAACACCGTACGGCGCCTTCGCCCTTAATGAGTGGCTGCGCGATGGCCGCGCGCTGCTGAAAACATCCCGGGGCGCGCGTTTAACCGCGACGCCGTGGCACAGGGAGGACTGATGAAGATTATATTTACTTTTCCCGGTCAGGGCGGCCAGCGCCCCGCAATGCTGGCGGCAATCCCCGATCGCGAGGCTATCCTCACCCAGGCGCGCGCCGTGCTGGGGGATGAAGTCGATACCCTCGATAGCGCCGACGCGCTAAAGCATACCCGTGCAGTACAACTCTGTCTGCTGATCGCCGGGGTAGCCTGGGCGCGCGAACTACAGCGCCAGGGCGTGGATCCGCAGATGGTCAGCGGGCTCTCTATCGGCGCGTTTCCGGCAGCGGTGATTGCCGGCGCGCTCGATTTCGCCAGCGCGCTGCGGCTGGTGGCGCTACGTGGTGATTTAATGGAGCAGGCTTACCCCGAAGGTTACGGGCTGACGGCGATTATGGGGCTGACCCGCCCGCGGGTTGAGGCGCTGATGCAGGGCCACGAGGTTTATCTCGCCAACCTGAACGCCGAAACGCAAATCGTGATCGCCGGGCGCGATGAAGCCATGGCCGAGGTGGCGCAGCTGGCGCTGCAGGCTGGCGCCAGTAAAGCCCAACGGCTGGCGGTCAGCGTGCCGTCGCACTGCGCGCTGTTGGATAAACCTGCCACAGCCCTGACAAAAGCCTTTGCCGACGTCACCTTAACGCGCCCTCAGCGCGCCTATTTAAGCGGCTCGACGGCGCGCGTGCTGTGGGATCCGCAGCGGATCGCCGACGATCTGGCGATGAACATGGCGCGCACCGTGCATTGGCAGGAGGCGATGATCGCCGCTGATGAACGCGACGCGAGGCTGGCAATCGAGATGCCGCCCGGCGGCGTGCTCACCTGCCTGACCCGGCAGGCGGGCTGGCGCGGCGAGACAATTTCGCTGGAGCGCAGCGGCGTAGACGTCGCCCGCCATCTGGCACAGCGGCTTAGCGATTAATACTGCGGGCGTACATGCGCCCTTCCGCCGCCAGCGCCAGCAGGTCGGCATCGCGCTCGCGATGGTGTGAATAGACGATAGAGATCAGCTGGCGCATCTGATAGGGTTCCGCCAGCTTTAACAGCTGCACATCGTTTTCGTAAACCTTCTTCATGCGCCCCGGCAGCAGCGCAAACCCGACGCCCGCCTGCACCAGGCTTATCATCGAAAAGATATCATTCACCCTGGTCACGATTTCCGGCTCAAAACCGGCTACATGAAAGGCCTCCTGAAATCCGGCATACGTCGCAAACCCTTCCGCCAGCGAGACAAATTTACGATCGGCGTAATCGCGCAGGTCGGCGAGCTGAGTGGTATCGAGCTGTTCCGTCGCCGGCGCGGCGAGGAAGATATCATCTTCAAACAGCGGCACCACGTCGAAGGCCGAATTATTGTACTCGCCTTCATTGGTGGCGATTAAAATAGCGTCAAGGGCATCGTCTTCCAGCATATCCAGCAGCATTTGATTGGAGCCCATCGTCAGATCCAGTTCAAGCTCCGGGCGACGCAGCTTCATCCCCATGATGATGCGCGGAACGGTTTCCAGCGTCAGCGAATAGAGGGTACCGATGCGCAACCGTCCCTGACCGACGCCGGCGACTTTACGCGTCGCCTCAAGCCCGCGGCTCATCAGACTCATCACATCCTGGCAGTACTCGAGCAGCGTCCATGCCGCCTGCAGCGGCAGCAGGTTGCGCCCTTTGTGAACAAACAGCGGGCAGCCGACTCCCTCTTCGAGCGTATGCAGCGCGCGGTGAACGCTAACGCTGCTGAGCTTCATGGCTTCGGCGGTTCTGGCGATATTGCCCTTCGCCATAAACATCATAAAGACCGATAGCTTGCGGAAGGTGATCTCCTGGTTGATATCGTCTTTCATAACCCTTCCACACCCCTGGTTTAATTTTCTTATTTCAATTCAAACCAGTATATCTTTTATGTGGCCAAAGTTGCAGGCAGCGCGCGGCCTCAGCCGGTAAAAAACGCAAAAAAGGGAAGACCATGGTCTTCCCTTTTGTTCACTGCCTGGATGCGTCGTTACAGCGCCATATCGTGCTGTGGCGAGGCCTCGCGCGGCGTCTCTGCCGGTTTGGCGGTCGCGGTCGGCGCCGTCTCTGGCATCTGAATGACCGGAGGCTTGGTCAGTTGCAGCGCCGCGGCGGTGTCATCCCAAACCTGCTGGGTCAGGGCCACGTTGCCGTTTAACTTCTCGCCGTAGCTCGGCACGATAGCGCGAATGCGGCTCTGCCATTCCGGCGAGTTAAACTGCTGCGGGAACATCTGCTTGAGAACGTTCAGGGTGATCGGCGCGGCGGTGGAAGCACCTGGCGATGCGCCGAGCAGCGCAGAAATCGTTTTCTGCTCATCGACCACCACTTCGGTACCGAGCTTCAGCACGCCGCCCTTTTCCGCGTCTTTTTTGATGATCTGCACGCGCTGACCGGCCTGAATCAGTTCCAGTCTTCTTTACGCGCGTCCGGGTAGTACTCTTTCAGCGCCGCAAAGCGGTCATCATCGCTGAGCATCACCTGGCTAACCAGGTATTTCACCAGATCGAAGTTGTCGAGGCCAACGTGGGTCATCGGCAGCACGTTGCTGGTGGTGGTCGTGCTCAGCAGATCGAAGAACGAACCGTTTTTCAGGAACTTAGTGGAGAAGGTGGCGAATGGCCCGAACAGCACCACGCGCTTACCATCGAGGTAGCGAGCATCCAGATGCGGTACCGACATCGGCGGCGCGCCAACTGAAGCCTGACCATAAACTTTCTGCTGGTGCAGTTTTGTCAGCTCCGGGTTCTCGGTCATCAGGAATGAGCCGCCTACCGGGAAGCCAGCATAGTTGTCCGCTTCCGGAATACCGGTTTTCTGCAGCAGCTTCAACGCGCCGCCGCCGGCGCCGATGAAGACATATTTGGCGTCGATAGCCTGCTCTTCACCGCTCTGCACGTTCTTAATCGTCACGTGCCAGGAGTTGTCGGCATTGCGTTTAAAATCGGTGACTTCAGAAGAGGTCTGCAGCGAGAAGTTGCTGCTCTTTTTCAGGCTGCCGATCAGCTGACGGGTAATTTCACCGTAGTTCACGTCAGTACCGACCGGCGTCCAGGTCGCGGCGACTTTTTGCTGTGGATCGCGTCCTTCCATGACCAACGGCGCCCACTGTTTAATTTGCGCGTGATCGGTGGAGAATTTCATTCCCTGGAATAAGGTGGTCTGCTGCAGCGCGTTATAACGCTTTTGCAGATAATCCACATTATCGCCCCACACGAAACTCATATGCGGCGTGGAATTAATAAACGAGTGCGGGTCGTGCAAAATACCGCGTTTGACCTGCGCCGACCAGAACTGGCGCGAAATCATAAACTGTTCGTTGATATCCAGCGCTTTGCTGACATCAATAGAACCGTCTGCACGCTGCGGCGTGTAGTTCAGTTCCATATTCGCCGAGTGACCGGTACCGGCGTTATTCCAGCCGTTGGAGGACTCCAGCGCGACGCCGTCGAGTTTCTCCACCATCACCTGTTTCCACTCCGGCTGCAACTCCTGCAGCCAGGTGCCCAGCGAGGCGCTCATGATGCCGCCGCCGATCAGCAGAAAGTCAGTTTTTTTCGAGGTATCGCCATTTGCGTAGGTCGCCGTACTGACGAACATCGCTAATGCGGTCATAGATATAATCGTTTTTTTAATTGCAGGCATAATAGAAATATCGCGTAGCAAAAGTGTAATAAGAGCCGTCATATTAACGCACTTTTACTTTATTTTAAAATATCATTTACACTTCGATATTTTAATTAAACAGTTTTTTAACTTAAAAAAGCAGCTTATTTATTTCGCTGGCAGTCATTGTGAAAAATAGCGACGGAAAATCAGGATCATTCGGGCGATAAGAAATATAGCGCCGGTTTATTTAGTTATTTAACAAACCGGCGCGGCGAGGAGATTAATTAACGTTACTGAGCGTTTTCTCTTGCGCTTCAGCCAGGGCGACACGCAAATGGTTGTTGTTTTCGCTGAGCAGATCCCGCGCCTGCCAGGCATCGAGCCCCGTCATCAGCATCAGAATCGCCGTCCGACAATGCTGATTGCAACTGGCCAGCGCGGCTTTGGCTTGCGCGCGCGTACACTCTGCGGCGGCCATCACCATGGCGATTTGCCGCTCCTCCCAGCGCGGGCTGGTTGCCTGTAGATCAACGCGCAGGTTGCCGAACACTTTGCCGCTGCGTACCGCAAGGCCGGTGGTTAACAGGGTGAGAATCTGCCGCTGCGCCATTTGCGCTTTCGGATTGCCATAACCCGCCACCGCTTCCGGCCCGGTCTGCGGCGCAATCATAATATCCGCCAGCTGCGCGGCTTCGCTATCAGGTTGCTGCGTCAGGATCGCAATCGGCGTCCCCAGCGACCAGGCGTGACGCATGGCTCCCCACACCCACGGCGTTTTGCCGCTGACGGTGAGCGCCAGCAGCATATCGTTAGCGCTCAGGGACAATAGCTGCATATCCCGTAAGCCCGCGTCATAATCGTTAGCCGCCCGCTCGGCGGCCTGCAGCGCGCTCCCTTCGCCACCGGCGATCATCGCCACCAGTGAGTGATTGGCTTCAGGGGAATAGTCATTAACCGTTTGCAACGCCGCCTGCCCGGATGCCCCGGCGCCAACGATCACCAGCCGTCCTCCCCGGCTCAGGGTCGCCGCGGCGTTATCCACCAGCCGGGTAATCTGCGGCAGGCAGGCATCGATGGCGACGGCTATCTGTTTGTTATCCTGCTGCAGCAGGGTCAGCATATCGAGGGTGGCGAGCGTATCGATATGGCGCGTTTGCGGGTGGCGTCGTTCCAGCATTGATGCGGTTGGCTTACTGCTCATAAAACCTCCATTTAAAACCGAACTCACTGCGGCGAAATCAATAGCGGTGACATATCCATTCATTCATCACGGCTATTTGATTGATGCAGCCAGTGTAAAGCCTTCATTCACGGCTTTACCGCCACGGGGGTCACAGTTTGTTCACCCGACACCTAATCGCAGCGCGATTGCGCGTTATCCGAGCATGAGGGCTACGCATGTCAGGCAACGGATACCCGGTACGCCGGTTTTACTGTTATTACACGGCTTTATGAAAGCCGCCCTATCGGCGATAATGATCGTTCAACGAATCGATCGGGGTTGTCATGAAGGAAGCCGAGCTACAGCCGCCCGCCCGCAAGCGCGCCCGCAGCCTGAAATTAAGTACCGCCGTCACGCTGATGATTGGCAGCGTTATCGGCGCAGTGCTGCTGCTGGTCTACGCGCTATGGTTTATGCAAATCAGTAACGCCACTCGCGACGGCTTAAAAGAGACGGCGCTGGCGGTGGCGCGCACCATGGCCGATATGCCGCAGGTGAAGCGCGGTCTCGGCGAGCCGCCGCAGAGCAATATTATTCAGCCGTTGGCGCAGGCCATTACCCGGCGTAACGACCTGCTTTACGCGATTGTGACCGACATGCGCGGCATTCGCTATTCGCATCCGGATAGCGCCATCATCGGTAAACCCTTTATCGGCGAGGATATCCGCCCGACGCTCGCCGGGCGGGAAAACGTGGCGATTAACCACGGCGTACTGGCGCCGGCGCTGCGCGTGTTTACCCCGGTATTCAATGAACAGCATCAGCAGATAGGCGTGGTAGTGGTAGGTATTTCGCTGAGTAAAGTTGACAAACAGATCGCCAATAGCCGCTGGGACGTTCTGCTGACCATTCTGTTCAGCGCGCTGGTCTGCGCAATCGGCACCTGGAGCCTGGTGCGCGGCTTGAAGCGTATTTTGCTGGGGCTGGAGCCGCAGGATATCTCCACCCAGTTCCAGCAGCGTCAGGCGATGCTGCACTCGCTGAAAGAAGGGGTGATCGCCGTGGATAGCAGCGGCCAGGTCACGTTGATTAACCCGGCCGCCCGCGACATGTTACTTAGCGGGCCGGATAAAAGCATCGATCGCACCCCGCTGCTTGCGGACCTGCAGGAAGTTTTGCGCAGCGGCGAGCCCATCTATGACCGTGCGCTCGGCTGTAATGGCCTGTTGCTGATCAGCAATACCGTCCCGGTGCGCAGCCAGAACGCCATCGTCGGCGCGATCAGCACCTTCCGCGATAAGACCGAGATGAGTCAACTGGTGCAGCGGCTGGACGGCATGATGAGCTACGTCGATGCCCTGCGCACCACTTCGCACGAGTTTATGAACAAGCTGCACGTGATCCTCGGCCTGCTGAATATGAAAAGCTATGACAAGCTGGAAGAATATGTGCTGCAAACCGCCCATGCCTATCAGGCCGATATCGGTGAAATTCAGCACCGGATAAAATCGCCGGTGGTCGCCGGCTTCCTGATTGGTAAAATCCAGCGCGCCAAAGAGCGAGGCTTCACGTTGAACCTCGCCGAAGAGAGCCTGGTGCCGGATTGCCCCAATGAAAAACAGGTCACCGTACTGGTGACGGTGTTAGGCAATCTGATTGAAAATGCGCTGGACGCGATGAGCGGCCAGGAGGAAGGCGAAGTGAGCCTGCTATTGCACTATCAGGATGGCTGGCTAAGCGGTGAAGTGAGCGACGATGGCCCGGGGATCCCGGCGGCCAATATTGACGCCATCTTTAATAAGGGCTTCTCCACTAAAGGCGAAAATCGCGGCGTCGGCCTGTTTCTCGCCAACCAGCAGCTCCACGAACTCGGCGGCACGTTGTCCGTCGAGTCCGAGCCTGGCGTATTTACCCAATTTTTTGTTCACCTGCCCTGGGATAGTAAAAGGAAAAAAGCGTGATAAATGTATTAATTGTTGACGACGATGCGATGGTTGCCGAGCTGAACCGCCTGTACGTGGCGCGCATCCCCGGTTTCAGCTGCTGCGGCACCGCGTCGACGCTCGGCAAAGCCCAGGAGATGATTAATGACCCGCAGATGGCGATCGATTTGGTGCTGCTGGACGTTTACATGCAGCAGGATAGCGGCCTCGATCTGCTGCCGACCATTCGCGCCAGCGGCCGTGCCATCGACGTGATTATGATAACTTCCGCCGCCGATGCCGCCACCGTCCAAACCGCTATGCACTATGGCGTGGTGGATTATCTGATTAAGCCCTTCCAGTTCCCGCGCTTTGAAGAAGCGCTGACCGCATGGCGTGAAAAACGCAAACTGATGACCGGCCAGCCCTATTACGAGCAGGCGGATGTCGATCGCCTGTTGCACGGCGGCACGCCGGAAGCGGCTGACGCGCGTAAGCTACCGAAAGGCTTAACGGCGCAAACTCTACGCACGCTGTGCCAGTGGATTGATAGCCACCCTGATGTGGAATTCTCTACCGATGAGCTGGCGGCGGCGGTGAATATCTCGCGCGTCTCATGCCGCAAGTATCTGATTTGGCTCGCGCAGATCAATATTCTCTATACCACCATCCATTACGGCGCGACCGGCCGACCGGTGTATCGCTATCGGCTGGTCGCCGAGCAGTACGGCCTGCTCAAGCAGTACAGTCAGTAATCTGGTAGCCGCTGTCGAGCAGTTGAAAGCGGATGCGCTGCGGTGACGACAGAATCACGTCGCGGTTTTTGGTGACAAAAATCGCTTCAATGTCGTCCCGCTGGCGCAACGCCGCGCAGCCCTTCTCCACGCCAAGGCCATACAGCAGCGTGGTCCAGATATCGCCGTCCAGTGAATCCGCGGAAATGACCGTTACGCTATCGAGTTCGTTATCCAGCGGATAGCCGCTGCGCGGATCGAGGATATGGTGCCAGCGTTTGCCATCCTGCTCGAAATAGCGTTCATAGGTGCCTGAAGTGACAACCGACTGCCCGCTAACGGCAATAGAGCCAATAAGTTCCTGCGCCGCGGCAAAGGGTTTTTTCAGCCCAATCGCCCATTCCCCTAACGTATGTACATTGCCGCCGAGATTAATCAGCGCCTGTTCGATCCCCTGCTGGCCCAGGTAATCGCGTACCTGGTCAGCGATATATCCTTTAGCGATTGCGCCAAGGTCGATTTCCATTCCGGCCTGCGCCAGCCACACGCTCTGCTTTTCGTCATCGAGAATGACATCCTGCGGGCGGGTTAATGGCAGCCGGGCCGCTATATCCGCCGCCGACGGCACGCTATGCCCCTGAAAGCCAATGCGCCACAGTTTAACCAGCGGACCGATAGCCAGATTAAAGGCGCTGTCGCGCACCATACTGGCGGCTTTAGCGCACTTAATCAGTTGGTACACCGGACGGCTAACGGTGACAGGATGACGCCCGGCGGCATGGTTGATATCCATCACCTGCGACTGCGCCCGGTTCACGGTGAGCAGATCTTCGTAGCGTTTAATTAACTGAAATACGCGGGAGGCCAGCGCCTCATCGTGGGAATAGAGTTTGAGCAGGATGGGCGATCCCATCAACACGGCGGAGTAGCTATAGACGCGGTTATCGGACATCGGGCTCTCCTTAGAAGGGATAAGCCGGGCGGCTAAGCCAGCCCGGCATCAGCAATTACCTATTATCCTCTGGCACGTTTCGCCGCCTGATGGCCCGCGAGGGTACCGAAGATGATGATATCCGCGACCGCGTTACCGCCGATGCGGTTACCGCCATGGATACCACCAACCACTTCACCCGCGGCGTAGGCGCCGCGAATCGGCTGCTGCGCCACATTCAGCACTTCGCCATCGGTATTAATGGTCACGCCGCCCATAGTGTGGTGCACCCCTGGGGCAATACGAATGGCGTGGAACGGGCCTTCGTTAATCGGCGCGCGCAGCGCGGTTGTGCGGCCAAACGCTTCATCGTGCTGTTTTTCCACCGCGCCGTTGTAGCATTCCAGGGTAGCGAGGAACGCATGGTAATCCATCCCCAGTTTCTCCGCCAGTTCACGCGGCGAGCTGGCGCTGGTGACGAAGCCTTTGGCGATATACTCGTCGGCGGCTTTGTTTTTCGCCCGCACATGCTCGTCGAAGACGATGTAAGCATAGTGTTCCGGCAGCGCGATAATCGCCGCAGACACTTTATCGCGGGTCTCCATCTCGTTGAAGAAGCGGTTCCCCTGCTGGTTAACGAGAATAGCGCCGCCGCCGCGAATCGATTCGGAAATCAGGTACGAGGTCTGCTGCTCGACGGTCGGGTGAATTTGAATTTCGCCCATGTCCACGGTGCCGGCGCCAATGCGCTCCAGCAGCGCGATACCGCTACCGGTCGCCCCTTTATGGTTGGTGGTCACGAAGCCTTCGAGGTCAGGACGATATTTCACCACCATCGCGCTGTTGGCGCTGAAGCCGCCGGTCGCCACGATGATACTTTTGGTCTGCACGTCGATGATCTCTTGTTCATCGTTGATAAGACGCACGCCGCTCACTTCGTCGTGGCGCATCAGGATCTCTTCTACCGAGGTATCCAGCAGCACATCGATACCGCGTTTGGTGATATTACGCACCAGACCGCTAATCAGGTAGCCGCCAACCGCCGATCCGTCGCGCGGACGGTGGGTACGGTCGATACTCATCCCGCCGGTGGTGGTGATATCGTTAAGCATAATCCCACGGTCCGCCAGCCATTCAATGGCTTGCGGCGCGTTTTCAACGAAACGACGCAGCAGCTGCGGGTTGTTTTTGTTGTGGCCGCCCTTCAGGGTTTCCTGATAGAACAACTCTTTACTGTCCTGAATACCTTTGACGCGCTGGAAGCGGGTTTCCGCGGCGTTCATCCCGGCGGAAGCTTTGATGGTGTTGCCGCCAATAGTCGGCATTTTTTCAACGATCAGCACGCTGGCGCCTTCGTCGTGGGCCTGAATCGCCGCAGCCAGACCGGCGCCGCCGCTCCCCACCACCACAACGTCATAGCTTTTCGGCGCGGCATCGTTGCCGCCCTCTTCCTCAGCCAGCGCTTTGCTGGATTTCAGCATCGCTTTGGACACCGCTTTTTTCACCGCTTCGCTCTGGCTGGTCGCGCCGGAGATAGCGTCGACGTGCGGCGTGTTGGCGGTCAGAATACGTTCGCGGATCTCTTCGAAGCTGGTGGTAAATTCAACGCTCTGTACTGGGCTTGCGGCCAGCTCAATATCCGCAATGCGATCGTTTTCGAGGCTGACGTTAATGACCAGTTCGTTGGCATCGTCCTGAACGGTTTCGACAAACATCCCCGGTTTAAATTTCGCGTCGCCCATGCTCATGTCGCGGATCATCGCTTCGACCAGCGAGAAACGCCACAGCGGTTCCGGAATGTGCAGCGCCTCGCGCTGGGTGCTGTCGATAAAGAGTTCCAGCTCTTCGCCGGCGGCGATACGTGAAGCCCAGTCCGGATAGGCGATGCAGGCGCGGCCGACGGCCATCAGGTCATAACCGTGATCGAGGCCCTGTTCGGCGTCGGCTGCGTTAACCACTCCGCCGACGCCCATCACCGGCACCTGCGCCAGCGTTTCAGAACGCATCGCGCAGTATTTTTCAATCAGCGGCGTCGGATCGCTGGTATCTACGATAGACGGGCGCAGCGTCGCGCCAACCGAGAAGTGCAGGTAATCGACGCCGCGGGCGGCCAGTTTCTCCAGCAGATACATGGTGTCATCGAAGCGGATCCCCGGGACTTCCATCTCTTCCGGCGAGAAGCGATAGCCGATAATAAAGGCATCATCAGCGTACTGACGGGCCATTTTATGCGTGATGTCCAGTACCGCCAGCGGGAATCTGGCGCGGTTGTCGCGGCTGCCGCCCCACTCATCGTCACGCTGGTTGGAGTTCGGCGAATAGAACTGCTGGATAAGATAGGTGTTGGCGCCGTGGATTTCGACGCCGTCGAAACCGGCAAGAATCGCGCGGCGTACGCCGTCGCCAAATTTGGCAATCATGCCTTCGACTTCTTCACCACTGAGGGCGCGCGGCATGGCGGCGCCGTCGCGCGGCGCGGCAATGGCGCTCGGCGCCACCGGCTGGCGACCACCAATCAACTGTGGGTCAACCATGCGGCCGCCGTGGTAAATCTGCAGAATCGCTTTCGAGCCTTCCGCTTTTATCGCTTCGGCGATTTTCGCCAGTCCGGCGATTTTTTCATCGTTATCAATGCCAATAGCGCCCGGGAAGGCCAGACCTATAATCATCAATAAAGCAGCATTCAACGATGATAGTCCCGATGCTGCCGGCACGGGCGCGATAGTATTCAACGAGCTCGCTGGTGACGGTACCATCGAAATAACCGGTGCAGGTGGTCATTGGCGCCATTAGCAAACGGTTTTTCAGTTCAGTCCCATTCGGTAAAGTAAATGGCTGCAGAATTCGTTCGTTACTGGTCATATTAATACTCCAGATTTTAAATATTGAAATTCAGAATTGGGTGACGGAAATTTTATTGATTGTTTATTTTCATTCCTGTTGTCATGCCAATAATATAGCTCGTTTTTAGTTACTAAATTAATTACGTTAGTTAAAAAACTATTTAATACCTGCAATAACAGCAATACCTCTATTGTATTATTAAATTTATATATCGCATTTACATAATACAAATGAATGATAACATTTCAGTCACTTTTGTTAACGCTGCAAAAACGCACAAAACAAAAATAAAACATGCCATTTCAATAACTTAAATAATAAATCGGTTTAGCCATTTATTATTATTTAAGCGTTCCATTAACAATTAACGTTTCTTACGGATAATAACCACATCATCATATGTGGTTATTGCCAAACGAAAAAAAAGATCCAGATCACCTGTTTTTTTTGATCTCGATCAATTGCAATGCAACGTGAAAGCGCAATATATAAATACCCAATGAATTTAATTTAACGCCGCGAAAAACGCGTTAAATAACCGTTTAAGCAATAAGCAATCTCGACCATTAATAATTAAAGAAACTTTCGCAACTAAAAAAATCGAGCATTGTAAGCGAAGACGGAACCGTATTTTCAACTACTAGCAGATACTCATTATGAAAGAGAAAAAGACAACCATACCGCCTGCCGGTGCCGCGTCTAACGCGGCGTATAAACGTCTGATCATGATGGCGTTGCCCATTATCGTCGCCGTACTGCTGCTGTTCGTCCCGGTGCCTGACGGCTTACCGCCATTCGCCTGGCACTATTTTGCTATCTTCGTCGGCGTTATCGTCGGCCTTATCTTCGAACCGCTGCCGGGCGCCGTTATCGGTATCACCGGGGTGGTGGTGATTGCTTTATGTAGCCAGTGGCTGCTGTTCAGCCCGGAACAGATGGCGGCGCCGAGCTTTAAGCTGGCCGGCGCGTCATTTAAATGGGCGGTCAGCGGCTTTGGTAACTCTACCGTGTGGCTGATCTTCGGCGCATTCATGTTCGCCGCGGGCTATGACAAAACCCAGTTCGGCCGCCGTCTGGCGCTGATTCTGGTTAAATATCTTGGCCGCCGCAGCCTGACGCTGGGCTACGCCATTACCTTCGCTGACCTGCTGCTGGCGCCGTTTACCCCGTCCAATACCGCACGTAGCGGCGGGACCATCTACCCGATTATTGCTAACCTGCCGCCGCTGTACGGTTCTAAACCTAACGATCCGAGCGCACGCCGTATTGGTTCTTATCTGATGTGGGTAGCTATTACCGCCGCCTGTATCACCAGTTCCATGTTCCTGTCGGCGCTGGCGCCGAACCTGCTGGCGCTGGCGCTGGTAAAAAGCATCGTCGGTATCAACATCTCCTGGGGTACCTGGTTTATCGCCTTCCTGCCGCTGGGTATCCTGCTGATTCTGGCCATGCCGCTGCTGGCGTACTGGTTCTACCCGCCAGAAGTAAAAATCAATAACGAAGTACCGCTGTGGGCCGCTCGTGAACTGGAAAAACTGGGCAAACTGTCGCGCAATGAAATCCTGCTGCTGGTGTTTGTTTGCTTCGCACTGATGATGTGGATCTTCGCCGCCGACTGGATTGAACCGGCGCTGGCTGCCCTGCTGGTTATCGTGCTGATGCTGTGGACCGGCGTGCTGTCCTGGAGCGATATCACCAACAACAAAGCGGCATGGAATACCTTTGTCTGGTTCGCCACGCTGGTCGCGCTGGCTGACGGTCTCTCCTCCACTGGCTTCATCGCCTGGTTGGGTAAAGAAGGCGGCGCGCTGATGAGCGGTATTTCTCCGGGCGTTGCGACCATCGTCCTGCTGCTGGCGTTCTATCTGCTGCACTACCTGTTCGCCAGCACCACCGCGCACACTACCGCGCTGCTGCCGGCCATGCTGACCATCGCTTCGACTATCCCGGGCATGAATATGCAAGTCTTCGTCCTGCTGATGGTGACCTCGCTGGGCGTGATGGGCATCATCACCCCGTACGGTACCGGTCCGAGCCCGATTTACTACGGCAGCGGCTACCTGCCAACCAAAGACTACTGGCGCCTCGGCACCATCTTCGGCGCCATCTTCCTGGCCGCCCTGCTGCTGATTGGCTATCCGTGGATGTCCATGATGTTCTGATTCATAACCGCCGGGTCTTCCCCCGGCGGTTTTTATCTTTATGGAGTATGTGAATATGTCGACGAAACCCTTTGTTTATCAAGACCCGTTCCCGATGGCGCATGACGATACCGAATACTATTTGCTCAGCAAAGAGCACGTCTCCGTCGCCGAATTCGCGGGCCAGGAAGTATTAAAGGTTGAACCGCAGGCGTTAACTCTGCTGGCGCAGCAGGCCTTCCACGATGCCGCTTTTATGCTGCGCGTCTCGCATCAGCAGCAGGTCGCGGCCATTTTGCTCGACCCGCAGGCCAGCGAAAACGACAAATACGTCGCGCTGCAGTTCCTGCGTAATTCCGAAATCGCCGCCAAAGGTGTGCTGCCCACCTGCCAGGATACCGGCACCGCCATCATCATGGGTAAAAAAGGCCAGCGCGTTTGGACGGGCGGCGGCGATGAAGCCGCGCTGGCGCAGGGCGTCTATAACACCTATACCGAAGACAACCTGCGTTACTCGCAGAATGCGCCGCTGGATATGTATAAAGAGGTCAACACCGGCACCAACCTGCCGGCGCAGATCGATCTCTACAGCGTCGACGGCGACGAATATAAATTCCTGTGCATGGCGAAAGGCGGCGGTTCCGCCAACAAAACCTATCTGTACCAGGAAACCAAAGCGTTAATCACCCCGGCGAAGCTGAAAAACTACCTCGTCGAGAAGATGCGTACCCTCGGTACCGCGGCCTGCCCGCCCTACCACATCGCCTTTGTGATCGGCGGCACCTCAGCGGAAGCGACGCTGAAGACCGT
>OKVS01000132.1_pt1 | contig 36972 bp, 37 predicted proteins | sample 1606911 | NCBI WGS metagenome assembly OKVS01 (sample SAMN03281016, study PRJEB24777) | human gut metagenome | isolation source: fecal sample PR161 from 1 month old female Malay infant, caesarean... | reverse complement strand
TCTGGCGCGCGGTAACTACCGCTATCAGCTTTCTGCCGGACAAACTGGCGATTATCCCACCAGCTGGCGTACCCGTGATGGCGGTACGCTCGTTACAGGAAGCCCTGAGCGGTCGCTATCCTGTGAGTATTATCGCCGTCCCTGGACCGCGCGAACATATTCAGGCCCACGTGACCCTGCGCGACGGCGCGCCGTTAAGCATTGACCTGTGGCCAAAGCTGCCGGCCATCGCACGTTGGCTACCGCTGGTGCTGGTCGCGCAGTTTCTGTTACTGCTATTTTGCGCCTGGTACGCCGTCCGCCAGGTGGTCGCGCCGATGACCCGCTTTACCCGCGCCATTGATACGCTGCAACCGGCTACTCCGGCTGCAGGGCCGCTGGCCGAGAAGGGACCACAAGAGGTGCAGCGCGCGGCGCGCGCCTTCAACGCGATGCAAAAGCGAATACAGGACCATTTGCAGGAGCGCGCGCGGATCCTGGCGGCGATCTCCCACGATTTGCAGACGCCGATTACCCGTATGAAGCTAAGAGTCGAGATGGCCGACCAACCGGCACTCCGCGATAAGCTGTTACAGGATCTCGATAGCATGACCCGACTGGTTCGCGAAGGCATCGCGCTGGCACGATCGGCCGAACCGCTGGCAGAAGCGCCGCAGCGGATGAGTCTCAATGCGTTACTGGATAGCATCGCCTGTGATTATGCCGATATCGGTAAAGCGGTCAGTTTTCGTGCCGGTAAAGGGGCGGACGTCATGACGCTTCAGCCGCAGGCGCTGCGGCGGATCATGAGTAACTTAATCGATAATGGGCTGAAATACGCCGAAAAGGTGGAAATCAGCCTGAGTTACCCGCCGAATGGCGATGTTATCATTCACGTTGTTGATGACGGCCCCGGCATCCCGGAAGGAGAGCTCACCGCCGTACTGCAGCCGTTCTATCGCCTCGAGCAGTCACGTAATCGCGATACCGGCGGTACCGGTTTGGGGCTGGCAATCGCCGCCCAGCTCGCCGGGCAGATGCAGGGAAGTTTGACCCTGCACAATCTGCAACAGGGCGGTCTTGAGGCGCGGGTACGTCTCAATGCCGCCGTTTTGTATCCTTCTGTATCCATTCCAACTGCAGATAAATCCATATACTAAACCGCCGTTTCACGGACATATCCGCCATACAGTCGCCTGTTGTAATGCTGACGTTGCCACTTCGGCAACGTTGCAAAGGAGAATGATCATGGCTGTTGTGATTGCATTTTTGGCCGGTATGTTGACACTGCTCAGCCCCTGCACCTTACCGGTGATCCCGCTGGTGTTTGCCAGCGTAAGCGGGCGTAAGGGGCAACTCATCCTGTTGTTGTTCGGTATGGGGTTAATGTTTACCGCTGTATCGCTGCTGGCCACGGCGGCAGGGGGATGGTTAGTCAATCTGACTATCGTCGGGCGTTGGCTGGCGCTGGGCTTTTTGGTCGTTGTGGCTATCAGTTTACTGTCAACACGCGTTGCAGGCTGGCTCGGATCGCCAGCGGTTGCGTTGGGTAATCAACTTAACCAACAGAGCTATCGTTATGGCAGTGGGCTCGCTTCAGTATTCGCCGGACTGGCGATTGGACTACTTTGGGCGCCGTGCGCGGGACCGGTGCTGGGGGCGATATTTAGCCTGGCGTTGTTGCAAGGAAATACAGTGACTACCGGCATCTTGCTGCTTTCCTATGCCAGCGGATGCGCGCTGATGTTGCTGCTATTGGGGTGGTTCGGCGCGCGGCTGATTTCCCGTTTGCGCGGTGGTCAGGTGATAAGTGGGCGGTTACGCCAACTGGCTGGCGTGGCAATGTTGGCCGCAGTGGCATTAATCGCCAGCGGTAGCGATCGTTATCTGCAGGGCGCCAGCGGTTTAACCCATCGTCTGGAGCAGCGGCTCAGCGCGTTTATGCCCCAGGATCAACAACGGGTTCGTCTGGAGCCGATCGTTGCGCCGCGGCCAACCAGCGCTATGCCGGAATTGCAAGGCGGTACCGCATGGATTAATAGCCCACCCCTTACCAATGCGGCGTTAAAGGGTAAGGTGGTGCTGATTGATTTTTGGACCCGCGATTGCATCAACTGTCAGCATACGCTGCCTTATGTACGGACGTGGGCCAATAAGTATCGCGATGCGGGGCTGGTGGTGATTGGCGTACATACGCCGGAATATCCGTGGGAACGGTCGTTGCCGCAGCTTCGTGAAGCGGTCAGCCAGCGGCAGCTAAACTATCCGGTTGTCGCAGATAACAACTACGCCATCTGGAATGCGTTTGGTAATCAGTACTGGCCGGCGCATTATTTCTTCGACGCGCGGGGGCAACTGCGTTATACCGCCTTTGGCGAAGGCGATTATGCCCGTCAGGAGCAGGTGATCCAACAACTGCTGCGCGAAGCGCGGACGTGAGAGGGAAATAAAAAAGCCGATAACAGCAGTTATCGGCTTTGCAGGACACTTGCTAATCGGCAGTGTCTTATTTCGCCAGCAGTTCCTGGGCGGTGCGTTCAACGAGGCTCAGCAAGACCTTCACATCGTCCAGCGTCACCACCGGGTTGAGCAGCGTCAGCTTCAGGCAGGTTACGCCGTTATGCTCGGTCACGCCGACGTTGGCGCGGCCGGATTCCAGCAGGGCGTCGCCCACGCGCTGGTTGAGCAGGGCGATCGCGGCGCTATCACTACCAGCCATTTGCGCCGGACGTGAGCGGAACAGCACGCTTGCCAGCTGCGGCTGCATGACCAGCTCCAGCGTTGGCTGAGATTTCACAAATTCCGCGACGTTTTTCGCCATCGTCACGCCATGATCGATGATTGAAGCGTATTGTTTCTTGCCCAGTGCCTCAAGCCCCATCCACAGCTTCAGCGCGTCGAAGCGGCGGGTGGTCTGCAGCGATTTGGAGACCAGGTTCGGAACGCCGTGTTCTTCATCAAACTCGGAGTTCAGGTAGGCCGCCTGATAGCGCATCAGCTCGTAGTGGCGAGCATCTTTCAGCAGGAAGGCGCCGCAGCTAATGGTCTGGAAGAACTGCTTATGGAAGTCCAGGGTAACGGAATCCACTAACTCCAGGCCGTCGAGGTAATCGCGATACTGCTCGGAGAGCAGCAGCGCGCCGCCCCACGCGGCATCAACGTGCAGCCAGATCTGGTGCTCCGCCGCGATACCGGCGATATCACGCAGCGGGTCAATCGCGCCCGCGTCGGTGGTACCGGCGGTGGCGACGATGGCCATGATCTGCTCGCCGTTGGCCTGCGCTTGCGCAATCTTGGCCTTCAGGTCGGTGACGTCCATACGGGCGAATTCATCGGTTTTCACCAGTGTGACCGAGCGGTAGCCAAGCCCCATCAGCGCCATGTTCTTCTGCACCGAGAAGTGGGCGTTTTCCGAGCACAGCACTTTGTACTGACGAATGTCGCCCGGAATACCATCCTGCTGGATGGAATGCCCCTGACGGGCAAAGAAGGCGTCGCGCGCCAGCATCAGGCCCATCAGATTGCTTTGGGTGCCGCCGCTGGTGAAGACGCCAGCATCGCCAGCCGGATAACCGACCTGCGCACGTAACCACTCGATCAGCTTCATCTCAATGATGGTGGCTGAAGGGCTCTGATCCCAGGAGTCCATGCTCTGGTTGGTGGCGTTGATCAGCACTTCCGCCGCCTGGCTGATAACCAGGCTTGGGCAGTGCAGGTGCGCCACGCACTGCGGATGGTGCACCGACAGGCTGTCTTTCAGGAAGTACTCGATCGCACGTTCAATCGCCGCCTGGTTGCCCAGACCCTGTTCGTTAAAATCAAGGGTGATGCGCTCACGGAGTTCATCAACGCTTTTCCCCTGATACATTTCAGGTTGTTGCAGCCACTGCGCAACCGCCTGGCTGGCCTGGGAAATGACCTGCTGGTAAGCGTCAATGCTTGCCGCGGACCCAGCCAGAATCGGATTCAATTTGGACATTGCGGTCACTTACTCCACTCAGACCGGTTTTACGCCGGCGGCCAGCAGGGCCTGTTCAAACTTATCGAGGAACACTTCCAGCTCCGCGTCGCTAATCAGCAGGGACGGCAGCAGACGCAGTACGCAACCGTGACGGCCACCGCGTTCCAGGATCAGGCCAGCTTCGAAGCATTTCTTCTGCAGCAGTGCGGAGAGTTCGCCGTCAGCCGGGTAGCAGCCCATATGATCCTGCGCCTCGTTCGGCTTCACGATTTCGATACCGATCATCAGACCGAGACCGCGTACGTGACCGATAACCGGATAGCGTTTTTGCATTTCCGCCAGTTTGCCTTTCAGCCATTCGCCCTGGGCGGCGACTTTGTCGGCAATCTTGTTATCACGCAGATGGCGCAGGGTGGTCAGACCGGTGGCCATCGCCAGCTGGTTGCCGCGGAAGGTACCGGTATGATGGCCAGGTTCCCAGGCATCGAACTCTTTCTTAATGCCCAGAACCGCCATTGGCAGACCGCCGCCAACGGCTTTCGACATCACGATGATGTCCGGCTCGATGCCGGCGTGTTCGAAGGCGAAGAATTTACCGGTACGGGCAAAGCCTGCCTGAACTTCATCGATGATCAGCAGAATGCCGTGCTCTTTGGTGACTTTGCGGATGCGCTGCAGCCACTCAACCGGCGCCGGGTTCACGCCGCCTTCGCCCTGTACGGCTTCAAGGATAACCGCTGCAGGTTTGCGAACGCCGCTTTCCACGTCGTTGATCAGATTTTCGAAATAGTAGGTCAATGCCTTGACGCCCGCTTCGCCGCCGATACCCAGCGGGCAACGGTAAAGGTGCGGATAAGGCATAAACTGGACTTCCGGCATCATGCCGTTGACCGCCGCTTTTGGCGACAGATTGCCGGTCACGGACAGCGCGCCGTGGGTCATCCCGTGATAACCGCCGGAGAAGCTGATCACCGCCGTACGGCCAGTGTATTTTTTCGCCAGTTTCAGCGCGGCTTCAACGGCGTCAGCGCCGGAAGGACCGGTGAATTGCAGGCAATACTCTTTCCCTTCGCCCGGCAGGCAAGAGAGCAGGTATTCAGAGAAGCGATCTTTTAACGGTGTTGTCAGATCGAGGGTATGTAACGGCAAGCCGCTGGTAATGACACTTTGGATGCTCTGCAGTACTTCAGGATGGTTATGGCCCAGAGCGAGGGTCCCGGCGCCGGCGAGGCAGTCCAGGTACTGTTTGTTATCCGCATCGGTCAGCCAAACGCCTTCGGCTTTGGTGATAGCGAGCGGTAACTTGCGAGGGTAACTCCTGACATTCGATTCGAATTCAGCCTGACGAGCCAAAAAGGTTTCGTTGTTCGCGTCCAATAAATCTGCACTTAAAGTATCAATACGGACTTTATCCGTCATCATATCACTCCCACAACCAGCGTTACGTTTGAACTCTGGTTGAATAAAAAGGTTTAGAAAATTGAATCGGCATTCATAAAGCGCGCACAATATATGGCTTTTTAAATCCGCATTCAATCTTTAATTTAAGGCGCTATTTTGACGCGATTATTACATACAGGAATGTCAATATAATTGGCTGATTTTAAAACTAAATTTCGATTGTTATTAAAACCATGGAAAGTGTAATTATTAGTGAGAAAGTCTATATATTTTTATTACCGCTTCGCTGAATGACTGACGGAAATACTTCCGTCAGTTTTATGGTTACTTAACGCAGTTCGATCGCATAATTTGCTAAAGGTGTTACTTTTTTCACCAACTTATTGTTATATAAAAATTGTTCATACGCGTCGTAGCGCGGCTTATCTAACGCTGCCGGATCGGTGGCGAACAGCGGCACGCTCTGCAACCACGCCTGCTGGTTCAGTTCGGTATTGAGTTCCGGATGCGCTTTGGCAAACCGCTGCCAGGTTTGCTGCGGATGCGCGCGCAAATAGCTCACTCCCTGCTGTAATGCGTCGAGAAACTTTTTGATTTTAGGGGCGTTGACCTCGGCTTTGTTTGCCACGATCACCAGTTCGTCGTAAGCGGGCACGCCATAGTCTTCCACATTCATGACCACCGGTTTTTTGCCCTGTAGTTTGAGTTCCAGCGCTTCGATATTGCGATAACCGCCGATAACAGCATCGACCTGGCCGGCCAGCAGAGCACTGGTGAGCTGGAAATTAACGTTGATCAGTTTAATGCTGTCAGGGGCGATGTTGGCGTGCTGCGCCATGGTGGCCAGCGTCGCTTGTTCAATACCGCTCACCGAGTATCCCACTTTTTTCCCTTGTAGATCGGCCGGAGATTTGATGCGCGGATCCAGCGCAATCACGGTATTCAGCGGCGAGTGGATCAGCGTCCCGACGCGAACCAGCGGCAGTCCTTCATCGGCGAAGAAGTGAACCTGCGGTTGATAGGTTATCGCTAAATCCGCCTGGCGAGCGGCAACCAGGCGCGGAGGGAGCGCCGGGTCGGAAGGGGGGATGATGTTGACATCCAGCCCGGCATCCCGAAAGGCGCCAATCTGTTCCGCCACCATAATGGGCGCATGATCCGGGTTGATGTACCAGTCCAGCACCAGGGTCAACTTTTCATTTGCCGATGCCTGGCCGCAGACCAGCAGAGTGAGGCCGGCCAACAGAGGTTTACGCATATCTCTTCCTTATTATCTGTTGATAAGTCATTCCGGCGACCAGTTGATCAGCCGGTGCAAAAAGGCATCGACCGCCAACCACAGCGCGATGGTCAGCAGCACTAAAATGAACAAGGCGGCGAAGCAGATATCGGTTTGCAGGCGGGCATTGGCATTCAGCATTACGTAGCCAAGCCCCTCGGCGGAGCCGACCCATTCGCCAATAATCGCGCCAATGGGGGCGACGGCGGCGGCCATCCGCAGGCCAGAACCGAGCGCGGGTAGCGCGGCCATCAGTCGAACATGGCGCAACTGAGCGCCAAAGGAGGCGCCCATGGTGCGGGCCAGATCGAGATAGTCGCGATTGACCCGTTGCAGACCGTCAAAGAAAGCCGAGGTGACGGGAAAGAAGATAACCAGCACCGCCATCATAACCTTGGCGCTCATACCAAAACCAAACCACAGTACCAGCAGCGGGGCGAGGGCGAATACCGGAATGGCCTGGCTGGTCAGTACCAGCGGCATTACCCACCGTTGTAATCGCGGAGACATGGTCATACAGAGCGCCAGCACCATACCGAGCGCGACGCCGAGCGCCATTCCGCTGAGAATTTCGCTCAGGGTGACAAGGGTATGGCTGGCCAGATAGCTACGGTTATTCCACAGCGCTTCAGCGACCGCCGCCGGAGAAGGCAACAAAAAAGTGGGAATGCCGCTGTAGCACGCCAGCTGCCAGAGCAACAGTAGGCCACAAAATACGCTGCACCCGCGCAGTAACTTGCCCCTCATCCGTTCGCCCTCATCAATTGCTGCAGCAGCTGCGCCTGGCTTGCCAGCAGCGCGGGATCATCCGGGGCGCGAGGCGGGATTCCGCTTAAATGATGACTATCATCAATCCTGCCCGTCGGCGAAAGCACCAGCAGCCGATGGCTGAGGCGGCAGGCTTCCATTGGGTCGTGGGTAATGAGCACTACGGTACGCCCGGTGAGCAAGCGCGCGGCAAGGGTCTGTATCCGCGTTCGGGTAAGCGTATCGAGGGCGGAAAACGGTTCATCCATCAGCACAATGGGGCGATCCTCATAGAGGGTGCGTGCCAACGCCGCGCGCTGGCGCATCCCACCGGACAGCGCGGCCGGGCGTTCATCAGCGCAGGAGGCGAGCCCGACCAGCTCAAGAAGCTCGTTTACCCGCGCGTTATCGGCCTTTTCACCGCGCAGCCTGGCGCCGAGGGCGACATTTTCCCGCACGTTAAGCCACGGATAGAGCAGATCTTTTTGCCCCATCCACGCCAATCGCGTGGTAACAGGTAGGCCATCGCAGGCGACGACGGTTCCGCGGGTTGGCGCCGCCAGCCCGGCGATAATACGCAACAGGCTGGTTTTGCCCGCGCCGCTGGCTCCAAGGAGCGATACCCATTGCCCGGCGGCAATATCAAAGGAGAGATCGCGAAAGAGGGTCCGGGTGCCATAGCGCAGACATAAATCGCGAATGTGAATACCTGGCGCCATCACCCCTGGTCCTGCCCGGCGGCGTTCAGTCCCATCTGCCAGAAATTGCCTTCCAGCCGGGTAGCGGTAGTGAATATGTCGCACAGTCCGGCTAACCGGGATTCCGCGCCGCGCTGTTGCCAGAGCGTTTCAAGCAGGTCGATCGCCGCGTTGACGCCCTGAAGATAGCTCTCGTCGCCGTAATTGCGGATCCACGGCGCGTAGGGGTTATCGTGCAAGTTGGTTTGTGGATTGTGCAGCAGACCAAGCCCGATCTCCGCATAGCCCGCGACGCAGGGCAGCAGCGACGCCAGTAGATCCAACGCGTCGCCGGAGTGGCCGATATCCAGTACGTAGCGGGTGTAGTTGATGGTTTCCATCGCTTCGCTTTGCAGGGCCATAGCGTCTTCGCTCAACCCCCATTGCTCGCAATAGCCTACATGTAGCGGTAGCTCAGCAAGGATGGCATTCATCGAGGCGGCGGCGGCGCGCATCTCCGGCAACGTGCGAAGTTTGCTGACCAGCAGGGCATAGCTGCGGGCGAAATGGATTAAGAAAAGATAATCCTGAGTCAGATAGCGCCGAAAGGCTGCCTGCGGCAGCGTACCCGCGGCTAATTGCTGGAGGAAAGGGTGCGATACGTACCGTTGCCATTCGCCACCGGCCTGCTCGCGCAGTCGACCGTAAAGACCTTGGGTAAAAGCGGGAATCATCATGGGACCTCCTGAAAATAGGGGGAGATCCGGGCGTGCAGAAGTGTGAACAGGCAAAACTGAAAACTGGCGAACATGCCGACCCGTCCCTTCGCTGGCATGACCCAGATCAGGTTCAAAGGGTTCGGCTTTTACGCCATCTCAGCCCTCACGGGACACCCCTCGGTTGCGACCTGTTATACGTCATTCACTTTTTGATTACAACGGCGGCGAACTAAAAAACCATCGCACATGGTGACACCGTCACTTATTAATGGTCATGAACCAGAACGATAAATAACATTTATCAATTTGTGTGATTAACCACGCTTTTTTATCCAAAAATAAGCAAAGTAAGGAGAGGGTAAGTTGGCGAAGAACAAGGGCTTACGATATATTTTTAGCTCATTCCCTTAATATTCCCTTATGAATGCGTCAGTGCTGGAGACCGCATGAAGCTGGCAGGCCTTACTCTTTTACTGATGCTTGCTCTCGCGCCTGGCGCGTCTCGTGCCGCCCAATTGTTCGACCCTGAAGATGGCATGCTCGATATGAGCCAGTATCTGCAGGATAACCCCTACGGTTTTTTGCCGGTGCCGGTGATGATTACCGAACCGGCTATCGGCTACGGCGGCGGTCTGTTTGGTTTATTTCTGCATGGTAAAGGCTCCCGCGAGGGCGATCGTTTTATTCCACCGGCGCTGACCGGGTTCGGCGGTGGTGGGACGCAAAATGGTACCTGGTTCATCGGCGCCGCGCATCGTCATACCTGGAATCATGACAGTATTCGTTATCTGGTTGGCGCGGGCTACGCCAATGTCAATCTCGATATCTATTCGGGTGACATTGCCGGGTTTAACAAAAATGTGGCGGTGCAAACCCATACCAAAGGCTTTGGCGGTTTACAAAAGCTGTTATTCCGCGTGGGGGATTCACCGGTTTTTCTTGGCGCCTCGCAATTCTATGCGCACACCGATGTGACCGCGGACAATCAGCTGATCAACAAGGTGTGGCAGCGGGTGCTGGGGGAAAACAGCACCTCTTCGGCCTTGGGCGTGGTGGCGGAATATGACACCACTGATAATTTTTTCTACCCTAAGAAAGGGTTATCACTGCAGGGCGAGTACCGTTTTTACCGCGCTCTTCTCGGCGGCGACTATCATTACAATCAGTTGTCGCTGGATGGTAAATACTTTATCCCGCTGGCGCCGACCTTAACCCTGGCGCTGGCGGCAAATTATCAGTCGCTGACTCATCATGACAAGCATCTAACGCCAATGGCCCGGCCTTACATCGAACTGCGCGGCATCTCGCGTTTTCGCTATCAGGGCGATTATGTCGCTGTCGCCCAGACGCAACTGGCCTGGCAATTTGCGCCGCGCTGGATCCTGCAAGGTTTTGTCGGCATCGGCAGCGCGAGCGATGAGGCGGGGTCGCTGTGGCAGCAAACCGAAGTGGCGTGGGGCTCCGGGTTTCGTTATCTGGTCGCCCGTCAGTATGGTTTATTTACCGGCGTCGATGTCGCATTTAGCGAACACGAACAGGCGGTCTATTTTAATGTGGGTTCCGGACTGTAAAGGTACGAATAAAAATGAGATGGAAAATAACCGTCATGACGCTGTTGTTGACCTCTGGCGCCGTGTGGAATGCCTGTGCGGCGGAAAGTGACGACAGTGATAGCTACTTTCCCATCTGGGGAGACGAAGCCCGCGCCCGCGGTTATTCCATCCCGCTGCCGTTTGGCGTCAATCTCAGCTATATGAATATGCGCCAGGATATTATGGTCGACAGCATCACCTTTTCCGGACTGAAGCTGGGTAACCATCCGATCCCCAGCGACATGTTCGCCATCGATGCCGGGCACACGCGGGAGAAGAGCAAAACCGAGAATCTTCGTCTCGATATGTGGGTGTTTCCCTTCCTTAATGTCTACGGGATTTTAGGCCACACCCGCGGTTCGTCGGTGTCGAATGTGTCGGTCGATGCCGACCCAACGCAATATCGCGGTCTGGATCGCATCATCGCCGGCGCGGTGCATAATCTTAATCAGAGCGGCGAGTTGCAAAACATCGATTTTGTTCTTGATTTCAAAGGCACCACCTGGGGCGGCGGGTTCACGCTGGCTGGCGGATATGAGAACTGGTTTGCCCTCGTCGATACAAACTACACCCGCACCGATTTCGATATTCTCGACGGCAGTATTTCTGCCGTGACAGTGTCACCTCGCGTTGGCTATCGCTTCAACCTTCAGGGGATTTCCGGCCCTTCGCATCTCAGCGTGTGGGTCGGCAGTATGTATCAGGATGTGCAGCAGGAATTTAAAGGCAACCTGGCCGATTTGCATATGCCGCCACAGCTGCAGCCATTGATTGCCGCGGTCAATAAAGACGGCGACGGCAAGTTTGATGTCAAACAGAAACTCACTTCACCATGGAATATGCTGATCGGCGCCCAGTACGAAATCACGCGTAACTTCAACGTTCTGACCGAATTTGGCTTTAACGATCGCAATAGTTTCTTTGTCGCCGGTGAATACCGTTTTTGACTTAACGGCGTGTAGCCATCGGCGAGTATGATGCGCGCTGTTTTTGTGTCATGGAGAACGCTTTTGATGCGTAAGAGTTTGTGGTGGTTATTGGCGGCTGCTTTTTCGGTATTTGCCCAGGACCCGGTATTACCGACGATTCCCGTTAACCATGTCAGCCCGGTAGTGGGTGAATTATCGCCGCCGGAATCGCTGCGCCCATGCTGCGCCTTCGGTTTCGATCTGCGGGTGCGCGCCATTGGCGTGCCAATCCCGGTTTATCAGATTGGTAATGTGCTGACGCTCGATACCTTAGGTGAGCATCATTACAACGATAGCGCGCTCGGCGCGGTCAAAAATCTGGTTGGCTTAAGCGATGAGCATAATGGCCTTATTTATACCCGCCGCGGCGGTTTTATTGATATTGCCCATGTGCGTGATACCGCTGATTACACCTTTTATTTATTCAGCCGAATTTACCCGACGCTGGGGCAGCCAGGACGCATCTTTTATAGCGAGGAACTGGGCGTACGCCGCGTCCAGTTAAATGCCTTTACGCCGCCGGCTTCAATGCCGCAGCGATATACGATTGCCGCCTGGCTTGCCGGCCATCTGGCCTTCGAAATTGCGCAATGGCATGAGATCGCCCAATGGTATGGTTTCCAGTCGGTTCCGGGTTTTTCAGAAGAAATTTCCGCCTTTTCGCCGGAGGACCTCTATTCCAATCTGCTTGGCGCGCGTCTGGCGATTAACGTTATTTTGCAAGGGCAAGCGGGTTCAGTCGATGCTTATAACCGGGCGATGGAAGCGGCGTTAAAACAGGCGCTGGTCAAACTGTTGGTCGCGCCGCAAAGTGAGACCGAGAGGATGTTCCGTGAAGTCGACGGCGACTGGTGGAACAGTAAACGGCGAGTGCCGGATAAATTTCTGGTGCTGAAGCGGAATTACGATCTCAGCGAAAATCGCCTGCCAACGCCGGTTCCTTTTGAACGCACGCCGCCGTATCGCCTGACGATGCCAAAGGAAGTTGCCGGGTTTACGCTCGCGGAACTGGGTCAACTGCAAATCCATCCGGGGCAGGATATGCAGTCGCTGCCAGCGCCGCATAATTTTTATTCTCCGCAGCAGTTCCAGGAGCTCGCTGATAAAGCGCAGCAGGCGGATGCCATTCAGCTGCAGCGTATTGAAAAATAACTAACGTTTGGACGCTGCTGGCTATACTCAATCAAACGAATCCCCCCGTTGAGGTAGTATCAGACCATGGTATTTGTCGTTCCGCGCGCGTCCTGGCTACTGCTGGCGGTGCTATTAGTTAGTCAGGAATGTTATGCCCTGGACGGCAGTCGGCTAAAGCAGCGCGCGGACGCGGTGCTCACCTTAATGAGTTACACCGTGGTACCTGACGTTACCGCCAGCGATCTGAATATTGGCTCCGGCGCGAATGAGAAAAACGAACTAACCCTCACGCAATTTGGCGGCGGCGCCACCTTGAGTGAGGATTTTCCGCTCTATCTGGAAGGCACCCTCGGTTACAGTCGCTACGATCCGCAATTTGTGGTCAGCGATGGTGCCCAGAGCCGTACCATTCCCACCAAATGGAACAGTCTGACCGCTACCGGCGGCGTCGGCTGGGACTTTCCATTGTATCAGGACCGATGGGGCGGAAAACTGGTGCTACGGCCTATCTTCAATATGATGCTGGGCACCATGGCCAGCGATGCACGCCTCGGTCGCTGGGCGCTCGAACGTAAAACGGAGGTTGATATTCGCTTCCTCGATGGTGGGCGACTGAACGCTTATGGGTTGGGCGGTTCGTTAATGCTTGATTATGAACTGTTTTCCAAAACGCAGGATATTGACATAGAAGCGCGCTATTCCGCGATGAATTTGCAAACCTTCGGTAGCACATCAGAAGCGGTCCAGGGGCAGGCCAGCGCCGAAAATCTGGGTATCTACCTTCGTCGACGCGCGCCGATAGCCGACTGGACGCTGCTGAAAAGCCCGGTGCGCTACGTGCTGGAAGGCGCTCATACTATCTATCTTGGCGACCAGCGCGGTGAACTCGGCTTTGATAGCCTGAGTTCGCTCGGCATTGGTCTGGAACTCGACAGCAGCCAGTATCCGGTATTTATCACCCGTACCCGACTGGTGGCCCGCTATATGTTCGGTAATAACACCGAAGGGTATGGCCTCGGTTTAGCGATGAGTTTCTGAGTCATTTACCCGTTTTCATGATTGCGCTATTTTTTTCATTTTTATTGGCAATATTTTCTTCGCTGATTCGTCTACCTCGATACATACATTTTTATGAGGTAATTGACGATGAGAGATTTTGAACGACACGGGCATCATCATCAGGGTTTTGGACGTCACAGAATGGCGCGGCCGCTGATTATCGGCGCGGTGATTGTTGTGGTGCTGAGTCTGGTCGTGATGTCGCTATGGAACGCATTGCTGCCAGCTATCTTCGGGGTGAAAAGCATCGGTTTCTGGCAGGCTTTGGGATTACTGGCGCTGTGCCGTATCTTGTTTGGCGGTTTAGGTTTTCATCGCGGTATGTTTGGTATGGCGCAGGCGCGTCGACGCATGCATGAACGCTGGATGACCATGACCCCGGAGCAGCGAGAGGAGTTTGCCCAACGTTTCGGCCGCCACGGACATCGCGGCCGTTGCGGCTGGCATGAACGTCGCGGTGGGCAACCGACTGACGATAACCCATCGGCGAAAGCGCCGGATGCCGAGTGAACGAGGTAAACAATGCGATGGCGGGGGAATCACGGCTGCTGTCTGCGCTTGCCGCCTGTCGTGCGCGTTTAAGCGCGTTTATTCGCGGTAGAACCGCCGTACGTGACGATGCCGATGACATCCTGCAGGAAGTCACCCTGCAACTGATGAAGGTCGAGCAACCGGTGGAGAACGTGGCGGCATGGTTATTCCGGGCGGCGCGTAATGAAATGACCGACCGGTCGCGTAAGAAGCGCGAGTTGCCATTAACATTCGATACTGATGAAGATGGCGATGGCGGCTTTGCCGAGGATGAGCTGGCGGAAACGCTGTTTGGCGTCGCGCAGACGCCGGAGGAAGCCTATCTTAAAGAACTGCTGTGGGAGGCTTTAACCGAGGCGCTGGCGGAGTTGCCGCCGCTGCAGCGTGAAGCCTTCGAGAAAACCGAGCTGCAGGGCTATAGCTACAGGGAGCTGGCGGCAGAGAGCGGCGCTAGCGAGCAGGCGTGGCTGTCGCGTAAACACAAAGCGGTGCTGTTTCTTCGCAGCCGTTTGCGAACGCTCTACGATGAACTTACCGCACCTTAATTCATGCCCGGCGACAGATAGCGCCGGGCTTTATTTTATCTGTATTTCTATAACATTGTCGCCAGCCACTCGGCGAAGACGCGCACCTTGCGCGAAACATGACGATGGGGATAAATAAGCGATAACTTCCTGGAGGGAACCGGATTATTCGGCAGGACTTCAACCAGCTCGCCGCTTTTCAACCAGGGGTGAAGGAAAAGATCCAGACCCTGCATAATGCCGAGTCCAGCAAGGCCAGCGGCGATGTAAGTCTCTGAATTATCCACCACCAGTTTACCCGCTAGCGAAATGTCCTGCTGCCCGGCGTCAGTCTGAAACACCCAGCGCATGGTCTGATGATTACTGTTATTCAGCCAGTTGATCGCCTGATGATGCCGCAGGTCGTCAAGGGTTGCGGGAACGCCGTGTTTCGCCAGATAGGCCGGGCTGGCGCAGGTTTTCATACCGACGGTACCGAGATGACGTGCGATATAGTCACCGTCTTCAAGCTCGCCAATGCGCAGGACGCAGTCGAGGCCCTCGCGAAGCATATCCCGCCGCCGGTCGGAGCTGCTTAGCACAATTTCAATCTCCGGATGTTGCTGATAAAAGGCGGGGAGATTCGGTACGACCACTAACTTCGCCAGGGCGATAGGCATATCTATGCGCAGTTGACCACGTAGCGGACGCTGCGGGGCGAAAGACTCCATAAGATCATCGGCCTGCGCCAGCAGAGGTTTACTACGACGATAAAACGCCTCGCCATCAGGGGTGAGGTGGATCTGTCGGGTGGTACGCTGCAGAAGCCGAACGCCGCAGTGCTGCTCAAGCTGTTGTAGCGCTTTCGTGACCGCCGGGCGATGGATCTGCAGATTCTCGGCGGCGCGCGTAAAGCTGCCAGACTCGATAATCTCGATAAAAATCTTAATAGATTCAAACAGATTTAAGTTCATTTGTGCCAATGTGCTCCGATGACAACATCGTATTTCACTTTGATTATTACTTATTTAATAACAGTGAAGGATAACTTTTACTATTTTTCCCAACAATAAAGCGGCCTACAGTGGCGTCATCCCAGCGCTAAGCGCCAGAAAACACACTAAGGAAGCCGCATCATGCAAAACCATTCTGTTAGCCATATTCTCGGTATTGAAAAACCTGTCATTCAGGGGCCGCTATCCTGGCTAACCGACGCCCGGTTAGTCGCCGCAGTCAGTAATGCCGGCGGGCTGGGCGTATTAGGGCCGAACGCAGGTTTAACCGCACAAACCGCCGTCTCGACGCCGCAGGAAACGGCAGAAAAGATGCGTGAAGAGATCCGTAAAACGAAACGACTCACCGAGAAACCTTTCGCTGTAAATCTCATTCCGACGGTTGAAAACGATATCTGGACGCCGCCGATTGTAGAGGTGGTAAAGGAAGAGGGGGTTAAAGCGGTGGTTTATACCGGCTATGGTCAAGGAGCTATCATTCCCTCGCTGTTTGCCACGCTTAAGCAGACCGGGATCAGCATTATTTATCGTGATATTAACCCAACACCGGAAAACAGCCGCGAGGCCGAGGAGATGGGCGCTGATGTTATTGTCGCCACCGGCTTCGACGAAGGCGGAACGCTTCCGGGAACGGCGCTAGGGACGTTTTCAATCGTGCCATTGATTGTTGATGCGGTGAAGCGTGTGCCGGTGCTGGCGGCTGGCGGGATTACCGACCGGCGCACCGCCAGGGCCGCCCACGCGCTGGGCGCGCAGGGGGTATTTGCCGGCTCCGTGTTTATCAGCACCACCGAGAGCCGCGTGCCGCCATCGGTGAAAGAGATGATCGTGCAAGCTAACGGTCTGGATTTGCAGCTATTTCGCACATTGCCAGATTACTATCGTTCGCTGCCGGGTAAATTAGCCGCCAGGCTGGTGGCGTTAGATAAATCCGGCGCCAGTAATGAAACCATAGCCGCGGAAATGGGCGGTTTACGCGGCCTGCGAATTGGTATGCTGGAGGGCAACACTGACGAAGGCTACATTTCACTGGGAACCGGCATCGGCAGTATTCAGCGGATCAAGAGCGTAGCGGAAGTGGTGGAGGAACTGACGGTTTAATCTGCCTTCCCGCGTTCTCATGCGGAAAACAGAAACTCCCCGTTGCGACAACGGGGAGGGTGATTAGCCGGAATTAGCTACCCCAGCGCTGCTGCAAATACTGAACCGCCTGCTGGGTTTGCGGCTGGTTAAGGTTGTTTTCACGAAACAGAATCGTCCCCTGAATACCCGGTGTGGTTTCATTGAGGTCGATCTGTTTTTTCAGCTCCGGCACGCCGCCGTCGACCATCCAGTCTGGTTCATTTTTTGACGGTTCGCCGACTTTATACAGCGCCACGCCGATATAGAGCCGGGTGTGAGTGGGTTTCACGACATCGGCCCACCACTTAGCCAGCACATCATAGCGCGCGGCGTCGCGGGCGAACGGCCAGTACAACTGCGGCGCGATATAATCCAACAGCCCTTGTTGTACCCAACTGCGGGTATCGGCATAGGACTCGTCATAGGCCGCCGCGCCGCGGGTGTCAGAACCGGCCGGATCGTGGGAGCGGTTGCGCCATACCCCCGCCGGGCTGACGCCAAACTCAACCTGCGGATTGAGTTTCTTGATGGTCTGTGAGACCTGCGCTATCAACTGTTGGGTGTTGTGACGCCGCCAGTCGGCTTTCGAGGCATAACCTTGGCCATATCGCTGATAGGTTTGATTATCGTTCAGCGTCGATCCCGGCGTCTCAGTATAGAAATAGTCATCAAACTGCACGCCGTCGATGGGATAGTTTTGCACCACCTCCGCCACGATACTGGTGATCCAGTCACGGACTTCCGGGATCCCAGGGTCGAGCACAAAGCGATCGCTGGCAGTGCGTATCCAGTTGCGGTGGAGGACAAATACGCTGGCGGGGACCTGAGTCAGGGTGTGGTTAAGCTCGGCGATGGTAGCGGGTTTGGTATTAACCGATACCCGATACGGGTTGAACCACGCGTGAACTTTCATCCCGCGTTTATGCGCTTCATCGAGCATAAACTGCAGCGGATCGTAGCCGGGATTTTCGCCAATTTTGCCGGTCAGCATGTCTGACCACGGCAAGATGTGGGAATCCCACAGCGCGGTGCCGTCCGGTTTGACCTGGAAGAAGACGGTATTGATGCCCAGGCGTTGCAGATTGTCGAGTTTGGCGATCAGCGCCAGCTTCTGCTGGCTGATGCGGCTTTCCGGGCTACTGGCGATAATTGAACCCACCGGGGGCCAGTCGAGACGGGAAACCGTGGTGATCCAAACGCCGCGTACTGGCTGCTGATTCTTTGCCGATTTTTGCGCAACAGGCGGTTTGCTGGCGGTCACCAGCGATTTTGGCGCTTTACTGGTGCAAGTCACGAGCAGCAATACGGCGGCAGCAACTGCGCCGAGCCGGGTCATGCAGGTGACGGAGAGGAGGCGACGAGAAGCGATAATCATTACTCCCGTAGGCATGTAGACGCTTGAAAAATCACATTGTCTTATGATTCCCCCACCAGGGCAAGCCGCGCTCCGATGCAAAGAAAAATAAAACGCAATTTTGTCTATTATCCGTACGCGTAACGTGCAGAACTAACGACAACCTTTCTCAGCAGGTAGCTGAAAAAGCAGAATTAACCTGGATAATTAGCTGGTCAGTTGTGTTACAACATATTACGAGACGCACAGCTAAGGAGAATCCGATGCGAAAAATATTATTGCTGGCCGCCGTTTTGCTGGCATCCGCACCGATCGTCACCCAGGCCGAGGAGATTACGCTTTTACCGGCTATTAAACTGCAGATAGGCGACCGGGATTCCTACGGTCATTACTGGGATGGCGGCCGTTGGCGTGACAAAGACTACTGGCATCGTCATTATGAATATCGTGACAAGCACTGGCGAAAGCTAGAGAAAAAACAGCGTAAAGCCTACGAGAAGGGCTATCACGACGGTCGTAAAGACGCGAAGAAGCGTGAGAAAGAATACTATAAACACCACAAGAATCATCATCACTAAAACAACAACGGGGCCATCAGGCTCCGTTTTAGTTCCTGCATTTCATCCTCCTAAGATTCAACTCATTATTCGCTGTTGTAGTTGCTTCGCGTAATCTGCCTTTAGAAGCCCACCGCAATAATGTCAAATATCGCTTTGAGTTTTTACAGTGTAAGCATTACCTGATGACAATAAAAATAGCCTACCAAGATTGGTGGGCAATTTTGCCGCCAAATATTTTTTAAGACTATTCCATATTCACAGCGAATGAAAAATCCGATTTGCAAAATAATTAAATATATCTTTTAAATCACATGGTTAAATTACACTTTATTTTGTATGGTTTTTGGGATTACACTTTTTTGGCGATTGTTTGTCTTTCAGCGCTAAATGCGTGAGTGAGATTAATCCTAAAAATTTAAATACGCTAACCACCCATAACTACGAGGCGAAATTGCGTGTTGAATTGACTCGATCGATCTGTAAAATTGTGTGGTGATAGTTAATGAAATGTAATAAAGGGATCCACTGCGGTGAAGATTCGTGCGGTAGCTATGGCCATATCACAGCTGGAACCCTTTTACGCACAGTGATTAAGGATATTCAGACTTGTTATTCAAGCAGGGATAACCCTTAAGAAAATAATAGCATTGCAATGGAAAAGCATATGAAAACGCGAGTGTTTTTAGCCGCTATGATTGCGGTTTCACTGGCAGGGTGCGAAGCGCCGCCGAAGCCGCAAATTACCGATGACACCATTGAAACCACGCAGGTTAACGGCGTCAATTTGACCCATCGCCATATTGTTGTTCCTCCAACGGAATTTACCCCGATTAACGCAGAATATCGCGCGCTGTATTCCGCCGCGGTAATGAGCCAGGCCGGGTATGGCGGCAAAGTGATTGTGCAATTAGTTCCAGGTGCTAATTATATTGCATTGGGACAGGCCCAGGACGGCTGGATAGCGTTAGCCAATGAAGGTCAGGAAAATTTAATTGGCTATGCTCCGGCCAATGCCGTTGTCAAAAGTGAGCTGTATGATAAAACGGTTCGCGAACAGTCGAAGCGCCCGAAGGCGCGTAAGAAAGCGACCTGCGTGAGCGTCGACGGAAATACCAAAGCCTGCAAAAACGGCAATAACGGTACCTGGATTCTGGATTAATCCCGCCTTTACGAGCGACACCGTATGAATAATAACTCTCTTTTACGCCAGGTCATGCTGGCGTTTTATTTGTTTCTTTTTACGTTGGTTAGTGGATGTGGTTCGTCTTCACACAGCGACCCTGCCCGATACAATCTTCAGTTCCAGGCCCACCCGCAAATTAACCGTTCTGCGCCATTAAAGGTCAGAGTGTTAGTGCTGAAATCCGATGCGGAATTCATGTCCGCCGATTTCTACTCCTTACAAAATAACGCGCAAAAAGTTCTCGCCGGCAACTTGCTGAACAGCGATGAATTTTTCCTGATGCCGGGGCAACTGGCAAAAAAACTCAGCGGGCAAAGCTCGCCGGAGGCGCGTTATATCGGAGTGATGGCGGAATACCAATCTCTGGATGGTAAAAAGTGGCGCATTTCTCTTCCTCTGCCAACGCCTGGCGAAACCCCTTTCTGGCAGTTCTGGAAACTGTCGGCAGATCAACTGCAAGCCAATTTATATCTTGACGTTAACGGGATCCGCGTCGTGCAGCAATAGCGCGAGCCCTAACAGGAAATTTGTATGAATAAAGCAGAAAAGGTGGTCTGGACCGAAGGCATGTTTTTGCGTCCGCATCACTTTCAGCGGGCAGAAAGCTACCTGCAAACGCAAATTCGCGAATGGGGCGGATTACAGCGCTCCTGGCTGTGGGGTTTTCTTGAGATTGAACTTGATGATGCGATGCTGCGTCAGGGGTGCATTGCCCTGAGCTATGCCAGCGGCCTGCTGCCGGATGGAACTTTCTTCCAGTTTCGCGATGCTCGTCAGGGCCCGGCGCCGTTGCAAATCCCGGATAACGTCACGGGGGAAAAAGTCGTATTGGCCTTGCCGGTTCGTCGCGGCGGTCGGGAAGAGGTTATCTTCAGCGAGGAAAAAGACTCGCTGGCGCGATTTACCGCGTTTGAACAGGATGTGGAAGATGACAATGCGCTGTCGGTCGGCGATGCCACCGTGCAGTTTGCCCGCCCGCGGCTCACCCTGATGCTGGAAAAGGATTTGACCGCCGAGTGGACGGCCATCGGCGTGGCGTTCATCGCCGAAAAGCGCAACGATAACGCCGTAAAACTCGATAATGGCTATATCCCGCCGATGCTTAACGGCATCAATCATCCTTTGATTTACGCGATGATCAACGACTTGCATGGTCTGCTGGCGCAGCGTAGCCAGCAAATCGGCAGCCGGCTCCGACAGCCGGGGCGTTTTAATACTTCCGAATTAATTGAGTTCACTCTACTTGCGTTGGTCAATCGCCATCTCGGCCATCTCTCACATCTCAAAACGCTGCCGTTAGTTCATCCCGAGTCATTGTGGAATAGCTGGCTGCCGTTCGCCGCCGAGCTGACGACCTGGATGGCGCAGCGCGGTCCGGATGCTGCGTTGCCGATTTATGACCATGACGATCTCGCGAGCTGCTTCGGCAAACTGATGCTGTTGCTGCGCCAGGGGTTATCACAGGTAATGGAAGACAATGCCATCCAACTGCCGCTGATAGAACGATCGCATGGGTTGAACATCGCAACGGTACCCGAGAGCAGCATGGTGCGTGATTTCGGATTCGTATTGGCAGTTAAAGCCAGCGTACCAGGTGATGTTCTGCAAACGCACTTCCCGGCGCAGATGAAAGTCGCGCCGGTGAGCAAAATTCGCGATCTGGTGCAACTACAGCTTCCGGGTTTAATTCTGCGCGCTATGCCCGCCGCGCCGCCGCAAATTCCGTGGCATGCCGGTTACAACTACTTTGCAGTCGAGAAGGGCGGCGAGCTGTGGAACGACATGGAGAAATCTGGCGCCTTCGCCCTGCATCTGGCAGGCGAGTTCCCCGGCCTGGATATGGAATTTTGGGCTATCCGTAGCCCGTCGGAATAAGAAAGCGAGCGTTGATGATGCAGGAACAACAGGCCGATGCCAACCATGGCGTGAGCGGCAATAATCCCCTGGTGACGGCCGCCAACCCATTACTTAATGCGATTCCCCAGATCCGTCATTCGGTATCTCACGATGACCAGGCCGGTTTGCGCCAGCGTTTGATTGATGAAATCCGCCGTTTTGAAGTGCGCGGTCAGCAGGCGGGGTTACCCTACGAAGTGATAGTCGGCGCCCGTTACTGCCTGTGTACCGCACTGGACGAGGCGGCGGCCTTGACGCCATGGGGGAGCAGCGGCGTCTGGTCGGGCAGCGGTCTTTTAGTGACCTTTCATAACGAAACCTGGGGCGGGGAGAAGTTTTTCCAGTTGCTTGCACGCCTGTCGCAGAATCCGCGTGAACACATCAATCTGTTGGAACTGATCAACTACTGCTTATTGCTCGGCTTTGAAGGGCGTTACCGGGTAATGGATAACGGCCGCACGCAGTTGGAAACCATCAAACAGCGCCTGTGGCAGATGATTTGCGGCGTACGCGGCGGCTACGCGCCGCCGTTATCGGTTCACGGCGAGGATCGCCCGGTGCTGCGTAAACTGTGGCGTCCGGTGGTGCCGCTGTGGGCCTGCGTCGCGCTGGCGGGGTTCGCCGCCTGTCTGTTCTATATCATTCTTAACTGGCGGCTTGGCGATGCCACCAACCCGGTGTTGGCGAAAATTTACCAGACGCCGTTGCCGGAAGCGTCGATTGCTCAGCCGGCGGAAAAATTGCCGGCGGTACTTAACCTGCGAGGTTTTCTGCGCCCGGAAATTGCCGAAGGGCTGGTTGCGGTCCGTGACGAAGCGGACCGCAGCGTCGTGATCCTCAAAGGCGACGGGCTCTTTGCTTCGGCCTCAACGGTGGTGCGCGATCGTTACGACCCGGTAATTGACCGTATTGCGCAAGCGATGAACAACGTCAGCGGACGCATTCTGGTAGTCGGCTATAGCGATAACGTGCCTATCCGCAGCGCGCGCTTTGCCTCGAACTACGAACTGTCGCTGGAACGCGCGCGATCGGTACAAAAACAGCTGCAAAATCATCTGACGCAGCCCGAACGCGTAAAAGCCGAAGGGCGAGGGGAAATGAACCCCATCGCGCCGAATACCACTCCTGAGAACCGTGCCCGTAACCGCCGTGTGGAAATTACTCTGCTGGTGTCGCCCGATAATACCCGGGCTGAGCTGAACGGATTGCCCCAAGGAAATTAAGGATGCTGACACTTCTGCTTTCCATACTGACCAACCGGCTGCTGTGGGGTTTTCTCGGCGCCACGGCGGTGGCGGCCGTCATCTGGATGATTGGCCCGCTATTGTCGATTGTCGATACCCGGCCGCTGGAATCGGAACAAAACCGCGTTATATCTATTGCGCTGGTCTACCTCATCTGGGCGCAAAGCCACATTCTGCCGCGCCTGTACAACGCCTGGCTCAACCGCAAGCTGATGGATAACCTGAAGGAAGAAACACCGAAGGGCAACGATCCGCAGCAGCGCCTCAATAGCGAAGACCAGATCCTCGCCGATCGCTTTGATGAAGCCGCGCAAATGTTGAAAAAAGCGCACTTCAGTAAAACCGGTAATGGTCAGTGGACCCAGCGCTTTAGCACCCACTATCTGTATCAGCTGCCGTGGTATGTGATTATTGGCGCATCTGGCTCCGGTAAAACCACAGCCTTAGCCAACTCCGGGCTGCAGTTTCCGCTAGCCGACCGCTTCGGTAAAACGGCGTTACGCGGTATCGGCGGCACGCGCAACTGTGACTGGTGGTTTACCAACGAAGCCGTGCTGCTGGACACCGCCGGGCGCTATACCACCCAGGAGAGCGAGCAGGCGCAGGATGCCAGCGAGTGGCTGAAGTTTATGGGGTTATTGCGGAAATACCGCCGCCGCCAGCCGATTAACGGCGTTATCGTCACGGTAAGTATCTCCGATCTGTTAACGCAATCGACGGAGGCCTCGCGGCAGCAGGCGGTTAATCTGCGCCAGCGTCTCTCTGAACTACATGAACAATTGGGTATTCGTTTCCCGGTATACGTACTAGTGACGAAGGCCGATCTGCTTAAAGGCTTCCGCGCCTGGTTTGCCGGTTACGACAAGGCGCAGCGCGATCAAATCTGGGGCTTCACTTTCCCGTGGGAACAGGCAAGCCTTGCCGACTTCGATCTGATGGGCCGTTTTACCCAGGAGTTTGCGTTACTGCAACAACGGCTAGAAGCCGGGCTACCGGATACGATGCTGCAAGAGCATGATGCCAAAACCCGCGCCGAAGCCTGGCTGTTCCCGCAAGAGTTTGCGGCGTTGCGACCGCTGTTAGCGGACTATCTTAGTACCGTTTTTGCCCGCTCTAACTTTGAAACCGAGTTTTCACCGCGCGGCATTTATTTCGCCAGCGGCACCCAGGAAGGGTTACCGTTCGACCGCGTGATGGGCGAACTCAATCGCGCGCTGTCTTTGCCGCAGGGAAATGAAAACGACAACTGGGACTCGGTCAGTAAAGAAGCGCCGATCCCCGGCGCCAAGGGCCAGAGTTATTTCATTAAAAAGCCTACTGCAAAACGTGATTTTCCAGGAAGCCGGCATCGCGGGGCAGAACCGCTGGTGGGAACTGCGTAACCGCGCGGCGATCTGGTCAGGCTATGCGGCGCTCGCGGCGCTGTTAATCATTTCATGCGTACTGTGGCTGACCAGCTACGGCAAAAACAAGGCCTACCTGCAAGAAGTCTCGGCGAAGGTGCCGCAGATTGAGCAGCAGAGCAAAGCGCTGCAAAACCCCGAGCAGCGCGATCTGTTCGCCATGCTGCCGCTACTCAACGGCCTGCTGGAATTGCCGAAGAGCGCCGATTTTGACGTCAACGACCCGCCGGTTAGCCGCCGGATGGGGCTCTATCGCGGGAATGATGTCAGCGACGCCTCGCAGACGCTGTATCAAAAAGCGCTGCAGCAAATGCTGCTACCGGATGTCGCCATGCGTATCACTACCTGGTTGCGCAACGACAACGGCAGTGACGCCGAATATAGCTACGAGGCGTTAAAAGCCTATCAAATGCTCTATCAGCCCAAGCAGTATGACGGCAAGTTTTTACTCTCCTGGGTGATGCTTAACCTGCAGCGTAACCTGCCGCAAAACGTGACGCAGGCGCAGCTACGACAGCTGGAAGGGCATCTGGTCCAGCTACTGGAACCGCAAATCCAGTCCTCGCCGTATGCCAAAGACGATGCGCTGATCGCCCGCGAACGGGCGTTGATTAACCAGCAACCGCTCTCCTCAAGAGTGTATGGTCGGCTGAAACGTCTGCTTGAGCATGACGACAATCTGAAAGCGGTCTCGCTGGCGACGCTCGGCGGGCCGCAGAGCGAACTGGTGTTCTCGCGTAAAAGCGGGACACCGATCGCAGAAGGCGTGCCAGGGCTGTACACGCCAGATGGTTACTGGCAGGTGTTCAATAAACAGATCGATAACGTGACCAGCGCGCTGCATGAAGATGATATCTGGGTGCTGGGCGCCGCCAGCGCGTCGGAAGATAAGCAGCAAACCGATAACGCCGTCCGCCAGCTCTATATGCGTGATTTTATCGCCAACTGGGATCGCTTCCTCGCCGATATTCAGCTCAACAATAGCGCCGATTTGTCATCGCGGATCAACACCGCGCGTCTGCTTTCCGCCAGTAACTCGCCGCTGCGCCGGCTGGTTATCAGCCTGAGCCAGGTGCTGAACCTGGCGCGCGCTGAGCCGGATACGGTTAAAAGCGAAAGTTCAGCCGAGCAGGGCAACCGTGCGACCCGAACGCTGGAAGCGCTTTTTCGCCATGATGAGGGCGGCGCAACCCAGGGCGCGGCGCTTAGCCAGACGCCGGAACAGCTGGTAACCGAACACTACGCGCCGCTGATCGAGCTGGCGCAGCCGTTGGAAAAGGGCGGCAAAACGATTGTGTTTGACGACTTCCTCAAACAGATCGACGAACTTTATCGCTACTTGACCGCGGTACAGGATGCCGCCAACAGCGGTATGCAACCGCCGGGCGGCGATGCGATTAGCCGTCTGCAGGCCAGCGCCGGGCGTTTACCGGGCGGCCTGCAAACCATGTTCAGCAAAATGGCGGTCGGCGCCAGCAGTGATACCCAGCGCCGCGATCTCGATAACGTACGTAAACGGATTAACGTGGAAGTCGGCGGATTCTGCCGCCAGGCTATCGCCGGGCGCTATCCGCTGGTTCGCAGCGCCAGAAGCGAAGTCACGCCGGACGATCTGGCGCGTATGTTCGCGCCGGGTACCGGCATGATGGATACCTTCTTCCGTGACAACCTGACCAATAAAGTCGATACCACGCAATCAAGCTGGCGTTTTATGCCCGGCATCGATGGCAAAACGTTGCCGGGTAGTGAAGGGTTATTAAGGCCTTTCCAGCAGGCGCAATCGATCCGCGACGCGTTCTTTGCCAATGGCGCGACCACGCCGTCATTTAAAGTGACGGTGCGCACCATCAGCATGGACAACCGGATCCTCAACCTGACGCTGGATGTTGATGGCCAGCAGTTGCGCTACAGCCACGGTCCGCAGGCGGTGCAAATGATGAGCTGGCCAGGACCGGGCGGCACCAATCAGGTGCGTATGCAACTCGGTCTGGCCGATGGTACCACCTCGACGCTGGTGACCAGCGGCTCATGGGCGCTGAACCGCTTCTTTGATAAAGCGCGCACCGCGCCCGGCAGCAGCAGTTTGAGCCGTCAGGCAACGTTTAACGTCGATGGTTATCAGGTCACGCTGGAGTTTGCGCCGAACAGTATTCGCAATCCGTTCCAGCTTCCCCGTTTCTCATGTCCATAACCGCAAGGAAAGCCGAATGACTCACGCCCCTGCGATGAGCTGGTACGGGAAACTCCCCAGTACCGGCGATTTTTTACAACGTCGATTTCCGGACATGCTGGTTCGCCAGTGGTCGCAATGGTTTCAGGTGGGGCTGTTGGCCTGGCAACAGGAGCAACAGCGTAGCGGCGAACGCCAGTTCAGCAACGCGCCGGTGTGGAATTTTATCGTCCCGCCGATGTTGAGCGGCCAGATGGTACAGATGGGGTGTCTGATCCCCGGACGCGATCGGGTAGGCCGCCAGTATCCCATCTGCGCGCAAATGGCCTTCAACCCGCTGGAGTGGTCGCCTTCAATCCTCACTCAGGCCGGAGAGTGGTATCAGCAGGTGGGCAGAACGCTGCTGCATGCGGTACGTAATGGCTTTTCCGCTGAACAACTTGACCAGGCGCTACTCGCCATTCCGGCGCCAAAGCTGGTAGAGGCGGAAAAGCGTTCGGAAATACTCGACGTGATTGGCTATCAGCAAGATGGGCAAAGCTCCCTTGGTTGGCAGCAGGCGGCGGACTGTTTTGATCCGCAGCGTCAGACCAGTTTTTGGTGGACCAACCGCGCCGATGGTTATCCGCTCTATACCCACGTCCATAGCGGTAATTTGACCGGCCAGCTGTTCACGCTGCTGTTTGATCCCGCCGGGGGCGCGAGACCGGGCCGTCACGGTCTGTATCCGCCGATGTTTGAATAAGCAGGTAGGCCATGAATATTGATGAATTCCTTGCTCCGGTTAGCGCGGAGCAGCCCTGCGGTGAAAACCTCGAATATGACGCCGATTTCCAGGCAATGGAACAAGCGATGCAGGGTAAAGCCGAGCAGCAGTTCGGCGACACCATTATCCCGGCGGAACCCGCTGACTGGACGACGGTAGAAAAGCTGGCGGCTGGGTTACTTAGCCGCACCAAAGATTTGCGCGTCATGCTGGCGCTGACTCAGGCGTGGACAAAACGCCGCGGCCTGAGTGGTTACGCAGATGGCCTGCTGCTGGTGCAACAGGCGCTGTCGCTTTACTGGCAGCCTATCTATCCGCTGCTGGAAGAGTATGGCGAAACTGATCCGTTTTACCGCATCAATGCGCTCGCGGGGCTGAGTGATAAATCAGCACTGACCAGCGCGTTACGCAATGCCGTGCTGTTACGCAGTAATGGCGATGAACTGCTATTGCGCGATGCGCAGGCGCTGCTCGATGGCAGTAAAACCGAATGCGCGGATTATCCCGGCGGCCGTTCGCGATTGATTGATGAACTGGCCCGCGGCGGACAGCCGGGGATAGACGCCATCCTCGCCATTCACCAGCGCTTGCAGACCATCCGCGAAATATTAAGCGATTGTCTGGGTGAAAGCGGCGTGCCGGAAATGGAACAACTGCAGAAGACCGTCGGTATCGTCGCCGGCGCCTGCCAGATAACCGATATTTCGTCCTTTCACGCGTCCCGCGAGGAGAGTGCCGTGAGTGAACATCAAGCGATTCCCGACGCGCTTGCGCCGTCTGCCGTTGACTGGCGCAGCGCGCAAATCAGCAGCCGCGCCGAGGCGCAGCAAATGCTGGAAAAAGTAAAACAGTACTTCGCCCAGCACGAACCGAGTCACCCCGCGCCGCTGATGATTGAACGGGTACAGCGGCTGATTGAGCTGGATTTTATGGACATCATCCGCGATTTAGCGCCGGACGGCGTTCATCAACTGGAAAACATTTTTGGACGTCGCGACTGACGCGTCCGGACATTATGGCGACAGGCATAAGGTCTGGCGCTCAACCTTTACCGCGCATCTTCGATGGAGAACATCATGGCAATAAGTAAAAGTGGGCAGAAATTTATCGCACGCAACCGTGCGCCCCGCGTACAGATCGAGTACGACGTAGAGATTTATGGTGCGGAACGCAAAATCCAGCTTCCGTTTGTAATGGGGGTAATGGCGGATCTGGTGGGTAAACCGGTCGACAACCAAACCGCGGTCGATGAACGTAAGTTTCTCGACATCGATATTGATAACTTCGACGAACGTATGAAAGCGCTGAAACCGCGCGTCGCTTTCCAGGTCGACAATACGCTGACCAACGAAGGCAAACTGAACGTCGACTTAACCTTCGACAGCATGGACGACTTCCTGCCGGATGCCGTGGCCCGCAAAGTGGAGCCGCTGAACAAACTGCTGGAAGCCCGTACCCAGCTTTCGAATCTGCTCACCTATATGGACGGCAAAAACGGCGCGGAAGAGCTGATTGCCAAAATTTTGCAGGATCCGACGCTGCTCAAATCGTTGAGCCAGATGCCGAAACAAGATGACAGTGCGAAAGGTAGCGAGGAGTAATCGATGAGCAACCCGACTCAACAACATGAGCAGCAGTCCAGCCAGGCCTTTAGCCAGGATGAATTCAGCGCGCTGCTGAACAAAGAGTTTCGCCCGAAAACCGACCAGGCGCGTTCCGCCGTTGAGAGCGCGGTAAAAACCCTCGCGCAGCAGGCGCTGGAAAACACCGTCACGTTTTCCAACGACACCTATCGCACCATCCAGAACCTGATTGCCGGTATCGATGAACAGCTGTCGCGCCAGGTGAATCAGATCCTGCATCATGACGAGTTCCAGAAACTGGAAAGCGCATGGCGCGGCCTGAGCTACCTGGTCAACAACAGCGAAACCGACGAGATGCTGAAAATCCGCTTTATGAGCATCTCCAAGCAGGAGCTGGGGCGCACTCTGAAGCGTTACAAAGGGGTGGGCTGGGACCAGAGCCCGATCTTTAAGAAAATTTATGAACAGGAGTACGGCCAGTTTGGCGGCGAGCCATTTGGCTGCATCGTTGGCGATTACTATTTCGACCATAGTCCGCAGGATGTGGAATTACTGGGCGAAATGGCGCGAATCGGATCGGCTGCGCATTGTCCGTTTATTACCGGTACCGCACCGGAAGTGATGCAGATGGAGTCCTGGCAGGAGCTGGCGAACCCGCGCGACCTAACCAAAATCTTCCAGAATACCGAATACGCCGCCTGGCGTTCGCTGCGCGAGTCGGAAGACGCGCGTTATCTGGGGCTGGTGATGCCGCGCTTCCTGTCGCGCCTGCCGTACGGGATTCGAACCAACCCGGTGGACAGTTTTGATTTTGAAGAGCAGACCGACGGCGCGGATCACAACAATTACGCGTGGGCCAACTCGGCGTATGCGATGGCGGCGAACATTAACCGCTCGTTCAAAGAGTTTGGCTGGTGCACCTCCATTCGCGGCGTGGAATCCGGCGGCGCGGTGGAAAATCTGCCTTGCCACACCTTCCCGAGCGACGATGGCGGCGTGGACATGAAGTGCCCGACCGAGATCGCCATCAGCGATCGCCGCGAAGCGGAGCTGGCGAAAAACGGCTTTATGCCGCTGATCCATCGCAAAAACTCCGACTTTGCCGCCTTTATCGGCGCGCAGTCGTTGCAGAAACCGGCGGAATATCATGATGCCGACGCCACGGCTAACGCCCGTCTGGCTGCGCGTCTGCCGTACTTGTTCGCCTGCTGCCGTTTTGCTCACTACCTGAAGTGCATTGTGCGCGACAAAATCGGCTCCTTCCGCGAGCGCGATGACATGGAACGCTGGCTGAACGACTGGGTGATGAACTATGTCGATGGCGATCCGGCTAACTCGTCGCAGGAGACCAAAGCGCGCAAACCGCTGGCGGCCGCTGAAGTACAGGTAGCGGAGATCGAAGACAACCCGGGTTACTACACCGCGAAGTTCTTCCTGCGTCCGCACTACCAGTTGGAAGGGCTTACCGTGTCGCTGCGTCTGGTTTCCAAGCTGCCGTCGCTGAAAACCAAGGAAGCGTAATATGATGCCGCCGGGAGGCGACTCCCGGCAGGTACCACGCCATGGAACTACACCGACTGCAAAGAAATATGGTTTTGGGAAATTAACTTCCCAGATAATCATCGGTGATCCTAATAAAACCTGGAGTCAGGATAACCCGCATTAATTTCAACTTTGCATTCCTGCTATTTCACAGCATGAGTGTTAAGACCAGCAATGGGCTTAAGCCTGTTGCTCTGAGGCAGAGGTAAAATATGGATGGTTTTATTCAGCCCCATGCTTTCCTGTTTGCCATATAAGTGCTTTTTCGAAAGCAATAATTTTCATTAACGAAGAGTAGATATTATGGCTATTGATATGTTTCTGAAGGTCGAGGGTGTAACCGGTGAATCAAAAGATTCTAATCACACCGGTTGGACTGATATTACCTCTTTTTCCTGGGGCGCATCCCAGCCGGGTAATATGAGCGTGGGCGGCGGTGGCGGTGCGGGTAAAGTGAATTTCAACGACCTGCACGTAAATGCGCTGATCGACAAATCCACCACCGCGATTCTGAAGCACTGCTCCAGCGGCAAGCACCTGACCAAAGTTGAACTTTCGGTCTGCAAAGCCGGTGGTCAGCAGGTTGAATATGCGCGAATCACCCTCGAAGATGTACTGGTGACTTCCGTGCAGTACACCGGCGCCGATAACGGCGACACCGTTGGCGTAACCTATGCCTTCCAGGCGGCGAAAGTGAAGCAGCAGTACTGGGAGCAGACTTCCGCTGGCGGTAAAGGGGCAGAAAGCAGCGCCGGCTGGAATATCAAAGAAAATAAAGAAGCGTAATTATATTGCTTTAACCGAACCGGGGTGTATTCTCTGGTTCGGTTTAATTCACCAGGGACTAAGTAAATGAAGGGACAATCAAACCTATTACCAGGTTACTGTATTGTACAGCAGCCGGGAACATTGGATTTTCAAGCTCGCTTATTATTCAATAATATCAATTGTGAATCCGCCCGTTACTTTATGCAGCTTAATAGTGATACACAGTGGTTAAAGCCTGGGTAAATAATGGTCATTAATGTCCCGAGTAATCAAAATGCATTGCAATTACAGGCTTTAAAACTTGCAAAGTGTAATGTTAATGGTGTTATGGCTGGGTTGAACTCAGATGAAGCGGTTTTTTTGAATCAGCACTTTGGTACTATAGCAGCATTAACTAATGTTATGGATAAATCTCTTGGAATTATTTCTGATGCTGGTGAAAGGTATTTCACGGAAATAGAGAGAAAATTAAAAGAAATAGAACTGGCTTATCAAAGGCAATATAGAACCCAAGGGGTTTTAATCGGACAGCAATTTTTCATTGAACGACATAGACTTTTCTCAGAGCTAAACGTACTATAAAACAAGTTATCCAGGTTAACGCTAAAATTAAAGCCATACAATAATCTAAGACATGCACTTGGTTTATCAAGTAAAGCCATTGTCCATGAATGGAGTACGGTAGGAGTTGGTTCTATTCGTGGTTATTCGACATATGTTAATAATGCTGCAAAAGCTGCTCTAAAATAGCTGTAAAAAAATATAGCCAATTTAGTGCAAGTCTTGCTGGTGGCATTTATGGAGGTAAATATGGAGCAATGGCTGGAGCTGGTGTATGTGTGACCTTCGGCATTGCTACTGGTGGTCTCGGGTTACTCGCATGCTCTATTGCTGGGGCCGCAGCAGGTGGTTATATTGGTGGTGAAATTGCTGATGGGGCTACCGAATATATCATGGATAAATTACTGTGAATTTAGAACTATTATTGTTAACTCTTGTTGTAATATTATTTCTCATTGTTGTGGTAATGGATCTACTTAGCTCACGGTTTTTTAAAAAACATGAGAATGATTACAATCATCTTCTTTCTGAATATCGACGAAAAGGATACGACCTTGACCTCGTGACAAATTACGCATCATTTTTTGGTTCATTCGCAAACTATCAAAAAATAATTTGGTTTATTCGTCTTCGTAAAGGCGTAAAAATGAAATTCACCAATGTGCGTTATGTGCAAAGTGAAGCTTATGAATATATACGAAATTTGCCAGATGGCGAGTTTGACTGGATGTTGAAATTACATCGGTATTATATAATTCAGGCATGTGTTTTCACTTTATGGATTGTGATTGGTCTAATTTTTATAAGTTATATTGAATGGTTTTTCTCAATTCGCTTTAGTGTCGGGTTAGTCATTTCCACTTGATGAGTGTTAATTTCACATACTGAAATACAAAGCTTCACATAGTGTGGGTATATGTTTACAGATAAAGCCCTAAGCTATATTATGGATATGATTTACATACTCTTCTTGTTTGTGTTTTTTATCTCTATTATTTTTTCTTTTTTATTTTATCGCCGCCACACGAAGCAAGTGGAAGCAATGTGCCTATTACTCGCGAAAGCGGGAGTGCTTAGTGCTCAGGATTATGAGTTTTGGCAGCGGTTAGGATTCTGGGGGGTTAGTTTTCGCGTGGCAATGGTTTCACGAATTCATAATGGCAAGCCAGTTAAATTGAGTAATGCCAAAATATTGGATGCCAGGGAAGGTCAGCGTTGCATCGCAAACTTCGAACTCGACTGGATTCGTAATTATTATAAATGCGTTACTATAATGGCTATTGAGTTCTTAGTGCTTCTGGTATGGACGCTTATGCGTTAACTAAAATGTCTATTGTTAGTTATCACCTCATCATTTCTTCAGTTTTGTTTGTTGCAGTATTTGTAACGTTGATTATCTATCATGGTTATTATAAAAAACACGATCAGGAGTTAGCTGGCGCTTTCGAATTATTACGGCGGAACGGTTTTCTTGATTACCAGGATTATTATTTATATGAAAAGCTGGGGTTACCCGGTTTCGGTTTTCGAGCATCATTAATGGCCGCAATTCTTAAGGAGAAAAAGATAAAAAGAAAAGGGGGCGGTTGGCTTAAGCCTGGGGCGAGTCAGCTAGTCAGAGAATACTATGACATTTCCTGGCTACAGAATTTTCAGCGCCTGACTTGGTTAATGTTATTTTTATTTGCGGTGATGTTCGTCCTGGCCTTGCTGGGCGATAATTAGTTCACTAAATTTACTTCTCTTTTTTCTAAATGACTCAATAACTTGCCCGCAAACGCCGCCGTTCTTATTTCGAGAGCGGCAGCGTTTGTGCGCCAATCATATCAGCAGGAATAGGCTATGCGATTCACGATTATTTCGACCAAAGCCGGTCATCAGCCCCCACAGGGCAGCTGTGACTTTTACGCGCCGGGCGGTACCATTGGGCGCGGCACGGACAATAACCTGGTGCTGCCGGATGACGACCGCGCCATTTCTCGCCTACAGGCCATCGTTCACGTGGCGGCAGACGGCGAGTGCAAAATTACCAATCGCGGCAACGTGACGCGGGTGGTACTCAACGAGATCCCGCTGGAGCGGGGGCGTCAGGTTGAACTCCAGGATGGCGATATCCTCGCCATTGACGACTATCGCATCGAAGTCAGCGATCTGCTGCAGGATAGCCAACCGATAAGCCGAATGGCGGCGAGCGGTCAGCCGCCTGTCACTACGAAACCGTCGACACCAGCGCCATCCGCAGCGCCCACCGTGGCGGAAGCCGCGCCAACCGCGGTACCGTCAGAAATCTGGGATAGCCTGATGCAGGAATTCTCGATTGCCGACAGCATCTCCAGCAGCCGGGCTAAGCCGCAGGCCGATAATGCGCCGAATCCCTTCGCTGAGCCGAAGCCTGCTGAACGTAATCCGGAAGATCCGCTGGCGATGTTCGCTGATAGTGAACCTCTGTTTGAGCGCCCGCCGGTGGCGACGGACGACCTGTTTGCCGATGACACCCCATTTGATCGCGACAGTATTTTTGCCGACGTTACGCCAACGACGCTGGTGCCGCCAGTTGAAAAACCGGCTCAGCCTGTCGCCGATGAGCCGCAGGCAGAATTGGATCCGCTGGCGCTCTTTGGCGGCGACGCCAGCGCCAAAACCGCGCGTCATGACGATCCGCTGGGGCTAATGGGCGGCGCGCCGCTGACATCGGTAGATGCCTTCAGCAACGAAGAGCCTGCTAAAACGGTTGCCGACGAGCCTGATGCCGCTTTTGATTCGCCATTATTGATGGCCCAGCCGCCGCAGGAGCCGCCCGCTGCAGCGCGTGAAGAAGCGCCGGAAATAACCTTACCGACGCCGCAGGCCGTGGCGCGGCAAGCCGCCCAAACGCCAAAAGGGCGCTTGCGTATCGATCCCGTACGTCATGAACATCAGGCGACCAGCACGCCGCAGCCGGGTAACGGCGAAGTGCTGCAGGGAGAGCTACTGGAAGCCTTACTGGAAGGCATGGGGCTCGGCGATATGCAGCCGGTGCCGCAGTTCGACAAAGAGAATATGCGGCAGCTTGGTCAAATGCTGAGCATGTTCTCGCAGGGAACCGTCGCGCTGCTCTCTTCGCGTTCGATCCTCAAACGCGGCGTCAAAGCCGATATGACCATGGTACTGGACGACGCCAATAACCCGTTCAAGCTGTTGCCTTCCGGGAAAACCGTGCTGATGCAGATGTTCGGCGCGCGGATGCCGGGCTTTATGCCGCCGAAAAAATCGGTACGCGATGCGTTGATTGACCTGCAGGCCCATCAGTTAGGGATGATCTCGGGGATCCGCGCCATTATTGCCGCGATGCTGCAGTCCTTTAATCCCGAGCAGCTGGAAGAAGAGGCTAAGCGCGATGGCCATACTTCGCGCCTGGCGCTTCCGGCCAGCCGCAAAGCGGCGTTATGGGACTATTTTGTCCGTACCTACGGCGAAACCGCCGGGGAAATTGAAGACGATTTCCACACCCTGTTTGGCGAAGCGTTCCTCTATGCCTATGACATGGAAGTGAACCAGTACAAAGACTCACAGAGCGGATCGGAAGAATAATGGACATTACCACGGCTTCTCTTTCCCGCCAGGGAACGCGCGCCAGCAATCAGGATCAGACCGGCGAATGCGTCGGTGAGCGCTCCGCCTGCTTTGTGGTCTGCGACGGTATTGCCGGGTTGCCCGGCGGCGAGGTGGCGGCGGAACTGGCGCGCAACGCGATTCTGGATCGGTTTGACGGCGATAATCATCTGAACGCCCAGACCATTCGCCAGTATGTACAGCAGGCCAACGGCGCCATTCTCCAGCAACAGCAGGCGACGCCGGATTATCGGCGAATGGGCACCACGCTGGTGAGCCTGTTTATCGATCGCGATTATAAGCTGGCCTACTGGGCCCACGCCGGCGATAGCCGGTTATACCTGTTTCGCCGCGGCTGGCTGTACCACGTCACCACTGACCACAGTCTGGTCCAACAGATGAAAGATGCCGGACATCAGACCGACGATATTAACAGCAACCTACTGTACCGAGCGTTAGGCATGGCCAGCGACGGTGCGGAAGCCAGCTATAGCGATGTGGTGCCGGTCGAAGACGGCGATGCCTTTTTAGCTCTGTACCGACGGTTTCTGGCACGGCGTCGGCGAAGAGCAGATGAAATCCTCCCTGCAGATGGTTAATACCCCGCAGGAGTGGTTAACCCTGATGAATCAGTATCTTCAGAGAAACAATGACGGCGACCAGGCTTCGCAAGACAACTACAGCGCCGTCGCGGTATGGATGGGCAGTCCGGAAGAGGCGACGCTGCTGCACTCGCTGGCCGACGCCGCGCAATTTTTTCCCCCTGCGGGATTGAGACAGGCTAAGAAGGATTTTTATGAAACATTGGATATTGGGTGCGGCACTATTTGCCGCCACCGGCGTCGCACAGGCGGAAAACTACCGTATCGTGCAATCGCCTTCGCAAAAACTGGATGTCTGGATCGATAACATCAAGGGTAATACCGCGCAGAGCTGGTGCGCTAATGAAGTGGCGCTACGCATCGTCGCCAACGGTAACAAGAACGTTAAGATACTGGATAACTTCCTGCCACGCGTCGGCGCGTTAATGGAGCATCAGTGTTCGCGTTTACAGCAGCTGAACTGGACGCTGGTTGACGCTAACAATGGGCATATTGCCCAGGGAAGCGCGGCGAAAAACAAAAAATGGGCGGTAAAAGTCGCGCCCGCCGAGACCGCCGAGGCGGCGGAAAAGCCCGTCGCGCCAGCCTGGCTGCCGCCGGAAGAGAAGGCGGAAAAACTGTCTCCCGCCGCCGACCGCACGCCGTGGCAGGAGTTCACATTGCAGGGCGGCTGTCGACTGCGCACCTTCTGGCAGGAAAAACGCCGCCGCCTTATTCATCCCCGGCAATTGAATCCGGTAGTTGCGAAAAAGGGCGGCTGGCTGAGCGGTCGCACCGTCATCACTCAATCCGTTAACGGTAAAGAAAAAGCAGAGCACCGTGACCTTCGTACATGGTTTCCCGGTCCTGGGTCTCAATGCCGCCGCTGAACCCCAATAAACTTCTGATCACCGCGGTCAATAATCAACGCATGGTAGTCAGCAATGAAAACGCTCAACAAAGCTGGATGATCCTGCCCTATGTCGCCGGGCAAAAACGGTTGGCAGATGACCGGCACGCTGGCTATCGAAAATGTCCCAGGAAACTGGCCAACGATCCGTCGCGTCTACAGGCGCGGATAGAGG
>OKVS01000125.1_pt1 | contig 37961 bp, 38 predicted proteins | sample 1606911 | NCBI WGS metagenome assembly OKVS01 (sample SAMN03281016, study PRJEB24777) | human gut metagenome | isolation source: fecal sample PR161 from 1 month old female Malay infant, caesarean... | reverse complement strand
TCTGACGGCGCTTAGTGCTGAATTCACTATCGGCGAAGGTGAGTTGATGGCTCATGATGTCCCTCTGGGATGCGCTCCGGATGAATATGATGATCTCATATCAGGAACTTGTTCGCACCTTCCTTAGATAAGAAAGGTGTTTGCCGGAAATGCAAATTTCCGGTTTTTTTTGTTTGTTAATTATAAAGGGAATATTTAATGAGTACTCTACTAAGAAGTGCTGCGCTCGTTCTGTGCGCAGGGGTTAGCTGCGCGCAAGCAACAGAACCCGCAAAGCAGTGGGCGTTTAATATCGGTGCCATGTATGAAATTGAAAACGTCGAAGGTCAGAGCGACGATAAAGATGGATTATATGAACCCTCCGTATGGTTTAATGCAACATGGGATGCCTGGACAATCTCTCTGGCAATGTATCAGGAAGGGCCGGTTGATTATAGCAGCATGACGCGTGGCACCTATTTCGATCGCCCGGAATTTGAATTGCGCTATCGCTTTATCGGCACCGATGATTTTACGTTCGGTCTGACCGGTGGCTTCCGCAATTATGGTTATCACTTTAAAGATGAACACGGTGCCAAAGACGGCAGCGCTAATATGCAGCGTTACAAAGTTCAGCCTGACTGGGATATTAAATTAACCGACGACTGGCGCTTTGGCGGCTGGTTTGCCATGTATCAGTTTGCCAACGATCTGGATAAAACCGGTTATTCTGACAGCCGCGTCGAGACCGAAACCGGTTTTACCTGGACCATCAACGAAACGTTCTCTGCGAAAGTAAATTATTATTTAGAGCGCGGCTTCAATATGGACAGCTCACGTAATAACGGCGAGTTTTCTACCCAGGAAATTCGTGCCTACCTGCCGATTTCGTTAGGCCAGACGACGTTAACGCCTTATACCCGTCTGGGACTCGATCGCTGGTCAAACTGGGACTGGCAGGACGATCCTACGCGTGAAGGACATGATTTCAACCGTCTGGGTATGCTGTACGCCTATGATTTTAACAACGGTTTATCCATGACGCTGGAATATGCCTACGAATGGGAAAACCATGATGAAGGTGAGAGCGATCGCTTCCACTACGCAGGTGTCGGCGTGAACTACGCGTTCTGATCATGATTTACCAGGGGCGATTGCCCCTGGTTTTTAGCGCAAGGACGCCGCATCCGAAAAATGCGTATCAACCAAAATCTTATGCGGCGCAGGTTTACCCGCAATACGCTTAAACAACACGTTGCAGCTCTCTTCGCCGAGCTTTCTTGTCGGAATATCAAACCCGCCTGGCGCAGGGGTTAAAACGAGAGACAGCATCGGATCGCTGTAGCCTGCCATAGCAACCTGCTCGGGAACCATCAAATTTAACTCATCCGCTGCACGATAAAGACCCAACAATTTCATACTGTCAGTAGCAAAAACGGCATTGGGCGGGTTGTCAGACGAGAGTAATTTGCAGGCTGCCTGGAGCGCGCTTTCATGGGTATATCCGCCATCAATGACCCAGTCCGGGTTTATGTCGATACCCTGCTTCTCAAGGCTGGATTTATAACCCGCAAGGCGATCGATAGAAACGTGATAATCGAGCGGGGCATGCAGACAGGCAATTTTTGTTCGCCCATGTTTAATAAACGAATCGACCAGAATAGCGCTGTCGTGAAAATTGTCCGTATCAACAGAATAAATATTCTGGAACTTTCCTTCTACTTTTCCAATAACCACTACGGGCACACCGTATTCGTCCAGCGTGGTGAAAAAAGATTCGTTTGCGGGTGAACTCAGCATGATGATCCCTTTGATCATCTTCTGCTTTATTTTTCCCACGCACTTCTGCAGATCGTCCTCACTGCTTTTCGAGGTTTGTAAAATAACGTCAAACCCTTCCTCTTCCGCTTTTGCCGTAATGGCGTGAAGAACATCGGAGAAAAAAGGGTTACCGGCAGTAGTTTTGGTCGAGCGGGTCGAAATAACCATAATGGCATCAAAGCCAGAAGAGGTCAGGGCGCGGGCCAGTTTGTTGGGCTGATAATTTAATTCGTCTATCGCCTTAAGCACTTTGTCTCGCGCTTCAGGGGAAATATTCGTTTGTTTATTCAGAACGCGGGAAACGGTTGATTTCGATACGCCCGCAACCCGTGCGATATCATAGATGGTGGGTGACATACACCTTACTCACTCCGGACTGACAGCAATGTCGTTCATCTTACTGGAGAGAAAACGGCAATAGCAATAAATAAGAATTGATAATCAACGATCTGCCCCCATTTATTGTATTCTGAAGCCATACATTCCTGGCTTCCGGGCAATGAAGGATGGCGATGAAGCGATTTAAGAACGAACTCAATTCTCTGGTGAACCGCGGCGTTGATCGACATCTGCGTCTGGCCGTCACCGGCCTGAGCCGCAGCGGTAAGACGGCGTTCATCACCGCGATGGTAAACCAGTTGCTGAATCTGCACGCCGGCGCGCGGCTGCCGTTGCTCAGCGCCGTGCGCGAGGAGCGTCTGCTGGGCGTTAAGCGCGTTCCTCAGCGTGATTTTGGCATACCGCGTTTCACCTACGACGAAGGGCTGGCGCAGCTTTACGGCGATCCGCCCGCGTGGCCGACGCCAACGCGAGGCGTCAGTGAAATTCGCCTTGCGCTGCGCTTTCGTTCTAATGAATCGCTGATACGTCACTTTAAGGATACCTCAACCCTGTATCTGGAAATCGTCGATTATCCCGGCGAATGGCTGCTCGACCTGCCGATGTTGGCGCAGGACTACCTCAGCTGGTCCCGCCAGATGACGGGCTTGTTGCAAGGGCAACGCGCAGAGTGGTCAACGAAATGGCGACAGCTGTGCGAGGGCCTTGATCCGCTGGCGCCTGCGGACGAAAACCGTCTGGCGACCATTGCTGAAGCCTGGACGGACTATCTGCATCAGTGCAAACAGGAAGGGCTGCACTTCATCCAGCCGGGCCGTTTTGTCTTGCCGGGTGATTTAGCAGGCGCGCCCGCGCTGCAGTTCTTCCCGTGGCCGGATGTGGACGGCGCAGGCGAGTCGAAGCTGGCACAGGCCGACAAACACACGAATGCCGGCATGCTGCGCGAGCGTTACAATTACTACTGCGAAAAGGTGGTCAAAGGTTTTTATAAAAACCACTTTTTACGTTTCGACCGCCAGATTGTGCTGGTGGATTGCCTGCAGCCGCTCAACAGCGGGCCGCAGGCATTTAACGATATGCGCCTCGCGCTGACGCAGCTGATGCAGAGTTTCCACTACGGGCAGCGGACGCTGTTTCGTCGTCTGTTCTCACCGGTGATCGACAAGCTACTGTTTGCGGCCACAAAAGCCGATCACGTTACGGTCGATCAGCATGCCAACATGGTTTCTCTGCTGCAGCAGCTGGTGCAGGACGCCTGGCAAAACGCCGCGTTTGAAGGCATCAGTATGGATTGTCTTGGGCTCGCATCGGTGCAGGCGACCCAAAGCGGCCTGATTGACCTTAACGGCGAGAAAATACCAGCATTACGCGGGAATCGACTCAGTGACGGCGAGCCGCTTACCGTCTATCCCGGCGAAGTCCCCGCGCGGCTGCCGGGTCAGGCCTTCTGGCAGAGTCAGGGCTTCCAGTTTGAAGCCTTCCGCCCTCAGACCATGAGCGTCGATCGGCCGTTACCGCACATCCGTCTGGATGCGGCGCTGGAGTTTTTGATTGGAGATAAATTGCGATGACGGAACCGTTAAAACCGCGCATAGACTTTACCGGAACGCTTGAGCCCGAGCGTCAGGACGCCTTTAAAACGGCCCAGACGTTCAGCGGCGCGCAGGCGGAGAACTTTGCCCCGGCGCTGCCGGACGATCCCGCCGTCGAGGAAGGTCCGGCGGAGGCGGCCGTGGAAGCCGCTCTGCGTCCTAAACGCAGCCTGTGGCGCAAGATGGTCACCGCCGGTCTGGCGCTGTTTGGCATCAGCGTGGTCGGGCAGGGCGTGCAGTGGGCGATGAACGCCTGGCAAACCCAGGACTGGGTTGCGCTGGGAGGATGTGCCGCGGGCGCGCTCATCGTGGGGGCGGGCGTCGGGTCGGTTGCCACCGAGTGGCGCCGCCTCTGGCGTTTGCGACAGCGCGCGCACGAGCGCGATGAAGCGCGGGATCTCCTCCACAGCCACGGCACCGGCAAAGGCCGCGCCTTCTGTGAAAAACTGGCCAGCCAGGCCGGTATCGATCAGTCGCATCCGGCGCTCCAGCGCTGGTACGCCGCCATCCATGAAACCCAGAACGACCGGGAGGTGGTCACGCTCTATTCCCATATGGTTCAGCCGGTGCTGGATGCCCAGGCGCGGCGTGAGATTAGCCGCTCGGCTGCGGAATCCACGCTGATGATTGCCGTCAGCCCGCTGGCGCTGGTGGATATGGCCTTTATCGCCTGGCGTAACCTGCGCCTCATCAACCGTATCGCGAACCTTTACGGCATAGAGCTGGGTTACTACAGCCGGCTCAGGCTGTTCAAACTGGTCCTGCTCAATATCGCGTTTGCGGGCGCGAGCGAGCTGGTGCGCGAAGTGGGAATGGACTGGATGTCGCAGGATCTGGCGGCGCGTCTTTCAGCCCGTGCAGCCCAGGGCATTGGCGCGGGCTTGCTGACGGCGCGTTTGGGTATCAAAGCGATGGAGGTGTGCCGTCCGCTGCCGTGGATTGATGGCGATAAGCCGCGGCTGGGGGATTTCAGGCGTGAACTGATCGGTCAGCTGAAAGAAACGCTCAATAAAAAACCGTCTCCTTAAGGCTTTGTTTACTAATCGTGCTGGCTGTCAATATTTGTTGACAGCCATCTTCCGGTTCACCGAGTTCTGACATATCATTTTAACGTTATTGGCTTAAAACGGTGAATTTCCCATGCGTCTTGAAGTCTTCTGTGAAGACCGTCTCGGTCTGACCCGCGAATTACTCGATCTTCTTGTTTTACGTAGCATTGATTTACGTGGCATTGAGATCGATCCTGTCGGGCGAATTTACCTCAATTTTGCCGAAATTGAATTTAACACCTTCAGCAGCCTGATGGCGGAAATCCGCCGTATCGCTGGCGTTACGGATGTACGCACCATACCCTGGATGCCCTCCGAACGTGAGCACCTCGCCCTGAGCGCGCTGCTTGAAGCGATGCCCGAGCCGTTCCTCTCTTTGGATCTGAAAAGTAAAGTCGAGCGCGTTAACCACGCGAGCTGCCAGCTTTTCGCGCAGAGCCAGGAGAAGCTCAGCAGCCACCACGCCGCGCAGCTGATCCCCGGTTTTAACTTCCAGCGCTGGCTGGACAGCAACCCGCAGAATACGCACAGCGAGCATGTGGTGATTAACGGGCAGAATTTCCTGATGGAGATCACGCCGGTCTATCTGAAAGGAGAAGGAGATAGTCGCGTATTGACCGGGGCGGTGATCATGCTGCGCTCGACGCTACGCATGGGGCGCCAGCTGCAAAATCTCTCCAGCCAGGACGTTGGCGCATTCAGCCAGATTATTGCCGTTAGCCCGAAAATGCGCCACGTGGTTGACCAGGCGCGCAAGCTTGCCAGCCTGACCGCGCCGCTGCTGATTACCGGCGATACCGGTACCGGGAAAGATCTGCTGGCGCACGCCGTGCATCTGGCAAGCCCGCGTGCGGCTAAACCGTATCTGGCGCTTAACTGTGCCTCTATTCCAGAAGATGCCGTCGAAAGCGAGCTGTTTGGACACGCGCCGGAAGGCAAGAAAGGGTTCTTCGAGCAGGCCAACGGCGGCTCCGTGCTGCTGGACGAGATAGGCGAAATGTCGCCGCGTATGCAGGCTAAACTGCTGCGTTTCCTGAACGACGGCACCTTCCGCCGCGTCGGTGAGGATCACGAAGTGCATGTGGACGTGCGTGTCATTTGCGCCACCCAGAAGAACCTGGTGGAGCTGGTGCAAAAGGGGATCTTCCGTGAAGATCTCTACTACCGCCTCAACGTCCTGACGCTGAACATTCCACCGCTGCGCGATTGTCCGCAGGACATCATGCCGCTAACGGAACTGTTTGTGGCCCGCTTTGCCGACGAGCAGGGCGTTCCACGTCCGAAACTGTCTGCAGATCTCGGCACGGTGTTAATGCGCTACGGCTGGCCGGGCAACATTCGTCAGCTTAAAAACGCCGTTTATCGCGCGCTGACCCAGCTGGAAGGGTATGAACTGCGCCCTCAGGACATTCTGTTGCCGGATTACGACGCCGGGACGGTATCGGTAGGCGAAGAAGCGATGGAAGGCTCGCTGGATGATATCACCAGCCGCTTCGAGCGCTCCGTGCTGACGCAGCTGTACCGCAGCTACCCCAGCACCCGCAAACTGGCAAAACGGCTTGGCGTCTCGCATACCGCGATTGCGAATAAAGCTACGTGAGTATGGATTGAATCATAAAAAAGGTGACGAATAACAAAAAGCCTCTGTAAAGAGGCTTTTTTAATGTTTATTCCTTCGCCAGCGGCGTGGTCACGATCTCTGTTTTTGTCTCGCCCTGAATCGACGCAATCCTGCTTTCGACGTCCTTCACCTGCTGCGCGCTGTGTAGCAGGGTATAGGTCAGGTCAAACTGAGCGCTGGCGCCTGGTTGGAGCTGCTTAACCCGCTTCTGCTCGCGTTCAATGGTGACGGGGTAGGCATAGCTGGTGCCTGGCTCAATCCCCGTGACGTAGCCCTGTTTTGGCGTATCGGTATTTTTCCACAGGGTCAGCACGGGCAGCTGGCGGGTATCAAACTGAATTGACGCGCCTTTGTCACCGGCTTTATTCACCACCGCCGCGAGGGTTTCATGATTGCTGTCCGCAAGCGGTTTGATGTTAAAGACCATCTCATCAAAGCCTTTTGTCGGCCCGGCGTAGGTTTGCCAGTCGTTAACGCCCGCTTTCGCGTAATCATTGAACGGGCTCACGCTTGCCGCCGGGGCAAGGAAGCGCGCGCCTTCTTCGAGGACAGGCGCCCCGAAGTTGCTGTGGTAGATAATCTGATAGTCATGAGGGTAATCGGCATGGTTCGTCAGAACGTCATGCAGGCTGAACTGGTTGGTTCCTGGAACGTAACGCAGTTCGGTCATGGTTTGCAGATCCGCTTTTTTAAAGGTGCTTTCTTTGATGAGACCGCGAATACGAATTTCATGCGGGGCAGCATCCGCAATTTCTACCTCCACCTGGGATGCCGGTGTATTCCCCGCCTTGCCATGCAGGGTGTAAATCTGGCCGTCAGCGGTGACCGGGTGCCCCGTCCATTCGTAGCCACAGCGGACCATCATCTCGTTGAAACCTTCCAGCCAGCCAAGTCCGTTTCGGCTTTCCAGATTGATATACGCCGGGTTAACGACCTCTTTAACGGGGGAGTTCCACCCCAGCCTGGTGCCAAAGCCCTCCACATGCAGAAGGTTCATCCCGCGCGTCGGGCTTAAGGTGATGGTCAGGCCGTTTTTACTGCTAATAACGATCACTTTACTACCTTCCTGCTTGCCGCCGTGCAACACTTTTTGCTCGATGCTGAACGTTCGATCGTTAATTTTCAGCTCATCGCTGGAAATCTTCCAGTTTCCTTTTTCCACGCTGCTTTCAGCGCTTGTCAGCACCCAGGTTTTTGCTGCGGCATGGCCCGAAACCAGTACCGAAAGGAGCGTTAAAGCCAGTTTTATTTTCATATTTATCCCTTTTTGCTGAAACGATTATTTAACTTCGTAAGCAAATCTAATGTTTTGGCGATAAGGGAAATGTGATGCGCCTCACTGAGGGTAAATTCAGGGTTGTTTAACGATCAATATGCGGATCTGATCGCTATTTTGGTGAATTCTTGAAACTGAATTGCGTTAATTTTGTGACGCAAGCTCATTGTTGCTTTAACGATTCAGCGAGTAGTTAATAAAAAACCCCGCCATAGCGAGGTTTTGAAAAAGCGGTATAGAATGCTTAGTAATGATTATGCTTTCAGCTTTTCCAGCGCGGCGGTGTAATCCGGCTCGGTAGTGATTTCATTAACCAGTTCGCTGAAGACGACAGTGTCGTTTTCATCAAGAACCAGTACCGCGCGTGCTGCCAGGCCTTTCAGAGGGCCTTCGGCGATGCTGACGCCGTAGTTTTCGAGGAAATCCGGGCTGCGCAGGGTGGAGAGGGTGATAACGTTGCTCAGGCCTTCAGCGCCGCAGAAGCGAGACTGGGCGAACGGCAGGTCAGCAGAAATGCACAGCACAACGGTGTTGTCCATTTCAGTTGCCAGCTGGTTGAACTTACGCACGGATGCGGCGCAAACACCGGTATCAATGCTCGGGAAAATGTTCAGCACTTTGCGTTTGCCCGCAAACTGAGCCAGTGTGACGTCAGACAGATCTTTAGCCACCAGAGTAAAAGCCTGCGCTTTGCTGCCAGCCTGCGGAATGGAACCTGCAACAGCAACCGGGTTGCCCTGGAAATGAACGAGTTGTGACATAGATATCTTCCTGTTTACATATAGTTAACGTCGGGGCTAGTGTATGCCATCCGCGGATAACACGGCAAACCAAATTTTTTCGCCTTTCCGGGCTGCAAGGAGTCAGTGATGAGAAGCGTTAAGGTCTATGAAGAAGCCTGGCCATTGCATACCCCGTTTGTGATCTCCCGCGGCAGTCGAAGCGAAGCCAGCGTGGTGGTCGTTGAAATCGAAGAGGACGGTTTTAAAGGCGTAGGGGAGTGTACGCCTTACCCGCGCTATGGTGAAAGCCTCGCGTCAGTGATGGCGCATATCATGACGCTGGTGCCAGACCTGCAAACCGGGCTCACGCGCGAGGCATTACAGCAGCGTTTGCCCGCCGGGGCCGCACGTAACGCCATTGATAGTGCGCTCTGGTGTCTGGAGGCGGCGAAACAACAGCAACCCCTGACAGCATTACTGGGCGTGGCGCTGCCTGAATCGGTGGCTACCGCGCAAACGGTAGTGATTGGCGAGCCGGAACAGATGGCCGCCAGCGCTAAAGCGCTTTATGACGCCGGGGCCCGGCTGCTGAAGGTGAAGCTCGACGATCGTCTGATTAGCGAGCGGATGGTCGCCATTCGCGCGGCGGTACCCTCAGCCACGCTGATTGTTGATGCAAATGAATCATGGCATCCAGAAGGGCTGGCCGCCCGCTGTCAGCTGCTGGCCGACCTGGGGGTGGCCATGCTGGAGCAGCCTCTGCCAGTAAAAGATGACGCGGCGCTGAAGAACTTTATCCATCCGTTGCCCGTTTGTGCGGATGAAAGCTGTCACACCCGCGCGAGCTTGAGCGAGCTGCAGGGCCGCTACGAGATGATTAATATTAAGCTCGACAAGACCGGCGGGCTGACAGAGGCGCTGGCCCTGGCGGCAGAAGCCCGGGCGCAAGGTTTTTCACTGATGCTGGGCTGTATGCTCTGTACGTCCCGGGCAATCGGCGCGGCGCTACCGCTGGTCAATCAGGTCCGTTTCGCCGATCTGGACGGCCCGACGTGGCTGGCGGTTGACGTCTCTCCCGCGCTCCATTTTACCAGCGGCGTGCTTCATCTCTGAGGCTGCCAGCGTAAAAGATCCACCATGGCTTTTAAGTATTTTTCGCTGGCCTCGTCGGAGGAGATCGGCGGGAATTCAGCGGTTATGCAGGGCAGGCTCAAATCGGCGCACCAGCTACCGAACGAGCCTGGCGTTTCATAGCCCACGCTGGTCACGAGCGGCAGGGCGAATGCGTCTGCCAGCCACGCGCCAAGCTCGGAGTGACGCGGATCTTCAATACAGGCCAGCGGATCGTGGAAGGAGACCACCCACGCGGGATGGATCTTATGGATTAGCTGGCACAGCGCCTGGGTTTCCGGCTCTGAGCCCGGCTTATCTCCCGTTAGCAGAACCACATCACGCTCCTCGGCGGAGCTGTTCCAGCGATACACCGTTTCCCCGGCGCGCCAGTTTGCTGATGGAAAATTACGGTTTAAGTCAACGCCTCGCGCATTGCCGCGAAGACCCAGCTGGCAGCCGTCCGGGTTAACCGCCAGAATCACGTGATGACGTCGCAATGACGGCGTCAGCGTCCGCAGCGCGCAGGAAAGCGTCACGATGGAGGAGTTTTCATCCCCGTGCGTGCCGGCAAGAATCAAGCCGCTTTCGCGGTCTGCGTCGGGGGCGGGGAACCAGATCAGCGATGCGCCTAAAAAGGAGCGGCCATATTGCTCAGCGCCCGGCGGAAAGGCGCCGCGTTCCGCTCTCGGTCGGGTGGTTGCCATACGAAATCCTGATAAAGAAGTCACTACTGGCAGTGTTGTGCAAAACCCGCTGTTAATCAAATAGTTTCCGTAATGGCTAAGAATTGCCTTAAATCACTATTCAGGCGTAAGTTATTTGCATTTCTCTTTGTCGAAACAAATAATTACGCATCTGCTTAATACCTGAATTCATTAAAGGGGATCTTATGAAGCATCCTGTTTCGCGTCTTTTTGCCGCACTGTGCCTGTGCGGGCTCTCTTCACTTTCTTTCGCAGCTGACGTGCCGCAGGGCACTGCGCTGGCGCAAAAACAGGAGCTGGTCAGGCATATTAAAGACGAGCCGGCTTCGCTGGATCCGGCGAAAGCCGTGGGGTTGCCAGAGATTCAGGTGATTCGCGATCTCTTTGAAGGCCTGGTTAATCAGAATGAGAAAGGGGAGCTGACGCCGGGCGTGGCGACACGCTGGCAGAGCAACGATAACCGCGTCTGGATGTTTACCTTACGCGATGACGCGAAATGGTCCGACGGCTCCCCTGTCACCGCCCAGGATTTTGTCTACAGCTGGCAGCGTCTGGTTGACCCGAAAACCACCTCTCCGTTTGCCTGGTTTGCCGCGCTGGCGGGAATTAATAACGCGCAGGCCATTATTGACGGCAAAGCCGCGCCCGATACGCTGGGTGTGACGGCGGTGGACGCCAGAACGTTACGCGTTCAGCTGGACAAACCGCTGCCGTGGTTCAGCAACCTGACGGCGAACTTTGCTTTTTATCCAGTACAAAAAGCTAACGTCGAAAGCGGTAAAGAGTGGACGCGACCGGGCGCGCTGGTGGGGAACGGGGCTTACGTTCTGAAGGACCGCGTGGTGAATGAAAAACTGGTTGTGGTGCCCAATACGCACTACTGGGACAATGCCAAAACGGTACTGCAGAAGGTGACCTTCGTGCCGATTAATCAGGAATCGTCGGCGACCAAACGCTACCTGGCAGGGGATATTGATATTACCGAATCGTTCCCAAAAAACATGTATCAGAAGCTCATGAAGGACATTCCGGGGCAGGTTTATACGCCGCCTCAGTTGGGAACGTATTACTATGCCTTTAACACCCAAAAAGGCCCGACGGCGGATGCACGGGTTCGTCTGGCGCTGAGTATGAGCATCGACCGTCGTATCATGGCAGAAAAGGTGTTAGGGACGGGGGAGAAGCCCGCCTGGCACTTCACCCCAGACGTGACGGCAGGGTTCACTCCGGACGCCTCGCCGTTTGAGCAGATGTCGCAGCAGGAGCTGAACGCCCAGGCCAAAACCTTGCTGCAGGCTGCAGGATACGGTCCTCAGCGTCCGCTAAAGCTGAACCTGCTGTATAACACTTCGGAAAACCACCAGAAAATCGCGATTGCGGTGGCCTCCATGTGGAAGAAAAATCTCGGTGTGGATGTCAAACTGCAAAACCAGGAGTGGAAAACCTACATTGATAGCCGTAACACCGGCAACTTTGATGTGATCCGCGCCTCATGGGTGGGCGATTACAACGAACCATCAACGTTCCTGTCATTGTTGACCTCCACTCACAGCGGCAATATCTCCCGCTTTAATGACCCTGCCTACGATAAGATCGTCCAGCAGGCGACGCTGGAAACCACCGCGAAGGCGCGCAATGCGGACTACAACATGGCGGAGAAAATCCTTATGGAGAAGGCGCCCATCGCGCCAATTTATCAGTACACTAACGGTCGCCTGATTAAGCCCTGGTGAAGGGCTACCCCATCAATAACCCGGAAGACGTGGCATATAGCCGGACGATATATATTGAAAAGCACTAATCGGTACTGGCTTGCTGTTAACGCAAGGTAACCACGGCTAAATCCAGAGCTGGCGCGGCTGACAGCGCCAGTTTTCATTAGCGTCCTGAAAAGAGATTTCCTCAAAGGACGGTTTTTAGCCATGACGCTATATCCTGGGTCGGCAGGTTATTCTGTACATTCCAGGTATCTTTCATCGGCCACCATACACCGTCTCCCCTGGCGAAGGCCGTGCGATAGCTTGTCATCGTATCATCCGGTTTCAAACGCAGCTCACCCAGTAACGCAGAGAGGGGTAATACGTCTTTAGTGAACGTTTGGCCGGTCACACGTTCAACGGTTTCTGCCAGTTTTCCGTATGAGGTTGTTTCACCTGCGACAAATATCACTTCATTTACGATCCGCGGCTGATGCAAATAAATATCGGTGGTGAGTCGGCCAATATCCGCAGGTGATGTCACGGTGACCTGTGTGTCCCATCCTCCGAGCGCATTAATGGTTTTTTCGGATAAATTCACCACATCAAATGCCGGTTCGAAGAGAAAACTGGTAAACATGCCGGTTGAAACAATCACCCATTCCGTCGCGTTCTGTTCCCGCAGTAGCGTCCTGACATCATACTGCTCGTCCCAGACGGGCTGACCGCTCCCTTTGCCTACCACATCGTAATTCACGCCAAACTGCCAGGGAAAATAGCGTTTAACGCCAGCCTCCAGTACCGCGCGAGTAATCTTTATCTGTGTTCCCGCGCCAGCGACAAACCCCATGCAGTTGATAACAGTATCAAAATCCGCGAAGTGGTTTTTTAACGCGTCAATCGTGCTGGCAGCGACATCGACAGAGATAAATTTGGCCCCTGCATCAGCCAGTTTTTGATGCGTTTCGGACAGAAGCTTACCCCGGCTGTCCCTGGAGCCGGGCGATACGATAACAGAGACAGCACCGTCGCGCTGCGCGACTGCCGGAACCAGATACTCCAGCACGGCAGCGCCCAATTGTCCTGCACCAAGCACTAATACTTTTTCGCCTGTCGTGATATCACGTTCTTTCATACTGAGCCTCTCTTTGTTAAATCGCTTGATTACTTCAACTTGAGCAAGGTTATGTCAGATGGCTGCATTCGATAAGACGACAAGCATAAGTTAGACTGTTCGTAAAAATGGGATAATCGATCTTTTCAGGCGCGGTGGGAATATGGATAAACTGGAATCAATGCGGGTATACGTTAGTGTGGTCGAGACCCACAGCTTCGCCAGGGCGGCAGAAGTGCTGGGGCTACCGCGCTCAACCGTATCGCGGGTCGTTAAGGAGCTGGAGACATACCTGGGCATTCAGCTTTTACAGCGCACCACCCGGAAACTCAGCGTGACCGCAGAAGGCCGACGTTACTATGACGAGAGCAAACGGCTACTGACGGATATTGCGACAATGGAGTCTGCCTTTCCCGGCAGATCCGCGCAGCCAAGAGGCCGTTTTAAAGTCGGGATGCCGCAGTCTCTCGCCCGACATTGCATTCTTCCCAGTCTCCCGGAATTTCTCCGCCAGTATCCCGAGCTGGAGCTGATACTCTGTTCCAGCGATAACGTGGAGGACATTATTCAGGAAGGGTATGACTGCGTGATCCGCACCGGGAGGATCGAAGATTCAACGTCGCTGGTCGCACGCCCTCTGGCGAACTTCAGATGGGTTGTTCTGGCTTCTCCGGGCTATATAGCCGCCTGCGGTAAGCCGGAAAATCTCGACCAACTGGAAAAGCATTACGCAGTCGGCTACCTGAACCACCGCACCGGGCGTACCATTGACTGGTTTTTTACGCGTGATGGCGGCGATTGTGCAATCCGCATGAAGGAGACGCTGATCGTCGATGACACCGACGCCTATATCCAGGCCGGAATTCAAGGGCTCGGATTAATTCGCGTGGCCAGCTATCTGGCTGAGCCGTATCTGAAGAGCGGGGCGTTGGTTCGCTGTATGGAGGACGTCTCTTTCGATTTACCGCTTTCGCTTGTCTATCCACAAAACCGCTTTCTCCCGCCTTCGGTACGCGCCTTTTATGACTGGAGCAGAGCGGTGCTACACCAACATGGTGACTGACGGGCGAAAACCCTGATTTTGCTTAATAGCCGGAAATAAAAAAAGCCCGTCAGAGAACGGGCGAAATAAGCAAATGATTTAGTGATTCGTTATCAACATTGTTGGAGGATAACGCCGCGTATCTTACGTGGCTGAGGGCAATGCAGATACCTGACAAATTCGGTAGGTGAAACAATAAATTAAACGTGCACTACAGTGCGTCAAAAGTGGGGTAGAGACTGTTTTCCAGATATTCAACGAAAAACCAAATCTCACCGCTGAAAATAAACCATAAGCCAAATATAATAAGCAATAAAATAATTAAGGTGAGTATTATTTCTGTCTTTCCCATTGTTGCCACAACCCACCCGTCGTTAATTTACTTAAGCTGGGCATTGTAGCGGGGCTTTTCACGATACTCCAGTTTCATGCCGCAAGGACTTTATTACGCCCATCGTTTTTGGCGCGATAGAGCGCATCGTCGACACGTTTAAACAGCGCGTCAATACTCTCTTCCGGGTCATGCCGAGCCACGCCAATACTGACGGTAAAGCGCGGTAAGCCTGGGAGGGTAATATGGGCGACCGCCGCACGGACGGATTCGGCAATCTTCAGCGCCGTTTCGAGAGACGTACGCGGCAACAGGATGACAAACTCTTCACCGCCCCAGCGGAACACCAGGTCATCTTGTCTGCTGCAGGCTTCAAGCGTTCGGGAGAGCGCGATGAGCACCTCATCACCCTTCAGGTGACCAAAGAGGTCATTGATGTTTTTAAAATGATCGGTATCCACCAGCAGCAGGCTAAATTGCTGCTGGGCGGAGAGGTGGCTCAGGTTGGTTTGGTCGATAACGTTATAAAACTGACGTCGGTTGAGTAACCCCGTCATCGAGTCACGTAATGCAGCATTTTCCAGCTCCTGCTCAAGCCTATTTTGCTCAGTAATATCATGGATTATGCACAGCATCAGTTTGTCGCCGTAGATCTCAATGGGCCCCGCGTAGGTCTGGACGTGGCGGGTGGTGCCATCGGCAAGGCGGTGAATAAAATTGAGGGGCTTATGTCCGCCGGGCAGCGCGGCGATCTCCGTCATGATGGGCATGACGCCTCTGCCAAGCGTATTAATTTCCCAGGTGTGCTTCCGGCACATCTCATCATGTGAATAACCGTAAAAGCTGAGCGCGGCCAGGTTTGCATCGACAATTTGCCCGTCACGGGCAGGATCGATTAGCAACATTGGTGCGCTGTTGGTCAGGAAAAAGCGGGCGTAAAACCCCTGTTTTTTGCGTTGATAGGTTGCGGAACGGCTGGCTTTCAGGCCTGAGGGGGCGTGCGAAGAGATCCCTTCGAAAACGATAACATCACCATCCGGCGTGACGTGGGTGAGGGAGAGGCGACAGCTTATCGGTACGTCCTGCCCGCCCCGGCTAACTGTCCAGATCTCGACAATATCGTGATCGTTTTTCAGTTCGGGAACATACATCGACAGTACGGTTTGCGCACTTGCAGAACAGGACCCTTTACGCAGGTCATTCAGCGTTTTATTACCCGTTAGCTGTATTGCGGCCACATTTGCAAAAATAATCTGTTCCGAAACAGGAGAAATGAGCCACACGGGCGTTTTAATTGCATTAAGCGCATCAAAACTATTTTGCGACATAGTATTTTCCTGTTCATCGGCACGATACGCCTGGCAATCATGGCAGAACTGACCCGCATGTACTCCCTTGAAACATACTCTACTCAATCCCGTCAGGCATGATTTTTTTGTGAAATAAATTCGGGGTCCGTTTGAATTTTACTTATGGGTATAATTTGTTTGTCTGAGTTTTTTTGTAGCAGCAGCCACGGAACCTGTTCAGCAGGCAAGGGGCGGGAGAAAAGGTAGCCCTGGAGATAGTCACAGCCGAGGCTGGTCAGTATTGCCTGCTGTTCGTCCGTTTCAATACCCTCGGCAACGACAGTCATCTCCATGGTGCGCGCAATATTAATAATGGTTTCCACCAGCTTGCGGCTTTTTTCATTTCCCAGCATAGAGAACACAAAGCTCTTGTCGATTTTAAGCTCTTTTGCCGGAAGAACGCTCAGCATCAGCAGATTGGAATAGCCCGTGCCAAAATCTCAATAGAGACGGTGATCCCCGCATGGTTAAAGGCGTTGAGCAGCTCGATGCTGCGGTCGAGAATTTTTTTAGCGCGGTACTCTCCGTGACCTCCAGGATCAGCCTTGAGGGCGACAGATTATATTTATCCAGCATGGACGACACGATGTGAAAGATATCTGGCTGTTCGAACTGAATAGGGGATAAATTGAGCGATAACGTCCACTGGCTGAAACCTTGTTCAGTCCAGAAATGAAGCTGCCGACACGCGGCTTCAATAGCCAGTTTCCAACCGGAATAATCAAACCCGTTTGTTCCAGAGTGGGTAAAAAACAGACCTGGCAGCAAAACGCCTTGCTCCGGATGCCGCCAGCGCAGAAGAGCCTCAAAACCGTGGATTGTCTTATCTTTAGCATGCCAGGTTGGCTGATACCACAGTTCAAACCGATCGCTTTCCAGCGCCTGATAAAGTTCCTGCAGAAAACCCGGCTGCGCCGGAATCGCCGTTGACATCTCAGGGCGGTAAAACGCCCAGCCGTTACGACCTTCTTGCTTAACGTGGTGTAAGGCGGCATCCGCCTTAAACTTCAGTTCATGCAGCGTTTCGCCATCCTGAGGATAAAGGCTTACACCCGCGCTGAGGGTGGTACTCAGCGTATGTCCGCAAAGCGAAAGCGGGCGGCGCATATCCGCAAGCAGCGTCGTGAGCAGGGTAGTGAGCTTTTCTTCGTCGCATTCGGGAACCAGCAGGATAAAGGCATCCCCACCCAGCCTGGCCAGCGTCATCTCACGGGTAAGTAGGGAGGTGATGCGTTGGGCAATGGTAATTAATAACTCATCACCGACGCTGTGACCCCAGGTATCATTCACGCGTCTGAAGCGATCGACATTCAGAAAAACCACGGCAAATTGTTTGTTACTCAACAAGGCGCTGTGCAGACAATCCTGCATTCGGATATCCATCTGCTGGCGGTTTGCGAGGCCGGTGAGAGCGTCAAAGCGAACCTGTAGCTCAAGCTGACGGTTGAGTTGGCGCAGATTGTCCGTCAGCCGGCTGGTCCGCCAGTGCGAATCGATAAGCGAAATAATTAACATCATGCCGAGCAGGGAGAGCGTGGTGACGGAAACCCAGATGGATAACCCCAGCTCGCTGACCCCGCCGGGGAGCGTATGCGCCATCTCATGGAAATGCGCGGCGCTCATGCCCGTATAGTGCATCGCGCAAATGGCGGCGCCCATGACTAACGCGGCGAGAATGCGAGTCACAAAGACCCCTTTGTGCTTATCTCTAAGGCGAAAAGCCAGCCACAGCGCCACGCCGGAGGCGACCACGGCAATCATCACGGACACACCCACAATGCGCCGATCCCAGAGGATGCTTCCTTCCAGCATCAACGCGGCCATGCCGATATAGTGCATAGCGACCACGCCAGCGCTGAGGATAACCGTGGCGAAGAACAGCCGAAAGGGAGAGAGGTGTTTGCCCGTAACGGCAATATTTATTGCTATCGTGGAGGCAACGATCGCCACGCCGAGAGACGCAAGGGTTAGCCATAGGTCATAGCTCATCATCATCGGCATTTGCATCGACAGCATACCGATGAAGTGCATTGACCAGATCCCGATGCCCAGCGTGATCCCGCCGGCAATGCGCCAGAACAGAGCCGCTTTACGGCTGGAAAGGGGAATTTTCCCGGCGCTGTCCAGGGCCACAAAGGAGGCGATAAACGCCACCAGATAAGAGACAGCGATCAACATAGGGTCCCACGATATATTGAGCATTATGCAATCCCACGCCTGAGAGGGTTACCGATTTTGCCGGCCGGCACGTCTTTATCTGGCAACGAACATGCGCATTCAAACCATATTAGTTATTTATCGTGGAAAATAGCCACTTATATAAAAGGTCAAACTTACCCGAAATATAAAATATATTCTTTATGTTAATGCATTAAGTACTGCTAAACATAGTCGATAGATTGTAGCAAAGCGTCTTAAATATGTGTGCATATGGACCGTAGCACTGCAGATAATGGTATCGCTTCAGGGGGCTTTGGACCAGCAATACAGCATATGGGGCATGACATTTCTACTAAAACCTCTTTTTTATCTGACTTAAGTTAAATACAGGGTGGGTAACGGCGAAACGAGAAACCAGCGTATTATGTGAGGACAAACGCAAAAGTGAATGCTATAAATCTAAATGCCGACCAAAATATAAGTTGTGGGTAAAATCATGCTAAGAAATATTAGTGTCAGGACCTTCATTGCCTGGTTCCTGCTGTGCCTGTTTTTAGTGAATGCAGGTATCGTTGCTCTATTTTCCAGCAATCTTCCTCTTTTCGTTTCGATTAATCTGGTCAATTTCGTTGGATTATTTTTGCTCTGGAGTTATATGACGAAGTTTCTTGTGACGCCGATCAATACTGTGCAAAAAAAGTATTGAAGAAGTGACCGCAGGCAACTTAGGCGTCTCTATCCCCGAGTTTGGCAATAACTGCGCGGGGCGATTAATTCCCGGGATTAATACTCTTTCCAGCAACATCGCTACGCTGGTGCGTGAGATCAGGGCATCATCACAAAACGCCATGGCCTTGTCGGATCAGCTCTCTTCCCGCAGTGCCCAGCTCTCGGTGAAAACAGAGCAGCAGTCTGCGTCTCTGGTGCAAACTGCGGCAAGCATGGAGCAGATGGCGGCAAGTACCCGAAACAATGCCGATAATACCCGGCTGGCGAGCGAGCAGGCGAATGCCGCGACGCTGCAGGCGCGCAAGGGCGGAGATCTGATGGAACAGGTTGCCAGCAATATGCAATCCATTACCGAGTGCGCGCAGCAGATGACGGAAATTATCTCCCTGATCGACGGGATTGCATTCCAGACGAATATTCTGGCGCTTAACGCGGCCGTCGAGGCCGCGCGGGCGGGCGATCACGGGAAAGGGTTCTCCGTGGTCGCAGAGGAAGTCCGAAACCTGGCTCACCGCAGCGCTGAGGCGGCGAAAAACATCAAAACGCTGATTGACGTTACCAGCAGTAATGTCACCCAGGGTGCCAGCGTTGTGTCGGAAGCGGAGAAGAATATGCGTGACATCGTGACCGGCTCCGGCAACGTCAGCCGGTTAATGGACGAAATTTCTACCTCAACCGCAGAGCAGGAGAAGGGCATTTCCCAGATCACGCTGGCGCTGTCCGAACTGGAGCGGGTCACGCAAAGCAACGTGGCGATGGCGGAGGAGCTCAACGGTTCCTCTGATGTGCTGCGTAATCAGGTGATCGAACTGCAGACGCGGACCCGAAATTTCAGGCTGGACCAGGGGCACCCCCCGTCACCAGTAGCCAGCCCTGTTTCGTACCATCAGCTCCCCGAGCACTCTCATTGACAGCTTCCCGAAGCCTGGCATGCCAGGCTTTTTTATTCTCAAAATATAGCGTGTACAATTCCTGAGCGATTTCAGCGCGATGCGAAACATAGTTGTTGCTTAACCCCTGATGGAAGCTAGACTGACATCGAAAGAGCCAAACAGGGGAGGCGCTGTGGAGAGCATTAAAGGATCCGAACTTAACGTTCCTGACGCAGTTTTTGCGTGGGTGCTGGACGGTCGCGGCGGTGCCCGACCGCTGGAAGATGATGATGTCATTGATAAAGAGCATCCCTGCTGGCTACATCTGAACTATACCCACCCGGACAGCGCTGACTGGCTGGCCTCGACTCCGCTGCTGCCTAACAACGTACGTGATGCGCTGGCGGGGGAAAGCCTGCGGCCTCGCGTAAGCAGGATGGGAGACGGGACGCTTATCACCCTGCGCTGTATAAACGGCAGCACGGATGAACGTCCCGATCAACTGGTTGCGATGCGCGTTTATATGGACGATGGGCTGATTGTTTCCACACGTCAGCGTAAGGTTCTGGCGCTGGATGACATTGTAAACGACCTCAAAGAGGGGACCGGACCGGTTGACTGCGGCAGCTGGCTGGTGGACGTCTGTGACGCCCTGACCGATCATGCGAGCGAATTTATTGAAGAGCTGCACGATAAAATCATCGACCTGGAAGATAATCTGCTCGATCAGCAGATCCCGCCGCGCGGCTTTCTGGCACTATTGCGCAAGCAGCTGATCGTGATGCGTCGGTATATGACGCCACAACGGGATGTGTATGCCCGTCTGGCCAGTGAAAGACTCAACTGGATGAATGACGATCAGCGCCGCCGGATGCAGGACATTGCTGACAGGCTGGGCCGTGGGCTGGATGAGATTGATTCCTGTATCGCCCGAACGGCGGTCATGGCGGATGAAATCGCACAGGTGATGCAGGAGTCGCTGGCGAGAAGAACCTACACGATGTCCCTGATGGCGATGGTCTTTTTACCCAGCACATTTCTGACAGGGCTTTTTGGCGTCAATCTGGGCGGTATACCCGGCGGCGAATATCGGTACGGCTTCACCGCGTTTTGCGTCATGTTAGTTGTTTTGATTGGTGGTGTTGCATGGTGGTTGCATCGTAGTAAATGGCTGTAAATTTACGATTTTTTTCCACCTTTTTTCGAGGATTAAAAACGCTCTTTTAATTGAGCGAAGTCAATAAACATCACCCCCGTAAGGTGCAATATTACTCCCGCAGGTGAATGCAACGTCAAGCGATGGGCGTTGCGCTCCATATTGTCTTACTTCCTTTTTTGAATTACTGCATAGCACAATTGATTCGTACGACGCCGACTTTATAGTCGGCTTTTTTTTGCCTCCTGTTTCTCAGCGTCTACCCTAAAAGGGACGACAGCAAATCCTGGAGGGAAAGATGAGCATTTTACTCGCTCTGCTACTGCAACACGCGCGTCAGTCCGATCCTGTCCCCACCGATCCCGTGCCGATGCCCGATCCCATTCCGCGTCCGCAGCCGATGCCAGACCCGCCGCCGGACGAAGAACCGATTAAATTGTCGCATCGAACCCCGAGATCTGCGAGGATACGCGCCATCTGACCGTAAAGATGACCACGAGAGATTATTGTGACCGCTTTTTCTACCCTGAATGTTCTGCCTGCCGCCCAACTCGACAACCTCAACGAGTTGGGATACCTCACGATGACGCCTGTTCAGGCGGCCGCGCTGCCCGCTATCCTTGAAGGCCGGGACGTGCGCGTGCAGGCGAAAACGGGCAGTGGGAAAACGGCCGCTTTCGGTCTTGGTCTGCTGCAGCATATTGACGCGTCGCTGTTTCAGACCCAGTCACTGGTGCTGTGCCCGACCCGCGAGCTGGCAGACCAGGTCGCGGGTGAACTGCGTCGCCTGGCGCGCTTCCTGCCCAATACCAAGATCTTAACCCTCTGCGGTGGGCAGCCGTTTGGCGCACAGCGCGATTCTCTCCAGCACGCGCCGCACATTATTGTCGCCACGCCCGGCCGCCTGCTTGATCACCTGCAAAAAGGCACCGTTTCGCTCGATGCCTTAAGCACGCTGGTGATGGACGAGGCGGACAGGATGCTGGATATGGGCTTCAGCGATGCCATTGATGAAGTGATCCGCTTCGCGCCGGCCGATCGTCAGACGCTGCTGTTCTCTGCGACCTGGCCTGAAGCCATCGCCGCGATCAGCGGTCGCGTGCAGAATAATCCGCTCACCATTGAGATCGACAGCGTCGATGCTCTGCCGGCCATCGAACAGCAGTTCTTTGAAACCTCGCAGCAGGGAAAAATCCCGCTCCTGCAGAAACTGCTGAGCCAGCACCAGCCTGCGTCATGCGTGGTGTTCTGTAATACCAAAAAAGACTGCCAGGCGGTTTGTGATGCCCTGAATGCGGCGGGGCAGAGCGCGCTGTCGCTGCACGGCGACCTTGAACAGCGCGATCGCGATCGGACGCTGGTGCGCTTTGCTAACGGCAGCGCGCGCGTGCTGGTGGCGACCGACGTGGCCGCACGCGGCCTGGATATCAAATCCCTTGAGCTGGTGGTCAACTATGAGCTGGCATGGGATCCCGAAGTGCACGTCCACCGTATTGGTCGCACTGCTCGCGCCGGAAACAGCGGGCTGGCCATCAGCTTCTGCGCGCCGGAAGAGGCGCAGCGCGCCAATATTCTCTCAGAAATGTTGCAGATCAAACTGAACTGGGTGAACGCGCCGGGGAATGTCAGGCTCGTGCCGCTGGAGGCGGAAATGGCGACGTTGTGCATTGATGGCGGCAAAAAGGCCAAGATGCGACCGGGGGATGTGCTGGGCGCACTGACCGGAGAGGTGGGGCTGGAAGGGGCGGATATCGGGAAAATTGCGGTTCATCCGGCACACGTGTACGTGGCGGTTCGCCAGGCGGTTGCGCATAAGGCGTGGAAGCAGCTGCAAAACGGCAAGATTAAAGGCAAAACCTGCCGCGTACATCTGCTGAAATAAGGCATAAAGCGTCTCAGAAGGTCCTTCTGAGACGCCCATCGCTTATTTCACTTCAAGCACGTTCAGACGCAACTCTTCGAACTGATTGTCATCATCTTCCGGCTGCCAGCCCGCAGGCTGCATTGGGATCTCTTCCCGGTCAAACGCCAAATCGCCACCATTCACCACCTCCGAGCCGTGGTTGATACCTTTGAAGTCGAACAGCTCTACGTCAGCGAGGTGGGAAGGAACCACGTTCTGCATCGCGCTGAACATGGTCTCAATACGGCCCGGATAACGTTTGTCCCAGTCGCGCAGCATGTCGCCAATCACCTGACGCTGCAGGTTCGGCTGTGAGCCGCACAGATTGCATGGAATGATCGGGAACCCTTTCGCCTGAGAAAAACGCTCAATGTCTTTTTCCCGGCAGTAGGCAAGAGGGCGGATCACAATATGCTTGCCGTCATCGCTCATCAGCTTAGGCGGCATGCCTTTCATCTTGCCGCCGTAGAACATGTTCAGGAACAGCGTTTGCAGAATATCGTCGCGGTGATGGCCCAGCGCAATTTTGGTCGCGCCCAGTTCCGTTGCGGTACGATAGAGAATGCCGCGGCGCAGACGAGAGCAAAGCGAGCAGGTGGTTTTCCCTTCCGGAATCTTCTCTTTCACGATGCCGTAGGTGTTTTCTTCGACGATTTTGTACTCAACGCCCAACTGCTCCAGATATTCCGGCAGAATGTGCTCCGGGAAACCCGGCTGTTTCTGGTCAAGGTTGACCGCCACCAGAGAAAAATTTACCGGCGCACTTTGCTGAAGATTACGCAGGATCTCCAGCATGGTGTAGCTGTCTTTACCCCCCTGACAGGCAAACCATGATGCGGTCGCCTTCTTCAATCATGTTGAAGTCCGCAATGGCCTCGCCCACGTTACGGCGCAGGCGCTTTTGCAGTTTATTCAGGTTGTATTGCTCTTTCTTTGTATTTGATTGATTTTCTTGCATTTATTACTACCTTCGGAGCCAATAGGGGCATAATAGGGGCAAAAATTTTTCAGCGTGCGAGCTTATCGTTAAGCATCAGCACCTGTTCGCCATTCATTTCTTCAATCCACGCACCGTAGACTTCATAAACCATTTGCGCGTTTTCATGCCCCATCTGGCTGGCTATGAAAGACGGGTTAGCGCCGGCAGATAAAAGCCAGCAGGCAAAAGTATGCCGCGTATGGTACGGATTCCGGCGGCGAATACCAGCACGTTTTACAGCTGCGTTAAATCTGGAGCCGATACTCGATAAAGAGTAGTAGGCCTTCTGTATGCCCTTGCGCATCCTGGGCATGAAAACAAACCGCAGGTTTTGATATTCCATCGCACCATACTCACGGTGATGAAAAACAATTTCGGTTTTGGGCTGTAACGAAGTCAGCGTACGCTGTGCCTTCAAGGCCTCTAGTGCTGGCTCTAATAGCGTGATAACTCGGTCACCTGCATCGGTTTTTGGTGGGACGAACATTCCTAGTGCATTAAGATTGCGTTGTATATGAACCGTCCCTTTTTCCCAGTCGATATCTTCCCAGGCAAGAGCTGCAAGCTCTCCATGACGGACACCAGTATAAACTGCGAACGTCCACATATTGAGGCTTTGGCCACGCTCGGATTCCGCAAGCAAACTAAACTCCTGCTTCGTTAAAGGATCCGGTTTTACCTTCCCTTTGTGTAGTTTCTTGATCCCTTCAAAGGGCTTGCCACTGATAAAGCCGGATTTGTGTGCAAACCGAAGAAGGCAGCATAGTAGCGATATATAGTTGTTCACGGTACGCACAGTGCGTCCCTGTTTGTTGCTTCTGGGATTTGCCAGGTAAAGTGTCTCACCGTTCAACAGCTCCTTCCTGTATTTCAGAATGTCGCTGTGGCGTATAGTTGAAACAGGCGTATCTCCGTTGATGATGTGCATTAACGTACCGAGTTGTGAGCGAGTCTTACGCATCGTGTTCGCGCTAATTTCGGTTTCTTTAATGCTCGTCCACAGTTCACACAGCTCTGAAAAGGTTTGAACTGAAACAGTGGTTACGGTTTTTTTTGCTCTGGACGATGAAGGAAAGCGCTGGTGGTAATCAAACTCTCCAAGGTTGATCTCACTAACGATCACAGCCCGAAGATTCCCGGCTTTTTTGATGTTCGCCGGGGTGTTAATCCAACCTTTGAGAATTTCGCGGCATCGCTTTCCCCGGTACATAAACCAGATACAAATCTTATTGTTTCTGATTTCGACACCTGTAGGCAAAGCTGCCATCTTACGCATCCCTTATTAACTGATTAATTCTCGGATAGTTGTACCAGGTTGTGCCACGCAAGGTTTTTTCTCCGGAAGGAGAAACTCGTTTAAAATGGACACCTTCCACCCAACAGCCCTGACGATACTTCTCAATCTGTCGTTCGGTCAGGCCTGTTTTTTCTGTGAGTCTTGCTCCAACAACCCATTCTTCGTTAAAAATTACCTGCGACATGGTTCACCTCAGGTAACCGGCATGAGTATAGATATGCCGGTCTTTAGTCGTTGATATTTCAGTTTCAGTTTGCCTGGCCGGGCAGGGAACGCAGTCGGCGCATGCCGGTCATTGCTGTGGCCACGTAGCTTGCCTTGCAGTTGACCACTTCAACCCAGACCTTCACGCCTTCCACTCTCACCGTATAGGTCTCTTTCATTTTGCTGCGCCCGTAGTCACCATATCTCTGCTGGTGGGCTGCAAGTGCGATTTCACATGCCTGGCGAGCTAAAGGGGATTGCTTACTGCCTCGATTAATCAGTCGCATTTCTTCTCCTTGAGGGAGGGGGGCCCCTCCCGATCTCGTTAGTCCACGTATTCCGGTTTCATATCCGCCAGGGTGATGCTGAACTGATCGTGCAGCTCGTCGCCCAGGTGACGCTTTGAAGATGCCAGCACGCGCTCGGCTTCCGCGAACCGTTCGGCGGCATTCGGCTCGTCAGGCTGTGGCAGGGAGTTAATAGCAGCCTCAACCTTGTTGCGTGCGTCCACCAGGTAATAACGCTTCACAGCTTTGTTCTTCAGTTCAGTGAACAGGGCAGAACCCAGCGTTACTTTGACTGTTTCAATATCTGCGCGCAGAGCTTTAGCGCTATCCACATCCTGAGCCGCCTCGATGCGATCACGGAAATCATCAGCAAGTGCATCAATGTTTTGAGCTGATTCCTGAGCCGTTTTAGTCTTAGTGACGTTGTCATCTGAAATGTCTGCAAGACTAACGTGCTGCGCCGGTGCCGGGTTTACCTCTCGTTCTTCACGGCGATCATCCAGTTCATCCGGGGTGTAAACGCCCAGAATCACATCCGGGCAGAACAGTCTCGCCCAGCGTTTAACGGCCAGGTACGCCAGTTGCTGGCGAGGGTCGTCAGCCCAGAGAGTAGAGTTTCTGGTGCGGGCCTGAGCCAGCAGTAAATTAAGCTCCCTCGGCTGCTCTTCGCCTTTCAGGGTTGCGCGGATAATGATGCCGATCCCGGCTTCGTCAGCCAGGGTCCAGCCCGGGACGCGGTACTCGCCTTTGTCGCCTTTACGGATATTGAATTTTCCAACGACCTTTTCCCATGGCCCATACCATTCATATTCAAACCGGCTGGCCAGCACGCCGCTGCGTGAAATGACGGCATTAACGAGCTGCGCTTCATACCCGAGCACACCGTTAATCAGGTGCGTCTTCTGCGCCACGGCAAAGGGATTCATCTGCCACTGAGCCGCTTGCATCGCTACAGCCATGCAGTCGGCCTGATTGCCCTGCAGGTGCTTAGGAACAGTAGCGGTGCCCTGGGCCATAATCTGCGCAAACGTGCTGATGGCGTTCAGATACTGGGAATCGAACAAAGCCACGTTGGAGTTAATAACGGTGTTCTGGTCAGCAACGGTAACGTTTGTATTATTCATAAATCCCCCCTTAAGCCTGAGCGCGCAGCGCTTCGAGGCGGCGCAGGTCGAAATCGTTCAGTTCATCTGTGTAATCGGTAGTGATCGGCGCTGGCCACTCTCCCGTATCGAAACCTGTGGCAATGGCGCGCATCGTTTTGCGGTACTCGAGCATGCCCAGTTCCAGCAGTTCGGTTGACGCCTCAATGATGGCGATCCAGTGGTAGTTCTCGTCTTTGTTGACGAAAATCCAGAAGAACTGGTCCAGCGCCGCGGTCTCGCAATACATAGCCGCACTGAGGTGGTAGTCCCGGTCAATGATTTCCCGATGCAGCCTGGCGCGCAGGCTTTCTTGCTTCACATTCCACATGCTGATGGTTTTCAGGTCAGCACCGATGCGCACGCCGTCCAGTTCAATCTCGAGATCGGGGCGTACACGCACCTCTAAACCTGTTTCGTCGTCAAAACCGAAGTAGCTCACTTCAACGGCGCGGCTTGGATGTGTCAGCAGCATGCCGGCGGTCGGGTGCCCCAGGAGTGCAGACTGAATTGCCCGCGCTGTGGCCAACTGCTGGCGGGTAACCAATATCTTTTCGCCAGGGTTGTTGCGCCAGGCATCCAGCAGTTCGTCGGCGAAGATGGCATCGGGCTTAACTGATTTAACTGCCTGGATCATGTCTGCTTTGGTACCGGACACTCTCAGTGGTGTCGGTTTCTGCGCTTCTTGCGCCACCAGGTCTGGATTGATGATTGCTAATTGCTCAAGTAACGCATCACGGCTGCCGCTGGTTTTAACCGGCACGGGCAGGGTGGCGTTGTACTCTTTAATGCATGCCTTCATTGCTGTTGCTGTCTGCTTCTGGCCTTCTTCAATACGCTGGTACTCAACAGGGAGAGCCATATAGCTTTGAGCCGTTTCTTCCAGGCTCGTGCCAAGCGGCACTGGAACGGGAAGGGCTGCATTATGTTCTTCAAGCAACGCTTTAATCTCGTCCGCGCTTAGCAGCACCGGCAGGCTGGCATTGTACTCATCGATAAAGGCGCGCAGGGTCGCGGCCGTTGTGAATGCGCCTTCCGGGATTACCGGTTCAACGCTGAATTCTGCGTCCAGTTGTTGAGGCTGCAGCGCCAGCGCATGTACCAAGTTACCCATGTCCAGCACCGCGGATCGCTCTTTGACTATGGTTTTCTCAACGTGGCACGCATTGAAATACATCAGCGACACGCGGGCATCCTTCACCTGGGTGGAGCTGATACCGTTGGCGGCGTGGTAAACCTCGTTCGGCAGACCTTTATAGCGGCCTGGCTCAAAATAAGCAGGATATTCAACAGCTGGTTCTCCCTGCTGCAGTTCTGGCTCGCTTTGTGCCGGTTCTGGCTCATTCTGGTGTGCAGGAACGCTATTCTGGCTGGCTGAATCTGTTTTATGGTCAACGCTCGCCTGTTCCTGATTCGCCAGGCTTGGCGCGGCAGCGGCAAGTATCTCTGCTGGTGCTACGGTAACTGCTTGCGTATCAGCTGCATCAGCGCCTTCGCCTGGTTGTACCGGATCAGTATTTTCGACTTTCTCTGGCTGAGTCGTTTCCATCTGCACATTGCTGGTGGTCTCCGCTGCGTTTTCCGTTTTTTGAACATCATTTGAGGAGGTATTGATGACCGGTTCGGTATTTCCACCCATCAGGCCATCGATGGAGAACACGCCGCTGCCGAGATTTTCAACCTGCGGTTGTTCAGCTGGGGCTTCAGTCTCAACTACAGGAGTAGGCAACGGCAGTAATTTCACAGCAGAGTTAAATTCAGCCGTCATGGTTTTATTCACAAACTCAAGATGAGCCGCTGGCGTGTGGTGGATGTTATCTGGCGCGATGCGGATCAAGTTGAAGATTGCCGCACGGTTAACCGCCAGTATGCCGGGCTGATTACGCAGGATGGCGCTCCAGGATTTCCATGGTTCTTCTTTCTTCGCCACGATTTCTTTGGCACGTCGTAACACGCTCGAAGGAATTTCGAAGTGGTGGAAGTCCATAGGCAGTAGGGCGCATGCGATCTCAAGATCGAGAGTGTCCAGAGTGTGATGCGCGCCTTCGCCGCGATCCGTTACATAGCCGCCGTCGGCATTGGTACCAGAATCGGTGCGCTGAACATTACTAATGCGGTTACCGGCTGCCCATTCGCGAACGAGAATGCCGCGGTCAATGTAATCAGTCGCCGCCCAGATTCTGGCGAATCGGAGAACCAAAGCGAGTTCGTGACGCTTCTCCTGGCTGAACACTTTGCGAATGGCGTCGGTGTAGCGCCACAGGTCTTTGGTATCGTAACCCTTCACCTCTTCGCAGTTTTCTGCCGCCAGCAGCAGGTTCTGGACATAGCTGTTGTCTGTGTCCATTTCCAGCGCGCTGATACCTTCGTATTCTTCGCGGGTCAAGTGGTGGCGCAGTTCGTCGGCGGTGAACTGAGCGAGTAGCTGCTTGCGAAATGGCATACGAACGACCGGATAACGTGTGGTTTCGTCATCATTCTCGTCAATCTGAATACCGTTTTCAGGTTCTGGAACCTGATCGGTTGTAACATCGGCGTCGCTGGTTCTTTCTGATTTGAGCAGAGTAAGCTTTCCGTTCCTCCACTCTCTCACTACCTCATTACAGTCGCCTGCATCTACTCTCAACCAGTCGGCCATGAAAGCAGCAAGTAGCTTTATTTCGTGCTCTTCATCTGGCGCGAATACCTGCTTAATCGCCTGTACCAGTTTCCACTCAGCGTTCAGGCTGAGTTCGGCAACTTCAGGGGTGTCGTTCTTTGCCAGTAGCAGATTCTGGAGATAGATGTTGCCTTCATCCAGTGACATTTCGCTGGCAACCAGTTGCTGCTCTTTACTGATATGCGTCTGATATTTGTCGCTGGTCAGGTGGAAGGCAAAACGGACTGCTGGAGTACGGTTTTCAAGCTTAACACTCTCGACGGTAGTTTCGACATTTACTGTCGGTTCCGGTGCGGCAGTGTTGTCCACGGCGCCAGTAGACTCAGCACCAGCCTTTGGTAGCCAAGTGCGTCCATCGTCCTGGAGTTCGTAGCGTTTGCACCAGGTGTAATCCACGGTGCTTTCTTTCGGCAGATCGTTATAAACCGGAAAATCGGTGCGAACTGGTTTTGCGTAATCCTTACCGCGGCCGGTTTCAATACCAGCATCTTCAAGCTCAACGTCGAGCTGTAGGTTTGCACGAGCTTCTGATTTCGCAGTGAACCAAATCACTGCGTCTTCTTTGCCGGATTTCTGCGTAGCCTTAACTACATAGAAAAATTCCATGTGAGATCCTCTTTTTTGGATGTAAGATCCCCGGGCCAGAGATAGCGCCCATTGGGTGAACTTTGGTTTTTAAGTAGTTTTCCGGTGTAACTTTGGTCGGGAGCACCGGACGTACGGGCCGCCTTGCGCGGCTTTTACGTTATGCCTCGTGTGCCATCTGGTCGTACGAAGCACAACGTTCAGAGCAGTATTCTTTTTCTTTGCGCGCCAGCTGTGAGCCGTTGCGATAGAGAAGGGTACTTTTGACTACTTTCTCCGGTTCAACCGGCTTGCCGCAGTACCCGCATTTTGTTGAGTCACACATCTGGATTCCCCTTTTGCGCCAGCAAGTAGCACAAGCGGCGAAGAATCACCTCGATGAAATTCAGCTTTACTGCCTGCTGCCGTGATGGTTTGCGTGCGAAATCAATCATTCTCACCCTCGTTTGCCTTATCGCCGGCCAGCGGAACGTTTACACCTGATGCGCGTTAATCTCTCCACCTCATCCGAATATTCGTATGCCATCGGCGGCTACTTCGTGGGCGTCCTGCCTTGGTGGAACGTGATGCGTCTTGTTGAGTTAGATTAAACACAAAGTTTAAGTTGCAGTCAACAAAATGAGTAATTTTAAATAAACAAAATGTTTATATGATGCTTATGGAGAGTGAAATTTTGTTCTTTGGAGGCAAAAAATTCGACGAAATGGTACAGGCAGGAAGTCCGGGGAATGGACGCTTAGTACAAGGGATGTGCTAGTTATTCGAGGCGCATAAAAAAAAGGCCACTTTATGGCCATTTCTTATAGTAGATCTTTACGAATCATTGCTGAAAGGATTACTCAATCATCCTGCGAACGAATCCGGCCTTTCATATACTTATCATATAGTTCGTCCAGCTCTTTCAGGCGAAGCGCGAAGATGCGAAGCATGTTCTGTTGCTCTTCTTCGGGAAGCTGACGGTAAAGTTCCAACAGGCGTTGTTCGTCCGGCTTCAGTCCATCTTTCTCGCCAACATCTTGGCCAAGCAGCCACTCAAGGCTCACCCCAAGCGCATCCGCCAGCTTAATCGCTGAGCTTTTACCAATCGTCCCGCGTACGAACCAGTTATTGACCGATTGAGCACTGACGCCACAAATACGGGCCATGTCTGATTTGGTCAACTTCTTGAGCTCAAGAACCTCGTTAAGCCGCTGAACTTGTGGGTGGTTAATCTGATGAGTTTTTTCTTTCATGGACGAATTCTAAACCAAATGTTTATTAGCTCAATATTCAAAATGTTGACATAAACATAAACAAAATGTTTAATTGCGTTGTTGTTACAGGAGCTATTTATGAAAGCAATTGATAAAGCAATTACTAAAGCAGGAACTGCTACGCGCTTAGCCCAACTGCTAACCGTAAGCGCCATGACTGTTAGTCATTGGCGAAATCGATATCAGGGCGTCGTCCCGGCAGATCGAGTTTTGCAAATTTATGGGGTTACCGGCGTAACTCCGCACGAGTTGCGCCCAGATCTCTACCCAAACCCAACAGACGGTTTACCCAAACAGGAGCCTTAACAAAATGCAGAATGTTTCATTCCAACAGAGTAACAGAGCTTCCTCTAATTCACTGATATTCCAGTGTCATCAAAGCGAATCGGCAGTGAAGGATATCGATCATCGCGATATCTGCTCAGCGGTACGAGCTTGGGCGGCGGCAGAAGGGCGCGTAGCTGTAGCACTTCAAATCCAAGAAGCGGCGGAAGAACTTCAACTTGATGGCGTGGATTTCTCAGGCCAGGCCGATGTCTGGAACGTGAAGCTGTTCCGCTGGCTCGACAACAAAGAAGACTCCGCATCGTACCGAAAGAACATCGAACAGCTGGTGCCCGCGATCATGTCCGTATTACCGCTTCGATACCGCGACCGTGTCGTTAAGAACGACTCGTTTGCCTACCGGATGGCCCGGCTGGAAAAAGAGGTGAGTGAGGCGAAGCAAGCTTTGATGCTCGATGCACCGAAAAAGGAAAAGCTGAAGGAGTTAGGAGAGGGGATTTTCGAAATGTTCAGGATCGATCCGGACCTTACGGCGCCACTGCTGGCGATGGTCACAACCATGCTGGGGGCAATGTGAAGACTTCAGAAAAGGCGAAAGCCGGTCTGCGCTAACAGAACCGACTTTCAGGTGCAAAAACGGAGTGTAATTGCGGAGCTAAGTATGTCAAACACAGCTGAAATTATCAATTTCCCCAACAGAACTGAACAACCGGGAGGTCGTATGGCCGACCTGTCGAACGGGTATACCAAGGTCGCTAACGAAATCCAACAGCTCAAGCCTCGTCTGAGAATGTCAGGCCGGGAGTGGCAGTGTTTTGAGGCGGTGATCTGGCTTACCTACGGCTGGAACAAGAAACAGGACCGCGTTACGAACACGGTGATCGCTGAGCTTACAGGGCTGAGTGATTCGCATGTTTCTGATGCGCTCAAATCGCTCGCAGAACGCAAAATTATCTTCAGTCAAAAGCAGGGAGTGATGAAAACTGTCGGTATAAATACTGACCTTTCCGCCTGGGTTTTAGACAAACCGAAAACGGGAAAAGTCTTCCCGAAATCGGGAAAAGTGTTACCGAAAACGGGAAAAACCTTCCCGGAAACGGTAGACACCCAAGACTATAACAAAAACAATATTAAAATATCCTCGTCTCGGAATTCTGACGAATCCCGAAACCAGAAAACTCAAAAGTTTCTCTCTCGCCATCCTGAAGCTGCCGCCGGGATATACACCCCTGCAGGTAAATCATGGGGATCCGCTGACGACCTCAAGGCCGCTCGCTGGATTTACGAAAGGCTTCTCACCGTCAACGCTTCGCTATCCGAACCAAACTGGGCTGAATGGGCAAACACCATCAGGCTGATGCGTGTTCAGGACAATCGTACTCACTACGAAATCTGCGACCTGTTCCAGTGGGCCAACAGGGATGAATTCTGGAAAGACAATATCCTGAGCCCTTCGAGTTTGCGCAAGCAGTGGGATCAACTCACAACCAAACGGCTGCGCGCAACCGGGGCGGCAAAGTCATCGCGGGGCGGCGTTGACCTGCATAACACCGACTGGATTGACGGGGTGCTGGAATGAAAAATCTTGCCGAGAGCATTCGCAATTTTGACAGGGAACAGGCTCGCCGCGTGGCGCACAACATGCCTGAGCAGTACACCGAACGCGAACAAACGCAGCAGGTGGCTCAGATTATCAACGGGCTGTTCGTACAGCTGGCAGCCGCGTTCCCGGCAAGCTTGGTTAATCGCAGCCAGGAAGACGTGAACGAGATCCGCCGTCAGTGGGTGCTGGCCTTCAAAGAAAACGGGATCACCACTCTGGAGCTGGTTGAAGCCGGCATGCGCATGGTGCGCCGTCAGGAACGCCCATTCCTGCCTTCGCCAGGCCAGTTCATCAAGTGGTGCAGGGAAGGGCGCTGCGTGCTGGGGATCACCGTCGCTGATGTGATGGCCGAATACTGGAAGTGGCGCAAACTGGTGTTTCGATACCCGAGCAGTGAGCAATATCCGTGGCCTAAGCCAGTTTTTTACCACATCTGTCTGGAACTGCGGCGCCGGGGAACTGATGGCCAGTTGAGCCACAAAGAACTAGAGCGTGAAGCTGGAGAAATACTGGGTATGTGGGAAAAGCGGGTGCTGGCCGGAAAGCCGATTCCGCCTATTCGTCGGGCGTTGGCTGCGCCAGTTGATCCGAAAGGGCCGACACCGGCGGAGCTTTTGAAAGCTAAATATCAGCGGATGAAAGCAGATGGCAGGGCATAGTGAGGAAATGGTCTGTTATGAGCGAGAAGCGGACTCTACCGTGGATTTTATCAACACTCAGGGATTGCTTTTAAAAATTGTTATCCAGTTTTACTGCATGAGGTATCCCATGATTGTCCTACCGTTTTACTCATTTTTTGTCTCTTTTATCTTATGACATTCAATGGTTAAGATTACAACGTCTGAGCAGACGTACTAATTTAAATTCTGTCATTCAGTCGTAGCGATTCTGTGAGGCATCTTTTTATTTTAAATCAACTCAAAAAGGTGGAAATAACGATGAAGCGTCCAAACTGGTTTCAAGTTTCCGATAAAGGTGGCAAGGCTATAGCAGCGCTCCATCATTACGCCACTACTGGTACAGGTTTACCTGCCGAGCTGATCCATTTAATTTTTTAAGAGTTTCCCAGATCAATGGTTGTGCACACTGCATAGATATACATACTCGCGATCTTATCAAGAGTGGCATGTCCGTCGAAAAGATTGTATTGGTGCCTGTCTGGCGAGAAGCTACCTATTTATTCTCGGATATAGAGCAAGCTGCCCTCTCATGGGCGGAAGAAGTTACCCGTGTTAGTGAAACACATGCTTCCGATGAAGCATATTCCGCAGCGCTTTCTGTATTCGGTGAAAAAGATTTGGTTGAACTTACCATTGTTATTGCCACCATGAATGCCATTAATCGTATGGGTATTAGTTTTCGAATGAAGCCGCTTGCTAAAGCTTGACAGATGTAAATAGCTCCCATAAGGGACTCTGGAGCTATATTAAAGTCTGCTTCTGGCACACAAATGACATCCCAGCCTGTGCATGACCGTAAAAACTACCTTCACTTGATAAGCCGCTTCGGGTTATGACGAGGCGCTTGTGTGACATGCTGGAAAACCAATTTAGGCGTTTACTGAAAGCCTGGTTGTCCTCAAGTGAAACGACCCTTAGAAATTTCTATGGCGAAATAATCACATAAGTCTTCTCCACGTGTGTTATAAGCGAGTTTGAAATCGCCACCACTGGCGGTTAAGAGGCATCTCATGAAACTACGCATCACAAGAGCAATCGGCCTCAGCAAGTTCTCGCCACGTTGGGTTAAGGTTATCTGTTTACGGTTGACTAAAAACGATATTGAGCGCTCCCTCAACGCTCTTCTGGCCACAATCGATGAATCTGAACTTACCCCTGAGCAAGTCAAAGCATTAAGGGAATGCATTGACAGAATTAACATCGCAAGGGGGAAGGGTATGCAGGCGTGAGCACGTTTGATTAAAGGTAAGCCAATACTGTATAGGCGCGGCAGCGTTTGCTGCCCAAGTATCGCTTACCGGTCGGTACCAGCTGAGCTATAAAAGCCAAATATGACTGGATGAAAACTGGTAGGAGGGTATAGGGATGAACTGGTTCTTCGTAAACGAAATTGAGGCCAAATATCTAAGCATGCTCCGTTTACCGCATTTTAGCTGAGTACTGAAGCATTGCTTTTGCACCCGCCAGGCCCGCTGACTTTTCACTATATATTAGTTTATCCGCTTCCAGCTTGACACCCATCGATTATGACTGCGTTAAGCCTATGAAAAAGTAATAAGTCTACAAGTTTTTTTAACATTCTATGAATTCATTAGATTCTGGCCAGAAAATCTTCAAATATCCATTTTTATCATATTTTGAAAAAAGATTGCCCTGGAAGCAAAATATACCAGCGGATTCTAGCCACATCCATTCTTCTGTTTGTTCGACACCTGTTGCACAAATCCTTATCTCTAAAAGTTCGCCGCAACGTATTAAACTTTGTAGTATCGCCTGCTTAGAGCCGTCCTTATGTATATTATGGATTAGTTGAGGGTGTATTTTGAGCTTCTCAGGCTGAAATTTCGAAAGAAACAATAAACCTGCATTTCCCACACCAAAGTCATTAATAGCAACACTTAAACCGCAGCTTTTGAGAATCTGCACGGAATGCGCGAACTCATCAATTTCAGGGATTATTTCGCTCTCAGAAAACTCAACTAAAACTTGTTCTGGGTGTAAGTTACTTTCTCTGATGTAATCGAGCAAAATCTCAATTGCATTCGGCACCCTCAGTAAGGTTAAAGGCAGGAGTGTTATTGATACTCGTTGTGAAGAGGTAATGAAACCCCCTGCAATTTTTAACAAATCTTTCTTCGATTCCAAATCAAAAAGTAAATTATTGGCTTTTATAACGTCATTATCTGATTTAGCATTCAAGACAAAAGAATGAATCTGGGCAGCCAGAGGGTCTATAACTGCATGCATGTCTTCGATAATATCGGGATCAACCGATGATACATTTATTTGATCGGATGAAAAAAACCAACTGTATCTATCAGGAAGTTCATAATAGCTGTCTGTCTCAGCAGAATCTATAAATGTGCGGAAAAACCTTAAGGCTCTGTCGTTGTAAAGCATTTTATGTTGGGTTGTTCCACGTTGAAGAACCCTGTCCAGACACTCTTCTTTACTGAATAGTCTTATATCAATTAATTCCATGCCTGAGCGGCCAAATCGTCGATAGGGGGCATAATCGGATAAGAGTTCTACAATGTTAAAGTGAAGTGTATCTAGGCAAATCTTTTCATCAGATTTGCATTACAGCTGCTTCATCACCTTCCAGAAGCTGTAAGAAATGAATCCCATTGAAAAGTAAAACACCAGTTACCCCCGCACATTCATTTCGGGAATTTGCTTCACTGACCATGTCAATAATGGATTGAATTGGTGTATCAGCTCGCAGGTGGCTTCGGTAGATGAGAGTAGTAAGCATAGTTTCACACTTTAAAGGATTTTCTTCTAAAGTAGCATAACGGAAGGTCAGTTAGGCTATTTAACTGAAAAATTTACAAAACGAGTACGGTAAAGTTAAAATTGATGCATGAAGAGTACAATGCTTCACAAAAAACCATTAAATTAACGTGGTTTAATCCTGCGAGAAATTCACGATTCTGCAACGTAAATTTGCTTGGTATGCACACGTGACAAAGTAAAAATTGATTCTAAGATTGCGGTAGTAAAAATTATCACATGGAGGTTCTAATGGTTTTCATTGTGGCTTTAACTTTATCTCTTCTTCTTTGCGTAGCGGGCCTTATCTTCATTTTGCTGGAGCTAGTTAGCATAGGCTGCAACCCTCAACGACATTGAAAGATACGTGCAAGAAATCCAGCAAAAGCATTGATTGAAAGGCACTTGACCTCAAGTTAGCTTGAGCTTTTAAGATGGCGATTCTCGATATAGTTAAAGGATTAGCCTAATGAAAGAGATTGATGTCGGTTCTACGCACGTTGCGTTTGTTGTTAGAGATTTGGAAAAAAGTATTGATTTCTACAGCCGTTATGCTGGTATGGAAGTCGTAGATAGTCGAGAGCCTGATCTTCCGGAGGCACGTAAAGTCGCGTGGTTAAGTGACCGAACTCGCCCTTTTGCACTTGTCCTTGTTCAGGTTGATGCTGTTACTGACACCCCTCTAGGTAATTTCGGTCACTTGGGAGTAGCTTGTTCAAGCATTGAAGAAATCGACAATAAGGTAGCGATGGCCAGAATGGAAGGCATCTTGCGAAAAGAACCGGTTCAGGCAGGCGAACCGGTAGGTTATTATGTCTTCTTCGCTGATCCTGATGGTAACACACTTGAACTTTCTTATGGTCAGAAAGTCGGGATCGAGGCTTTCCGTCAGGATGATAAAGTGCCTGCATCTCAGTAAATTTCGATAACCGGTTGGATTACATTACGCACTGGTAATGTTTCATGTCGTTTTAGAGCTTGCTGACAAATTTGTTGCTTAGTAACAGCAAGCTCCATAATAGCCTTTACGAATTTTCATTTATAAATCTCATATCGAAACCACAATTTAGTAGTGAAACTGCACTAAACTCCTCTGAAATCTATTCAACATAACTATTGTGTAGACCACCAAATCTGAGATCTGTCCCAAATCGTTCTTAAAACCGATACCTGCAAGCTTGGAAGCGCTTCATCCTTCTAACACTCTTTAATCGTTGCAAAATCCGTAAGATACGTTTATAAATATACTGTATATGCATACAGGTGTTCATTGCGGAGGGAAAAATGAAAATCGAGTTAGCCATTGATCGCATGAAGAAACTTCCTGATGGAGCTATACCTGCACTAGAGTCAGAACTGCTCAAAAGGCTCAGCAAGCAGTTTGATAATTGTCAGCTAACGATCAAGCGTGACAGCAATGATGGTCTGAGTGTTTTCGGGGGCGACAAGAAAGAGGTTGAGCAAATCGTGCAGGAGACCTGGGAAAGCGCCGACGAGTGGTTTTATTAATCGCGTGAATTGATCCTCTCCTCGTAATATGGACACGCGCCTAAGCGAGATTCTGATTTTCAAATTGTTCCGGGCTGAGGCCGCCACAGGCACTGTGACGACGCCAGCGATTGTAATCGCACTCAATGTAATTAAAT
>OKVS01000124.1_pt1 | contig 38232 bp, 46 predicted proteins | sample 1606911 | NCBI WGS metagenome assembly OKVS01 (sample SAMN03281016, study PRJEB24777) | human gut metagenome | isolation source: fecal sample PR161 from 1 month old female Malay infant, caesarean... | reverse complement strand
GACGCCATTGTCTTTCAGGAACTGGATGTTGCCCGTTCCTTTGAGATACCACTCCAGCTCAACCAGTAACGGCTTCAGGTTGACGGCTTTTCCGGAGATAAGTGGAACAGAGCCGCCCGTCAGCATGTAGTAGGAAGGGACATATGAAACGCTTTTTGTGCCGGTTCCGGTGCGATCACCCGCGTGAACGCCAGTGTTGAGCACCGTTTCAACCACTTTGGCATACGAACCACTGGCAAACTGACCGTTCGTAAAGTCTCGATTCAGTAGGATAGACAAAATCAACCTCACACAAGATAAGTAAGTACATACATATTATTTTATACAAGTTTATCTGTCAGAAGTGTGTAAGGCTAGGAGGGGAGTAAAAAAAATGGTGGCTCTTAGGCCACCATTGCAATGAGCAATTAAGAACTTGGACAATAAAACACGCCCAGGCAATATATAATAATAAGTAGATACTTACAATTATTTTTTTACCATCTCGTAAAGAGATGAGGTTTTCGCCTTCTCAACAAAGCGAGTCAGATCCACATCGCTGTAGGTTGGGGATTTGAGGATCTTGCCATCAGAAACTCTGAAGCCAATCATCATGTCAGTCCCTTCAGCGTGGCGGAAGCCCAGATCTCCCTTGTCGTATTTGCAATTCTCTACCGCCACACGACGCTCTTCGGCGTCAGCCGGCCACAGCTTGGTCATGTTGGAACGATGGATTTCTGCCACCAGCTCAACAATATCGATACCGAGAAAATCAGCCAGGCGGTAGGTCATCATGCAGGCAACGTAGATTTTATTCATCACGCGGCGCAGCTCCTGCACCAATTCGGAATCGCTAATCGGCTTCGCTTCGAGTTTGTCAGCCAGCGCATTCAGCATTAATGCAGCTTCTTTTGCTTCTTCAAACGGGATGGCCATGTCGTCAAAGACCGTGTTGCCTGGAACCATGATGGTGTGGATGAAGCGATCAACACTCTGCTCTTGGGTGTAGTAGCTCATGCCTGTAGAGATACCGCCTTTGATGGCCACCATTGTGCCGACGCCCACGTAAAGGAAGTCAGCCATCGCATCCAGCAGCGCCGTCATGTCCCCGTTTTTAGCTGCCGGGATGCCCTCGGTAACAGCTTCTTCGTGGATCAGCTTGGCACGCAGACGCAGTAGTGCCGGATCTGGAATGGCACGGCGTGGGTGCTGAAACAGTGTGTGGAACTGGTCAACCATCAGGTAGATGCTTTCCGTTGCCTTGCCAAAACCGGGATTCAACTCGTAAGGCTCTGGCTTAAATCCCACGAGTTTGTCTGCGGCAAGTTTCAGATGATCGGTCAGTTTCGTAAATTTCATGTCTTCTTTCTTTCCTTTGGGCTTCATTTGATGCGTCAATTGTGACCCAGCAGCGCCAGGCCACAAAGTGGTTAAACTCGGCTTAAAGGTCTGCGAACTGGCTCAGGCCGGAGCGATCGACAGCGGAGTCAATCTGGCCAACGAGGTAGTTGCTTTGTTCAGCTTCCTGCGGAGCGATCTGCAGGGTGTCTGACAGCAGCCATTTGTTCATCCATACCAGTGGATCGTCTTTGATTTCCGGGAACAGCGGTCGCAGCCCAAGACGACGCATTGCCAGGTTGGTGCGGTATTTCACATAGCTTTTGAGGATGTCGGCATTCAAGCCAATCATTGAGCCGTCTTTAAACAGATAGTCAGCCCAGCGCATTTCCTGCCCGGCCACGTCCATCATGGTCTGATAGATGAAGCTCTCTTCTTCTGCGGCAATCATCTTCCACATCAGACCTTCACGACCGGTACGCATAAAGCGGATCATGCGTTCAGTACCTTCGCAATGCAGAGCCTCGTCGCGCGCGATGAAGCGCATGATCTTTGTGTTGCCCTCCAGCAGCTTCCGCTCACCAAAGGCGAACGTACACGCAAAGCTCACGTAGAAGCGAATCGCCTCCAGTGCATTCACCGACACCAGTGTTCGGAACAGCTGGCGCTGGAGAGGGTAGGGCTTGCCATCAAACTCGCTGACATACAGCCGTTCAAATTCGTCTTCACCAAGATGCTGGCGAGCGCAGGTCATTTCGTACAGCCTGTCATATTCGCTTGAGATGCTTACAGCCCGGCTGATGATCTCTTCGTCCGTGACGATGCCGTCGAAAACGATGCTCGGGTCATCCACCATACCGCGGATAATGTGGGTATAGCTGCGGCTGTGAATCGTCTCAGAGAACGACCAGGTCTCAACCCATGTCTCCAGCTCAGGAATGGAGATCAGCGGCAGTAGTGTTGCGTTTGGACTGCGACCCTGAACGGAATCCAACAACGTCTGGTAACGCAGGTTGCTCAGGAAAATATGGCGTTCGTGCTCTTGCAGCTTGGTATTGAAGTCGATGCGGTCAGTGGTAATGTCGACTTCTTCAGGGCGCCAGAAGAACGAGAGTTGTTTCTCAATCAGCTTTTCGAAGTCACGGTACTTTTGCTGATCGTAGCGTGCTACGTTGACAGACTGGCCGAGGAACATAGGTTCCTTCGTTGCGTCGTTAGCGCCCAAACGGAAAGTAGAATAAGTCATGTGTTTCCCTCTGAATGTTATCGAGTGGCTTTAAACAAATTGTTATCTTATTGGTTTAAACAAGGTACTCAACTCAATGAAAAGGTGGGGATTTCTCCCCACGCTCATCAGATTTTGCACGCGCCATCGCACTCATCTTCTGGCTCAACAACCTCCGCAGCGGAAGGCTCTGACACCTGATCGTCGTCATCACGCTTACCAGCGCCATCACGCGTGTTGTGGTAATAAAGCGTCTTCACACCTTGCTGATACGCAAACAGCAGGTCTTCCAGCAGCTTCATCATTGGAACCTTATCGCCAGGGAAGCGAGTCGGGTCGTAGTTGGTGTTCGCAGAGATGGCCTGATCGAAGAACTTCTGAATAATGGCCACCTTAGTCAGATAGCCGCGGTTATCCGGCATATCCCACAGGTACTCGTACTGGTCTTTCAGTTGCGCGAAGTCCGGAACGACCATCTTCACGATGCCGTCTTTTGAAGACTTCACGGACACCGGGCCGCGGGGCGGCTCAATACCATTGGTGGAGTTGGTGATCTGGCTGGACGTCTCACACGGCATTTGCGCTGTAAGAGTGGAGTTACGCAGACCATGCTCACGGATACGGCCACGCAGCTCTTCCCACGGCATTTTCAGCTCGAAAGAGGTCTCCGGGTTGGTATCCAGCGTTTTGCGATAGTGGTCGACTGGCAGCTGGCCCTGTGCATATTTGGTGTGGGAGAACCAGTCACATGCACCTTTCGCTTCGGCCAGTCGGCAGCTCGCATCGAGCAGGTAGTACTGAATGGCTTCGAAGGTCTCATGCACCAGCTGGTTGCCCGCAGCGTCAGAGTAGTTAAAGCCGTTCTTCGCCAGATAGTAGGCAAAGTTGGTTACGCCAATGCCCAGGCTACGACGTGCTTTAGCCGGGATTTCTGCAGCAGCCATCGGGTAGTCCTGATAGTCGAGCAGAGAGTCCAGTGCCGCCACAGCGTAGAACGCCACGTCTTTCAGTGAGTCCAACGTGCGGATCGCGCCCAGGTTAAACGCAGACAGAGTGCAAAGCGCGATTTCCCCGTTCGAATCGTCAGTGAACGCCAGTGGCTTGGTCGGTAGCGTGATCTCCATGCAGAGATTGGACTGGTGTACCGGTGCAATTTCCGGAACGAATGCGCCGTGATCGTTCATGTGGTCGACGTTGGCAATGTAAACACGACCAGTAGAGGCACGCTCCTGCATCAGCGTAGAGAACAGGTCGACGGCCGGGATAGATTTCTTACGGATGCTCTCGTCGGCTTCGTACTTCAGGTACAGCTCTTCGAACTTGTCCTGATCAACAAAGAACGCGTCGTACAGGCCCGGCACATCGTGTGGGCTGAACAGCGTAATGTTTTCGTTGCGCACCAGGCGGCGATACATCAGACGGTTAATCATCACGCCATAGTCGAGATGACGAACGCGGTTCTCTTCAATGCCACGGTTGTTTTTCAGCACCAGCAGGCTTTCTACTTCCAAGTGCCAGATCGGATAGAACGCTGTAGCAGCGCCGCCGCGAACACCGCCCTGAGAGCAGGATTTCACCGCCGTCTGGAAGTGTTTCAGGAATGGAATAACGCCAGTGTGGGTGGCCTCGCCATTGCGGATCTCACTTCCCAGCGCACGCAGACGCCCAAAGCCAATACCAATGCCCGCGCGACGTGACACGTAGTCGATGATTGCGGAAGACGCAGCGCTAATCCCTTTCAGACTATCAGCAGCTTCAATCAGCACGCAGCTGGAGAACTGGCGAGTAGGGGTGCGCACGCCGGCCATAATTGGCGTTGGCAGAGACAGCTTGAATGTACTGGTCACATCGTAGAAGCCTTTAACCATCTCCAGACGCGTCTTACCGGCGCAGCCATCTTCCCAATTCTGGAACAGGCACATGCCTACCAGCATGTAGAGTTGCTGTGGCCCTTCGTAGATAGCGCCAGTTACACGGTTTTGAACGAGATACTTGCTCGCCAGCTGCACGGTTGCGGCATAGCCGAAGTATTCGTCGCGCTTAGGCTTGATGTACACGCCCAGCTCGGCAATTTCTTCCTGAGAGTAGTATTTGAGAAGGTCTTCATCGTAAACGCCACGGCTGACGTTGCTGACGATGTGATTGTAGAAATTCGGGTAGTCATACTGCCCGAAGGCGTCCTTGCGGATCTTGAACAGGCTCAGTCGCGCGGCAACCTGCGAGTAGTTCGGGGTTTCCGGAGAGATCAGATCGGCAGCGGACTTCACCAGCGCTTCATGCAGCTGGCAGGTGGTCATTCCGTCGAAAATGCTGGCAGCGGCGCCCATAGCGACAGCAGACGCGCTAACGTTGCGAATGTTTTCGACTCCCCACATCACAACGCGGTTGTATTTTTCCTCTGACAACGGCTCTGTGGAACCGTTACGTTTTACGATGCTTATCATGTATCACCCAATAAAAAAGGCCACTAAATATAGTGGCCTCATGTTAATAGATAAGCACTTACCTATCAATTACCGACTTATAAAATTCCTGCAAGAACATCGCGAACCTGACGGAATTGATCAGTTTGCATACCGGTGTAAATCGACGCAACAGCGTCCGCAAGGTGCTCGTTTTTATTCACCAGCACTTCCTTGCCAGATTGCTTCCGGCGCAACCACGGGGCGTTTGGTTGCTTCTGCGTAGCCCACTGAATGATCTCTTCCTTCGACGTGGTCAGCTTATTCCCAACATAGTGCTTAATCTCGTTTGGCGTGACCTGTATAAGTGGCTTATCCACGCACGCCAGTACGCCAATGCAAATGCCATATGAGGTCTGAGAGCGACTCGATTGGCTACCAACCGGCAATTCACAAAACACCATATGAGCCTGCTCGATTATGGGCTTGGCGGTACGCCAGATTTCATTAGCGCGGCGCAGATCGTCGCTGTTTACGCGAACCGTCTTCTTGTTGCCGCCAGCTTTGGTTTCCACCAATGTCAGGCCATGAATGTCCAGCTTATCCGTTTCCAGATCCAGCGTGCCAATCGCCAGGCCAAAGTTGCTCATTGAAGGGTCGACGCCGACCACACGAATGGTTTTACTCATTTTTGGTCCCCTTACCACGTAGCCCAGGTTGGGCATTCCATTAGTTTCTGTTCAAGTGTCTTTTCCGGCTCGCGAGTTGGCGGCTTCGGAATGTCGCTAACAACGTGAATGCTATCGTTGGTTAGAACGCCTGCAGCAATGTCCGTATCGATCATGCTCTGGCCGATGAAATGCCGCATGATGTCGATCAGATGGTGTGCAGCCGTTTCATTCGCGCTGAATACATGGGGGAGAAGAACTTCAATAATCGCTACTTCACATCCCTCCTCGTAAAAGCAGAGTTTCGCCCGCTTTGAAATTGGCGAGTGCAGGTCATAGTCAACAGAGAAGCTGGCGAAGGCAGCACCCGGCATTGCAACGTGATCCGCGCGTGCGTTAGCGTGTCGAATCAGATTAGTGAATGCGGTGCTGATGTGCGTCTCCATCGCATTGAAGAGCGCATTTTCTTGGATGTTCAGCGTTCCGGTTTCAGGAATCACAACGAACCCCGGCCCAGAATGTGGGAGATATCCACCTTCCGTAAATGGATTAATAAGGATCGGCGCAGTGCTTCCTGACGGCAGCATAGACAAACTCGGCATCAACGGAGTCGATGACAACAGACTGGTTAATACCGAGAACTGGTCGTCATTGATGTTTTCGTTTTTCCACAAAAGTGCAGGCGCAGCTGCTTTTGCCGTATGGTGGTTTATCAGCTTTATAGACTGCATCACGGCAAACATCTGCAAAAACTGCGTTCGGCTCAAGTTAAACGACATAGCTGCGACCCTCTTTGACTTCGACTGTGATGGTTTCCCGGAACCACGATTTCATCTCTTTGTGGGAGATGATCATCACTGTGCCGCGTTCACGCGCTTTGGCTTCCAGAATCCCCATGAGACGCTCCAGACCGGCAGTGTCGAGCGCGTCGTCAATTTCATCGCCGATAAACAGCTCGATATTCTTACTGGCGCGACTGGCAACCAGATCCTGCAAGGCAAGAGAGCACGCAATGCGTACCTTACGCTTCTCGCCACCAGACAACGTCTGGAAGGATTTGCTGGAGCCTGTTTTGGTTACGCTGATATTGAATTTGTCGCGATACTCGCCTTTCTTCGTTGTCTCCATTGTCGACCATTCGGCAACGATATTGCCGTCCGACAGCGTGTTGAGATACTCCGCAGTCCTGATGTTCAGGAAAGGCGTAACAGACGTCAGGATGTGTGAACGCACGCCTGCTGGGGAGTAAACATGGCGAGCTTTCTCCAGCAACAGAGCCTGTTCCTGAATGCTTTTTAACTCTTTTTTAAGTACTGCATGATTAGATTTATTGGCAGCCAGGTTGTCTTCATGGCGCTTAATGACAGCCAGAAATGGGTTTACCTCTGCCATGATGCGATTCACGTCAGTACGCGCCCGCGCCACCATCGCTTCGACGGCCACAACTTCACGTTCTCGATGACGCAGCGCACTTAGCTCATTGGTCAGGCGTTCGATTCTGGCGATGATTTCTGAGACGTCGGGTGTGGCTGCGACCAGTGCAGACTCGATGCCGAGCGCTTTCTCAAGACGAGCTTTGTGTTGAGCCACTGCCGCTGCTGATGCCTGCGCCTGGCCGATCTCATTACGCGCTTGTTCAATGAAACTCTCCTTCACGGTGGACAAATCTTCTTCGCAGTAGGGCTTTCCGCACGTAACACAAGGTGCTCCGACCTTTGTGTTGACCTCTTCTGCTTTGGTTTTAAACGAGCGAGCACGGTTCATGGACTCGTTCTGTGCCGCTTCTGAAGTGCGGATGCTTGAGCGGATCTCCGTAATCGCACCGCGCACCTTCAGCAGTTTGGCGTCATGCTCTTCTTTGGAGGCCAGCTTGCTGCGTTCGCCAGCAATCGCGTTTTCCGTATCCCGGATCTGTTCCGGCAGCGAGCGAATTTCCATCACGACTTCAGACAGCGTTACCTCCGCGCCAGCCAAATCGACGCGGGCCTTGTCCAGACGTTCGCCGCGATCGCGCTCCCAACTATCAGAGGACGCTTTGGCCGCCTCAATCTCTGACTGCGCGGTCTCGATAAGCGTGAGACAGGCGTCCATTTTGGATTTGGTAACATCCATGCGTGCGGCAGCTGCATTAGCACGCTCGCGAGCAATGGCATAGGCTCGCGTTAACCGGTCGACGCCAGCGGCTTCTTCAACGATGGTTTTGAGGTTCTTGTCGGACATACCCGGCAGATCAGGCATTGCTTCCTGACTGGCGTAGATGGACGCCATGAACACCTCTTTCGATGCACCAATCAGGCGTTCAACGAACTCCTGCGTCAGTGTGTCTTTGCCTTTGGTCATATCACCGTCTTCGCCACGAACGATCAGCCGGTTCTTGAACTCTTTGTGTTTGCGGTGGCGAATGATGGCGTAACGCTTTCCTTCATCCTCAACAGTCACCATCACGCGACAGTTTTTCTCGTGGCCTGTAGAGAGCACGTCGTCACCTTTAACACCATGCGCAGTTTCACCATACAGACACCACATCAGGCTGTTCATCAAAGTCGATTTGCCAGCGCCATTGCTGGCAGCGGAAGAGTCGCCACTGTTAACACCCTGAATGAGCACCAGACCGCGTTGGTCTAACTCAACTTCGGCGCTGGCTAACGCCATGAAGTTCTCAACCTGGAGCTTCAGAAATTTCATACAATGCCTCTAACTTTTTGATTCAAATGCTGGCCTTTTCGCAGTTGAAACTCCGTGTGGGCTGGGAAAGATCGGCGTTTCAGTACGCCTTGTTTGCTCAGTCTTCCCAGATAAAACGCCACAGGGTTTCCGTTGGGTGGGTAGGGCTTGTGGAACATCACCGTCTGGCCTCGTTCAAGTCTTTTCATCGTGGAGATGAAGTCCCGAAAGCTCCCAGAATGGCTCGTACTCACATTGCCTCCGCACTCTCCGCTTCGGTCAGGATCTCCTGACACAGCATGTCAAGCTTGCTCAGGTCGAAGCCGCCGTCAGTGTCGTGAACGATCTTGCAGTACGCCGCGACGGACTCGCCCAGGCTGTCTATTTTGCTGGTCTCCGCAGTACTGGCAGTGCCTTCCATCATCGATGCCTTGCGGATGAAGTTGCAGACGACACCCTTCGCGCCCATTGTTTTCAGGACGTTCTGGATTTTGATGCCCTCTTCATCGCTCTCCACAACGGCACGGAAGCGCACGTAGTTACCGCGAATTTGGTCGTCTTCCACATCGTCCTCAAGGTTGACGAACTTGGGTGCGGAGGTTTCGTGGTGGGTGAATGTGCCGTCAGGGTTGACGATCATGAAGCCAGCCAGCGAGCCAACATCGCCCCAATTCTGGTGCGTCAGCGCCCCGATGCTAACCACTCCAGGCAGCACTTCTTTGTGGTTGTGGTAGTGTCCGGACAGCAACAAACGGAAGCCGATATCTTTCAGTTCCTGTGCGTCGATGCCGACATCTGGCATGGTGGGGATCGCTTTGTTGATCGAGGTATGCACAACGACATCGTGATTGTCGCCATCCAGCCCGGAACGCAGTGTTTTGAGGTCGCTAATAAGCTCTGCGTGGTTGTTACGCCAGCTAATCAGGTGGACGGTTACGTCGCCCATTTTGATGGAGTGAGGACGTTTGCCGCAGACAATTTCCACACCGATTGAGCGCAGAGAGGCCGCTGCATTGGCGCTGTATACGGAATCGTTGGTTTCGAGGTCGTGGTTGCCGGCCAGCATAACCACTTCGAGGCCCAACTCTTTGATGATCCACTCGTAAGTTTCAGTCACGAAATGCAGGACGGAAGGTGATATAGCACCACGAACATGGAAAGTATCACCAGCCACCAGCATGTACTTACAGCCCGCAGCTTTCATGGCTTTGGCTGCTTCTTTAGTGGCGTCCAGTTGGATCTCCAGTCGAGAGTTCAGCCCGTCAGCGTTTGTTGTCGCAAAAGCATCCCAACGATGATAATGGGGATCTGATATCACCCCGTATGGCAATGTCATGTGTCTTTTCCTTTGTGGTTATTTTGATACAGATGTTAAGCGTGTTTGAGAGGCGAGCAACCCAGACAACACGGCACAGAAGAAAAACTACAGGCACACGATTATGACAAAATATATAAGTAAGTGAATACCTATTTTATGAAGCGGCATAGATTTCTAAATGTTACAAGCCACTCTATAATCGCAGTCACTCATTGATGACAACTAAACGAAAAAGGAGAACGGACGGTGAAACGCGTAATTATAGGGACGATGGCCATTGCTCTGATCGGATGCGTGCCAAAGCCGCCTCAAGATGAAAAGTCAGCTGGCGGGTACGTTGATATTTATTCCACTTCAAGCGTAGCTATTGCCCAAGACAGAGCCGACAAATTGTGTGGAAGCCATGCCTATTATGTCTCCAACGACAATGATTTAACCAAAGTCATGGGTAAATACGCGCCTTCATTCCCAAAAATCCGTTTCAACTGTGATCTTGAAATGGCCGCTTATCTCGGTAGCAAAGAGGCAAAGGAGATCAAGATGAAGCGCATAGAGGAAGCCTACAAGGAGATGTACAAGGCCCAATATGAGCTGAAAGAAGTGCGCCGTAAGAACGCTGATCCGAAGAAGCTGGAGTCCTACACAGAACGCGATCCTGACGGCACTATTCGCAGCTACAGCTTCTTGAACGGCAAGTCGTGCGAATCCATCGTATACCCAGACGGCACTGGCAAAACAACTTGCGATTAATTCTTCAGAAGCACCTCATATGGGGTGCTTTTTACTTTGGATCGCGAAACAGCATCTGCGTGCCTTTGGGTGACGTGTCGAAAAGGTGAAAACCTCTGCGTTTTAGCATGTCGGCCATTTGCGAGGATTTGACGTAGCACTTCGCCATCATCGGCTGGCTCGGGTTTGAATCGATCATGTCGGACACCAGCATTGACCCATAGCCTTTCCCGCGCAGCTCTTTGACGATACTGACGGCACGGAGTTCAAGTCGTGGCGCACCGGTTGGATCGAGTGCGGCACAGAACCAGATTAGCCCTGCTTTTTTTGTCATCAGAACGGCGCAGCAGGATGTAGATATAATGCCCGGAGTATTGGCCCTGCTCGTTCGTCTGGATGGCCAGCCTGGTCTGCTTCTCAAAGGTTTTACCACCCTTTGATGTGAGGATCTCTTCGTAGAAGTGACCCTTGCGTGCGCCGTCTTCGAACTCACCCATGATAAATGGCATGTCTGCCACAGTTGCTGCCCTTGAATAAAATTCACTCATGTATTAATCCCTAAAGCTCTCAGTGTCTTTCTAAGACACCATATTTTATGCCCCGGTAAAACCATGAGTTTACGTTTAAAACGTCTCAGGGGGCTTCTGACGCGCTACGCTGATGTCGATTACCCCAGCTTTTGGGCGAGGGTCGACAAGATTCAACTCTTCAGCACTGTGATACTCCGTATCGAACTCCCGATCGACATGGCGAATGTAGATGGCCGTAAGAAGGCTGTCGTCGTTCAGGAAGTGTCCGTAGGATTTGCGGATCACTTCGCCAACCTTCTCGATCTTCTCTCCACCCATGCAGAGATGGTTAAACCGGCTGTGTTTCCGCAGCATCTCATCCACCGGGCCGGAGTAGACCTTATCGACTCTCCCGAACCGGATGATATTTCCAGTATCAGCCTCAACCAGACAAACGAGCTTGCCAGGTTCGACCCGGTCTCGCCATGTCACGCCAGAGCGCAGCGTGTTGAAGTAGGGCGCGTCTAATCCGATGATCGGTTTGCGAAATGCCAGCAGAGGCACGTATTCTGATGCAGCTATTCAGGTGAAAGTGGGCGCCTGCCTCATGTAGTTTTATGCGCGCTTCGTTAATCGGACATTTGGAAGCAATGCCACACAGTTCACAGAGGAGCTTCTGCTTGTTCAGGTTGGTGTTTGACTCAATGGTGTAGGAGCCATCCTCAAGACGGCGTACCCAGCGTGTGCGTTTTAGATCCATGTTCTTAATTCACGTTATTGTTGCTCGCCGCAAACATAGCGCATGAGGTGCGGCAATGTTCGCAAACGCCTGTTTTAGTTATTCACATTATCCACAGGGTAGATCCTATTAATTAGATCCCGTATAGATCCCTATATAGATCAAAAGAGATCCCCGATCCTCGCAGGCCGCGCCACGTCTGGCCTCACGGGGTATTCGCGTATGCTGTCAGCGGTAAAAGATATGCTGTCAGCGGTGAGCGATATGCTGCCATCTGTTTTTGGTATGCTGCCAACGGCAAATAACGTATGCTGTCAGCGGTTGGAAGCGGAAAGGTGTCAACATGCCCACTCGAAAGAAAAAGAAACCAAAAACAATGTGTTAGACGACAGTATAGATAATTTTGAAGAAGAATCCCTCGAACTATACACAGGCGATCTTGTTCCAAACAGCAACAATACTGTTCAGCCTATAGCGTTGATGAGGCTTGGTTTGTTCGTGCCCACGCTAAAGGGAACAAAGAACAGCAAGCGGAACAGACCTAATGAGATCGACGCCTCAAAAGAACTGGTTCAGCTGGAGGTTGCTCGTTCAGAAGGGTATTCCGACATCAAGATAACAGGTCCACGCCTGGATATGGATCACGATTTTAAACGTGGGTCGGCGTCGTGCGCTCTCTGGCCGAGTACGGGGAGCCGAGTGGCCGCGTCGAGTTGAGCATTACCAAGTTCGCCAAATTCTGCGGCTATCCGTCGTCGCAGATCCGCAAGACGCTGCGTGACAGGCTCACCAACAGCCTCCTGAAGATCATGCGCACCACGCTCTCTTTCCAGCGCACGTATGAAGAAAAGAACGTCGACGGCTCGAACAAAATCTCGCTCCTGATGGTTCACCTGGTGAACAGCGTCGATTACAACGAGCAAAAAGACTCCATCATCTTTCACGCAGAGCCGAAGCTGGCCGAACTCTATCGCTTCGACCACAAAGTGCTGCTCCAGCTAAAAGTCATTAACAAGCTGCCGCGCAAAGAGACCGCCCAGGCGCTGTATACGTTCATCGAAAGTCTTCCAGCCAAACCGGCACCAGTATCGCTGGCAAGGCTTCGAGCCAGACTCAATTTGAGTAGTCGTAACGTCAGCTCGCAGAACCAGACCATCCGCAACGGCTTAAAAACGCTGGAGGAATTGGGCTATCTCGAATACAGCGAGATTAAGCGTGGCCGCTCGATTTACATTCAGATCCACAGCCGCAATCCCAAGCTCAAAGCCTCTTCGGTCAAAGAGGAAATGCCCGCGCTTCCGGATAAGCCGGTCGAGAACACGTCTTCTGGTGTCGATGCAAAACAAAACCTCGTGAACAAAATCACCGAGTTATCGCAGAACCTGACGCCCGAAAACATCAAGCTGATCGAGATTCTCTCCAACAGCCTGAAACTCCTTTGATATGCTGTCAGCGGTAAAACGTATGCTACCAGCGGCACAAGATATGCTGTCAGCGGTATTTTTCACATAAAGTATGCTGTCAGCGGCAAAAAGATATGCTGTGAGCGGTAATTTTTAGAAAATGTATGATATCAGCGGGCGATTTTGCTCATTAGCCCGCCGTTATCTGGTCTGCGCGCCTCTTCGATCCCATTTCCCGCGACAACTTCCCCAGTGGTCACTAACCCCGCAAGCCGCATGAAATAAGGGTTTGCACTCACTAACTTGATTGTTTTTCTCGTCCTGACAGAGCGCCCACAGAGGCGAAAAACGCCGATATGCTGCCAGCGGTATGAGGTGATGTTTGGATATGCTGTGAGCGGTAAACCTTGTCTTGTGGTCATAACGTATGCTGTCAGCGGTAAATTGAGCGACTAAAAGATATGCTGTCAGCGGTAAAAAAGAGGAGAATTTAGACAAACGTATGCTGTCAGCGGTAGGCACTATGATGTTGCTTCTACGGGCAAGATAACCACTATGGGAAGTGGTTCTTCCCATAGTGGATAATGGATCAGATGATTTTCTTCAGCAGACCCCAGAGTGTCCCGGCCTTCGTCGTGAGCTTACCTGTTTCCGGATCGTACATGCGCCATTCGCGACGCTGGTGGACAATGACACCGTCCTCACGTTCCAGACGCTCCAGCACGCCGGGTTGCTTAAACCCTTTGGCACGCCAGTAGCCACTTGTTTTTTCGATTTCCAGACCTGCCAGTGTAACCGCCATCAACCAACCTCCTTGCAGTCATCGAAAAGGTAGCTGGCGTTCTTCGCGTGAACGCCGTAGACATCACCTGATTTGTTGTAAACGAACTTATCTTCACCCACGCCAGACAGTTTGCCCGTTACGTTTGGTGAGATAGGGGGAAGACAGGACGCGATCATCGCGAACAACATAAAACTGTTCGCCGCTGTCCACAACCATCGCGCCGTAGCTGGCTTTGACGACATTGCGGATCACGTCGTTTTTCACTTCGGCCACTGACATCTCACACTCATAGACGTGCGTGTCCGCGTAGATAGGGAGGGAGAGCAGCGCCAGAGCCAGGGCTAGTTTCTTCATGCCACGACTCCTTTGATAACGCCGAATGCTGAGTCGAATACCAGCACTACGGCCAGCGCATTAACCATCGCGCCATTAACAGGCGCCAGCGCTTTACGGATTGCTCCGGTGAAGATGCAATCGAGCACAAAAGCTATCGAGACAATAAGTAATAAAGTGTCTAATACAGTTTTCATGATAGGTAGATACTAACTTATATATTTTTGCTGTAAATATCACTCAAAAGTGCTGATGCCTAAGATACGCTCAAGATGAGCCGCGTCTTCATCGCTTACCGGCATCGTGTCGTCGACGTACCAGCAACTACCGTTGTGCCAACAAACACCGTCATCATCGACATACACAGAATCTGCATCAATGCCAGTGTACTCAACGAGATTGCGCTCAATTGCCGCTTGAATTTCTTCATCGTTCAGCCCATCGCACTTGACCATGAATAGCGGGTAAACGTCATAGTCGTGCTGGCTGAAATGCGAACCAAAATCTTCATGTGTTTTCTCCTTGTTGGTAAGTGCTTATTTATATTAATGTGCGCCATGCGGCGCACAATCATTGTGTTCAGGCTGGTGGGAAGAACTTCTCCAGCGTCCGGTCGACAGCCTTATCAATGTGCATCAGATGCCAGACGACCATATCTTTGCTTCCCAGACCGCGGGTGTAGATCACGTCGAACTTACGCCAGGCGGCGTGAAACCAGTGCGGTGTATCATCAACCGGCAGATTCTCTCCAGCCTCCTTGAAGTACTTGAGAAGCATGGCCTGTTCAGCGGTGGGCGTCGGGCCAATCTCTTCCGCGTACATTCTGATGAAACGCTGCCAGTCGGCTTCATCTTCTGAAGGTTCCGGTGCGTTCATCTCTGCAATCGCCTCACGCAGCTGCGTCGCCCATTCTGGCTCCGGGAAGCCCTGGGCAATTTCGGTATCCACTACATCCAGCGCAGCGTTGGCCGCGTCATACAGTTTCTTCACGCTTTTCTCCTGCATTAAAAGGAACACGGTCATTGCCGCTCTGAAAGGGTTAGGGTTCTGGATCAGGTGTTGTGGCGTTGAGCTATCCACCTTTCTGTGGGCCGCTCTCCACTCGCCAGGCTGTCTGGCAGGGATTACGCCGATTCTGTGTCGATAAATAATGTCCCACGCATCTTCCGGATCGTTACACCAGTCGAAGGTTCCGGCTCCGTTCGGCCGATGGCAACCACCGCTGTGTAATCGCCTTCCTGTGAGCCTTTCCAGCCATATTGTGAGATAAGCGGTCGATGGCCGGTGGCTTCCGCGACCAGGCAGTTAATCTCAAAGTCCGTCATCTCGCTGTAATTTTTCATTCCCGATCTCCTTCTCATCCGTTGCCGAACAACTATGTGGCGTTGTCACTTTGTACTTCTACGGATGCTAATTCCGCATTAGTAACCAATTTGTTTTCTTGTTGGTGATAATACGGAAATAAAAAAGGCGTCCAAGTGGACGCCGTATCTTTGAAAAGGCTGTTACTTCAAAGCGATAAACGGAGTATTCGCCCCTTCAGTCATGTACTGAGGCAACTGGCCATTCCATTTGTTGATGGCTTCCAGCTCCATGACGTTCGGGTTCTGACGTAATGCTTCACCGCGCAACTTGATGGCATCAGCTTCTGCTTGAGCACGCTTGCGGATAGCGTCGGCTTCACCTTCGGCTTGTTCACGCAGCATGTTCGCTTCTGCCTTGCGCTGCTCAACTTCCTGCTGGCGCTGGAGCGTTTTCTGGTTCGCGGTCACTTTGGCATTGATAGATTCGATGACAGTGTCCGGGTAGTCTGGTTTGCCCACCCATGACAGGCTAATAACCTCAATACCTACCGGTGACATTTCTGCCTGAATGTCTTTCAGCGCATTGTCGAGCAAAGACGCCTTGCCACCGTCGATGAACGTGTCGGTAGTCATGCGGCTGGCCAGACGGTTCAGTGAGTCCGCAATCTTCTGGCGCAGATCAGTGTCGGTAATGTCATCAACACCTTTGCGATAGGTCTGGAATACGGTAGTTACTTTGTCGCGATTAACCAGATATGCCACACCAATTTTGTGGCCGATGGCTGTACCGTCGCTCATCTGGAATGTGAACGGCTCATCGTAGGTTTTCATCTGTTTGAAAGTGGGGAAGGTGTACAGCTCGGTATTCAGACCAGTCCACTGACGGCCAACGCCGACAACTTCACCGATACCTTTGTCTTCACCCAATTTGTTTACCTTAATGCCAACGTATCCCGGTTCCACGCGATCGCAGCCGGTCAGACCCATTGTGCAAATAGCAGCCAAAGCCACCGCCAGTAAACCTTTCTTCATTACTACTTCTCCCTTAATTTTATTGAGTGAGTTGATATACCTTGCGGCCAGCTTTTAACAAGGCAACCGGGAAGACTACAGCGATGGCAAGTCCGATAAATAAGGCCAGATCGCATTTTAGCTGAGATAAGCGATGGAACCAGTAAACCGTAGATAAAGCAGACTGATATCACCGCTGAAACAGCCATGAGATAACCCTTGATCATGTGTTTCCTTTTGTCGTTTGGTGTAGAAATGATAAGTAAGTACTTATATATTTTCAAGTATAAAAAAGGCGTCCAACGGACGCCCTGTGATTACGCTTCTTCTGTTTCGGCTGGGGTCGACTCTTTCGCTCGACGCTCGTCTATCGCCTGGAGTGCTGCGATGATTTCCGGAAGTGGCTTCTCGCGGTACATCTCGACGATCTGCGATTTGGTGTATTTCTTATCGCCAATTTCCACACGCCCGCTGGCGTTCTTGGGCAGGTATCCTTCCTCCAGCATGTACTCAACCAGCGATTCGATGACGTCCAGCCCGCGAGTCGGGTCGAAGTAGAATTTCCATGAGCATTTGCCAAACGGAGGCGCGACTTTGTTTTTAATGCACTCGGCGCCAACGTCCTGTCCGATCTTCTCTTTGCCATCCTTCATGACGGATGCGCCCAGACGGATACGCACCGACGCGTAGAACTTCGGAGAGTCACCACCCGGAGACGTAGTCGGATCGCCAAACATCACGCCAATTTTGGTACGCACCTGGTTCAAGAAGATGATGCACGCGTTGTACTTACGCGCCCAGAGCGCCAGAGTAGGGAAGTTCGCACTCGTCGCGCGCGCCAGCGCCGTGTTGTCGTTCATGTTCAGCTGATCTTTGTCCTTCGCAGTGCCTTCTGCCATCTTGTCGAACTTCTCAGCCTTCGAGTTCGGAACCATCGACGCCAGAGAGTCGGCAACGATGCAGATAGGGGCTGTTTCCGGGATAAGCTCTTCGTCGCGCACCAGCTTGAGGATTGTGCCGATCAGCTCGACGGAGTCTTCGAAGGTATCCGGCTGTTTGTAGACCCACTGACCGTCGTCTTCGTCGGCGTTCAAGCCATTCGCCACCGCAAGACCAACGTCGAAACTGTTTTCGTGGTCAAGGAACACGGCCAGACCATCCTGTTTTTGTGCTGACACCATTGCAGCCGTCGCCAAAAGGTTTTACCAGCGCTTGGTGGCCCGAAGACTTCAACGATACGCCCACACGGAAAACCACCGTCGTAACGTCCGGAAATGGCTTTGTTCAGTGGGGGAAAACCGGAGTCAATCCAGTGGGAGACTTTCTGGATCTCGTCATTGCTGCCGATTTTCTTTTTCAGCGCCAGTGCCAGTGCGGATTTGCCTTTTGCCATGATTAGGCTCCTTTTGATTCGTTGATTCGCTTCGAAGCAGCGGCTTCGTCAAACTTGATTGCGTCGTGGTTCAGGTGTTTGGCGACGCGAGCGATGATCTTCACGACCTGCTCGCTGACCAGCGCGAACTCACGCTCAGTAGCAGAAATGCCAGCAGCGCCCAGAATGTTCGGCAGCGCCACCACAGCGTGCTCGCCGTGGCAGAAGACAATCTCTTTAGCCAGCATGGTTGGCGTAGTTGCCCCGCCATTAATGATGGATTTCAGCATCAGCAGTACCTCTCAAATGGCAGAACAAACACTTCCAGATCTTCCAGAAACGACCGGAAGTTCAGCTCGTAACACATCTGTTCGAAGGCATTCATGTCGCGTGCGCCTTTAATCGACTCGATTTCGCTGGGTGGGAATTTTGTGTCGATAAGGTTCATCAGCATCATGTTGCGCTTAAAGGCTTCGAGCATCCGGCAGCCCGTCTTCTCGTTGAAGGCATTCTTTGCCAGTTTGTTGAATGCCGTCTTATAGCGACCTTTGTTGATGACAATGGAGCCGTCGTTAATGCCGCGTACCATTGCGGCCACGCTTCCCCATTCATGAAGCAGCTCTTTCGCGCCACCATCACCAATGCCACCGACGCCTTTGATGTTGTCCGAGTTATCGCCCTGCAACGCTTTCGCTTCCAGAAACGCGCGTGGCGTCGGCAGACCAGTCAGCTCTGCGAACTGTTCGAAGTTCACCTGTTTGTGCTTGGCATCTTCACGCAGGCTTACCCAGCTCACGTTCTCGCGAACCAGCTGGAGCCAGTCGCCATCACCTGTCAGCAGGTAGATATGGTCAACGGTCGGCTGCGGTGCCAGGCGAGAGACCAGCATTCCAGCCAGGTCGTCCGCTTCTGCATCCTTTGCAATGAGTTGGTTAACGCCCAGCGCGGTCATCATTTTCAAGATGTACGGCTTCTGGATGGCAAAGCCTTCTTTCATCTTCTTCATATCCGGGTCGTCATCGCGATTCGCTTTGTACTCCGGGTAGAAGTCGCGACGTTTGTCGCTGAATCCATCCCACAAGATCATTGGGCGGGCATGGAGAATTGAGGCGTAACGACGAACGTTCTTCACGAAGCCAAAAGCCGCCTGAACTTCCATCTCGCCGTTGTGTAATTTGTCGGATTGCTGGTGGTAATAGCCCAGGCTGTTACCGTCCACAAAGAGATAATTCACCGGTACACTCCTTCCAAAAAGTAAGGCGTCCGTAGACGCCTTACTGGTCACGTTATGGGATTACAGAGCGTCCAGTTCAGCCAGCAGGTCGTCGAGACCTTCGTCAGCTGGTGCAGATGCAGCGGCAGCAGATGCTGAAGCACTTGCAGCTGCGGCGGCTTCCGGAGCTTTAACTTCTTCCGGTTTAGTTTCCGGTTTGAACTCAGCTTCAGCGGCACGCAGGATCTCTTCATCAACCAGGCTGGTGGACTCTGGAGCCGGAGTGTGTGCTGTAGCGACAGCAGCTGCACCTTCCGTATGACCAGTGATAGAGCCAAAGCCTGGCAGTTCAGCAGCAGCTGATTTTGCAGCGGAAGAAATGGCCGGAGAGGACATTGTTGCTGCCGGAGCCGCGATACCAATCAGACGACCCATAGTGCGAGCCGTAGACAGCAGACGGGTTTCGTCAGCCTGGTTCGCGTATGCGATCAGATCGTGTTGGGTAGTCCAGAGCTTCTCAGGAATGTCGCCTTTGTAGACTTTACGTTTCGGGGATACGTCGTACTTGGTGTCACGACCGGAACCGGTACGCTTAATCAGGAACGCATAGCCTTCTTCTTTGCTCAGTGGATTGCCGATATCATCCGCAATATCTTCGGACATCACTTTGCAGATATCGTCGAAGACCGTAGACGGTAGCTCAATCAGCTGGCATTTCTCTGCGTCCGCAAAGTCTTCACGCGCAGACAGAACACCGTTGACCAGATAACGCGGTGTAGCACGCATACTGTTAATGCGCTCTTCCATCGCTTTGTTGCCCTTAAAGCGAGCACGACCTTCCATAACCATCTCACACAGCTGGCAAGCGTGGCCGTGGGTGTGCTGTTCGCAGATGTAGGCGGTGGTTACATCTTTGCCTTCCTCATTCTGATGCTTAACGTAGTGCATACCGAAAGTCTGGAAGAACACGCCATTCGGGTCGTCCTTGTTCGGAAAAATTGCGCAGATAGTTATTGCCGTCTTTCAGACGGGTCAAATCAACGTTATTGCCACGTTTAGAAGCAAGTATCGCCACGGGTCTTGTTAAGCAGATCAAGTAATGACTTAGACATGTATTTCTCCTTGTTGTGATTGTGGCCATTGGCGCTATGCGCGTTGGGCGTTCGTTTATTCGTGGCTCTTTCGAGCGAGAAGAATGGTAGATCAGTACTTACTTATGATCTAGCATAAATTAACGGGGGAGAGTGGAAACGTTCGGCGCCCAAACGCTCAATCTCCACGATAGCCATTTTGGACGCCTGGACAATCATGTCGCGGCGGTGGGAAAAGGCGACAACAGCGTGCTTGTACAGATCAGCAACGTGCCGGGCATCGTCGAGTTTCTGGCGCTTCGCGAGGTATTGCGGGTTGGTTCTAACCTTCGCCTCCAGTACGGACTCATTAAACTTAATGCCGTTCATACTCAGGTTCTTACGCTCATTGTCGTAGATTTTCGCCTCAATCGCATCGAGGGAGAGTTTTGCATCTGCGACTTCGCGTTCTGCCCGCGCCAGCTTAGAGCCGTACTCCATCAACAGGCGCGGTTGCTGACGCCAGACTTCTCAAGATGTCGCGGTCGAACTCCAGATCGGACATGATTTTTTCGTAGATATCTGCACTCATTTGATAGGTTCCAGCTTATTCTATATATCAATTTTATCATAATGGAAACAGGCGGTGGAGATTATGACACGATGAAATGGAGGTTATGAGATAGGTAAGCCAGTGAAAAATCAGGTGGTTCTGGTACTCTATGCCCCGTTAAAAGCTGGCCGTAGACAGCGTACGACAATGTGGTGGGGACACGGACGGAGGGATTTCACTTGCCGTTGACAGTTGTCAACACCGAACATATAATATGCCGGAGATAAATTGTATCTGAAGAAACATACTAATAAGCACATTCAAGCGGCCATTGAATATGCTGTAACTCAGGGCTGGGTTTGGGTTCCACCAGGCGATTCTGCACACTGTTTTTGCAAATTGCGCTGCGGCAGTCCAGAAGGTGAGCACCGAGATCACCAGATGAGCGTATGGTCGACACCGAGAAGTGCTGAAAACCATGCCAAGCAAATCATTCGTATGGTAGATCGCTGCGATTGATTTTGCCCGGTAAGGAGTTGCGACAACAACTCCTTACCGAATCAATAAGAGAATACTCTGAATACTAAACGAAGAGGTACTATGGCGCTTTATAACTTCACTCTGACACTCTCAGGCGTAACGTATGAGACCGAAGGACTGGAAGACGCGCTGTACGAAAGCGGCTGTGACGATGCGCTGATTTGCGCATATGGAAACTCCGTCTATGTTGAGTTCGACCGCGAAGCTGAATCGCTGGATGCCGCTATTGCATCAGCGGTCGACAATATCGAATCAGCCGGAATCGGCGCTATTGTTGAATCTGTCGACTCTGCCCTTGTAGGCTTGAGCGACATTGCAGAAATAACAGAAATGTCTCGCCAGGCGATTGCGATGCTGAAAGATGGCACTCGTGGTAGCGGAGACTTCCCTTGCCCTATCCAACGAATCAAAGGCCAATCCCCACTTTGGGATTGGGCTGATGTAGCCGAATGGCTACTAAAGAACGGTCGATTAAAAGAAGACAGCAACTTGGTAAATAACGCTCGTGTGCTGAGTAAATGGAACCTTGCCTTACGTGCAAGCGCTTCAAAAGATTTTCAAGAAGTTGAGTCGATCGCGGTAGCTCTTATCGCACGTCGACGTCATCACGCCGAATGCGCATGAAAAAAACCCGCCAATCGGCGGGTTTTTGCTTTATGCGACTTTCTTACCAAAAATGTTGGATAGCGTGACTCTGGTCTGGCGTTTCAGCCTGTACTGTCTCACATCGCCAATCTTGTTCACTTCCATAAACTCTTTGGCCACCTTCAGCACCAGCCGATTGCGGAACACTTTGAACGCCTCCAACTGTTCCTCTGGATTATCCGATTCGTAGATCTCCAGCAGATACTGGCACGCCTTCGGATCTTGCGTTTTAAGCGCCAGCGCTCTGGCACAATTTACGCAGACGACTGACTTTATCGGCACCATCCAGCCCGGCGAACGCCAGCGCCAGATCTAACGTGACCGGGCAGTCGATGATTTCCCAGAACTGCGACCGCATGGTGGCCGCAACAGCTTTATCCTGAAAATCCGCTGGGATAGCCGCCAGCGCTTGTGCAATCTTCTGTGCCTCGTTCATGGTGTTCTCTTTATTCATTTGCTAATAGTCTTCCGCTTACCTCTGCCAGAATTGCTTCCAGCTTTTCGCCTTCTTCTAGGGCGAAAGTACAAAATGTTCGGGTTAAATCCGTAGAAAACGGTCACATCCAGCTCTGGCAGATACTCTTTGCGTCCAACCAGGTCGGATGGTTTGCTCTTGTTGTTGAAGAGTGACGTCGCCCGGCTGCCACACGTCAGCACATAGGTCGGACGCACCAGATTGATCTCTTCACGCATAAAGTCGGTGAACTGGCCGATCTCGTCTTTGGTGTAGTCCTTCTCTTTGTCCTTCACCTTTTTGCACACGCCGGTGACGTAGAGATCGCCCATGCGCAGATCGCCTGCAGTAAGCAACTTCGCTTTAAAGTCGTCGTAGCCGTTCTCCATGAAGTAACCGGTACGCCCATCATTGCCGTTCGCGTTGTCCAGAATGACCATGATTTTCGGCTTAATGCCAATGCTTGGGCGGATCAGGTCGTCTCCCAGACCCATTTCAGCCGCCATGCGAGTCATCAGTACATTCACTTCAGCAGAGCGCTTAGGGTTCATCTCGAACGGTCGAGAGGCTTTTACAGCGTCGATCACCAGATTGCCCATCAACTCTGCCTGGTCGCGCAGTCGTTCCGGATCTGTCGCTGGCAGACTGCCAGGCTCAATCGATGCGAACGCACCTACTTTTTGCAGTGACTCGCGTACCCGGCTGTTGCACGCACGCTTCTCGACCGCTTCCTCAAATTGCTCAAGTGACTCGAATTTGCCGCCAACTTTCTCACGCGCTCTCATGATGGCCTGGCAACCATTCTCAGAGCAGCCTTTCACAGCAGAGAAGGGCGCATACAGAACCTGGCTGCCGTCTTCCAGCGTGCGGATCTCAATTCGGTTAGATGACACGTTAACGTCTGGTGGCAATACGCGAATGCCATAGGTCAGCGCATCCTTAACCAGCCCTTGGTGCTTATCCTCGCCCAGAATGGTGAGCGCAGCAGCGAAGAACTCAGCAGGGTAGTGTGTCTTTAACCACATAGACTGATAGCTGATTAAAGAATAAGCAACAGAGTGCGATTTGTTAAAGGCATAGCCACCGAACTTTTCAAAGGCGTCCCATATTTCCTGGGCCTTCTCAGCGCTAAGACCCTCCTGCTCGGAAATAACTTTGGCAATTTTCATTTTTTCCCCGTCGTTAACTTCAAATGCTTGCTTTTTTTAAGATATTTGCGATTTGTGTGTTAGATATGCCGAATTTTTCTCGCAGCTTTTCATAGGTTGCGCCAGCCTTGCGCAATGCAACCACCTCAGCTCTCGTTTCGGCATCCAGCTTTTTGGATGCTCTTGAAAGAGCGATCGGCCCGCCAACTCGTGCCCATTTCTTTCCGGTGACGATATGGTGAATGTAAAGCTCAGTTAAGCCATATTCGGCCGCCAACTCTTTGTTCAGCGCGCCTTTGGACTTTTTAATGCGAATAGCAATGACTACTTCGTTGGTCAGCTTGGCGTTATAGCGCCTCTCGCCAAACTCTACGGTATCGTGTGCAATGGCGTCAGCCATGTTGTCGACTTGAGTGCCATATGCGAGATTGCAGGGCGCATTGTTTGTTGGGTCTCCGTCAAGATGACGAATAAGCAAGCCTTCTGGCCGTTCTCCGTGGAACGCTGTCGCAACAAGATAATGAACTGTTCGGTCGCATTTGATTCCCTTAACGCTTAGTTTCACCCCCAGATGTCCAAAGGCATTGATTACACGAGGTTTAAGTATTTGACCTTTTTTACCCATTTGACACCTTTGGGGCTTGTTTGGATAACATCCAACGAACGAATGCGCCCCAAACTGGATGCTTCATAATAACCTTCAAATTCAGGAATAGATTTCCAAACTTCTTCCACCGTCAAACTCCAAAATCAACAATATCAGCGTTGTCTCGTATCGCTTCGTCATAGGTTCTGCGCTTGCCGTCAGAGCACATCAGCTTGGCTTTTTATGAACTTCTACTGTGCTTCCATTTTCAAGTGACAGTGTCACCCAGCCTGCTTGAGCGCGTTCTACAAAATCTCCGCCGATCGTTTTCATTTTTTCCATATTCTTTTTACCGATAGCGGAACGCAGAGCATCAGCCTCTGCCATAGAGAATCCAGCGAGTACACGAGAGCTTTTCATAATTTGCTCTTGGTAGAGCAAAACGCCGTTAGTTTCTTTGGTTGTTTCCTCAAGACGTGGGTGAATGGAATGTGGTGGCATGAAGCCTTTGGCCACAGAAACGTAGTCATCCAACATGCCTGACTGGATGGGGCCGGGGCGGAAGAGCGCGGTGGTCGCGACAACCGTTTTAAAGCTCATTGGCTCGATACCGCTACCCAGATCTTTAAGCAGCTTGCGCATTGGGCCAGATTCCAGCTGGAAGACGCCCTGTGTGTAGCCAGCTGCGAAACCATCCAGAACTTTGCGGTCGTCGAGTGGAATGGCGTCGAGGTTGATGTCTTCCCCGGTACTCTCTTTGATGTAGCGTTTCGCGCTATCCAGCAGATCGAGCGTTGCCAGACCGAGAACGTCCAGCTTAATCAGCCCCATCGCCTCGCAGTAACGTTTATCGAACGCAATACAGCGAGCATTGCCACGCAGCTCGACGGGCGTGCGCTCTACCAATGGAACACCAGCGACGATCATCCCCGCAGCGTGACGACCAAAACCACGCATCAGGCTTTGCAGCTTACACGCCGCTTTGAACGCTTCCGGGTATTTCGTGGCGTATTTGTCCAGGCTGGCCAGTTGCTCGCGCAGCTCTTCCAGCGACAGGCTATCGTCCTCCAGATTCTTGAACTCTTTGGATACCGCCATATCCGCAGCGTCGACACCGTAAATACGCGCAGTGTCACGCAGCGCCGAAGCAGCGCCCAGATAGGTGAAGTTCGGAATACCGGCAACGTAATCTTCGCCATAGCGTTCATTCAGATACTCGATCACCTCATGACGACGTGCCTGGCTGAAGTCCAGATCCGCATCCGGCAAGTCGAGACGTTCAGGGTTAATGAAACGCTCAAACAGAAGACCGTGACGGATAGGATCAACGTTGGTTATGCCTATGCACCACGCCACCAGAGACCCGGCAGAGGAACCACGACCTGGCCCGACAGGAATGCCAGTTTCACGGCTGTGATTCATCAGGTCGCGCACCATCAGGAAGTAGCCACAGAAGCCCAGGCGGGTCAGCGTGTCCATTTCGTACTTCAGGCGATCAACATACACACGGTGCTCAGAAGCCGGTGGTGTGTAGCCAAATTCTTTGGTAGTAAGACGCTTGCGTAGCCCCGCGACAGCCAGCTTCATCAGCGTTGCAGGCTCGTCGTCTGCCATCTTGGGCAGTGCTGGTGGCAATTCATGCCAGCGCCATGTGCAGGCTTCAATAATGGTGTCCTGCGTTGTTGAGGCCATTGCAGCTGTTACCGGCACATCCATTCGAACGGAGAAGGCTTTCAGTGCTTCAAGGAGATGGCGGCGACCATTAACGGCGTTATCTCGCTGGTGGGGAATACGCAGACGATGCGGCTGGTCGATTTTGATGTTGTTCGTAACCATGTGCGCAATGTCTTTAATGTCAGCGTCGTCGACCGCTTCGTAATAAGCGGGATAGAACGCCACTGGCTCTATTTTCAGTGCGCTCGCCACTTTCATCGCCCGGACGTTAATCTGGTCGTAGAATGGGGTAGGGTGCGGATAAACCACGCTGTAGAAGTTATCGCGTCCTCCAGCTGTCACCAGCGTCCCGATAATCTTTGCGAAGTCCCGGCGCTGGAATACACTGCCAATGTCGGACGTCAGCAGGATGATGTTGCCTTTGGCATATGCGGCCGCCAGCTGGTCAAGTGCCAGACGCGGGACAAAGTAGAATTGCTCGCGCTTGTTCGCTAAGGTCATCAGTTCGCACACGTCGCGATAACCTTGCTCATTCTTTATCAGTGCCGTGAAGCAGTAGCTGCGATCACGCACCAATGATTCCATACATCCCCCTGACTCTTTCGCCAGGCGGGCGCGGTGCTCGTATGTCGGGATCGTCGACCACATTCAGCTTAACACCACAAATAACCGCCATGTCGTCGCCAGCGGCACGCTGCAGGGGGATCACACTGGCAATGTTCATGCTGTCAGCGGAAATGACAGCGGTGTAGCCAGCGTCTCTCGCGATTCTCACCGCGTTTTCTGCTTTTAGAGCCGACTCTCCCAGGGAGAAGTCAGTTCTGACCATCAGAGCCTTCATGTGTTTTTACCTTTCTGGTTTTCTTGATTTTGTCATTGGGGAAGCCAACGAACTTCCCATACATCGAAATCGCAACCTCTTTGGCTGACTGGTGGCACTCGGGCCTATCCGGACACGCCAGACAAGCCCGGCCAGTTTCAGACGCTGCGATAAGAGAGCCGAAACATCCTTTACGCACGATTAACCGAAGATCTTCTGAACCACTTCACGCGCTGCCTGTGCAGACGTGGATGGAAGTTTATTGATAAACGACTTTTCGATGCCGGCAGAGAAATCACCGCGCATCATTCCGATTTTTGCGGACAGCAGCAGCTCGCGAGGGCCGATTGGCTGGCTGATCAGATGCTGTTCATAACCTTCACGGACAAGGTTCGCGAATTTCACCATCTTCTCGGCGTATTCGCGGATGACGCCAGCCTCAGCCAGCATGTTGACTTCAGCCTTAGTGCTCATGTACTTCACGTTCGATACAATGCCGAAGCGCGAGAAGTTCGCCGCGTTCTGGATGTTCGTTCCTTGATAGAGACCCGTTTCGTCGCCAGAGCCGTTAGTGTTGCCAGTGCCAATGAAGGCAAAGCGTTTATGCGGAGTGATACGGCGCCAGTCCGGAGTTGCCTCTTTGATGATCAGCGGTTCTCCTTCAAGAACTGGCTGGTACACACCCAGAATCTGCGGGAACGCGAAGTCATATTCATCAGCGAGGTACACCCAGCCATTTTTCATCGCCAGCGCCAGCAAACCAGGCTCGAAGTAGGTGGAACCATCGCGAGCGAGGATCTGGCCTGTAACGTGTGCCTCTTCCATAGACGCCGTATGCTGGGCGCGGATCAGTGGTCGATTCAGCAGGGCGCATAGCTGCGTAGGAAGAGAAGATTTACCGGTTCCTGCATGACCCCAGAGATAGCCTGGGATTCCGATTTCCAGCATCATGAAGATGTCTTTAATCAGGTCGAAGTCGCCATACACATAGTTCTTCTTCGCTTCCGGTACGAACTCCGGATATGGCGTGTTGACGTTGACTGTCACCTGTAGTGGATTTTCCGCGTGGCTTCCCAGCTCTTTGATCGTTACGCCAAGCAGCTCGTGCGCGGCCACCAGTTCGGTCTTGTATTCGACCGTTCCTGCGTAGCCCGGATGTGCGCTAATCTCCGCTACTTTTCCTTCGCCTGAATGCTTTTCGGCACGCTTCTCATTGAGTTTGGCCAGTGCCGTGCGAGAGATCGTTGGTTCATCCGGAAACGCAGTGGTGTACATTTTCACCACCTCGTCCACGTCCAGACCTTTCGCTGACTCAGGAATGTTCTCGCAGCGGCCCATAGAGATATGGGATTTCAGGTAATGAAAGGATTTGCCACACCACTTGCAGACGATGGCTTCTGGCAAATGTTCTTCTTGCTGTAGTGCAGTAGCGGTCATGTGTTTTTCCTTACTGTTTGTCGTTCGTGGGGTATATCTTATATAAATATATTAGGCTGTATAGTAAGTGATTACTTATTTTTACGGGTAAACCAATTACCCAAGAATGATACGAGATAGCTCTGTGACGACTGACGGCCCTAACTCTTCTACGCTGTTTACCAGTGCGTAATTTTTGTAGTAACGCCGTGGTGCGTCGGTCAGAACGCCGATAGCCATCAAATCGATGTCACTCAACGTCTCAATTTCTTTGGTGACGGTTCGCAATGCTGATGGAACCCATCGCCTGCAGCACATGGCGCCCCGTCGCTCATAACCAGCATGATCTTCTTGTCCTCCATTCGCCCTGCAAACAGAGTCGCCAGCTGCGCGACGCTCTCACCATCGACGTTATTGAGCAGGGGGAACGTCTCACACACGCAGCCCATGCGGGCGCGGATCTCTGGAGAGTTGGCTTTCTCATTCCAGTTTTTGATAATGGGCAGCATTAGCGCCTCGAAACGAGTAAACCCGCGCTTCGACATGGTTTCATAATCTGGGCTACCAAACGTGGTAAAGCCGGTGATGATGTTAGGCACATTGATACGATCCAGAGCATCCGCAATGGTGTAGGCGCTGGCGAGTGCCAGTTGAATCTTCCTGCCGCCCATTGAGCCGGACAAGTCGATCACCTGCTGGACGCACGCGTTCACCGCTCTGTGGTCTTCTTTCTTGCGGAACACGCGGTCGTCGTTCATTGCCAGACGATACAGGTTCGCGCCATGTATCCGTCCACGTCTCTGGCCTGGGATAAACTGGACTCGATTGCGGCTGGCGATAGCTCGCTCCAGGTCTTTGGCCAGAGTCGAAGAAACGCCTGCTGACAGATGTTTTTCGATTTTCAGTTCAAAGAGCCTTCTGCCTTCCGGAACCATGCGGTAGCGATCGACCGGTGAGTGCATTGGGATTGCGCCAAACGTCTTTCTGGTGCGCTTTACATGCTCTTCAGCCTCATCAATCAACCCGATAAAGTCGTATGAACGATCGTATGGGCGATACTCAGAAAGTGAGGTGCTCATAAGCTCTTTGCTGATGGTGGCCGACAGTGCGTCTTCGGTCATTTCGCCTGTTCCGTCTTCCATCTCGTCGAGCGCCTTGAGTGCGTCCTCCAGAGTCATTTCATCCGGAGCAGGAACAAAGCCTGACTCACTGTCTTCAGGCGCTTCCGCGGCATCCTCATTTTCTTTACCTTCGCCGTCTGTGTGATCGGCGGCGTCATCTTCCTCTTCGCCTTCTCCTTCCGACTCCCCGTGACTGGCATCGGAGTCTTCGCCGTCATCACCATCACTATCGCCAGCGGCGCCAGAGCCATAACCATCGGAGTCATCGGCGTCTTCGCGAATGCCATCACCAGGCGTTGGAGAGCCAGTGTCATCACTACCACCTTCGTCATCAGAATCACCTGATTCCATGCCGGCATCATCGGATTCTGGGGTGTCTCCTGATTCTTCTTCGCCTGCTTCTGTATATTTACTTTCTGTATCACTAATTTCTTTATCCTCTGTAGGTAAGTCCTTATCTACTGATTCAGGCAAATCAGAATCCCCAGACTCTTCCTCTTCTGAGGCATCATCTTCTTGCTCTTCCTTGTCGTCGTCTTCGCCTTTGGTACGCTTTGGTGCTGATTCACTATGAGTCGGTTCGTCACCGCTTCTGGGGTTTCCTCTGACTCGTCCTCACTCTTCGACGGCTTCCTAGCAGACGATTTAAGCTCTGGTAATTTGCCCTCTGGCTTGTCTTTCATATCCTGCATGATTTGGGCGATAGCAGCTGCGACCTTCACGCAGTCTTCTGTGTTCGACATATTGCGAACGGCCACGTCGATACCATGCTCTTTGAGCAAGGCTACAGGCTTATCGATGAGGTGCCAGTGTTCTTCCATAAAGTCGATGAAAGGGCTTTGGCCATCCCAGGCGCGAACGACCGGGCAAAGGAAGAATTTCAGGAACAATTCACGCTGGTCGCCGTGGCAGATTGAAACCGCCTCTGACACTTTGCCCTTGAAGTATTTGTCGATCACCAGGTTCTGTGTGGCCAGCAAATTGCGACGAGTTCCGTTGAATACCTGTCCCATTCTGCGTTCAATAAAAACGTCTTCCAGCGCGTTCCAAAGCCCGGTAGACGGAGCCTTTCCTCTCTCGCGCATCTTCATTGCGACTTTCGGATCAGTAAAGAGGATATGGGCTACCTCATGGTCGAGAAAACCACGTACTGCGTTCATGAGGGTTGGTGACGCGTCGTCCGGTATAGATGGGATGTTTACCAGCACTGGTTCGCCGCGCCGGTTGTAGCGGACATATGCTTCATTGCCTCGCTCTGCAACAGGTATCTGTTTGCCTGATAGCATCGCTACAACTCGTTTTACGCAGTCGCGAAAGTCCTGTACCTCTTTCAGCACAGATCTGGTCATGGCTTTGGACATGAGAATTTCCTTGTTATTAAAACAATTTGTTTTCTGATGTGCGTAATTTATCACTGTACGAACAGGCAACTAAGCTGTTCGTACAGGCATCTATAGGCAGGAATGTGTTTTAAATGGTTCTCACGGCAAGGGAGCCGCAACCAGTATTGATGAGAGTGAAATGTTTATTTTTTAGCTCAAAAGTGAAAACCGTCGTATCAACCATCTCCACGGGAAGCTCTTCAGATTCTAGTTCTGTCAGGATCGTCGCGACGCCATCTAGTCCAATCGCATATGCGTGTCCAACCTCAAGGGCGGTCAATTTAGAAGTTATATTTTTCATTTCATATCATCCAACTGAACACATTTGAAAGTTCGGCAATACTACTACCTATTGTATCAATATGGAATGCACCTATATCAGATACGTCTTACTTTTTTCTGTAAGCGAATAGTGACAAATTGCCTAAAAACCATAGTATAATGGCGGTATGCCGGGGTTTTGTGCCTATCGAAATTAAATAGATAAGTCTTTACAACCCTGGCCTTTGCTGTAATATCAGTAAGCACTTACCAGAGATAAACAAAACACGCAAGGTTCACTACATGGCTACCAACGAAACAGAGATCAAACAAGGTCGCTACGCAGCTTACATTGACTCGTTAATCACAATCTCGCCTAAAAGTCAGGCTACCATTGCCAAAGAGGTTGGGTACAAGAACGCCAACAACCTCTCTCTCATCAAAAGCGGCAAAATCCCACTTCCAGTCGATAAGGTTCGAGCTTTAGCCGAAGCACTGGAGGCAGATCCGGTTCGACTGATGCTGATGGTTCTGGAAGAACGTCATCCTGAGCTGCTTGAGTTTTTTCGCGAAGAGGGCACTGCACCTCTCTCCGCTGATGAAAAACTCGTTCTAGAAGCGTTCCGTAACCGTTTTGACGGTCAACAGGGTGCGTCAGAAAAGGTGGTAGAGGCCATCAAGTCACTGTGAGAAATTTACACGAATAAGCTCCGTGGCTAGACGATCTCCCTTGAATTTGTGGTCTATCTCGTCTAAGTCTGTTTGATTAACGATAGATGCGATGTACGTTGAGAAGTTATTCAAGGCGTCTCGCATCTCATCCATATATCGTGGCGATCATAGACGCGATGCTATCCCTTCAAGACTGTGGTTCATAATCTTACGGGCCACCTCCTGATTAATCCCCAGAGCAGGGAAATAACTACGCGCTGTACGTCTCAGATCGCGTGGGGTGAAAGACTCAACCTCCATCAACTCAGGTCGTTCCAGTATCCTTCTCAGTGCCTGGGCAATGGCCACCTTAGACATTGGCGTATCCACGCCCTTCTTCTTATTCGAAGGAACGAGCCACTGGCTGTCTTTCCCGTACTCGAACAACTCTTCCACGCATTGACGCATCAATGGGCTTAACGGCAGCGCGTGCTGTCTGGCCGATTTGTTTCGCGTACCTTGATTCCATACATCACGTTGAAGGTTGAACTCATCCTTTCTGGCCCGGAGCACTTCATCGGGTCGTCTGGCAGCGACAAGACAGAGCCTGGCCGCCCACTTTGTGCCTTCGCACACATTGAAGTAATCCCAGACGTTCCAGAATACCCAGACCTCGGCGTCCGTCAGCTTACGTTCGCGCGGCACTGGCTTTGCGCCACCGGCAACTCTATTGAGCGACATATCATTCAACGGTGATGTATCAATCAGCCCCTGAAAGGCGCACCAGCTCAGGAACTGTTTCATCAGGGAGAACACGCGTCTGCCCTGGACGATCTTGCCTTCCAGTATCAGTGGGTTCACCAGCTGGTTGACCAAGACCCTACTTATATCACTTACCTTTACATCAGAGATATGCGGCATTACATGTATCAAAACACAATGAACGGCTATTTCAGGTCGACGCCTCGTTATCAGTAAAGATAAGCGAGTGAATAACATGAAGGCGGAAGAAAACGACATGTCTCCGTCGAATTTGGCGGTCGACACTGCCGACAAACCGGAAGCGCGTTCGAGGTACTCGATGGCTTCCCGAGAGGTGTTTTCTGCTGCGCGTGCTTTATCAAAGGTGTTTTTCATCGTCCACTCACTGAGTGAAGCCTTTTTTACTGTATGTATAAACAGTATATTAGGCATAAGTTTTTGTATGATCAACCATAAAATAGCCTGTTTTGTACAATGATTCCATACTTAATAGGTATGGAATCATTGAGAGTCGATTCATTTTAATCTGAGAAACAAGCAAGATGATTTTAGCGGTTGTGAAAATCTTCAGCACAGGCTGAAAAGTGGGAGATTAACTGTGTGTTGGCGGCGCTCATGAGATCGTGTGCTGGGGTAACAACTGCAAGAATGGAGTATCTGTCCGGATTCCACAAATGCTGTGCATAAACTAAATAAGTATTACTCTTCTTCTGCCGATCTGGAGTGCGAGGTGGCCAGGGCTGTTCGTCGGGTAGCTTGATGTGGGTGCGAGCGAGTTGAGCGTCTACGGCATAAGGTGGAAAAGTGAAGACGGCGTCACTGCCGAAGGTATCCGTTGTGGCGTTGTGCTCCTTGCAGTAAATAAATTCCTCTATGAGCTGCTGTTCCAATCCAGGGAACTTTTTGAAAGTGGGGTCTAAAAATGCGGCGCGTGTATCGGGGTTGATCTCGACAATCAGAGCCATTTGGTCGAAGCCTCTGTGCCACTGGCTGCCAGAACAGCAAGAGCCGCATGGCTAATTTCTGATTCGCGAAGAGGGCTAACTGTCAGGATCTGATTAACCAGATTATCGAGATTTTTGGCCCCGTGACGCATCTCAGCGACAGCCCTGCATAGCTTGTATTCAGTGGAGTTTTTGTCGTAAGACCGGATGATCGACATCTCTGGTAATGCCTGGAATAAGAACTCGGCAATTGCCAGGGAGCCAATTACATCAGCACGTAAGCCTTCTGCGGCAAACTTTGCCTGCTCAAAATCATGTTCTGCCAACGCATCCAGTCTGGCGTAAATTTCACGGCCATCAGCGGTAACTTCCTGGATTTTACCCACACTTTCGCGCAGTTCTGCGAGGGATGGTGCGCTCGCCCCTGAAGTAATAGCGCTGCGTTCATGGGTGTGATCTTTGGCATAAGAACCGTGTGACAGGCTGCTTAGTGCCAGTGCCACAACCATTGCGATTTTGGTGATTGAGTCTTTCATGATTTATCTGCCTGCTTTTTGCTGGCTCGTAACTAAGTGTACGCGTTCCCTGAAACTGCGACAAACAGAAACGGCCCCAAAAGGAGCCGTATTGTATTACAGGGTGCTCGCAAAAGGCAGCAAATTCCGTATAACCCCCGATAGGTTCGCCATTTACGAACACCTGCGGTATGGTCTCCACCGGCTTGCCAACCAGGTCGCTCAACTTCTCTTTGTCGATCCCGGCAGACACAATATCGATGTATTCATAATCGCCAAAGCCGTGGCCGTGCAGCTGCTTCGCCAGCTCGACCGCACGTTTGCAGTATGAGCAATTATCCCGTCCGTAGATAACGACCTTCATCACTTCACCTCGTGCAGCTGCTGCTTGAGAAGATAGCCTTCCAGGGGCCAGATTTTGGCAATCGCGTTCTGGCGTGCAATTTTACGTCCGATCTCCGGATCAAAGTTCTCCGGGCTGGCGCACGCAGACTCGCCGGTTACGGTGTAGCCGTTCTCCAGCACAAGAACGCAGAATGTCAGCAGTTCGAGTGATTGCGGGGCCGGTTCAGGCTCTTCCTGCTTCAGCCACAACGGTGAGCTGCGATATCCGTCCGCGCCGGTAAAGTAAAATTCGCCTGAGATAACAGCTTCAATGCGTTCCGGGGTAACACGCGCGGCCGTTTTGCCTTTGGCCACAATCTCTTTTTCGATATCCATATCGGTCATTTTGGTTTCCTTACGTTTAAAAAGCGAGCGATCCGGGCACGAAGAATCAGGTCATACGCCTTCATCGTGTCCAGCTGCTTAATGAGGATGATGCGGTCGACATACAGCAGGCGAGCAAACTCGTCGCCGGCAATGTACGCCTCCAGTTCTTTTTATGCGGCCACACAGTTCTTCGTGTTCATCCATGACACGTTTCTGGTGTGGCAGGTACTCTTTGGTCATTGGCTTTCCCTTACTGATAGGCTTTCCAGTGCGACTTTGCATAGCTCAGAACGCACGCAGTCTTCGGCCGCGAACTCAATAAGGCCAACATGGGAGGAAGGTTTTAAAACGTTCCAGTGCATCTTCCAGACCAGACTTAACATTGCCTGGCAGGTCGCATTGCGTCACATCTCCGTTCACAATGACGGTTACGTTCTCGCCCATACGGGTCAGGAACATTTTCATTTGTGACGCTGTAACGTTTTGCGCCTCATCCAGAATGACTACAGCGTTCTCGAACGTGCGCCCACGCATGTAAGCGAAGGGGGCAATCTCTACTTTGGCCACCTCTGGCTTTAAGCAATATTCAAGGAACGAGCCACCCAAACGCTTCTGTAGCACGTCATAGACGGGCCGGAAGAACGGAGCGAACTTCTCACTCATGTCGCCCGGAAGGAAGCCCAGATCTTCTTCTGCTTGCAATACCGGACGCGTCACGATGATCTTCCCGACTTCCTTATCCAGCAGACGCTGCGCTGCGACGGCAGCGGCCAGGTAGGTTTTGCCGCAACCGGCTTCACCAGTGGCGAACGTCAGAGGTTTGGTATCGAGGGAGATAAGATAGTGGGCCTGGGCCTCGTTTCGCGCTTCGATGGGAGAGTTGTCGCGTTTAGGTTTTGGTGGCAGAGCAGGGGCGACAGCCAGCTCGTCAACGATGATTGTGTCAATTTCGTAGCCGTGGATGCGTGGCTTTGACTTCAGTGCCTGACGAGCTGCGCGACGCGCCTGTTTACGTTTGTTTCCCATATTGAGTCCTTTCAAGTGAGTAACTGAAAGAACTATACCGACAAATAATAGGTAAGTCATTACCTATTTTTCGTGCATTATCCCTCTACATGGTAGAGGGATATCGTCATGACTCACGGCAGTTTTGCTCTAATTTCGAGTAATTTCTGTGCCGTTATGCTGATTTCATACGCCAGATCTTGTGTTTGGTTAATGATTCCGTAATAGCGCTCAACCTGATCAGGATAAAAACGTCTGATATGGGGGATATCGATATAATCATAATACCCAAGCCCTCCAGCAGAATGTTCTCTGAACAGCGCCCAAAAGTTGTTCACTTTCCCGACCAACTCCATACGGATTGTTTCTAAAACAACATCATTGAAGCTGTAAAAGGGGTTATGGGCAATATTATCAAATGCGTACAGAGGGTCGGTAATGTCGGTGCTAACTTTTGCCCGGAACTGTTCGCTCTTCAGCATTTGGAGGTAGTTGTAATTAAAAATATCAGTAATGGCTTTTAAAACACCGACGTCTCTTTCTGAGTAATTGTTCTGACTCACCTGGTGCGTCATCTGTAGCAGAAGAGATTGTTGAGTTTCGGCCAGCTGCTTCCAGTTTTTCAATTGCTCAACGGAATAGACAGTGTAGTCAGAGTCAATGAGTGCGCCATGTGAACGACACATCTATATACCGTTATCAATCGAGCTTCGCTGTTCTGGGGTTAAGCTAGGATCATATCTCGGTCCACCTGGCGCTGCTGCTGTAATATGTGCCGCAATACCATTATTAATCCTGCCGTTTGTATCACTGCTATCTGGGCCGACTGTTACCTGGTTGCATCCAAGAAAAGAGCATTTCCAGCCTACGCGTTCGGCCAGTGTTCGCTTCACCGATGGAGAAAAATCATCTCTGTTACTCACGTTTAACCTCGCTGTGTTTAAACAATCTTATGGCTATTTGTTAGTGGCGTTTATCTTCTTCCAGACGAGCCGTTTTTAATTTTTTATCGGTAAAGGTAAGCAACGTTACGCCCTCTTTTTCGTTCACAAGGCCAGCACCGTTAATCACCATTATTAACCGATCCTTCCCTCGATAGACTTCATAATACTTGCCCGCACCACAGGTCTTTGTCTCAATACAGTCCATACCAGAGATAGCTTCTTGGTCGAAAATTCTGTCTTTCGTTGCTACCGGTTTTCCGTACTCCTTTGTCAGCATTTCACCGATCTGCATGAACGTATATTTGCCGACATTTGTCGTTAAAGACGATTCAACCTTTCCATCAATGAGATTGCCATACGTATGCGGTTCCTGCTCCTTCGGTGCATTTTTATCTTGAAGTGCGAAGGCTTCAATATTGGGTGTTTGCTCTTGGAACTGGGCTTTATAGTTCTGAGCAAGATCGCTTTTATCTCTACCTATTAAGGTGATTTTGTCGATCTCAGACTCGTTACATCCAGTCAGAGCGAGCGCGATCACCAGAGATGCAAGAATATTGAGGTTGCGCTTTTTCATTGGCTTATCTCCATGTTTTATTGCCACATCCTATCACCCACATGCAGGCAGTCTAATGCTGCCGTTGCTAAATGAAGGCCCAAAGGTGGTAAAACCATACGTGGAAATATTCTGGAGTCAACCCAGCAAAAAAGGGGCCGAAGCCCCTTTGATTTTTTGCGCCTAAAAAAGTGTTGGTACAATGCTAAGAAGCAATGGTTAAGAACGTCTGCCGTGTCTATCACAGCGCTGAACGGTCTGGCGACATTTGCGGAGTCTTTCCGTTCGGACGGTGGTGGCGAACTCCAAACCGTTCAGCGCTGTGTTGGCGATGGTGGGTGGACTCGAACCACCGACCAGTTGATTAACAGTCAACCGCTCTACCACTGAGCTACACCATCATTATTCGCGGCGGTACTTGTTCATGGACAACCAGGCAACCAAGAACTTTCCCGCAACTTGCACTTTACGTTAGTGCCAGACGAGGCTTGTGGCTCGCTCACATAGAGCGAAGATCTGGAATCCTTCTCGGCGGTTGATGGCCGCAGATTCTTCGATCTTATTGGATGTATGGAATCATTCATGTTGTGAAACCAGGGGCTACATAGGCAACAATGATTTCACCAGAGGGTTAAAGAATCCTGCTTTCACAACGTTGAGGCCACTGAACCGATTTATGTTCGACCCAACATATTGATCAGTCATTACAGCTCTGTGGAATCACCTGTATGATTAAAAGAAAAACAGTGACCTCAACGTTGTGCGCTGGCTAACCAAGCCAGCCGGGTTACGTCGCCGCTTTTAACCCAAGATTAAACGACATAAGTAATGGAAATGACGTAACAGGATGGACGGTCAGCTGGCTGAAACCGGGATGATGGAATGGAATGAGGAAAACCAACCGCCCATCCTGTTACTTCATCGAATAGGGCATGGGTGGTGCAACATGCCCTATCCTGCGTTCTGCAATCACACTCGCTCAGTGTGTCCCATTTCGGTGACGAGGCTGGAAACTGACCTCGCTGGTGTTTGGCTTCTTAGGCTACTGCCAGGTACGTATCTTCGTTTGCAGTTATATTTAACGTTCAAACAGTCGCGTCTCAACGAAAACAAATGAATCTTATACATAATAGATAAGTAAGTAAATACTTATTTTTCTGTAACTCGTTCAGTTGCTATCTTTTTGATCAAGCTCACCTTCTGTTCCGGCGTTCTCGTGATGATGGCCGTAAAACGCTTCGCTTGAATAGTGATAGTTTCATTCTCTGGATTGGCCCCTATATTTCCATACACTTTTTATCACTTAACCCATTACTGGTTCGCCGCCGCAGATATTCCCGTGGCGAACGATACCCCAGTGCACTATGCGGATGCCATTCGTTGTAATGTTCGAAGGCCTCCGCAAGGTTCTTTACCGCTGTTAACCCGTCGGGTTTCGGCATGATGCTGATGTAATCGCGCTTCATCGTTTTCACGAAGCTCTCTG
>OKVS01000122.1_pt1 | contig 38361 bp, 42 predicted proteins | sample 1606911 | NCBI WGS metagenome assembly OKVS01 (sample SAMN03281016, study PRJEB24777) | human gut metagenome | isolation source: fecal sample PR161 from 1 month old female Malay infant, caesarean... | reverse complement strand
TACATGCTGATTGACAACATTGCGCCACCGGGAATGAAGGCGAGCTATTTCTCCGCGCAGGCGCTGGGCTGGCTCGGCGCGGCGTCAAACCCGATGATCACCGGTATCATCCTGACCAACCTGCCGCACTGGTCGCTGTTTGTGATTATGATGGCCGCGATTATTGTGGCGTGGCTGATGATTTTGCGCGGGATGAGCGTGAAGGCATGGTGCGAGTCACCCAAAGCGGCGTAGCAAATGTAGGCCGGGCAAGGCGAAGCCGCCGCCCGGCAATAAAGCATCAATGGTGCAACATCTCCTCCACCACCTGCTCTTTATACATCTCGTTCGGGTAATAGGTCGGCCAGTTGTCCATCTCTTTCAGCAGCGCCTCGTGGGAGGTATTGCCCATGAAAATATGGAAGTGCGAAGAGGCCTTCGGTCCAATGTTATGGTCGCTGAACTGCACGAACTTCGGCGCCTTGCTGCCGGCATCCTTGCACTCAAAGAGATAGCGCACGCCTTTCTTGCCCGATGCGTAGGTCAGAATTTTGTAGCCGCTGTAGTCATACTGACAGCTGCTGACCGCCTTGCCTCTGTGGAATTCCATTACGTTATTTTCAATGCCGATGGCATCCACGTCCGTGGCATATCCCTTGCGGTAGTACGCTTTCACCTCGTCAAAGGTTTTGCTTTTATCCTTCTGCGCTTTCTGTTTGAAGACCGGATCCAGCGAACCGTCCAGCAGGAACGGATACACCGACTGCCAGGTGCCATCCCAGTCGGACAGCGCTCTGTCCTTTACGTCTTTATCCTCAAACACGCCGTTTGCCGCCTTCTGTTCCGCTTCGGTCATCTGATGGCCGTGCGAGTGAGCAAACAGCTGGCCACTGACCAGCAGCGCCCCCAGAGTCATGGCAAATTTTCCAATATGTGCAGCCAAAGTAACGCCCTCATTCCGTTTTATAAGAATGAGGATGTTATATTATAACATTTCAGATCGCAACCAGCCCGCGAACGCCCTCCTGCTCCATATTTTCGCCCCTTCCGCGCTGAATGATAGTGCCGCGGGACATCAGGAGATAGCTGTCGGCCAGCTCGGCGGCAAAGTCGTAAAACTGCTCGACGAGCAGGATTGCCATGTCGCCTCTGTTTGCCAGGGTGCGGATCACCTGGCCAATCTCTTTGATGACGGAAGGCTGTATGCCTTCCGTCGGTTCGTCCAGAATCAGCAGCTGCGGACGGCTCGCCAGCGCGCGACCAATCGCCAGCTGCTGCTGCTGCCCGCCGGAGAGATCGCCCCCGCGGCGGTGCTTCATCTCTTTGAGAACCGGGAACAGCTGCCAGATCTCGTCAGGAACCTGCTTTGCCTCGCGGGCGGAAAAACGCGACAGCCCAAGCAAAAGGTTCTCTTCCACGGTCAGGCGCGGGAAAATCTCGCGACCCTGCGGGACATACGCCACGCCGGACTGCACCCGCTGGTGCGGCCTGCTGTGGGTGATCGTTTTACCCTGCCAGATGACCTCCCCGGTTTTCGCCGGGATCAGCCCCATCAGGCACTTCAGCAGCGTGGTTTTCCCGACGCCGTTGCGCCCCAGTAGACAGGTGACTTCGCCGGCAGCGGCTTCAAAGCTCACGCCGCGCAGGATATGGCTGCCGCCGTAGTACTGATTCAGTTCGTTAACCTGTAACATCATCGCTCCTTAGCGGCCCAGATAGACCTCAATCACCTGCTCGTTGGCCTGCACCTCGCGAAGCGAGCCTTCCGCCAGCACGCGCCCCTGATGCAGCACCGTGACGTGGTCGGCAATCGTTTCAACAAAGCCCATGTCGTGCTCCACCACCATCAGGGAATGCTTGCCCGCCAGGGTTTTGAACAGCTCGGCGGTGTATTCCGTTTCCGCATCGGTCATCCCGGCGGCGGGTTCATCCAGCAGCAGCAGGTGCGGGTCCTGCACCAGCAGCATGCCGATCTCCAGGAACTGTTTCTGCCCGTGCGAAAGCAGCCCGGCGCGACGGTCCCGCTCGCTGCCAAGACGCAGGAGAACCAGCATCTCGTCAATGCGGTCCCGCTGTTCGCCGTTGAGTTTTGCCCGCAGGCTCGCCCAGACGGATTTATCGGTTTTCATGGCGATCTCAAGGTTCTCCCACACCGTCAGCGCTTCAAAGACCGTGGGTTTCTGGAATTTTCGGCCAATCCCCTGGCGAGCAATGGCCGCAGGCTCCAGCCCGGTCAGGTCGATGGACTGGTCGTAAATCGCTCTCCCGCTTTTGGGTCGGGTTTTGCCGGTAATCACGTCCATCAGCGTGGTTTTACCCGCCCCGTTGGGGCCAATCACGCAGCGCAACTCGCCCACGCCGATATTCAGGGAGAGATCGGTCAGCGCCTGGAAGCCGTCGAAACTGACGTTAATGGCCTCAAGCTGAAGCACCGGGTCAGTCTGGTCCCGGTAGCGATCGCCGGGCAACTGGCGGGTAAATAACTCTTCCGTTAGCTGCATTATTTCTCTCCCTTACGCAACAGACCGTAGACGCCGCGCGGCAGGAACAGCGTGACGGCGATAAAAATCAGCCCCAGAAACAGCTGCCAGTACTCCGGCATGGCAACGGTAAAGAAGCTTTTCGCCCCGTTCACCAGCGCCGCGCCAATCACCGGCCCCACCAGGGTGCCGCGCCCGCCCAGCGCCACCCAGATGGCGGCTTCTATCGAGTTGGTCGGCGACATTTCACCGGGGTTAATGATGCCCACCTGCGGAACGTACAGCGCCCCCGCCAGGCCGCACAGCACGGCGGAGAGCGTCCACACCAGCAGCTTGAACCCGCGCGGATCGTACCCGCAGAACGTCAGGCGGTTTTCCGCGTCGCGCACGGCGGTCAGGATGCGGCCAAACTTGCTCTTCGCCAGCGCAAATCCGGTGCCCAACGCCAGAAGCAGCAACAGCACCGTCGCCAGGAACAGCGCGATGCGGGTGGTCGTTTCCGTCACCGAAAACCCGAGCAGCGTGGTAAAACCGGTAAAGCCGTTATTGCCGCCAAAGCCGGTTTCGTTGCGAAAGAACAGCAGCATGCCCGCGTAGGTCAGCGCCTGGGTCATAATCGAGAAGTAAACCCCTTTGATCTTCGAGCGGAAGGCAAACCAGCCAAACACCAGCGCCAGCAAACCCGGCACCATCACGATCAGTACCAGCGCCCAGGCAAAGTGCTGGGTGCCCCACCAGAACCACGGCAGCTCGCTCCAGGAGAGAAACGACATAAACGCAGGCAGGCCGTCGCCTGACGCCTGGCGCATCAGGTACATGCCCATCGCATAGCCGCCCAGGGCGAAGAAGATGCCGTGTCCAAGAGAGAGCATGCCGGCGTAGCCCCACACCAGATCCAGCGCCACCGCAACGATGGCATAGCAGAGGATCTTGCCGATGAGCGTCAGCATCCAGGTCGACAGCGCCAGCGGATGCGTGGCGGGCAGCAAGGCGAAAAACGGTAAAATCAGCAGACACGCCAGCAGCAGGCTGCCTGCAATCTGTGTCGTGCGCGGCGCTTTACGCGCCAGCGTTAAGGTCAGCGGCTGGCTCATCAGTCAATCACCCTCCCTTTCAGCGCAAACAGCCCCTGAGGGCGCTTCTGGATAAACAGGACGATCGCCACCAGAATCACGATCTTGCCCAGCACCGCACCCATCTGCGGCTCAAGGATTTTATTGAATATGCCCAGCCCGAACGCGGCGGCCACGCTGCCTGCCAGCTGGCCTACGCCACCGAGAACGACTACGAGGAACGAGTCGATGATGTACCCCTGACCAAGCTCCGGCCCGACGTTACCAAGCTGGGATAACGCCACGCCGCCTAACCCGGCGATCCCTGAGCCCAGCCCAAACGCCAGCATATCGACGCGCCCGGTCGGTACCCCGCAGCAGGCGGCCATGCTGCGGTTTGCGTCACCGCGCGCACGTTCAGACCAAGACGGTTTATTCAGAATCAGCCAGGTGAAGAACAGCACCAGCAGCACGAAGCCCAGCACCACAATGCGGTTCCACGGCAGGTCAGGTTGGCAAAAACCTGCACCCCGCCGGAAAGCCATGCCGGGTTTGCCACCTCGAGGTTCTGGGCACCAAAGGTCATGCGTACCAGCTGGATGAGCATCAGGCTGATCCCCCAGGTCGCCAGCAGCGTTTCCAGCGGACGACCGTACAGGTGACGGATCACGGTGCGCTCCAGCACCATTCCAATGCCCGCCGTCAGGCAGAATGCCACCGGCAAGGCGATAACGGGATAGAGCGCCAGCCACTGAGGGGCAAGCCCGGCCATAGCCTGCTGCACCATCCACGTGGCATACGCCCCCAGCATCAGCATCTCGCCGTGCGCCATGTTAATGACGCCCAGCAGACCGTAGGTGATCGCGAGCCCCAGCGCGGCCAGCAGCAGCACCGACCCCAGAGAAAGCCCCATAAACGCCTGGCCCAGCAGATCGCCCCACATCAGGCGATGCGTAATCTGGCTAAGGCTCTCTTCTGCGGCCGCGCGCACGCCGGCATCCGGCTCGGTCTGCGCCTGGGTAAATGGAGTGAGTCTGGACTGTACGTCCGGATCGTCTGACTGGCCCAGCAGTTCGACGGCCCTGCGGCGCACCTCCGGCTGCGGGCTCGCCAGCTGGAGGTTTGCCACCGCCAGCAGCAGCGCCTGACGCGCCACGGCGTCCGCTTCATCCCCGGCGCGCTTTTCAAGAAAAGCGAGCATGTCGGGCTGAGCATCACGCTGGAGCTGACGGGCTGCAGCCCGTCTTTCGGTGACACTGTCACTAACAAGCTGATGCGTGGCAATGGCCGTTGCAGCCAGCACGCGCAGCCGGTTTGTCAGGCGTACGGCTTTGGTTTGCCCTACTGCCGCGCGGGCCTCATCGAGCGAAACCATTTCGCCATTACGCTTCGCAAAGGCGTGCTTTTGGCTGTCGGTATACAGGTTTTCCTTTTGCAGGGACTGAAGCAGCGGAAGCCTGGCGGCATCCGGCGCGGCGGCCCACTGCGTGAGGAGCTCCGCCTGCTGGCCGCGGCTGGCGGCAACAAAACGATCGGCATCCGATGCCTGCGCCATCCCTGGCAGCAGTCCGGAAAGCCATACAAGAGCGCTGAACATGCGCATGGCGTTCATGACGTTTCTCCCTGTGGCAATGGCCTAGTTGCTGGCGGTTTTCATCGGCTGGTCGGGCTTTTTGTCATTCCCGGCGATGAACGGACTCCACGGCTGGGCGCGCACCGGCTGTTCCGTCTGCCAGACCACGTTGAACTGGCCGTTGCCTTCAATTTCACCGATCATGACCGGCTTATGCAGATGATGGTTGGTAGCATCCATGGTGAGCGTAAAGCCAGACGGCGCCTTAAATGACTGACCGGCCATCGCCGCGCGCACCTTATCCACGTCGGTGGTGCCCGCTTTTTCCACCGCCTGCGCCCACATATGGATCCCCACGTAAGTCGCTTCCATCGGGTCGTTGGTCACCACGGTATCGGCATTCGGCAGCTTGTGCGCCTTCGCATAGGCTTTGTAATCCGCGACGAACGCCTGGTTGGTTGGATTATCCACGGACTCAAAGTAGTTCCACGCCGCCAGGTTACCCACCAGCGGTTTGGTGTCGATTCCGCGCAGCTCTTCTTCGCCGACGGAGAACGCCACCACCGGCACGTCGGTGGCCTTCAGCCCCTGGTTAGCCAGCTCTTTGTAGAACGGCACGTTGGAGTCGCCGTTAATGGTCGACACCACGGCGGTTTTGCCGCCGGCGGAGAATTTCTTGATGCTGGCGACGATGGTCTGGTAGTCGCTGTGACCAAACGGGGTGTAAACCTCTTCGATGTCCTTATCCTCAACCCCTTTCGAATGCAGGAACGCGCGCAGGATTTTGTTGGTGGTGCGCGGGTAAACGTAGTCGGTCCCCAGCAGGAAGAAGCGCTTCGCCCCGCCGCCGTCTTCGCTCATCAGGTATTCCACCGCCGGGATAGCCTGCTGGTTCGGCGCCGCGCCGGTATAGAAGACGTTTGGCGACATTTCCTCGCCCTCATACTGCACCGGATAGAACAGCAGGCCGTTCAGCTCCTCGAAAACCGGCAGTACGGATTTGCGCGATACCGACGTCCAGCAGCCAAACACCACGGCCACCTTGTCCTGGCTCAGCAGCTGGCGGGCCTTCTCGGCAAACAGCGGCCAGTTTGAGGCTGGATCCACCACCACAGGCTCCAGTTTCTTACCCAGCACGCCGCCTTTGGCGTTGATCTCGTCGATGGTCATCAGGGCGACGTCCTTCAGCGGGGTTTCGGAGATGGCCATCGTGCCGGACAGAGAGTGCATGATCCCCACTTTGATGGTGTCGGCCGCCTGCACGCCAAAACTCATTCCCATCGCCACGACGGACGCGGATAACGCAAAGGCTTTTAATAAGGTACGACGCTGCATATTTTCACTCCTGAAAAAATGACGCTGTGCGAAAACGTCCGTTCGGCATGGACGCGGAAAAAAGGTGTCGCGAAGCAGGAGCAAAAAGGATGCCAAGAAATGGAGGAAGCGCTATTGCAGGAGACAGACGGCAGGATGTAAAGAGAACGACTCAGAATGGCACAGCGCTGCACTTTTATAATGCAGCGCTGAGGAAGCGGTTTTACCAGACTTCGCTGGCGATCTGCGTCACCAGACGGATCTTATCCCACTGCTGGGACTCGCTCAGGCTGTTGCCCTCTTCGGTGGAGGCAAAACCGCACTGCGGGCTGAGGCAGATTTGATCTTTCGACACGTATTTCGCCGCCTCTTCCAGACGGGCCTTCACGCCTTCCGGGTTCTCCAGCTCACCGTTTTTCGTGGTGATCAGGCCCAGCACCACCTGCTGCTTGCCCGGGCGAACGAAGCGCAGCGGCGCGAAATCCCCGCTGCGGTCGTTATCGTATTCCAGGAAGAATGCGTCAACGTTGACCGTCCCGAACAGCACTTCCGCCACCGGCTCGTAGCCGCCTTCGGAAATCCAGGTTGAACGGAAGTTACCGCGGCATACGTGCAGCCCGATGGTCAGATCCTCCGGCTTGCCTTCCAGGGCCTTGTTCAGCACGCGGGCATAGATTTGCGCCAGCTCATCGGCATCGTCGCCGCGCTCGCGGATCTGACGGCGCTGGTCGTCCGAGCAGAGGTAGGCCCAGACGGTGTCGTCCAGCTGCAGATAACGGCAGCCCGCGTCGTAGAATGCGCGTATCGCGTCGCGCCAGGTGGTTGCCAGATCGTCGAAATAGTCGTTCAGATCCGGATACACCGTCGCGTCGATGTCTTTGCGCCCGCCGCGGAAATGGAGCACGCTTGGGCTGGGAATGGTCATCTTCGGCTGGGCATTGCCGCTGATGCTTTTCAGATAGCGGAAGTCTTCCAGCATCGGGTGGTCGCCAAAGCCCAGCTTGCCGGTCACGCGCACGCCGTGGGCTTTGGTTTGCACACCGTTGAACTGAATCCCCTGCTGTGAATCGTAACGCTCAACGCCCTGAAGACCGTCGAAGAAATCGAAGTGCCACCAGGCACGGCGAAATTCACCGTCGGTCACCACATGCAGGCCGCACGCGCACTGCTGCTCGACGACGTGGCGAATAGCCTCGTCCTCCACCGCGCGAAGCTGTCCGGCATCAATCTCGCCGCTGGCGAACTTCAGGCGAGCCTGCTTGATGGCATCCGGGCGTAAAAAGCTGCCGACTACGTCGGCGCGGTATGGGGCGTGCTGTCGTTGCATGGAAATCTCCTCAGTCTGCCGGTATTAATTGCCCGCAGTGATAATTCATTATTTGAATCTTTAGACTTCTGGATGTCTAAATGTCCAAAAAAGATGTCATACCTTACCGTTTCCGGCAAACGAGAAAAATTTTCACGGGTGTTGAAAAAAATTCATCTTCACAGCGCGGCCGCATGCGCCTGGCTGGCAAACGCGTAGCGTTCATCTTCCCAGCCGGTGATGCCGCCGAGCATGATTTTGACCGGCAGCCCGAGACGCGCCAGCTTCAGCGCCGCCCTGTCCGCACCGTTACAGTGTGGCCCCGCACAGTAGACGACAAACAGCGTCCCTTCCGGCCATTGGGCCATGCGCTCAGCGGTCATCTGGCTCCAGGGCATATGCAGTGCGCCCGGCACATGGCGGCGGGCAAACTGCTCCGGGCTCCCCACCACGTGCAGTAGCACGAAGTCCTGCTCATTATTGGCGATGGCGTGATGCACGTCGGCGCAGTCGGTTTCGACGCTCAGGCGACGCAGAAAATGGGTAACGGCTTCCTGCGGCTCGGCAGCCGGAAATTCAGTAACATAGCTCATGATCCTTCCTCATCTTTGGCGTTTGTGTTAACACTACTCTATCCACAAATTCAGCCCGTGAATGCGCTCGCTTATGCCAGAAAACAGCAAAAAGATGACAAACTTAAGACAGGTTACCCGCCCGCAGGTGGTGGTGCTGGCGTATGACGGGCTATGTACCTTTGAGTTTGGCGTGGCGGTTGAGATTTTTGGCCTGCCGCGTCCGGAGCTGGGAGACGACTGGTATCGTTTTGCGGTGGCGAGCGTGGATAGCGGCGAACTGCGGGCGACCGGCGGGATCCGCATCGTTACCGATGGGGACTTGAGCCTGCTTGCGTCGGCGGACCTGATCGTGGTTCCCGGCTGGCGGGGGCTGGACTCACCGGTTCCTCCGGCGCTCTGCGAGGCGCTGCGCCAGGCCAGCGCGCGCGGATGTCAGCTGCTGTCCATCTGCTCGGGCGTGTTCGTGCTGGCCGCTACGGGACTGCTGAACGGACGTAAAGCCACGACGCACTGGCGCTACATTGACGCGCTTAAGGTCCGCTACCCTGACATCGAGGTGGTTGAGGATGTGCTCTACCAGGACGAGGGCGATATCCTGACCTCCGCGGGCAGCGCGGCGGGGATCGATCTCTGCCTTCATGTTGTACGAAGGGATTATGGGCTGGAAACCGCCAACAGCGTGGCGCGTCGGCTGGTGATCCCCCCTCACCGGGATGGTTCACAGCCGCAGCAGCTGAGCCGCCCGGTGGCGCAGCTGCGGGAAAGCCAGCGCCTGGGCCAGCTGTTTGATTTTCTGCACACGCACCTTGTCGAGCCGCACAGCGTCGACTCGCTGGCGCGTCGGGTCGGCATGAGCCAGCGCACCTTTCTTCGTCGCTTCGAGGCGGCAACGGGCACGACGCCCGCACGCTGGCTGCTTAATGAACGCCTGCTGAGAGCAAAAGATTATCTGGAGAGCAGCCGTTTAAGCATCGACAGCATCGCGGAACAGACCGGGTTTGGTCAGGCGTCTACGCTGCGCCATCATTTTCGTCAGCAGTTTGCGCTTTCTCCGGCTCAGTATCGCAAACAATTTTCACGTTCTGATACTGTCCGCTAGCGGCAAAATGCGCAAAAAAAATCCGCCATTATCTGGCGGTAAATGCTTGCTGGATAGATTTGTATTTTGGTCTCTACGTCCCCGACGCTCCATGGTCGGGCAGCGGATCTCGTACAAACTAACACCGGCTGTCTCAACGAAAGCTAAACAGCCTGATTAACTCGCGCTGGTGTTGATTTGCAAATAGCGCATCAGGCCCTGCTCAGCGCTCTGTTTGGCATCATCATTAAGGGCCTCGAGATAAAACGATCGCGATACGCCATAGGGAGCCTTTTCAGAGGGATATACCGCAAACTGGAATGTTTTTCCCCGTGCCGGATGGGTGCAGTCTAATTCCCAGCGCTGTTCATTTACTCTTTTACTATTGCAGGCTACGCGTCCATAGTCGCTGGTTAAATAGGAACCAACGCGAATTTCAGCGGACTGAATATATTCTGGTTCGTCATTACCGATATAGCGAAATCCTGCGGTAGCCCCAACGGCAGCCACGAGGAGCGCAAGTGCGATTATTTTTTTCATTTATTTAGACTCATTCCTTAGCCAGAGAACCTCTATTATATAGGATTATCCTTAAAGTAAATGTCTGTTTACGTACCAGAACAGGTAGTTTACAACGCGCAATTCGTATTTAGGATATTTCTTAAGAAAAATTCCGATCCTACAGTATTTGACACTTTCTTTGCCGTACTTTGAATTATTGAATAATAACGAGAAAAAATAATCGGCATGCTTATTTCCGCAATGTTATTCAGCGGTGAAACCATGGTGAAAAAAGGGTTATCTCTCGTCATGCTTATTTGTGCGCTGTTTTCCGGCCAGCTGATGGCCGGGCACAAAGGCCATGAATATGTTTGGGTAAAGAATGTGGAGCATCAGCTGCGGCATGAGGCCGACAGTGACGAGTTACGCAGTGTAGCGGAAGAGTCAGCGGAGGGTTTGCGCGAACACCACCTGTGGCAGAAATCGCGCAAACCGGACACGCACGTAAGGTAATTAACTGCCCTTGCGTTTCGGAAGGGTTTTCATCAGATCGTCCGGGCTCACGGACGCAACGATGCTGCCCGGCGGTGGCATTTTGAAAATGTGGTTTTTCATTTTGCCGATAACATGCATTTCACAAGGACGGCAGTCAAACTTCAGGGTCAGAACTTCGTCACCGTTGACCAGCTGCATGGGGGTGGCCTTCCAGCTTTTAATATTCCCTTTCGCCTGTTTCGGGCACAGGTTAAAAGCAAAGCGCAGGCAGTGCTTGGTGATCATCACCGGCACATCGCCCTTCTCTTCGTGCGCTTCATAGGCCGCGTCGATAAGCTGCACGCCGTGGCGATGATAAAATTCACGCGCTTTATGGTTGTAAACGTTGGCCAGGAACGATAAATGGGTGTCCGGATACACAGGCGCAGGAACGGATTCGGCCTTACGGCTGCCGCGCGGATACTGCGCCAGGCGTGCGGCATCCAGCATCTCTGCCGTTTCGCGGCGGAACTGATTCAGCAGGCTGTTCGGCACGAACAGCGCGTCCGGCAGATTAACCTCGATGGCGCGCGCGTAGTAAATCGTCTGGCCCAGCTTCGCTACGCCGTCCTTCAGGCTGTTAAGCGCTTTCTCCGCGTTGTTTGCCACCTCGAACAGGCCATCAAGCGTATGCGTTACGCTGATGCCGTCTTCGCAGGTCATGGTCAGGATCAGCTGCTCTTCCCAGCCGCCCAGCTCAATGTCCACCGCGATGCGACGCTCGCTGGAGGTTTTCAGCAACGCCTGCTGCCAGTTATGATCCAGGTTACGGTTGAGCGGCGCGTTCGGCCTTGCCTTGTAGAGATCGGCAGGCATTTCATTCGGCCAGACGCGGTAGCGGTTCTCGCCGGTTTTTTCGACCGTGTTGGCGCGGAAGCCCACCACTTCACGCTTAATCATCACGTTCAGGCCGTCGCCGTTCGCCAGCGGCTCGGTCACTTCAACGTCCAGGTGATCTTTCGCCACTTTCAGCACTTCACCGACCGGTAAACCGATAAATTTCGGTGAGTCAAACGCGCCAATATCCCCTTTGCGGGCGTTCACGAAATAGTCCGTGTGCCGCGGTGGAGGTTTTGTCCGTTGACGGAATAAAGAAATGTTCGGTACGACCGGCCGAGGCGCGCGCCAGGTCACCGCGATCTTCGATGATGGCGTCCAGCATCTGGCGATAGTGCGCGGTGATGTTCTCACGTAACTCATATCTTTGTAGCGCCCTTCAATCTTAAAGGAACGCACGCCCGCGTCGATCAGCGCGCCCAGGTTGGCGGTCTGATCGTTATCCTTCATGGAAAGCAGGTGTTTTTCGAACGCCACCACGCGACCCTGGTCGTCTTTCAGGGTATACGGCAGACGGCAGGCCTGCGAGCAGTCGCCGCGGTTGGCGCTGCGGCCCGTCTGGGCGTGGGAAATGTTGCACTGGCCCGAATAGGCCACGCACAGCGCGCCGTGGATAAAGAATTCGATCGTCGCGTCCGTCGCCTGGTGAATATCGCGGATCTGATTGAGGTTCAGCTCGCGGGCCAGAACGATCTGCGAAAAGCCCACGTCGGAGAGAAACTTCGCCTTCTCAACCGTGCGGATATCGCACTGGGTGCTGGCATGCAGTTCGATAGGCGGAATATCCAGCTCAAGCACGCCCATATCCTGAACAATCAGGGCATCGACGCCGGTCTGGTAGAGATCGGTAATCAGACGCTGCGCGGGCTCCAGCTCATCATCATGAAGAATGGTGTTCAGGGTCACGAACACTTTCGCCCCGAAACGGTGGGCGAACGGCACCAGATCGGCAATATCGCGCAGGCTGTTGCTGGCGTTATGGCGGGCACCGAAGCCAGGGCCGCCGATATAGACGGCGTCAGCGCCATGAAGGATCGCTTCACGGGCAATGGCGGCGTCGCGGGCCGGGCTTAAAAGTTCAAGATGATGGGATTGCAGGCGCATACTTCGTCGTTATCCGTTATGGTCAAAATGGCGGCTATTGTAGTCAGAAGTATGCGCCAGCGAAACAGTTTTGCGTAGCCTCAGCGGGGATAATGGATCAGAGAGTGAAAATGCACCGGCCGGTCGCTGCTGTTGCGGTAGGCGTGCGGTTTATCGCCGGCAAAACGGACGCCAGAATCGGCATGCACCGTCTGCCACTCGTCGTTGATGTTCATCTCCAGCTCGCCGCTGATGACCACCACATGTTCAATCACGCCTGCCTCATGCGGCGTGGACTCGCTCAGGGCACCCGGTGCCAGCGTGATGGAGAAATGATCGAACCGGAGCGTCTCATCCCAGGGAAAGAGCGGTTTGACCACCATCGCCTGCTGCTGTGAATCAAACACAGCCGGTCTGTCCGCCTCGGGCGTAATGAAAGCGGAAAACGGGACGTTCAGCCCGGTGGCAATTTTCCACAGCGTCGACACCGTCGGGCTGGACTCATTGCGCTCGATTTGCCCAAGCATCGCTTTCGACACGCCCGTTTCGTCCGCCAGCTTCGACAAACTCCAGCCGCGCGCCTGGCGCAGCGTTTTCAGCGTTGCTGCAAGATGTTGTGTAATGTCCATGCTCCCTCCTGATGGCCCTGAGCATACCACTTGTACGCTATAGCGCACAGTGTTACCTTATCGCGGACGTTATAACGCACAGCGGAGTATCTATGCGACCTACCTCTCATCTCGTTCCAGTCGTACTGGCTGGATTTGTCGCCGTTCTGGTCGGTTACGCCAGTTCGGCAGCCATCATCTGGCAGGCCGCCGCGGCGGCAGGCGCCAGCGCGCAGCAGATTGCGGGCTGGATGACCGCGCTGGGGGTTGGGATGGGCGTCAGCACGCTGGCGCTCTCCTGGTGGTATAAAGCTCCGGTGCTGACCGCCTGGTCTACGCCCGGCGCGGCGCTACTCGCCACCAGCCTGCACGGCGTGACGCTGGCCGAGACAATCGGCGTGTTTATCTTCGCCAACGCGCTCATTTTACTCTGCGGCATGACCGGGCTTTTCGCCCGCCTGATGAAGCTGATCCCACACTCACTGGCTGCGGCCATGCTGGCAGGCGTACTCCTGCAGTTTGGGCTGCATGCGTTTGCCCATCTGGACGGGCACTTTCTGCTGTGCGGCAGCATGATTGCCGCGTGGCTGCTGGCGAAAGCGCTGGCACCGCGCTATGCAATCGTCGTTACGCTGCTGGTGGGCGGGATCGTGGCGTGGGCGGGAGGTGACGTTGTCACGGATAAAATCACCATTTCCTTCGTGACACCTGAGTTTATTGCGCCCACGTTCACCTTCACCAGCCTGGTGAGCATCGGCTTGCCCTTCTTCCTGGTGACCATGGCCTCGCAAAATGCGCCCGGTTTCGCGACCATGAAAGCGTCCGGCTATCCGCTGGCGGTCTCACCGCTCATTATTTTTACGGGCGGGCTGGCGCTGCTGCTGTCCCCCTTCGGCGTCTTTTCCATCTGCATAGCCGCCATTACCGCCGCTATCTGTCAAAGCCCGGATGCCCATCCCGATGCCGGTAAACGCTGGCTGGCGGCTATCGCCGCGGGCGGGTTTTATCTGCTGGCGGGAGTGTTCGGCGGATCCATCACCGGGATAATGGCTGCGCTGCCGCTCAGTTGGATCCAGACGCTGGCCGGTCTGGCGCTGCTGGGTACCATCAGCGGGAGTTTATATCAGGCGCTGAATCATGAAGCGGAGCGCGACGCGGCTATCGTCACGTTTCTGATGACCGCAAGCGGCGTCACGATCCTGGGCATCGGCTCGGCATTCTGGGGGCTGGTGCTGGGCGGCGTAAGCTATGCCCTGTTTTCACGCGCTCGACGCGCGCAGCTGTGACGGCGTGATGCCCATGACGCTGCGAAAACGGTTACTGAAGTGGCTGGCGGAGTTAAACCCGCAGGCCAGCGCGATATCCGTCAGCGGCGTCGAGGTATGCTGCACCAGGTTTTTCGCTTTTTCCATGCGCCGTTGCATAACGTACTGATGCGGCGCCAGCCCCGTCGACTGGCGGAACATGCGGGCAAAATGGTATTCGCTGAGTGCGGCCTGCGCCGCCAGATCGGCCAGCGTCAGGGGCTGTCCGAGGTTTTCTTCAATAAAAGCCAGCACGTTGCGCAGAACAAACGGCGATAGCCCGCCGGTAACGACCGGGAGCTTCCACTGAACGTTGGCGTAGTTTTGCAGCAGGTGGGTCAACAGCAGTGTAGAGGCCGTGCTCAGGGTGAGCTGGTTGGCCTGCTGCTGCCAGTCGCAGCCGAGCAGAAACTGGCGGTACAGCGCGGTGATCTTCGGGTCGCTGCCAAAAATGCGCTCGTCCAGAGTCAGCGACAGGGGCCGCTTGTCCCAGATTTTTTCGCCCACATCGCGCAGGTGTTCATCGGTGCAGTAGAGATGGACAAACGACAGGTCATCGCGAATATCCCAAGTCGATTCGCTCTCTTTCGGCATCAGACAGAAACGGTCCGGTCCCCGCCGTTCTTCCAGCCGCCCGGCGTCTTTTGATAGCTTTCGTAACCGTCGGCAACGTACAGGCTAAGGGTATGATGATTGCTTTTAACCGTTATCGTATCGTGCTTGTTGTACCACGCCGCCAGCTGAATGCCGGAATTGAGCGCGACCGTTTCCCGCAGGACCGCATTCTGCTGGCGAAGCGTTTCAAAGGTATCGTAAGCGTGAGACATAACCGTTAGCGCGTTATTGAGTGAACTGTCAGTCTAAGAACTGTTGTCCCCCGTTGCCAGCCCCGGAAAAGAAAAAAGCGCAAGATTTTGCAAGTCTACCGCAAGCCGGTGAAAGCCCCAGAGCGATGACAGCGCCATACTGCGGGCTTCCGTGGTTTGATAAGAGAAAAATATGAACGCGTTATTATACGGACTGGTGGTGATCATCTGGGGAACCACCTGGATTGCCATTTTTCTGCAGCAGGGTCCCGTACCCGCCCCCGTCTCTATTTACTGGCGTTTCGCGGTGGCCAGCGCCACGATGATGGTGGTGTTACTTGCCCTGCGCCGGTTGCGTAAGCTGGCGCTGCGGGATCATCTGTTCTGCATGCTTCAAGGATGCTGCGTCTTCTGCTTTAACTTCTGGTGTTTTTATACCGCGGCGGCACACATCAACACCGGGCTGGAATCGGTGATCTTCTCCATGGCGGTGCTCTACAACGCCATTAACTGTTTTATTTTCTTTGGACAGCGCCCGCCCGCGCGTTTTTGGACGGCGGCGGCGCTGGGTCTTGTGGGGATCGTGACCCTTTTCTGGGACGACCTGCTGGCCAGCGGCTGGAGCGTATCGCTCCTGACGGGCATTGGCCTTTCCGCCCTCGGCACGTACGGCTTCTCGCTGGGCAATATGATCAGCATGCGCCATCAGCGCAGAGGTCTGGAAACCATGACCACCAACGCCTGGGCTATGCTTTACGGCACGCTGGTGATGGGGGGGATTGCGCTCTTCAGAGGCGACAGTTTTACCCCGGAATGGACGGTCACCTACATGGGCGCGCTGCTCTATCTGGCCCTCTTCGGCTCGGTGATTGCCTTTGGCGCCTACTTCACGCTGGTGGGACGTATCGGCCCCGGGAAAGCGGCCTACAGTACGCTGCTCTTCCCGCTGGTGGCGCTCTCTATCTCAACGGTGTATGAAGGCTACGTCTGGCACATCAACGGTATCGTCGGTTTGCTGCTGATTCTGGGCGGGAATATGGTGATGTTCACGAAACCAGAGACCTGGTTCAGGCGCCTGCGTACGGCGTAAAAAAAACGGCCTGCGCAATGCAGGCCGCTTAACGTTATTTCGCTGTTTTATGCACGTCAAACATGGTGGCGTCCGTCGCCATGTCGTCAACAACCTGCTTCAGCGTCGCAAAGGTCATCGGCGTACTTTCGTTATTCAGCTCTTTGCCTTCACCTTTACGAACCACCTTCATCACCGGTTTGTTGGTGGCCGCGTCGATCAGCTCGCCTTCAAAGTAGAGATGGGTATCCATGGTGCGATGGCCGGTTGCCATCTGCGTACCTGCTACCACCAGCGCGACCGGCACCACTTCATAGAACTGCAGACCTTCCTTCTGCGAACTCACCCCGGTGATAGCACCGCGGAAAATCAGGCTGTGTTTACCCGCGTGGTCACAATCGGCTTACGGGTACCAATAGCCGTTTTCATTTTGTTATTGGTGTAATCCAGCAGCTCATCAAGCGTTCTTTTACCAATCTGAGTGGTTGGTTTTGGCGCTGGATAATAGGTAATTGGCGTCCAGATAATGCTGTCATAGTTGGCTTCGTTATAGGAAGGGTCAACCCAACGCAGCGTTGGTTTACCCGTTGCAGACGTCGTCTGCTGCAAGCCGGAATAATCTTTTAAAAAGCCTGAATATTGTTCTGGAGCCGCGACTTTTGAAGAACAGCCCGCCACTGCCAATAAACCAGTAAGCACTGCAACTTTAAAAAAAGTTTGAGTACGCATGATAGTTTTCCATGTAATCTGCAAGTATGCATTTGAAGTTATAGCAAAAGTTCGGTGGGTTTGTTGTGACAAAAAATGACGTGGGGAGCACAAATTGCGAAAAGAGTGCCCGGCAGCGTACCGGGCAGAGAAAATTACTGATTAATATCCACCTGCCAGAACAAATGTTTGCCAAACGGATCGATTTCGTAACCTGTCACCTCTTTGCGCACCGGTTCGAAGATCGTTGAATGCGCAATCATGACCGCCGGCATCTGGTCATGCATGATCTGCTGCGCTTCTTTATACAGCGCTACGCGCTTGTCGCGATCGGTGGTTGATTTTGCTTCCGCGATAATTTTATCAAACGGCTTATAGCACCACTTCGCCGAATTCGAACCGCCGTTGGCCGAGGTGCAGGTAAACAGCGGACCAAAGAAGTTGTCCGGATCGCCGGTGGCCGTCGTCCAGCCCATCAGCGCGGCCTGATGCTCTCCGCCCTTGACGCGTTTCAGGTACTCGCCCCATTCGTAGGTGACAATTTTGGTCTGCACGCCGATTTTCGCCCAGTCCGCCTGAATCATCTCCGCCATGCGTTTCGCATTCGGGTTATAGGGCCGCTGGACCGGCATCGCCCATAAATCAATGCTGACGCCGCTGGCAAAACCGGCCTCTTTCAGCAGCGCTTTCGCCTTCTCAGGATCGTAGTCGTAATCCTTAAGTTCGCTGTCGGCACTCCAGACGCCCGGCGGCAGCAGATTCTTCGCCACCGTTCCGGTACCGTGGAACACCGCGTCAATAATGGCCGGTTTGTTGATGGCCATCGCCAGCGCCTGACGGACCTTCACGTTATCCAGCGGCGGCTTCTGCGTGTTGAACGCCAGGAAGCCGGTATTCAGCCCCGCCTTGCTCATCAGGGTGATATCTTTGTTGGCCTTCATGCGCGGCAGATCGGCCGGGTTCGGGAACGGCATGACCTGACACTCGTTCTTTTCAATTTTGGCAAAACGTACGGAGGCATCCGGGGTAATGCTGAACACCAGCCTGTCCAGCTTTGATTTCCCCTGCCAGTAGTCGGCAAACGCCGTAAACAGAATGCGGGAATCCTTCTGATACTGCGCCAGCTTAAACGGCCCGGTGCCAATGGGCTGCATATCCACCTTCTCCGGCGTGCCCGCTTTCAACATTGCATCGGCATACTCCGCGGAGAGGATCGAGGCAAAATACCATGCCAGATCCGCAACAAACGGCGCTTCAGGGTGCGCCAGGGTAAAGCGCACCGTGTGGTCATCGACTTTATCAATAGCAGTAATCAGGCTGCCAAACTCCAGGCTTTCGAAGTTGGAATAGCTGCCGTTTGAGACGTTGTGATAGGGATGGTTCACGTCCTTCTGGCGCATAAACGAGAAGATCACGTCATCGGCGTTTAAATCGCGGGTCGGCGTGAAGAATTTATTGCTCTGAAACTTCACCCCTTTACGCAGATGGAAGGTATAAACCTTGCCGTCGTCGCTCACCTCCCAGCGCTCTGCCAGGCTCGGCACCAGCTCCGTGGTACCGGGTTTGAAATCGACCAGCCGGTTGTAGACCGGCACTGCGCTGGCATCCACGCTGGTGCCCGAGGTGTATAACTGGGGATTAAAGTTTTCCGGTGACCCTTCGGAGCAATACACCAGCGTTTTCGCGGCTACGGTGGAACTGACCGTGAGCGCAGCGAGTGCCAGCGTTAACGTTGTGCGTTTGCTTGTCATCATTTATTCCTGTCTTTTTAATTCGACGGCTAATTAATTCTTTTGCCATTTCATAAATAACATTAAAGTGAAGTGGCAAACACCCGAAAAATAAATAAGGAAGAAAACACTATGGGCTCGCCGCTATCCAGACAATTAACGCACCGTTTTTTCCGCTATCTTGCGATTACCAGCCAGAGCGATCCGAAAGTGAAAACTCTGCCCTCGACGCCGGGCCAGCACGACATGGCGCGAGAGCTGGCGCAGGAGCTGGCGCAGCTGGGGTTAGACGACATCGTGATTGACGAATTCGCGACCGTGACGGCAGTGAAAAAAGGCAACGTGCCCCGCGCGCCGCGCATCGGCTTTATTACCCACATTGATACCGTTGACGTCGGTTTATCACCGAATATTCATCCGCAAATATTAACGTTTAATGGTGAAGGTCTCTGTCTGAATAAGGAAAAAGACATCTGGCTGCACGTGAACGAGCACCCGGAAATTCTGGCTTATCCCAATGAGGAGATTATTTTCAGCGACGGTACCAGCGTATTGGGCGCAGACAATAAAGCGGCGGTGACGGTGGTAATGACCGTACTGGAAAACCTCACCGCTGAGCATCAGCATGGCGACATTGTGGTCGCGTTTGTGCCCGACGAAGAGATTGGCCTGAACGGGGCCAAGGCGCTGGATCTGAAACGCTTCGACGTGGACTTTGCCTGGACCATCGACTGCTGCGAGCTGGGAGAAATTGTTTACGAGAATTTTAACGCGGCAGCGGCAGAGATCCACTTCACCGGCGTGACGGCGCACCCGATGTCCGCCAAAGGGGTACTGGTGAATCCGTTATTGATGGCGACCGACTTCATCAGCCATTTCGACCGCCAGCAAACCCCGGAGTGCACCGAGGGCCGCGAGGGCTATATCTGGTTTAACGGCATTCAGGCCGGACAGAACGACGCCGTGCTAAAGGCTAATATTCGCGATTTTGATAAAACCAGCTTTGACGCCCGCAAGCAGCAGATTGCGGACGTCGCCGCGCTGATTGCCGCCCAACACCCGACGGCGAAGGTCGACTATCGCATTGAAGATACCTACAGCAACATCAGCAATGCGATTGGTGAAGACCGGCGCGCCATCGACCTGATGTTTGAGGCGATGGAATCGCTCGGCATCACCCCAAAACCGATCCCTATGCGCGGCGGCACGGACGGTGCGGCGCTGTCGGCAAAAGGGCTACTCACCCCGAACTTCTTCACCGGCGCGCATAATTTCCACTCGAAGTTTGAGTTCCTGCCGCTGTCGTCGTTCGAGGCGTCTTACAAGACTGCCCTGCAGATCTGCCTGCTGGCCGCCCGTTAAGCGGGCTTGCGCGCCAGCATGGTGGCAAAGCGCAGCTTGATGCGGTTGCCGTTTTCATCGGTGCGGTGCAGTTCGCCAACCTCTTCGTTGTATTTGAGCAGCTCCCAGCCTTCGTAGTAGCTGCTCAGCTCACCGCTTTTGAACGCAAACGGGAAGCCCACGGTGCACGGGTAATCCGCCGTGTCCATCGCGGCAACGATCAGGTTGTAGCCGCCGGGTTTGGTGCAGCGCTGCATGTTGGCGATAAGGCCCGGAATGGTTTTCGCCTCCAGGAACATCAGCACCACGGTGGAGAGAATAAAGTCGTACTCGCCGTCAAAGCTCAGGCTGTTAAGATCTTTGACGGCAGTGTGCAGATTCTCAATCCCTTCTGCCGCCTTGATGCGCTCAATGTTATCAACGCTCATCGGGTTTTTATCCCAGGCGGTCACCTCGTGGCCGTTGGCCGCCAGGTAAAGGCTGTTGCGGCCATTTCCGCAGCCCAGATCCAATGTCTTGCCGGGCTTTACGATCCCCGCGCTGTACAGCACCTCTGAATGCGTACGGGTTAAGCCATATTTCTCTGTGAAGTAATTTTCATCGACAGCCATTATTTTTCCTCAGATTGCATAAGCAGTGCCTTATCAGTGCGCACCAGAAGTTTGCCCTGAATCAGCAGAATAAACGTACGGACCAACAGCATCCCAATGATGAGATTGGTAAAGATAAACAGCGGCACGGCAATGGCGTGGAAGAATCCAGACGAACTGCCGTGACCCAGATGCAGCCCGGTGGTAGCCAGAGCCGACACGCCAAACGAGAAACTCCAGAAGGAGGCGTTAAACGGCTGAGACACATACCACGGCAGCAGGCGCAGCATAAAGAGCAACTGCAACAGGCCGTAGCCGAACAGCATTTTGGCGAAGGTGTCGGCTTCCGCACCGTTGACGCTAAACCAGGCGCTGCACGCCACCAGCGCGGGCGCCAGCTGAATGCCTAAAGCGGTGCGCTGCGCGGTGGGAAGCTCCCCGGCGCTGCGAAGACGCTGGAGGATCACCGGCTCCAGGCTGAGCCAGGAAAGACGCCCGCGCCGAGAAAAACGAGCCCTGCATCGTTGAACCCCAGAGCACCGCACGCCATCGCGCTGATGAAATTATTCGCCACCGTCGGCAGATACAATCCGGGCGTGGTGGCCTCCTGCGGGTGCCTGCCTCGCCAGAGCCCGGCGCTTTGCCAGGCGGAGTAAGCAAGCTGTAACACCACGCCCACGCCGAACAGCGCCAGCGATACCGGGCGGAACCAGGGCACAAAACCGATGGCGACCAGCATGGTGGTGGCCGGAAAAAGGCTGACGAAGCTGCTCATTACCGGGTGGCGCATCTCTGCCAGCACGCTGTGCGGGAAACGGATCGCACGGGTAATAAACGCCGTCGTCAGTAAAAACCAGCAGGCAACTGCGAGAGCAACCAGAATCTCACCCGGCCAGCGCGTCACCGGCCACAGGGTGCTGGCGTATCGCCAGGCGAAACCCATGCCGATGATGCCCAGCACCATGCCAAAATAGCCGGCGGGAAGGTTAAGCGCCTGTTCAGGTTTATTTAATTTATCCATTAATTTGATTTTTAAAATGTATTTTAAATGCCATTTTAAGGGGTTTCAGCAACGGATGCCAGCACAACGGAAAGCCAAAAGTTTGCTACGTTTAGTGAAGACGCATATCAGGGACCCCACGATGAATAAGTATCGGCTCAGCGATGAAACCCGGCTCTGGCAATGGAAAAATGGCGAAACATCCCACTCAACGACGCTGCGGCAGATTATCGCTTCGGTGGACTTTAACGATGTGAAGGCCGGCACGAAAGGCGGCTGGATTGACGATGAGCGCGCCCTTGCGCAGGACGGAGACTGCTGGCTCTACGATGAAAACAGCGTGGTATTCGCTGGCGCAACCGTGTCCGGCAACGCGCGCCTGACCCTGCCGTGCACCGTCAGCCATGACGCGCATATCGGCGATAACTGCTGGCTTGACGCCGCAGAGGTCAGCCACGGGGCGCGAATAAGTGACAACGTCACTATTCAGCACTCCTGTGTGCGGGGTGAGTGCCATCTCTACGGCGATGCGCGCGTGCTGCACAACAGCGTCATCATTGCCGCTAAAGGACTCACGCCGGACCACGACCAGATCCTGCAAATTTACGGCAAGGCGACGGTAAGCCGGTCGCGCATTGTGCATCAGGCACAAATATACGGCGAGGCGATGGTGAATAACGCGTTTGTTGAGCACCGCGCCGAAGTGTTCGACTGTGCGATCCTCGAAGGTAACGAACTCAACAACGTCTGGGTGTGCGACTTCGCCAAAGTGTACGGCAACGCCCGCGTGATAGCCGGTTTCGACGATGACGCCATCCCTACCGTGCGCTACAGCTCTCAGATTGCCGAGAACGCCGTGGTGGAAGGAAACTGCATCATCAAGCACCACGTCCTGATCGGCGGGCAGGCATGGCTGCGCGGCGGGCCGATCATGCTGGATGATAAGGTGGTGATTCAGGGACGCGCGCGGATCAGCGGCGACGTGCTGATTGAGCATCGGGTAGAAATCACCGACGATGCGGTGATAGAGGCCTTTGCTGGTGAGAGCATTCACCTGCGCGGTGAAAAGGTGATCAACGGCGACCAGCGCATCACCCGCACGCCGCTGCTGGGGGCGCTATAGGGTATAAATTTTGCCGTAGATGTTCACATCGTCATAGGCGCCATTGAGGTATTCCGCTTCCCGCAGGCACCCTTCCAGCGTAAAACCGTTGCGCAGGGCCACGCTGTTGCTGTGCTGATTCGCCACCCGACACTTGATCACAAAACGGCGGATCTCACCGCGCTCAGCGTAGTAGCGCATAAACGCCTGCAGCGACTGCGAGAGGATCCCCTGCCCCTGATGTGCTTCATCCAGCCAGTAGCCGATGTACGCGGCTTTGTTGGCAGGCTCAATCGCATTGAACGACAGTACGCCGACCAGCGTATCCTCCCTGAAGATCAAAAACATTTTGGCGTAGCCGCGCTGGTGCAGCATCTGGTTACTCTGCACGTTGCGTCGGGTGTCATCTTCAGTCCCCACGTGCTGCGCCCAGTCAAAGGCGGTTTGCAGATAGGCTCTGTTTTTGACGACGAGGTTATGCAGTTCGGCGGTGTAGCGCTCTTCGACGGCGCGAAGCTCGAGTGCGTCAGATACGGGAATAGTTTCGGATTGTGTTGCGGTCATTGCCCCTCACCCTAACCCTCTCCCGTGGGAGAGGGAATCGATCGTTAACGCATTACCCGGTCATCAACGTAATGACGTTTATCCGGCGCTGGCGGGAAATACTGATACAGCCAGGTTTCGCTGATGGCATCGCCCTGACAGCGCAGGAACAGGCGCATATCCACCGGCTCCGTCAAATCCGACGTCGGGTACCAGTCAAACAGAATGCGATACCCGTCAAACGGCTCAACATAGAGGATCTCAACCTGCTTCGCTTCACCGCTGGAGAGCGTAATCACCGGCTCGATGCCCTTCGGCGCGGCGGCCTTCAGGTCGCCGCCGACGAAGTCGATAGCAAAGCGGCGGGCCCACACTTTCGGATAGTTTTCGCCCGGCGCCCAGCCCTCCGGGAAGCCGCCCATGCCGGTGCGGGTCGCGTAAACGTTGGCCAGCGGGGAACGCACCGGCGGCTGCGCGCTCCAGTAGAGACGATATTTAAAGTCCAGCTCGTCGCCCGCTTTCACCGGTTTTTCCGGCTGCCAGAAGCAGACCACGTTATCCAGCGTTTCACCCGTGGTTGGGATCTCCATCAGCGCGATAGATCCCTTTTACCCCCAGTCGTTGCGCGGCTCAACCCACAGGCTCGGGCGCTTGTTATACCAGCCCATCACGTCCTGATAGTGGGAGAAATCGCGATCGAGCTGCAGCAGGCCGAACCCTTTCGGGTTTTTGTCCTGATAGGCATTAAACTGCAGCTTCTGCGGGTTATTGAGCGGACGGCAGATCCACTCCCCGTTGCCGCGCCACATTGCCAGGCGGTCGGAGTCGTGGATTTGCGGGTGAATGGTGTCGCACATGCGGCGTTCGTTGTTTCCACAGCTGAACATGCTGGTCATCGGCGCGATGCCCAGCTGCTTAATGTCCTTACGCGCGTAGAGATGGTTTTCCACCTCCATGATCACCTGGCTCTTCTCGCAGTGGATCACGAATTTATAGGCACCGGTGACGCTCGGGCTGTCCAGCAGCGTATAGACGGTAAAGGTGGTATCGCCAGGCTTGACGGTTTCAAACCAGAAGGAGGTGAAGTCCGGGAACTCTTCCGGGGTGTCGGTAAAGGTATCTACCGCCAGACCGCGCGCGGAAAGCCCGTACTGGTAGGTATCGTCCACCGCGCGGAAATAGCTCGCCCCGAGGAAAGAGACAATATCGCGGCGCGCCAGCTCAGGCGCTTTAAAGGCGCGGAAGCCCGCAAAGCCGAGATCGCTTTGCCCTTCCAGCTGTTTGGTATCGACGCCCGTGTCTCCGTAGCTGAACAGCTCAGGGCGGAAGTGGATCTCGCGCGCCATAGAGGTAGACTGGTCCAGCGAGAACATCCGCACGCGGCGGCGGAACCCCATTCCCATATGGAAGAACTGCACGTCCAGCTGACGCCCTTCAATGTTGTTCCACAGAGACTGTTTTTCATCGTAGCGGATGGCGTTATACGCCTGCGGCGTCATGGTCGCCAGCGTCTCCGGCAGCGGACGCGGCGCGCCACCCCACGGGGTTTTTCGCCAGGTCATGCGCCATGGATTGCAGTACGGAGAAGTCAAACCGACGGCTCTGACCGTCAGCGATGTCAGAGTCAGCCGCATATGCCGCTTTGGAAAACAGGGAAGCAAGGCCGGAAGTGCCGCTCAGGGCTGCCACAGCCAGCGAGCCTTTTAGAAAACGTCTGCGATTCATGCCTGGAAAAACGTCCTTATGGTCGTGTGAATGTGTTTCGCGCTCGGCGAAATGACGGCAAGAAAGAACGCACAGCCTAAACAAAAATGGTTAAGAATCCAATTGTTGGCCGGTGATTATCTGAACAAAGTGAGAAATATTTTCTGTCGACCAGAACGGCCCGAAAGTGGTGTAAAGAAAGCCTGGAAAATGTGTAGAAAAATGCCCCGTCAGGACATCAGCTGACGGGGCCAATGAGGCGGTTATTTTACGCTGACATCGATACCCGGGAAGTACTTATCAGCGAGTTTGGCGATCGTGCCGTCGGCACGTACTTTATCAATGGCGGCATCAAGCTGCTTTTTGGTGGCCTCGTCACCTTTGCGCAACCCAAAGCCGATCCCACTGCCGAGGATAGTGTCGTCAGACACCGGTTTGCCGATGAAGCCAAACCCTTTTCCCTGCGGCTTGCTGAGGAAACCCGCCTGCCCGGCCGCGGACATGACCAGCGAGGCGTCAATGCGGCCATTCAGCAGGTCGCCCCAGGCCATATTCTGATCTTTATACGACACCACGGTGACACCCTGCTTTTCCCAGTGCTCTTTGGCATAGGTTTCCTGAATCGACCCCTGCAGCACGCCGATGGTTTTCCCCTTCAGCCCTTCAGGCGTTGCTTCGACCGCCGTACCGGCCTTGCCCACCAGCTGAGACGGAATGCGGTAGATCGGCTGGGTAAAATCGATGCTCTTGCGGCGCTGCTCGGTAATGTTCATCGCCGAATTGATGGCGTCAAACTTCTTCGCCACCAGCCCCGGGATCAGCGCGTCAAACGAGGTTTCGACCCAGCTGCACTTCAGCGCTGCCGCTTTGCAGATGGCATTTCCCAGCTCAACGTCAAACCCTTCCAGTTCGCCTGCCGCATTACGGCTTTCAAACGGCGGATATTCCGCTTCCAGACCGTAGCGCAGCTCGGTGGCCGCGAAGGAGGAAAAGGTACACAGCAATCCCATGCCGACTACTAACGCGCGTAATTTCATTTCAAACTCCTCAGAGCCTATCTCAGCGTGGTTTAACCCGACACAGGGCTTGAGCACCTGCCCGTAACGTCGCCTCATCTTTCGCAAAAGAGAGGCGAATCAATTTATTATCCGTGCCGTCGGCATAAAACGCCGACAGCGGAATGGTGGCAACACCGTACTCAACAATCAACCGCTTCACCAGCTCGCTGTCGCGCTCGTCGCTAAACTGGCTGTAGTCCGCCAGCATAAAGAACGACCCGGCGCTCGGCAGCAGGGTAAACGGCGAATCGGCCAGCAGGCCGTGCAGCAGATCGCGCTTACGCTGGTAAAACGCCGACAGCGACAGCCAGGTTTGCGGATCGGTCATGTGTTCTGCAAACGCGTATTGCATTGGCGTATCGGCAGAGAACATCAAAAATTGATGGACTTTACAGATCTCGTCCATCAGCTCTGCGGGCGCCACACAATAACCCACGCGCCAGCCGGTAACGTGATAGGTTTTTCCGAAAGAAGAAATAATCACGCTACGCTCCGCCAGCTGCGGGTGCGTGGCCATCCCGTAGTGCGGTTCTCCATCAAAAAGCGACGTGTTCGTACACTTCGTCAGACAAAATAATGATGTCGGTATTGTGCGTCAGCGCCGCCAGCTGCTGCAGGTCATTAACGGAGAAGACCTGGCCGCTCGGGTTGTGCGGCGTATTGATGATGATCATGCGCGTGCGCGGGGTGATTGCCGCACGGACCTCATCCCAGTTGACGGCAAAATCCGGCACCGTGAGCTTGATGGCGACAGGCGTTGCCCCCTGCAGACGAACAATCGGCGCGTAGCTATCAAACGACGGCTCAAAGTAGATCACCTCATCGCCAGGGTGCACCAGCCCGCTTATCGCCGAATAGAGCCCTTCGCTGGCGCTGGCGGTGACCAGCACCTCGCTGGCAGGGTTATACTGCGTGCCGTAGAGCGCGGCAATCTTATCGGCGATGCGTTCTTTGAGCGGCTGCAGGCCGGTCATCGACGCATACTGGTTATGCCCTGCCTCCATCGCGCGGGTAACGCCGGCGATCAGCTTCGGGTCGCAGGAAAAATTCGGTGCCCCCTGAGAAAGGTTGATGGCGTTATGCTGGGCCGAAAGCTGGCCGATAACGGTAAAAATGGTGGTCCCCACCTCTGGCAGCTTGGAGCGCGTTTGCACCGGCGTTCGTAAAGTCATCCTCTTTCCCTTCTCATGGATATTGCATAACTATTCAAACAACAACTTCGTTGCCGGGACAATCGAATTGTTGTCATAATAGCCATGAGAAAAATGCATAGCTGAGGTGTTTCAATGTCACGCCGTTCGCTCCCGCTCAATGCCATCGACGCATTTTTAGTCACCGCGCGTCATCTGAATCTTACCCATGCCGCCGCGGAACTCTGCCTGACGCAGGGGGCCGTGAGCCGTAAGATTGCCTCCCTTGAAGGCCTGGTTTGGCTTTCCGCTGTTTGAGCGCCACGCGCGCGGGTTGCGCCTCTCCCCTCAGGGCAGCGCCCTGCTTCCCGAACTGCAGTCCTCCTTCGAACAACTGCTGAGCGTGGCCGACCAGGCCCGCAGCCAGCACACGGTGATCCGCCTCAAGGCCCCCCACCCTGCGCGATGCGCTGGCTGGTGCCACGCCTGCTGGAAGTGGAGCGCGAGCAGCCGGATCTGCAGATCGCGCTTACCACCACGACCGATCATAACGTCAATTTCAAAACCGAATCTTACGATGCCGCCATCGTCTTCGGCACGCACATGAGCGCAGGCGATCTGCTGTTCGAAGAGGCGCTGACGCCGGTGTTCAGCCCCGTGCGAGCGGGTGCCGCGCTGGGTTCGCTGACGTTTCTTCATCCGACAAGGGATAAGACAGACTGGTCACTGTGGCTGGCGAATCAGGAAGGTTCGGGCTTTGCTATGCACAAAAATCAACACTTCGATACGATGGATCTCGCCATTACCGCCGCCATTCAGGGGCTGGGCATAGCCATTGCCGACGAAACGCTGGTGGCAGAAGATATCCGCGCCGGAAGGCTAATGCGGCCCTATGAGACCAGCATTAAAACCGGCGCGAGCTACCGGCTGGTGCTGCGCGAAACGCCTTGTCAGGAGAATGGTCTGGCGGCGTTTCGCGCCTGTTTGCTTAATCGAGGCTGACGTGGTGCTTCATCACGCGCTTGAAGAGGCTCATGCGGGCGCGCATAAAGCGGTTTTCAAGCCTGAAACCTGCATGTTTATTCACACCAATACGTAACAGCACGTCCCGTCCTTTGCGGCAGGCGGGCCAGCGCGTCGGCCCGTGAAGGGTGTCATGCGTTCCGGCATCGCGCGCAAAACTCACCCAGTAATCAGCCACCTGGGCGGCAAACGCCAGATCCCGTTCGTTAACGTACTGGCGCGAAGGCTCCACCTGCCCGAGGGTATCGAACGCGTACGGCACCTCATTGCCGTGCCAGGCACCGTTGATATAGGTGGCGTGTTCCGCTTCGGCCACATAGTCAAACCAGTAGCGCCAGCAAAGCCCGCCGACGCGCTGCTGGGCCTGCATCACCACGTAGCCCATAGTTGTGAAGGCCATGTCGCGGCACACCTGCCTGCCGAGCTCCTCGTCGCCCTTCACGCCCGGATAAAGCAGCTTGATGAGCCCCAGCCCGAAGCGGCGCTCCCGGCGAAGCTTCTGGATCTGCCCGGCGAGATCGACACCAAACACCGCCATCACGCTGGCTTCATCGCTGTTGGAGCCAATCATCACCGGCACGGGATGCTGGCGGGCGGCGAAAAAGACGTCCAGCATCGCCTCCGGCAAAACGCAATCCCCAACGATAGGGGCCGGGGCGACGTTTAGCGGCGCGGTCAGCGGCCAGAACGCCTCGGGCGGGATCGCGCGCAGCTGCTCTGCCGTCGCATTTTCCAACCCGAAGTGGGCGGCCAGCGCTTCCCCTTTGTGCAGGGCCTGCGCGCGCGGCGTATCCGGCAAAGTGTACCCGCTTTGCACTATCGCCTTATGGAATAGTCCTTTCGCCAGCGGCGAGGCCAGCAGCGACAGCACGCTGCGCGCGCCGGCGGATTCACCAAACAGGGTCACGTTATTCGGGTCGCCACCAAACGCGGCAATATTATCCCGCACCCATTCGAGCGCGGCGATCTGGTCCAGCAGGGCAAAATTATGCACCACCCGCTCCTCTTCCCCTTCCAGAGCGGGATGGGCGAAGAAGCCGAGATGGCCGAGACGGTAGTTAATCGTGACGACAACCACCCCGCGGGATGCCAGGGCTTTGCCGTTATACGGCGGCAGGCTTCCGGCACCGATCGTAAACCCACCCCCGTGCAGCCAGACCATGACCGGCAGCGGCCCGGTACGGTCAATAGGGGACCAGACGTTCAGATAGAGGCAGTCTTCAGAAAACTGGCCGGGATCGCCCCCGCCCAGCTCCTGACAATATTCACTGCTTTGCCAGCTTGAGGGCGAAAAGTCGGTAGCTGCACGCACGCCATCCCAGCGTTCCGGCGGCCGGGGTGAGCGCCAGCGCCAGTCGCCAACGGGCGGTGCGGCATAGGGAATACCGCGCCAGAGGTGAACGTTTTCATCGGTTAAACCAGACAGTGCGCCCTGGCGCGTTTCAACCACAGGGGCGGAAGGATTTTGCATAACGACCTTATTTTTTCCATCACACCCCTGAAGAGTAACGATTTCAGAGCAAACCGCAACGCTGTTTGCTGCGCGTTTCCGCCTCCTCGTAGAGCGTAAATTCGTCATACACCGGGCAGCCGAGCGCGGCTTCAAACGCATTGCGGCTGGCATTCCCGTGGCTGCGCGCCTGGGTTTCATTCCCGAGATTGGACTGGAAAATCCCCGCCGCGCTGACCGGAAGGAAATCTTCGTAAATTATCGGCTGGGCCACCACCCACCCGCGCTCGATCAGCGGCTGCGGGTCATCCCCCGGACGAAACGCGTGACGATGGGCCTCTCCCGCTGGGGTCAGGCGATAGCGAAAATACGCCAGCTCCTGACGGCGCAGGAACATTTCGCTGTCCGGGAAGGCGCTGAAAATCTCCCGCAAATGCAGCTGGTGCGTGAGGTTATCTTTTCCGGTTCCGGCCTGGGCCAGCAGGCTATCGTACAGTTCACGGCCTTTCGGGGGTCAGTGCCACGCCGCGCTGTTCAATTTCACCGAAGCGCGCGGTGTGGGTGCCTTTATGTTCCCCGGCGAAAGCACCGGCTCTTCGAGGGCTTTAAAGCTGGTCTGACGCAGCAGGATCGGCACTTCACGACGCGGCGGCCCTTCGATCAGAATTTTGGGCTCAATCCCGTACTTCGGCATCAGCTCCTGCACCCGGTCAATGTCCAGCGTGCGCGGCGTGAGGTGGTTGATATGGCACCCCGGGAAGCAGACCACGTCAGCTATCAGGCGGTGCTCGTTACTCAACGCCAGGTAGGTCTCCTGGTCGACCGTTGCATGACGGTGCCAGCGGAAGGTTTCTAACGCTTCCTGCACAAACTCGTGCGCCTGCGCTTCGGTAAAGTGCCCTTCCGACTCATGGAGGTCAATAAGTTCCAGACAGCGCGGCGTAAAGATGTTCCGCTGAGAGAGAATTTCTGCCGCCCGCTCGCGTAACGCCACGTTTTCAATCAGCTCAAGGCGCAGCAGTGAGGTAAAGATACGAAACGGATTGCGGCACAGCGCCGCATCGTCAACCGGACGAAACGCCGTTGAGTGGACCGGTACCCCCGCCTGAGAAAGATCGTAATAGCTGACCGGGAACATGCCCATGATGGCAAACATACGACGCAGGGTGGAAAGCTCTTGTGCCGTACCGACGCGGATCGCCCCGTGACGCTCCACGTTCAGGCGTGCCAGCTCGTCGGCGTTCGCCAGTTGTTCATGTAATAGTGGATTATTTTCCAGAACCGCCAGGTTTACGTCCGCGACCAGCTCAAGCAAGGTGCCGTACTGCGGAACTTCCTGCTGGTACATCGCCGACATAGCCTGCGAAAAATGTTCCCGAATATCATCAGCCGTGATGGTGTTCGCCATGATGTCATGCCTCCAGTGAATATTACCTGGAGTGTAGAGAAACCCGTTCCTTCCGGGGGGAAGAATTTACGATTTGTGATCTTACGACGACAGTGGTCAAACCGTGTGCTGCCCGAACCTGTCGCGGCCGTACCAGGCCCCCTTCCTTTCCCCCCGGCCCGTCGTCCAGGAGTTTCCTTATAATTAATGATTATTCTGTTTTCTAGCTATAAAGGAGTAATTTTGGAGGCCATCCCGGCTAAAAATTGAACGAAATTGTGGCGCTACAATTTTTATCCTCACCTTTCAGGTTTTTAGCGGCAACTTAGGATTAATCCGAGCATTTTTTTACAAGTCCTTCCCACTCATCCATATTTTTTCGCCAAACGAAGCGTAAACCCACCAATATTTTTAAATAACGCAACCGTGAATGGCGAAACGCATTTGACGCATGCCGCACAGCGTCTAAAGTTATTACTCGAACGACGAGTGATACGGAATATTTCTGTATCGTACTGACATAACCAATATATGACTATGAGGTTTAATATGGCAGAGCATCGTGGTGGTTCCGGTAATTTCGCTGAAGACCGTGAAAAAGCATCAGAAGCTGGACGTAAAGGCGGCCAGCACAGCGGTGGTAATTTCAAAAACGATCCGCAACGCGCATCTGAAGCGGGTAAGAAAGGGGGACAGAACAGTCACGGCGGAGGCCGTAAATCTGATAACTCCTGATCTTATTTAGTACTCTTTTAATAAAACCTGAGAGCATGCTGCGGGCTGAAAAGCTCGCAGTACCCTTTCCTTATTTTACCGGAGCGTAATTATTATGAATATGAAAAGTGTTGAGGATGTATTTATTCATCTTCTGTCCGATACCTACAGCGCTGAAAAACAACTTACCCGAGCGTTAAGCAAACTCGCTCGCGCGGCCTCCAGCGAGAAGCTGAGCGCCGCCTTCACCGCGCACCTGGAGGAGACGCAGGGTCAGATTGAACGTATTGACCAGATCGTCGAACAGGAAGACGGTATTAAGCTCAAGCGCATGAAGTGCGTGGCAATGGAAGGCTTAATTGAAGAAGCTAACGAAGTTATCGAAAGTACGGAAAAAAAGTGAAGTGCGTGATGCCGCGTTAATTGCCGCTGCGCAAAAAAGTGGAGCATTACGAAATAGCCAGCTACGGTACCCTTGCGACCCTCGCAGAACAATTGGGCTACAAAAAAGCCGTTAAACTTCTTGCCGAAAACGCTGGAAGAAGAGAAAGAGACCGACCTTAAACTCACCGACCTGGCCGTTGGCAATATTAACCAAAAAGCGCAGAAATGACGCGATAAGACAGGTTAAATAAAATGAGCATCAGTCCCAGGACAATTAAACGGTGCCATTTAGCGGCAGCAATAATATGGTTCATTCTCGCTATCCCTTCCGTAATATGGTGGAAGAATAGCGTACTATGGGTCATTATCATCAGCATTTACGCCAATATTGTCGGCCACTTATCTGGCTACAGTGCCGCACGTGCCGATCAGGCTGCTGAAAGTGAGACCAAATAAGCGAACCCCTAATGAGGATACAATGATGAATCACGTAGAACACTACCATGACTGGCTACGCGATGCCCATGCAATGGAAAAGCAAGCCGAATCTATGCTGGAGTCCATGGCCAGCCGTATTGATAATTATCCTGATGTTCGCGCCAGAATTGAGCAACATATTAATGAGACAAAACGGCAAATTACATTGCTGGAGGAAATCCTCGACCGTAATGATATTTCTCGTTCGGTCTTAAAAGACTCGATGAGCAAAATGGCGGCCCTGGGTCAATCCATCGGCGGTATGTTCCCGTCCGATGAGATCGTTAAGGGCTCGATCAGCGGCTATGTCTTCGAACAGTTTGAAATCGCCTGCTACACCTCCCTGCTCGCTGCGGCGAAAAAAGCGGGCGATACCGCCTCTGTGCCTGCCATTGAGACGATCCTCGCAGAAGAGCGCGAAATGGCCGACTGGCTGATTCGCCATATCCCGCAAACGACGGAACAGTTCCTGCTGCGTTCAGACGCAGACGGTGTCGAAGCGAAAAAATAATCCACAGGAGAGTGCCTATGTTTCGACACGTCAAACAGCTGCAATATACGGTTCGCGTCGCCGAACCCAACCCCGGTCTTGCTAACCTTTTACTGGAACAGTTTGGCGGGCCGCAGGGCGAACTGGCTGCCGCCTGCCGTTACTTCACTCAGGGCCTGAGCGATGACGATCCGGGCCGCAAGGATATGCTGATGGATATCGCCACCGAGGAGCTAAGCCACCTCGAAATCATCGGTACGCTGGTTGGTATGCTGAACAAAGGTGCCAAAGGCGCGCTGGCGGAAGGGGTGGAAAATGAGGCTGAACTGTATCGGTCCATGACCGAAAACGGTAACGACAGCCACATCACCTCCCTCCTCTACGGCGGCGGTACCCCGCTCACTAACTCGGCGGGCGTGCCCTGGACGGCAGCCTACGTCGATACCATCGGCGAGCCGACGGCGGATCTGCGCTCGAACGTGGCGGCAGAGGCCAGGGCGAAAATCATCTATGAACGGCTGATTAACGTCACTGACGATCCCGGAGTGAAGGATGCGCTGGCGTTTCTGATGACGCGTGAGGCGGCGCATCAGCTCTCCTTTGAGAAGGCGCTGCAGTCCATTCGTAATAATTTCCCGCCGGGAAAACTGCCGCCAATCGAGGAATTCACCAACAAGTACTACAATATGTCTGAAGGTGGAGAGGTTCGCGGAAGCTGGAACAGCGATAAGCACTTTGATTACGTTGAGTCCCCCCAGCCTGCGGTTGATGGCGGAGACGGTAGCGCCAGCGTGACGCTCACAGCTGAACAGGCAACCCTGGTTAAGGCGATGTCTGCCCGCACCAAGTCCGATCCCCATTCCGACCCGCTGACCGGTGCCGAGCTGGGTGCCGGAAAGAGTAAACCGTAATCGGTTTTGCCGGGCATCCTGACCTGCCCGGCAATTCTCGTGCCCCATCGCTTCAGAGGTACGGACCATGTTCGAACTTGATGCATTTCATCTCGCCAGAATTCAGTTCGCTTTTACCGTCTCGTTTCACATTCTTTTCCCGGCGATCACCATCGGTCTTGCCAGCTATCTGGTCGTGCTTGAAGGCATGTGGCTGCGCACCAAAAACGACGTCTGGCGCTCGCTGTACCACTTCTGGCTCAAGATATTTGCCGTTAACTTCGGGATGGGTGTCGTTTCCGGGCTGGTCATGGCGTATCAGTTCGGCACCAACTGGAGCGGGTTCTCCCAGTTCGCAGGCAGTATTACCGGTCCCCTGCTGACCTACGAGGTGTTAACCGCCTTCTTCCTGGAAGCCGGCTTTCTTGGCGTAATGATGTTCGGCTGGAACAAGGTTGGCCCTGGGCTGCACTTCTTTTCAACCTGCATGGTGGCGCTCGGCACGCTGATGTCGACCTTCTGGATCCTCGCCTCAAACAGCTGGATGCACACCCCGCAGGGTTTTACTATCGAGAACGGGCAGGTCATTCCGCAGGACTGGCTGGCGATTATCTTTAATCCCTCCTTCCCTTACCGCCTGATTCATATGGCCATCGCCGCATTTCTGAGCAGCGCGCTGTTTGTCGGCGCGTCGGGCGCATGGCACCTGCTGCGCGGTAACGATACCCCTGCCATACGCACCATGTTCTCCATGGCGATGTGGATGGCGCTGCTGGTTGCCCCCATTCAGGCCGTCGTGGGCGATATGCACGGCCTTAACACGCTTGAGCATCAGCCAGCCAAAATTGCCGCCATAGAGGGGCACTGGGAAAATCCGCCCGGCGAGGCCACGCCGTTGCTGCTGTTTGGCCTGCCCGATATGGACGAGGAGCGCACCAAATACGGTCTTGAAATTCCCGCGCTCGGCAGCCTTATCCTGACGCACAGCCTCGATAAGCAGGTCCCGGCGCTGAAGGACTTCCCGAAAGAGGATCGCCCAAACTCGACCATCGTCTTCTGGTCGTTTCGCATCATGGTCGGAATGGGCCTGCTGATGATTACCCTCGGTCTGGTCAGCCTCTGGCTACGCTATCGCCACCGGCTCTACCACTCGCGTCCGTTCCAGTGGTTTGCTCTTTGCATGGGGCCCGCGGGTCTGGTGGCGCTGCTCGCCGGCTGGGTGACCACCGAAGTGGGCCGCCAGCCGTGGGTGGTTTACGGTTATCTGCGCACGATTGACGCGGTCTCCCTGCACAGCACCCTGCAGATGAGCATCAGCCTGCTGGCGTTCTTCGTTGTCTACTCGTCGGTGTTTGGCGTGGGCTATGTGTACCTCATCCGGCTGATTAAGAAAGGCCCGCAGCCCGTCGATACGCTGACGTCAAACACGTCGGGCACCCCCGCCCGTCCGCTGTCTGCCGCGGAGTCTGTTCCGGAACAGGAGAGAAACTGATGGGCGTCGATATCTCTGTTATCTGGTTTGCCATCATCGTCTTTGCCACGCTGATGTACATCATTATGGATGGCTTTGATTTGGGCATCGGCCTGCTGTTTAACTTCGTGGGCGATGCGAAAGAGCGCGATGTGATGGTCAACAGCGTAGCGCCCGTATGGGACGGCAACGAGACCTGGCTGGTGCTCGGCGGCGCGGGGCTGTTCGGCGCGTTCCCGCTGGCTTACGCGGTGATCATTGATGCGCTCACTATCCCCCTTACCGCGATGCTGATCGGCCTCATCTTTCGCGGCGTCGCCTTTGAGTTTCGTTTTAAAGCGACGCCTTCGCACCGCAAGTTCTGGGACTACTCCTTCGCCGGTGGCTCTCTGCTCGCCACCTTCAGCCAGGGGATCGTCGTGGGGGCGGTGATCAACGGCTTTGAGGTAGAGGGCAGACGCTTTGTGGGCTCGCCGCTTGACTGGCTGACGCCCTTTAACCTTTTCTGCGGTATCGGCCTGGTGGTCGCCTACACGCTGCTGGGCACCACCTGGCTTATCATGAAAAGTGAAGGCGCCCTGCAACGCCGCATGCGCGAGCTAACCCGCCACGTGCTGCTGGCCCTGATGGTGGTGATCGCGGTTTTCAGCGTCTGGACGCCGCTCGGCTGGCAGTACGTGACCGACCGTTGGTTTACCTTGCCCAACTTCTTCTGGTTCCTGCCGGTTCCCCTGCTGGTAGGCCTGTTTAGCGTGCTGATCTGGCGGCTGACCCGCAACCCGGCCAGCCACTCGCGCCCCTTCCTGCTGACGCTGGGGCTGATCTTCCTCGGATTTAGCGGCCTGGGTATCAGCCTGTGGCCAAACATTATTCCGCCGCGCATCACCCTGTGGGAAGCCGCGGCGCCCCCCGCCAGCCAGCTGTTTATGCTGGTCGGGACCCTGCTGATAATTCCGGTGATTCTGGTGTACACCGCCTGGAGCTACTACGTCTTCCGGGGCAAGGTTTCGGATACTGAAGGCTATCACTGAGGAACGCTATGACGGACTGGCATACACGGGCCATTATCTACCAGATTGATACCGCGCTTTTTTACGATATCAACGGCGATGGCTGCGGGGACATCGCCGGGATCGCGGCCAAGCTGCGCTATATTCGTCGCATGGGGGCGACGGTTATCTGGATCACCCCGTTTTACCTCACGCCCTTTCTCGATGAGGGCTACGACGTCAGCGACCATCTGCAGGTGGACCCCCGCTTCGGAAAACTGGCCGATATCATCGCTTTTATCGAACAGGCCCGGGAGCTGGGCATGCAGGTTATTATTGAGCTGCTGATCCAGCACACCTCGGACGCCCATCCCTGGTTCCAGCAGGCCCGCCGCAGCCCCGCCTCGCCCTATCGCGATTACTATATCTGGTCGGATAACGACGACGACGATACGCCCCCCATGTTTCCCGGCGTGGAAAAGAGCGTCTGGAGCTGGGACGACGAGGCGGGACAGTATTACCGGCACATGTTCTACCGCCACGAGCCGGACCTGAACCTGACCTCGCCCGCCGTGCTTAAGGAGATTGAGAATATTATCCTCTTCTGGCTCAAACTGGGGGTATCGGGATTTCGGCTGGATGCCGCATCACACCTCACGAAGCAGGCGGGCAGCGGTGACGAGGAAAAGGGCCTGTGGATCCTGGAGCACATGCGCCGTCTTATCGAGCAGCGTAATCCGGACGCGATCCTGCTCGGCGAAGTGGACGTAGACGTTGAGGTTTATAAAGACTATTTCGGCAATAACGACCGCCTGCATCTGGTGCTCAACTTCTGGCTCAACAAGTATTTCTACGTCAGCCTGGCCAGAAAAATGCGCCCGCCCGCTGCGCAACGCGGTGAAGAAGATGATCGTCCCGCCAGATTCATGCTGTTTTGCCAACTGGCTGCGCAACCATGACGAGCTGGATCTGGAAGGGATTAGCCAGAAAGATAAACAGTTCGTGCTCGACACCTTCGCCCCTGACGAGGAGATGAACGTCTATCAGCGTGGGATCCGCCGACGTCTGGCCCCGATGCTGAATGGCGATCCAAAGCGGCTGGCGTTCTGCCACGCGGTGCTCTTTTCGCTGCCGGGCGTCCCGGTGATGCGCTACGGGGATGAGATCGGCATGGGTGATGACCTTGAACTGGAGGAGCGCTACGCCGTCCGCACCCCAATGCAGTGGGCAGGTTCACAGGGCGGCGGTTTTCGGCAGCCGATCCTGAAAAATTTATTGCGCCGATAATCGACCACGGACCCTACCGCTATCAGAAAATCAACGTCGCCGATTCGCTGCTCCACCGCAACTCGCTCCTCCACCGGATTATTGATATTGCCAATACCCGCTCGGAGTTCCCTGAAATTGCCGTGGCGCCCTTTCGCCTCATCACCCTCAATCATGACGCGGTGCTGGGGATCTATTACGAGACCGACGAGCGCAGCATTCTGACCTTCGTTAACTTCAGCGACCAGCCGGTGCAGTTCACCGCCAGAGGGATACGCAACGCCACCTGGACCGCCTGCCTCGCGGACAAACGCTACGACGACGCGCTGGTTTGCGGCAAAACCGTCGAACTCAGTATTGGCGCCTACGGCTACCGCTGGTTCTGGACGCACCGCAGCGCGCTGCGCTGATTAGCGTTTCCGGCGGGTTATCAGACGCGTCAGCATAATCCCCGCCACCGCGAGGGCCCCCAGCGCAACCTTGCCCGGCATACCGGAGGTGACGGACGTAGCGCGGTTCTTCGCTTCGTCGTTAAAACGACCATGGATTTTGTGCAGGTCGTCAATCGGCTGGTCGAGATAGTCCCGCCGATCCGCTGCGTTCAGATCGTCGGTCATCTGGCCTTCCCAGGCTTTTTTTACCATCAGACGGTCAAGGTAGCCCGGAAAGAAGAATTGCCCGACGATGGACTGGATAGTGCTGCTGCCCACCCACAGCTCGCGCACCGGTTTCTGCGCAACCTTAAAGATGGCGCTGGCGGCCACTTCAGGCTCAAAGACCGGCGGCACGGTCGCATCGCCCAGCGAACTTATTCC
>OKVS01000107.1_pt1 | contig 40416 bp, 42 predicted proteins | sample 1606911 | NCBI WGS metagenome assembly OKVS01 (sample SAMN03281016, study PRJEB24777) | human gut metagenome | isolation source: fecal sample PR161 from 1 month old female Malay infant, caesarean... | reverse complement strand
GGAGGCCCGACGCGATATTGAGCTTGGCGCTGGAGTATGCCTGCCAGCTCGGTTGCCCCGCAGGTGCATATCATGGCCGGCGTGGTGCCGCCGGGAGCGGATCGCGCAGCCTGCGAGGCCGTGCTTATCGATAATCTGCGCTACGCCGCGGAGTGCTTTGCCCGCCACGACAAGCGGATACTCATCGAAGCGCTGAATCCGCAGACCAAACCGGGCTATCTCTACCACAGTCAATATCAGACGCTGGCGATGGTGAAACGGGTCGACAGGCCGAACCTGGCGGTGCAGTTAGATCTGTTTCACGCGCAGAAGGTGGACGGCAATTTAAGCCATCTTATTACCGAATATGCCGGCCAGTATCGCCATATTCAGATTGCCTCCCTGCCCGACCGTCATGAACCGGATGAGGGCGAAATAAACTATCCGTGGCTCTATGCGCTACTGGATAAAACCGGTTATGACGGCTGGATCGGCTGCGAATATATCCCCCGGACAGACACGCTTTCCGGGCTGGGGTGGTTCTCGCCCTACCGGAAAAAATAAACGCCGTTTTCTAAAAAAATAACTCTCTGTACACCTGTTAATACCCGAGGCAAACCTATGTCGACATCGGCGCTGTTACTTATTGCGTTAGCCAGCGTAGTGCTGTTGCTCCTGTTAGTGATCAAAGCGAAAGCACATCCTTTTGTGGCGCTCCTGATCGTCAGCCTGCTGGTGGCATTCGCCACCGGCATTCCGGCAGATAAAATTATAACCACCATTGAAAAAGGCATGGGCGGCCTGCTTGGCCACATCGCCAGCATTATTATTCTGGGCTCAATGCTGGGGGTGCTGATTGAAATGTCCGGCGGCGCCGAATCGCTGGCGAAAACGTTGACCGGCGTACTGGGTGCAAAACGAACCATTGCCGCCTTAACCATTGTGGCTTTTATTCTCGGCACCCCGGTCTTTTTTGAAGTCGGCTTTATCATCATCATTCCGTTAATCTACGGCTTCAGCAAAGTCGCCCACGTGTCGCCGCTGAAGTTTGGCCTGCCGATGGCCGGCGTGATGTTAACCGTCCACGTGGCGCTGCCCACCCATCCTGGCGCAGCGGCTGCGGCAGGCATTCTGCATAGCGATGTCGGTTGGCTGATGCTGGCGGGGATTGGGGTGTCGGTGGTCGTCGGTATCGTGGGCTATTTTGTCGCCCGGTTTATCAATCGGCGCCATTATCATCTGTCGATTAACGTGCTGGAGCAGCAACAAACGGCGGAAGTACCGGATCTCTCGGTTAACGCGCAGCAGACCCGTCTGCCGCCGCCGAATGCGCTGGTTATCGGTGGGCTGATCGTGGTGCCCATCATGCTGATTGTTTCCGGGACGCTGTGTCAGGCGCTTCTGCTGCCGGAAAACGCGGTTCGCCAGCTGATGACCGTCATTGGTACCCCGCCGGTCGCCCTGCTGATCTCCCTGGGCCTGGCCAGCTGGACGCTGGGCATCCGTCGGCGGATGAGCCTGAAAAAGCTGGGCGAAGTCACCGGCAGCGCGATCCCCTCGTCGGCGGACGTGATCCTCGTCGCCGGCGCCGGCGGCGCCTTTGGCGGCGTACTGGTCGCTTCCGGCATCGGTAATGCCTTAGCCGAGGCGCTGGAGACAATACATCTGCCGCTGATGCCCGCCGCTTTTCTGCTATCGCTGGTGCTCAGAGCCTCGCAGGGTTCGGCCACCGTGGCGATCCTCACCACCTCCGGTCTGCTGTCGCAGGCGGTTGTCGGTCTGGAGCCGCTGCAGCTGGTGCTGGTGACGCTGGCGACCTGCTTCGGCTCGCTCGGGCTGTCGCACGTCAACGACGCCGGATTCTGGGTCGTCACGCGCTATCTCGGACTCTCGGTGCCGGATGGACTCAAAACCTGGACCGTCTTGACAACCATCATGGGGGTGACGGGCTTTCTCATCACCTGGCTGCTGTGGTTTGCGCTTTGATGTTAACCTGGGTGGCTCCGGCCACCTTAACTTCGCCCCGGCACAGGCCCTGACCCACTACCGCTGTCAGACCGCAGACCCGCTGCCGACAGCGTCACCGGGATAAAATAGCGTACGCGATAGCGCCTGTCCCCTGCCTCTTCGCCTTCCGCATGGCGGGTTATAAAACATTCAATGTCATAGCCGTCCCGACGACTTACCCCCAGGGATGGCAGCAGCTCCATATACAGATCGCTGGATAAACGAGCATAACGTGACCAACTGCCGTAGAATTCAACCCCGACATAAAGCCCTGACCGGGTGGTCAGCGAGCTGTTCATGGCCAGCGCGGGGGGCAGCTTTCCCGCCTCATGACAGCCGACAAAAGCGTTAACCTCGACGTTAAGCTCATTTTTGCTCGCCGCGGCGTAGTCGGAAAGTACGGAAAGCGAGCCTCCGCCAGCGGTGAAAAAACGGTCAACCTTTTGTCTGATGCTCGTCTTAGCGGTGCTTTGCAACACCAAATCCGACAGGCGCAGTTCATACTTCATCGGATAGCCGTAATAGACCTGTTCCGGCAGAGAAAAAAAACGAGCCAGAGGTAGGCTCTCTCCGTCCGGGTGAAACTTTTTCAACAGCTTTGCCGTGTCCCAGTGCGCCGCGCAACGGTATTCACGTGGCGAGAGCGAAAAGCGCTTCTTAAACTCCCGGGAAAAGGTCTGCGGCGAGTCATAGCTTAACTGCCAGGCAATAGCGGCGATCGGTTGCCGTGTTAAGCGCAGACTGACCGCTGCGATGGTCAACCGCCGCAGACGAATATACTGCCCGATGGGTAACTGGCCATACTGGTAAAACACGTCGTACACAAACCGACGTGAATAGCCCATATACAGCGCCAGGTCATCGATCGCCGGGTTACAATAGATATTATCCTCCAGCCACGCCAGCATTTTCAAATAGAGCATCTGCTTCATAAGTACGGCATACATCCTGTATTCTTGTCCTCCGCTAATTTTAACAACAGAGCGCGGCTATCACTAAGCTTTTTATGCATCGCAAAAATAAAAAAACAGGAAACGGCTTTAAATAGTGACAAATATATGCTTAAGGTTTTGTTTATTAGGAACTTTCGCATATCAATATACCGTTATCTCACTTTCCCCACCAGATATTGCATTAATGGAAAACATCCCTTAGATTACCACGGCTAAAAATAGTACCTGCATCATCATTATATTCTTTAATTTATCCAGATATGTTTTTTAATGCCCACAGGGAAGTTATATGACTAATTTTTTGTTCAATATAAAAAATCACTATTTGCGAGTCGCTATTGCTGAACTGGTTGATGAAGCGATGAAGGCCGCCGGGCGGCCACACTATCAGTTTTCTCAACAATGGGATGCAGGATCGATGGCGCAAGCTGATGTGATATTCACGGAAATGGTCGCGGGGGAGTGGTACTTGTGCCAGGATCTTTTTCAGCATGCCCCGGAACAATATACGCTTTTTATTTTCCCGGACAATGAACACGCTACCGTAGATGAGGGTTTACCGAATTGTCTGCAGCATGCGGTATTTATGCCGCCTCACGCTCGCGTTCAGCGGCTGAAAGATGAGATAGCTAACGCCATTGAACGTCCGCTGCTACCGCGGCAAGACCCGCCGTTCAATCGTCTGCGGCGTTGCATTAATTGCGCCTGCAGGTCGGTCAGCGACGCGCAAACCAAAGTCATTTACGCGTTCAGTATTGGCCTGAGCCCGCATGAAGTCGCCGCTGCGCTAAATATTAGTCCCAAAACGATTCATTCACATAAAAAGAATATTATGAGTAAATTTAATTTGAATAGCCGTCAGCAGTTTAACAACCTTGTGCAACTGCTCGCCAAACGCTGATACAACTCGTCATTTTATTCTGTCAAACAATCATCTTCTGGAACGGAAAACATACCGTCTCTTGCGCCTTTCCTGAATATAGGAAAAGCCACTCCATAAAGAAATGATGGGACATAAAATCAGACACAAAATAATAAAGAAGTCGCTCATATCAAACCTGACAAAAGAATTTAATTTAGAGTGATAATATTCACTCGATTATATTCAGGCAAGACCAGCGCCTCATTTTTGAGAGTGGGAAATAGAATGGTAGGATAATTCCTGGTAGCGAATATTAACAGGTAAAATAAGACGCAGCGCCAGTGTCTGAGGAGGGAATGAGAGGCCTGTTAGCGTCTTTTTGCATTGAGGATGAGAAAAAGATAGCCAAATGTGTAATTCCCTGTACAGTGAAGGGAATCACAAAGTGAAGCTCGCGTTCCGCGTAGCGGACATCACGGTTGGTTGAATGTTTGTACATATCAGCCTCGCCCTCCTTTAGGGTCAGGTCATACTCATCTTGCATGCTGAGCGCGGATGTTCTTACGCCGCGGGAGCGATCGTAACAACTATGCTAACCACCCTGATTTACCGCAGCCAGGTTCATCCTGACCGCCCGCCCGTCGATCTCGACGCTTTAGTCCATCGCGCCAGCAGTAAAAATTTGCCCCTTGGCATCACCGGCATTCTGCTGTTTAACGGCCTGCAGTTTTTCCAGGTCCTGGAAGGGACTGAGGAGGCACTTGAGTCGCTGTTCAGCGAAATCCAAAGCGACCCGCGTCATCGCGACGTAGTGGAGCTGATGCGCGATTACTCAGCCTACCGACGTTTTCACGGCACCGGAATGCGCATACTGGATCTCCGGCTGTTTGAAACCGATGGCGCGCTGGAGGAAATTCTGCGCTTTAGCACGTTTGGGGTCACCGAACCGGTCAACGACCGGATGTTCCGGCTGCTTAGCGCCTTCATTGCCGACGGCGGCCGCTATTGCCTGCCCGAGCCGCTGCAGCCCTCTCGCTGGATGATGATGCCCGCGTCAGGTACGGCCCCGCCGCAGCACCTGCCCGGTCAACCTTGCCAGTTTGCTCTGCAGGCTATTGTCGAGCCGGCTAAAAAGCGAGTTTCTTCCTTTGAGGCTCTGATCCGCAGCCCAACCGGCGGCTCTCCCGTGGAAATGTTTGCCGCCATTGCGGCGGAGGATCGCTACCGTTTTGATCTTGAAAGCAAAGCGTATGCATTCGCTCTCGCCGGCCAGCTGCCGCTCGGGAAACATCAGCTGGCGATTAACCTGTTGCCCGGATCGCTGTATCACCACCCTGACGCCGTAGGCTGGCTGATGGACAGCCTGCTGGCGGCCGGCCTCAGACCGGATCAGGTACTGATCGAGGTGACCGAGACAGAGGTGATCACCTGCTTTGACCAGTTCCGCAAGGTGCTCAAAGCCCTGCGCGTCGCGGGCATGAAGCTGGCCATCGACGACTTTGGCGCAGGTTATTCCGGCCTGTCGTTACTGACCCGTTTTCAGCCTGATAAAATCAAAGTGGATGCGGAACTGGTACGCGATATCCATATTAGCGGCACCAAACAGGCGATTGTCGCCTCGGTCGTCCGCTGCTGCGAGGATCTTGGCATTACGGTGGTGGCTGAAGGTGTCGAAACCCTGGAGGAGTGGTGCTGGCTGCAGTCGGTGGGCATTCGCCTGTTTCAGGGCTTTCTCTTTTCCCGACCCTGCCTTAACGGCATCGGGGAGATCTGCTGGCCGGTAGCGCGCCAGGCAATGGACCTGTAAGGCCGCGCACCCGGGCATCGTCACTGCCAGTGGGCAAGCTTTTCGCTCAGCGCCGCCAGGGCATATCGTACCGCTTTCGCCACCACGGTCTCACAGTCGCCGGCAAAGCACATCCGTTTGGTTTCAGTCTGGCCGCGAAAATTCCAGGCAAACCATACCGTGCCGGCGGGGGTACCATCTTCCCCGCCCTCCGGTCCGGCGTAGCCGCTGACGGCGATGGCGATATCGGCCCCGGCGAGCGCCAGAATACCAGAGGACATCTCCTGAACGCAGGCTTCGCTGACGGCGCTGTGTACCGCCAGGGTTTCCGCGCGAACCTGCAGCACGTTGCGCTTGGCTTCATCGCTGAAGGTCACTACGCCGGTATCATAAAATGCCGCGGTATCCGCCTGGGCACAGAGCGCTGCCGCCAGATTCCCTCCGGTGCAGGACTCCGCCGTGGTCAGTCGCCAACCGCGCGCGATCAGCGCCCGAGCCACTTCAGCGGTTAGTTCATGCGTATTGTTTGCGTCGCTATCGATCTCGTCAGTCATTCTTCCTCCTCGCCGAAATTGAAAGAAATAGCAGACTCACTGCGTCTGTTAACAGAATAGCATATCGATTTCTTTGTCGTCGGGGGGCCATTTATATTTTCAGGGGGAAAGGATAAAGGCCCGCAGGGCGGGCCTTTAAGGTAACATCGTCGGAACAACGGTGAATCAAACTTTATGTTCTATCACGCGCCCCTGATTCTCGATCGCAATTTTACGCGGTTTTTCGCTCTCCGGGATTTCCTGGTGGATGGCTATTTTTAAGATGCCGCTATCCAGCTGCGCCTGATTAATTTGGGCGTGTTCAGGAAGAGAGAAACTGAGCTGGAAATTAGCGCGGCGGATACCTTTATAAATCCAGCGTTCACCGCTGTCTGTCGAGGCATCGGTTTCCTGGCGTTTCCCGGAAATATGCAGATTCCCCCCTACGGTTTCTATTTCCAGCTCATCATCTTTCCAGCCAGGCACGCTGACGCTGAGCAGGAAATTGCTGTCGTCGACTTTCTGTAAATCATAAGCCGGTAAAGTGCCCACCGGCGTATCGCCCGTTAACTGGCTGAAAAGACGGTCAATACGATTAAAGCGATCGGCAAAAAGAGAATCAGCAAATACCGGGAGTGCTGACAAGGTTTTGAGTGCCATAATTAACCTCCTGAATATCCATTCAAAAAGCTCAACATAAAGGCAAGCATTGCTTGTCCGCTATATAAAATAATATCTAAGGCGCGTTTTTCAAGACCCGAAATAAAAAATTTTTCTTCGCCAGCCTCAGTTAAAATAAGCATGCCGGTGGCGAAGTTACCCCCGCCCGACGGCGGGGGCTGTGGCGCTTCTGAGTCCCATAACTGATGCTGTTTAACATTCAATAAACAGAAGCGACATGTATATATAACTTGTTTAAGGGGATGTCAACGTCCGAATCGCTCCCCCTTTGCCGTCGTGTATTCTCCCCTTGAACAGCGCGGTTAGCAACCCGGCTGCCTCTCAGGGTCCCCTTGCCAACAGCGGCGCTTCGACGTGGCATTCGCCTTGTTGCCGTCAACCGGACGCCGCTGGTGAAAATATACCCGGCCGGGTAAGGAACCTTTCATCCGACACCGTGCCTAATGATCTGCATACGCACTTTCTGAGGCACCGCCATGGCCAGCATTTTTATCTCAACCACCCTGTTCGCCCTCTTCGCGTCGATGTTGATCGGCCTGGGAATGGTGTGGAAAAGCATTTCCAACAATCCTGATAACTGATTCTGTTGTACGCCGTTGCTGTTCACCCTCCGCAGCGGCGGGTCTACCCCGCCCCTTTTTATCAATGACCACCCCAGGTTTCGCTCAGGCGCAATCTCCTCAAGGACCCGCGCCTGCAAAAGGTATTTTTGAAAAAGCAATTCATACAGTGAATAAGTAACTCTGATTAATATATTTGAGACCAGAATTAACGCATGCAATATAAGCAATTTAAGCAGTTTGTGCCAAATTAGCGGTCATACCCGCGCAACGCTAAAAAAAATAAGTCATTGATTAATATATCATTAATTTTACTCGCCAGCTCAAAGTCCAAAATTAGACTTATTGCATTTGTTGATTATTAGAAATATCCTAAAGGCATACGCATTTAATGTTCTCCACTTAAAATGCATGACAACTTTCACGATCGCCATGACTATGCCTGATATTTTAATTAACACTGAAAACATATTTCTTAATCGCGGAATTTGCGAACTGCTTAGCGAGATCGCGAAGGAAGAACACATCCGTGAACCGTATTCCGTTGTGGACTATTCCACAGATATATTAGGTCCGATTGATATGCTGTTCACAGAAATGGCCGCTGGTGAACATTATCTATGCCACCCGTTTTTCAAAAAACTCCCTCCGCACACGTCTATTTTTATTTTCGTCGCCACCGACAGCGCTTTGCAGGTTGAACAGTTACCACTTTGTCTACGCGATGCCACTTTTATCAGCATGAACAGCGACTTGCGCCGCGTAAAAAATCAGATTGCAAAACGTCTGACGGAGTCGACAACATCTAGTTGCGGTGGGCTGGAAAAAGACAGCAGACGCTGTGTCAAATGCCCTCGGTTAACCTTGACCAAATCACAACTTTATATTATCGATGCGATCAGAACGGGAATGAACAATCAGCAGATAGCGCAAGAACTGGGCATCAGTCATAAGACGGTCTTCTCTCACAAAATCAATATTATGAAAAAATTCCAAATAGCTACCAAACAAGAGTTAACGAGATTCTCATCTGTTGCTCTTGCGCTTTCCGCAGGAAGGATCGGTTAACGTCGGAATTTATTAAAGCGCATCTTCATTTTTCTTCTTTCTCTAACATAGGACAGGCCAAAAAACAAAGATGTAAACAATAACACCACCGCCAGGACTAATAATAGTAAGTTACTCATAACAACCTTTTAAAAGATAAAGATGATTTTTTAAATAATAAGGGGTGGATGTTTTCAAATACAACCCAGCGACAACCATTTCAGACAAAGGTAAAACTCCGTGCGATAATTCTGAAAGATAATAAAAAGAGTAAAAACGATTTCCTTTATCAGACAGGCGTTAGGGTAATAACGATGAAGCATAAACGGACAATGCCAGGCCTAACGCCCAGCGTGTACTGTCGCGACGTCAGGCAAGATGACGGCCTGAAATAATGGTCTACTGACGTGGAAGGAGCGTGGTATTTGGGCAGGTGAAAACACCGTTTTGCAGCTGTTCTATACTGTTAGTCAGACATCACGCTGGAGGTGGCTATGTGCGGACGTTTTGCGCAAGCGCAAAGCCGGGAGGAATACCTGGCGCATCTCGTGGAAGCGGCCGAACGAGATATTGCCTGGGACCCGGCGCCTATCGGGCGCTATAACGTCGCGCCCGGGACAAAAGTTTTACTCCTCAATGAACGCGATGAGCAACTCCATCTCGATGCCGTTTACTGGGGCTATGCGCCAGGATGGTGGGATAAACCGCCGCTGATTAATGCCCGGGTTGAGACTGCAGCCTCCAGCAGGATGTTCAAGCCGCTGTGGGAGCACGGACGGGCGATCTGCTTCGCCGACGGCTGGTTTGAGTGGAAAAAGGAAGGAAATAAAAAGCAGCCATACTTTATCCAGCGTAAGGATGGCCAGCCAATTTTTATGGCCGCGATTGGTCGGACTCCGTTCGAACGTGGGGACCATGCCGAAGGATTCTTGATCGTGACGGCCGCCGCCGATCGCGGTCTTGTCGATATTCATGACCGTCGGCCGTTGGTCCTGGCGCCTGAAGCCGCCCGGGAATGGATGAGGCAGGATGTCACCGGCGCGGAAGCGGCGGAGATTGCCAGCGACGGAGCCGTTTCCGCCGACGATTTTACCTGGCACCCGGTAACGCGGGCGGTCGGCAATGTGAAAAATCAGGGGCCCGAATTACTTGCCCCTCTCAGCCCATGACAAACGTAATCAAAGCGGCGGATAACGCATCATGTTCAGCGAAGAGATAATTAAATTTTATACCGCCCTGGAGTAGTGCCGAACATCCGACGGAACAAGGCTATGAAGGCACTCACATTGTCATATCCCAGATCCAGCGCTATCGCCGTCACTGGCTTGCCGGCAGCCAGTAGCTCAAGAGCCCTGAGTAAGCGTATCCGCTGTCGCCATTCATTGAAGCTAAAACCCGTTTCGGCTCGGAATCGTCGCGTGAGCGTGCGTGATGACATGCCGGCCCAGGCTGCCCATTCTTCCAACCTGCGCCCGTCGTCCGGGTTTGCTGACAGCGCCTGCGCGATTCTGAGCAATCGGCTATCTTGCGGCATTGGAAGCCCAAGATTAACCCTGGGAAGGGAACCAATTTCATCAAGAATAACGCCAGCTAAACGTTTTTGGGACGCAGTAAGCTCTACACCTTGCCATGCAGCCGCTCGCGTTATCGCTTCACGCAGCAGATTTGTCATTGAGAGAACAGATGGCTTATCAGGTAGCTCGCCACAGGCTTTGGCAGAAACATAAACACTCCATCCTGAATATGGACCGTGCGAGCGCAGGCCGTGCGGAACACCTGGCGGTATCCAGACGGCATGTGTTGCCGGTACCACCCAGCGACAATCACCGCCATCGACCGTAAGTAGCCCACGTATGGCACCGATTAACTGCCCACAGCTGTGATGGTGGCGTGGAGTCTCCCGTATTACCTCAGACTGACGTACCGCGACGAGTAAAGTGGGTCCCTGGGGTGAAAACACCGGTTCGAATGGAATCAATGGATCGTGCATATTGGCGTGTTTGAGGTGTTTAATGTCTTTTATACCGTACTGAAGCCAGTTAGTCGATTGTAAAGTATTCATCACTTTCACAGAGGACTAACCATCAAAATGATTACTATTACTAGGGTATTGGATGACATTATCAACCACCAACAGATACCACTGGATCGGATACTCAGTCGCTATTTTAGTCCCGGTTATCGGCAGCGCACTGATAACAAGTGGGAAGGATTAGATGGCTTTGCTCAGCATGCGCGTAGACTCCGGGAAATTATCGCCTTCGCTAAAATTGAGTTACATGACGAACTTCGTAACGGGAATCTTTATGCCACAAGGCATCGCGTTCTGTGCACCAGGCGCAGCGGAGAAGAGGTGGACATGGAAGTTTATATGTTCGCTGAAATAGATGATTCCGGGCGCTTCATTCGTATCGAAGAAGCCACGTTAATGCTTAAAGGGAGAGAGAGCGATAGAGATTTAGGCAGCGTGAGGTAAAAGAAATATAAGGTTACGACTAGATCAGACAAAAAACCGGGCAGCGCGCCCGGTTATCTTGTCAGACTAAAATTGCCCTACGCACTCAACCCGCGATTTTTCAGCATCGGCTCAATCTGCGGATCGTGTCCGCGCCACTGGCGATACAGTTCAGCTAAATCAGTGCTGTTCCCGCGTGATAAAATCGCCTCACGGAAACGCTGACCGTTCTCACGGGTCAAACCGCCCTGCTCCACGAACCATTGATAGCCGTCGTCGGCCAGCATCTGGGTCCACAGATAGGCGTAATAGCCTGCCGCATAGCCGCCGCCGAAGATATGGGAGAAATAGCTGCTGCGATAGCGCGGGGGGACCGCCGCCAGATCCAGGTTCTCTTCCCGAAGCACCAGCTGCTCAAACGCGTCCACCTCCTCCGGTAATGCCGAGGTCGACAGGCTATGCCACCGCATATCGAGTAACGCAGCAGCCAACAGCTCGCTCATGTCGTACCCTTTATTGAAGGTTGCCGCACGCAACATATTGTCGCGTAGCGCCTGCGGCATCGGCTCCCCGGACTGGTAGTGCTTCGCGTAGTGGGCAAACACCTGCGGCTGGCTGGCCCAGTGTTCGAAGATCTGCGAAGGAAATTCGACAAAATCGCGCGGCGTATTGGTCCCCGAGAGACTGGCGTAGCGCTGGCTGGCGAACAGCCCATGCAGGGTATGGCCGAACTCATGAAACAGGGTGATCACCTCATCCCACGACAGCAGCGCGCTCTGCCCTGCCTGCGGGCGGACGTAGTTGCAGACATTGTAGATAACCGGGCGCTGCGCGCGCAGAGTCGACTGTTCGACAAACACATCCATCCATGCGCCGCCGCTCTTTGAGTCACGAGCGTAGTAGTCACCGTAAAACAGCGCCATCCCTTCGCCGTTGTGATCGAAGATCTCCCAGACCCGCACATCCGGGTGATAGACCGGTATATCGAAGCGCTCAACAAAGCGCAGACCAAAGAGCTGCGAGGCCGTCCAGAAGACGCCGTCGTGCAGCACCCGCTCGAGGGCAAAATAGGGTTTGAGCTGCGCGTCATCAATGGCATAGGCAGCCCGCCGCACCTGCTCGCTGTAGTAAAAGCCAGTCCCATGCCGTCGCGCGAAAACCCCCGCCTTCGTTGTCGATCACCTGCTGGATGTCCGCCAGCTCACGTTCCGCCCTCGCCCGCGCCGCCGGCGCGATCTGACGCATAAAGCCCAATGCCTCCGCCGGGGGAAGCCGCCATTTGATCGGTCAGCGCCCAGCTGGCGTAATCAGCGGCTCCCAACAGCTCAGCCTGATGCGCGCGGATCGCCGCCAGCCGCAGTACCAGGGCACGCGTATCATGCTCATCGCCCTGCTGATTGCGGGTCCAGCCGGCGGCGAAGAGATTCTCACGCGTTTGCCGGTCGCGCAGCGCAAGCAGCTGCGGCTGCTGGGTGGTATTGGTCAGCGTCAGCAACCAGCGGTCGCTAAGCCCTCTTTCACGCGCTGCGTCAGCCGCCGCCGCTATCTCCTCATCGCTCAGGCCAGCCAGTTGATGCCTGTAATCAACCACCAGGCCGCCGCATTTTTGCCGCTCCCAGCAGTCGCTGCTGGAACTGACTTTGCAGCGTAGCCGCTTCGGTGTTCAGTGTGCGCAGCGCCGCCTGCTGCTCGGGAGCCAGCGTCGCCCCGGCGTGAACAAAACGTTGCCACGTCAGGGTCAGGAGACGATAGGACTCGCTGTCCAGCGCCAGCGCGTCGCGCTGCTCGTAGACGCTGTTCACGCGCTGAAACAAGGCCGCATTAAGCCAGATGTCATTCCCCAGCTCGGCGAGTTCGGCGGAAAATTGTTCATCCAGTGATTGAATATAAGGATTGGTATGGGCGCCAGCCATGGCGAAAAAGACCCGCGTCACCCGCGCCAGCAGCTGACCACTCTGCTCCAGCGCCTCGAGCGTGTTGGCGAAACTGGCCGGCTGCGGATTGTCGATAATAGCGCGAATTTCGGCCCGCTGCTGCCGGACGCCCTCATCAAACGCCGGGCGATAGTGGCTGTCGTCAATCACATCGAACGGCGGCGCCTGGTAAGGCAACGTACTGACGCTAAAAAAGGGGTTTCGTTCGGACATCTTTCTCTCCTGTACAGGCTAATGCTGTAAGATTAGGCCTCTCCTTAAGGGGTCGCAATGATTTCCGTTACCGGTCGCCGCCTGTGCGTGCTATGGTATGAAAACACAAAAAGCGTTGAGGAACAGTAAGATGATTATCATGGTCACCGGCGCCACCGCCGGTTTTGGTGAAAGTATTACTCGCCGTTTTATCGCTAACGGTCATAAAGTGATTGCCACCGGTCGTCGTGAAGAGCGCCTGAAGACGCTGAAAGACGAGCTGGGCGATAACCTTTATATCGCGCAACTTGACGTCCGCAACCGCGCCGCCATTGAGACGCTGATTGCTGACCTGCCGGCCGAGTGGCAGGCTATCGATGTGCTGGTGAACAACGCCGGCCTGGCGCTTGGTCTGGAGCCGGCGCACCGCGCCAGTGTGGAAGACTGGGAAGATATGATCGACACCAATAATAAAGGGCTGGTGTACATGACCCGCGCCGTGCTGCCGGGGATGGTGGAGCGCAATCGCGGCCATATCATCAATATCGGCTCTACGGCAGGCAGCTGGCCTTACGCCGGCGGAAACGTCTATGGGGCGACCAAAGCCTTTGTCCGTCAGTTTAGCCTCAATCTTCGTACCGACCTGCACGGCACCGCGGTGCGCGTGACCGACATCGAGCCGGGTCTGGTGGGCGGCACCGAGTTTTCTAACGTCCGCTTTAAGGGCGATGACGCTAAAGCCGAAAAAGCTTACGAAAATACCCAAGCGCTAACGCCGGAAGATGTGACCGAGGCGGTCTGGTGGGTCGCCACCCTGCCGAAACATGTCAACATCAACACCCTGGAGATGATGCCGGTGAGTCAGAGCTTTGCCGGACTCAGCGTTCACCGTCAGGGCTAACCGTCAGCCACCCGGCCTGCGGGCCGGGTATGGGCGGAAACGCAAAAAACGCGTAAAATAGTGCGCATAACCCCCTAAAAAGTAACCATCAATGGCCGCAGAATCGCAACTGAATCCGACGCAACCCGTCAATCAGCAAATTTATCGCATCCTCCGCCGGGATATCGTTCACTGCCTGATCCCGCCTGGTACACCGCTGTCGGAGAAAGAAGTCTCCGTGCGTTTTGCGGTGTCTCGTCAGCCGGTGCGCGAAGCCTTCATTAAGCTGGCGGAAAACGGACTTATCCAGATTCGTCCCCAGCGCGGTAGCTACGTCAATAAAATCTCATTGTCGCAGGTGCGTAATGGTTGCTTCGTCCGCCAGGCGATTGAGTGCGCGGTGGTTCGCCGTGCCGCCGGCATGATTAACGAAGAGCAACTTTATCAGCTGGAACAGAATCTTCACCAGCAGCGTATTGCCGTTGATCGGCAGCAGTTAAACGACTTTTTCCTGCTCGATGATGAATTTCACCAGAAGCTGTCGATTATCGCCGACTGTCAGCTGGCCTGGGAGACAGTGGAAAATATTAAAGCCGCCATCGATCGCGTCCGCTATATGAGTCTGGACCATGTCACCTCTCCGGAGATGCTTCTGCGCCAGCATCATGAGATTTTCACCGCGCTGGAAAAACGCGATGCCGAGGCGGTAGAAAAAGCCATGAGTATCCATTTGCATGAAATCAGCGAATCCGTACTGCTGATTCGCCAGGAGAACCGCGACTGGTTTAGTGAAGAATAAGAGTCAGACGGCTGCCGGCATGGCCGACGCAGCCGTCGTCATTGAAGGGATTATCTAACGACCAATACCGGCGTTTTGGCGTAGCGCAGAATTGACTCGGCGTTGGAGCCCAGCAGATGGGTGGAGATCCCCGGTTTGCGGGAACCAATCACAATGACATCGAACTCTTCGTTGTTACTGATAGCCAGAATTTCGTCACGCACGTTGCCAAAGACTACGCGGGTATGGATCCGCGTCATGGGGATGGCGAACAGTCGCGCCACCTCGCGCATTTTTTTCTCCGACTCTTCTTTCATATAGGCTTCAAACTTACGAATATCCGCCGTAAAACCGCGCAATAGCGAACGGCTGCTGTTCGGCAGAACGTTGAGCAAGGTGATCTCGCCATTTTCGGCCGAAGCGAGAAATTCCGCGTGACGCACCGCTTTATCGCTTAAATCCATTTCAAAGACATCAACAGGCAATAAAATTTTTTTATACATGGCCCGTACTCCTTTTGCAGAGAAAGTTCTTTTTCAATAACTTAACTATGCCATTATTGCGGTGAAATACCAGCCATTGTTCGGAAAAATAACAGCTAATTATCTTTAGTAAATCAGGGAAATATAGAGTTATGTATAGACATTGCGTTCGATCATATTCTGCGTCTGCTAAAACCGATCGCTAGCAAAAAATAGACATCAGCGGAGTATCGTAGAAATAACTGAAGAGCCGGTGTCGACCCCGGGACCGACACCGGAAAAAGATTATTGCGCGGCGGCCCACGCGGCGACGGTAGCTTTAGCCCCCTGCCGCTGCAGCGCTAAGTAGGCGCGGGTCACCGCCGTGACAAAGCGTGACTCCTGCGGCAGTTCGACGCCGAAAATAGCCTCAATACCCAGCAGCGCTTTGACTCGCGCTTCGCCATCGGCGCTGGCAGCCACCGCTTGCTGGATAACCGGCAACAACGGGTCGCATATCTCGATTGCCTGGCCCGCATCGTCAACGCCGCCAACGTAACGCATCCACCCTGCCACGCCCAGCGCCAGCAGTGTAAAATCACGCTGATGCACCAGATGCCAGCGTATGGAGTCCAGCATGCGCTGGGGCAACTTCTGGCTGCCGTCCATGGCTATCTGCCAGGTGCGGTGCTTCAGCGCCGGATTGCAGTAACGGTCAATCAGCAAACTGGCATAGCGTGACAGATCCACCCCCTGCACCTTCAGCGTTGGTGCCTGTTCGTCCAGCATCAACGACAGCGCCGCGCGACGGTAGTTATCGTCCTGCATACAGTCGTTGATATGCTGATAACCGGCCAGATAGCCGAGATAAGCGAGGAACGAATGGCTACCATTGAGCATTCTCAGCTTCATCTCTTCGAAAGGCACCACGTCGGCGACCAGTTCCGCTCCCGCTTTCTCCCACTGCGGACGTCCGGCAACAAAGTTATCCTCAATCACCCACTGACGGAAAGGTTCGCAGGCCACCCCGGCCGGGTCGCGCACCCCGGTCAGCTGGGTAATTTTATCGAGGGTTTCGGCAGTCACCGCCGGGACAATCCGGTCCACCATCGTCGACGGAAAGGTGACATTCTGCTCTATCCATGCGGCAAGATCCTCGTCTAAAGCCCGGGCGTAGGCGCAGACGACGTTGCGCATCACGTGACCATTTTCCGGCATGTTATCGCAGGACATCACGGTAAAAGCAGGCAGGCCGGCCGCCCGGCGGCGAGATAAGGCCTCCACCACTACCCCCGCCGCCGATTTTGGCTGGTGCGGGTTATGCAGATCGGCGGCGATCAGCGGGTGATCGAGCTGCAGTTCGCCGCTGGCTGGCGAATGGCAATAGCCTTTCTCAGTAATCGTCAGGGAGACAATGGCCACCTGTGGCTGGCACATCGCCGCCAGCACCGCTTCGAGACCATCAACCCCGGCGTGCAGCGCCTGCTTCACCACACCAACCACGCGCGCGGTCCAGGCGTCGGCGGACATTTCGGCGACGGTATACAGCAGATCCTGCTGCTGGAGATCGGCGATCTGCTGCTCGCCGCCAATCAGATTAACTTCGGTGTAGCCCCAGTCGCTGCCGTGCTCGCTGGCCAGTATATCGGCATACACAGCCTGATGAGCGCGATGAAACGCGCCAAAACCAAGATGAACGATACGGGGGATCAGTGCGCTGCGATCGTAGGTCGGCAGCGTGGCGTTAGCGGTTAAGAGGGTGTTTTCCATGATGACTCTCGTTGTTATGTAGCCCATCAACCATTCTCGGGGAGAACTCTCGAGGAGAATGCCTTTGTGCCTCAACCATCTCACGCAATTGGTATAACATCTTTGATTTCTGTCAACTACCATACAAGAAGATCTCGCCTGATAAAGCACGGGGCACGTGGCTGCAATCGCCGCAGTGACAGGATAGCGCAGGTAACGGGAGGAGAAGAACATGGCGGCCGCGCGTCCCTGCGGGCCTGCTGTTGACGAATCGCCGAGCGTTGCTAATCGATGCGAGTTTTGACGATAAAGAAGTAGCACAGCGCCCCGGCAAAGGTCACCCCGGCGGCGATCACCAGCGCCAGATTGAAAGAGTGAGTCGTATCCACTACCCAGCCGGTCACGATCGGCGCGAAGGAGGCAAACACAAAGCTGCCGAAGTTCTGGATCGCCGCCACCGAAGCCACTTTATGCTCCGCCACCATTACCTGCACCAGCCCCCAGGCGGACGTCCCGGCAAAATGAACGCAAAACAGCGCCATGGAGATAAAAGCCACCGCCTGGGCTGGCGTGGACGATTGCACCACCAGCAAGGTGCCCAGCGCCGACAGCACCAGACCGATAACAATCGCCGTTTTGCGGGTTTTCGCCTGATCGTAGCCTCTGCGCGCCAGGGCATCGACCACCAGGCCGTTGACCCACATCCCCACCGCCGCGGCAAGAAACGGGATCGCCGCCACCCAGCCGGTACGGGCCAGGCTTAACCCCTGCTGCGCCTGCAAATAGCCGGGCAACCAGGCGATATACAGCCAGCCGGTGTAGTTCACACCGGAAAAGCCGAGGATCATCCCCCAGGTAGTCCGCCGTTTAAACAGAGCCAGCCATTCGCTAAACTTCAGCGCCGGGCGGGCCGCCTCCTCACTGGCCAGATACTGCTGCTCCTCCTCCTGCAGGGTAAACTGCCGACGGTTACGGTAGCCCACATACCAGCACAGGCCGACCACGATCCCGGCTAAACCAATCACCACAAACATCGTTCGCCAACCCCAGGCCAACTGCATGATGACCAGGGCCGGCGGGGCGATAGCCTGGCCCAGCACCGTCGAGGAGTTGAATATTCCCACCGCCGTGCCGCGCTCTCTTTGCGCATACCAGTCGTTGATCGATTTCACGCCGGCAGGCATAAACGGCGCTTCGCCGATCCCGAGGCCAATGCGCAGCAGAATAAAATGCGAGAACGAATTGACCATCCCGGTCAGGGCCTGCATCGCGGACCAGAAAATCAGCCCGGCGCCCAGCACAATCCGTGGTCCCAGGCGATCCAACAAAATACCGGAGGGCAGTTGCGCGAAGCCGTAGGAGAGCGAAAAGGCGGAGAGCAGCACCCCGAACTCGGTGGCGCTAAGGCCCAGGTCGGCGCGTATCGCCTCCCCGGCGACGCTCAGCGAAGAGCGGTCAAGAAAGTTGACGATACCGGCGATAAACAGCAGCGTCAGGGTGATCTTCTGCACCCGACGGATGCGTAACGGCGTCGCCCCGGTCCGGGCGGCAAGAGTCTCGATAGCCATCGTTGTTCCTTACAGAGTCATATGAAATAGGATGTCTGATAAGTAAGGCAACAGGTCGACTACCATACAAGAATTAGGGTTGAAAAAAGCGGCAGGGATCACACATGACGAGCTTAGGCCCGTCCCCACCCCGCCACGATGATTAGCATGCCGCACAGGGCGACGGCCGCGCCCGCCCAGTCATAATGGGTTAATTTGACCCCATCAACGACCCGCAGCCAGAGCAATGCGGTACAAACGTACACCCCACCGTAGGCGGCATATACCCGCCCGCTGGCGGCCGGATGGAGCGTCAGGAGCCAGACGAATAGCGCCAGCGCCAGGGCGGTGGGGATCAGCAGCAGCGGCGTTGCCCCGCGCTTGAGCCATAGCCACGGTAGATAACAGCCGACGATTTCACACAGAGCGGTAGCAAAGAACAGCAGCGTTGTTTTGAGCATTAAAAGATTCGTAAAAGAGACAAAGCGTTGAACCATTCTACGCGATAATGGCCTCTGCCCCACGCTGTTTTGCCGGCTATGCCCGACAAAAGAGCTGTAGTAAACTGAACCTGAGGGTTAACCCATCACTTAAAGGAAATCGTGATGAACATGACACTGAACAAACGCTGGTGCCTGACCGCCATTCTGGCGTTAAGCGCTGTGGTCTACACCTCCAGCTCCTATGCCGCCACCGACCGGCTGGTGATTGAATCTGGCGACAGCGCGCAGAGCCGTCAGCAGGCGTCGATGGAAAAAGAGCAATGGAACGACACCCGCAGCCTGCGCCAGAAGGTGAACAAACGGGCGGAAAAAGAGTGGGATAAAGCCGATGTCGCTTTCGACGCGCAGGATAACTGCCAGAAGAGCGCCAACGTCAATGCCTATTGGGAGCCAAACACCCTGCGCTGTCTTGACCGTCGCACCGGCCGCGCGATCAATCCCTGAGCCGCTCCCTAACCACGCTGGCGCCTGCGGGCGCCGCCTTTCTGTAATCCCTTTTCCGTTTTGACCACAGGAATCTCCATGACCGACGCGCTACACGTCAAACTCCGCCCGCTTGAGCGCGAAGATTTGCGCTTCGTCCACCAGCTCGATAACAACGCCAGCGTCATGCGCTACTGGTTTGAAGAGCCGTACGAGGCCTTCGTTGAGCTCTCCGATCTGTACGACAAACATATTCACGATCAAAGCGAGCGCCGCTTTGTCATCGAATGCAATGGCGATAAAGCCGGACTGGTGGAGCTGGTTGAAATCAACCATGTGCACCGCCGGGCCGAGTTCCAGATCATCATCTCCCCCGACTTCCAGGGAAAAGGTCTCGCCACCCGCGCCGCACGCCTGGCGATGGACTATGGCTTTACCGTGCTCAATCTGTATAAGCTGTATTTAATCGTTGATAAAGAGAATGAAAAAGCGATCCATATTTACCGTAAGCTCGGCTTTATGGTCGAGGGTGAACTGATCCATGAGTTTTTCATTAACGGCGAGTACCGCAACACCATCCGCATGTGCCTGTTCCAGCACCAGTATCTGGCCGAGCACAAAACGCCCGGGCCGTCCCTGCTGAAGCCGACGGCTCAGTAATAATCGATACGGTTTTTAATGGTGTAGTGGCGGGTCAGCGGCGGCTGGACGCTTTCATCGATCACCTGCAGCTCACAGCTCAGCGGATTGTCGTGATCGTCGTAGTCGCAGGTCTGACGCACCGTGCCCAGCGTGCGATCGTTGAAGGTGCTGATGGCGGTATAGTCCAATTTCTTACGCGGATCCTTTGACGGCGTTGAGGCGACGGTAAATCGCTCCTCTTTGGCGGTGGTGGTTTTTCCCAGCGGATAGCCATCGCTGTCATAGCGGTAGGTGGCGGTGGTCTCTTTGCCGCGTGCGCTGATAATAAAACCGTTATCATCCGTCTCCCAACTCACCCCGGCGGCAGGCATCTCCGCCAGCTGACACTTGCCCTGCAGGCGCAGCCGCTTCTCGTGGGTGCGCCCGTCGACGTAATAGTTGGCGTCCAGCAGCAGCGTGGCGCCGGTTTTGTTCTCCACATCTTCCAGGGTCAGCAGATCGAAACACCCTTCCCTGGAGAGCTGAGCGCTCACCTTCTTGACCACCACATCGTGTTCATCCAGCAGCGTCTGGCTAAAATCTTTCACCGGCCCGCGCAGGGGATCAAACTCAAACTCATTGGAAAAACTCGCCATCTCCGGGGTGAAGGCGTCCGGGGCGCTTTTACGGTCGCATGCCGTCAGCAGCAGCGCTGCCGGGATCAGCCAATACAATCTTTTCACAGACGATTCCTTTTGTGTACATCCGATCATATTAGCAAATACAATTGTTTACACCAGTTCTGCTATGCTTAAATCTGGATAACATCGATAAGGAGCGTAAGATGAAACTATCCCTCTGCACCGGCGCTGCGCTACTGCTGTGCTCCACGGCCGTACTGGCGGCTCCCGACTCCTGTGAACGGGTCAAAAGCGACATCCAGCAGAAGATCATCAACAATGGCGTACCGGAAACCGCCTTCAGCCTGGCCATTGTGCCAAACGATCAGGCAGACCAGCCCGGGGTTCAGGTGGTCGGTCATTGCGCCAACGACACCTTCAAAATCACCTATACGCGTAACAGCGACAGTCCCGCCGAAAACGACGCTCAGTAAGCCCTCTTCGGTTTCAAATGAAAGATCTTATCCCTGCATTGACCAGGGATAAGGTCTACTGGCTACCCATAACGTATTATCGCTCACCCCTGCGTCTGTTAATGACGTGGCGGTCCTTCTCCGCACAGCATAACTATCATGGAGTGAGCAATGTCGAATCAGGAATCTCCCGGCGGCGTCAGCCGACGCGCGCTACTAAAATCTACAGCCCTCGGCTCCCTGGCGCTGGCCGCCGGCGGGCTGACCCTGCCCTTTACGCTGCGCCGCGCCGCGGCGGCGGTACAACAGGCTACCGGCGACACAACCCGCATTGTCTGGGGCGCCTGCTCGGTTAACTGCGGCAGCCGCTGCGCCCTGCGGCTGCACGTGCGTGATGATGAAGTGGTTTACGTCGAAACGGATAACACCGGCGACGACCGCTACGGCGACCATCAGGTCCGCGCCTGCCTGCGCGGGCGTTCGATTCGCCGGCGCATCAATCATCCGGATCGCCTTAACTATCCCATGAAGCGCGTCGGCAAGCGCGGAGAAGGCAAATTTGTCCGCATCAGCTGGCAGGAGGCGCTGGATACCCTCGCCGACCGCCTGAAGAGCGTGGTAGCGCAGTATGGCAACGAAGCCGTATACATTAACTACTCTTCAGGGATCGTCGGCGGCAACATCACCCGTTCGTCGCCTTCCGCGTCGCCGGTGGCGCGTTTAATGAACTGCTACGGCGGCTCGCTTAACCAGTACGGTACCTACAGTACTGCGCAGATTGCCTGCGCCATGCCCTACACCTACGGCAGTAACGACGGCAACAGCACCTCGGATATTGAAAACAGCAAGCTGGTAGTGATGTTCGGCAACAATCCGGCGGAGACCCGGATGAGCGGCGGCGGCATTACCTGGTATCTGGAGCAGGCCCGCGAGCGCTCTAACGCGCGAATGATCGTCATCGATCCGCGCTACACCGATACCGCCGCCGGTCGGGAAGATGAGTGGATCCCCATTCGCCCCGGCACCGACGCCGCGCTGGTGGCCGGTATCGCCTGGGTGTTGATTAACGAAGATCTGGTGGACCAGCCTTTCCTTGATAAATACTGCGTTGGCTACGACGAGAAAACGCTCCCGGCCGGGGCGCCGGCGAATGGTCATTACAAAGCCTATATCCTCGGCGAGGGCGACGACGGGATCGCTAAAACGCCGCAGTGGGCCTCGCGTATTACCGGTATCCCCACCGATCGCATCATTAAGCTGGCGCGCGAAATCGGCATGAGCAAGCCGGCCTACATTTGCCAGGGCTGGGGGCCCCAGCGCCAGGCCAACGGCGAACTCACCGCCCGGGCGATCGCCATGCTGCCGATCTTAACCGGCAACGTCGGCATCAACGGCGGCAATAGCGGCGCCCGCGAATCAACCTACACCATCACCATTGAGCGCCTGCCGGTGCTGGAAAACCCGGTGAAGACCGCCATCTCCTGCTTTACCTGGACCGACGCCATCGCGCGCGGTCCAGAGATGACCGCCAGCCGCGATGGCGTACGCGGAAAAGAGAAGCTGGATGTGCCGATCAAGTTCCTGTGGAACTACGCGGGCAACACCATCATCAACCAGCACTCCGACATCAATAAGACCCACGAAATTCTGCAGGATGAAAGCAAGTGCGAAACCATTGTGGTTATCGACAACTTTATGACCTCGTCGGCGAAATACGCCGACCTGCTGCTGCCCGACCTGATGACCGTTGAGCAGGAGGATATCATTCCTAACGATTACGCCGGCAATATGGGCTATCTGATTTTTATTCAGCCCGCCACCTCGGCGAAGTTCGAACGCAAGCCGATTTACTGGATCCTAAGCGAAGTGGCGAAACGGCTCGGCGACGACGTGCATCAACGTTTTACCGAGGGGCGTACCCAGGAACAGTGGCTGCAGTATCTGTACGCCAAAATGGTGGCGAAAGATCCGGCGCTGCCGGCCTACGAGGATCTGAAGCGAATGGGCATCTACAAGCGCAAAGACCCGAACGGCCACTTCGTCGCCTATCGCGACTTCCGGCGCGATCCTGAAGCGCATCCGCTCAAAACCCCGTCCGGCAAAATTGAAATCTACTCCAGCCGACTCGCAGAGATTGCCGCCCGCTGGCAGCTGGAGAAAGACGAAGTTATCAGCCCGCTGCCGGTCTACGCCTCCACATTTGAAGGCTGGGACGATCCGCTGCGCAGCCAGTATCCGCTGCAGCTGTTTGGTTTCCACTATAAAGCGCGCACCCATTCCAGCTACGGCAACGTTGATGTATTACAAGCGGCCTGTCGCCAGGAAGTATGGATCAATCCGCTTGACGCGGAAAAACGCGGGATTAAAAACGGCGATATGGTGCGCGTTTTTAATCAGCGCGGCGAAGTCCGTCTTCCGGCGAAAGTGACGCCACGCATCATGCCGGGGGTCTCGGCGATGGGCCAGGGCGCCTGGCACGACGCCAATATGACCGGAGATCGGATCGACCATGGCGCCTGCATGAATACCCTGACCACCCACCGCCCGTCGCCGCTGGCGAAGGGGAATCCACAGCATACCAACCTGGTCGATATCGAGAAGGTTTAAGGAGTAAACCATGAGCACGCAATATGGATTCTTTATCGACTCCGCTCGCTGTACCGGATGCAAAACCTGCGAGCTGGCCTGTAAGGACTACAAGAACCTGACTCCGGAGGTCAGCTTCCGCCGGATCTATGAGTATGCCGGCGGCGACTGGCAGGAGGACAACGGCGTCTGGCAGCAGAACGTGTTTGCCTATTACCTCTCCATCGCCTGTAACCACTGCGAAGATCCGGCCTGCACCAAGGTCTGTCCGAGCGGCGCGATGCATAAGCGCGAAGACGGTTTTGTGGTGGTCAACGAAGAGGTATGCATTGGCTGCCGCTACTGCCATATGGCCTGCCCGTACGGCGCCCCGCAGTACAACGCCGACAAAGGCCATATGACCAAGTGCGATGGCTGTCACGAGCGCGTCGCCGAGGGGAAAAAGCCGATCTGCGTCGAGTCCTGCCCGCTGCGGGCGTTGGATTTCGGGCCGATTGCCGAACTGCGCGCTAAGCACGGCCAGCTGGCCGCGGTAGCGCCGCTGCCGTCGGCGCACTTTACCCGGCCGAGTATCGTTATCAAACCTAACGCCAATGCCCGGCCGTGTGGCGATACCACCGGTTACCTGGCGAACCCGAAGGAGGTGTGAGATGGGAAACGGATGGCATGAATGGCCGCTGGTGCTGTTTACGGTGCTGGGTCAGTGCGTGGTCGGCGCGACCATCGTCAGCGGTCTTGGCTGGCTGGCGCTGGGGGACCAACGGGAAGCCCGGCGGCGGCTGGTGCGCAATATGTTTTTTATCTGGCTGTTGATGGGCATTGGTTTTCTTGCTTCGGTGATGCATCTCGGTTCACCGCTGCGCGCGTTTAACTCGCTGAACCGCATCGGCGCCTCGGCGCTGAGCAACGAAATCGCCAGCGGCGCTCTGTTCTTCGCCGTGGGCGGATTCTGGTGGCTGCTGGCGGTGCTGGAAAAAATGCCGGCGACGCTGGGTAAAGTCTGGCTGGCGATCGCCATGCTGTTAGGGCTGCTGTTTGTCCTCGCAATGACCCGGGTTTACCAAATCAATACCGTGCCAACATGGTACAATGGCTACACCACCAGCGCGTTCTTTCTGACGGTGCTCCTCAGCGGGCCGCTGTTTGCCGCCCTGCTGCTGCGGCTGGCGAAAGTCGACTTTAACGGCTGGTTTTTTGCCGGACTGAGCGTGGCCGCGCTGGTCATCAGCGCCGCAGTTATCATTATGCAAAGCGCCGGGCTCAGTACCCTTCACAGCTCGGTTCAGCAGGCGGCCACCCTGCTGCCAGATTACGGCAAACTCCAGGCGCTACGCCTGGTACTGCTGGCGCTGGGCCTCGGCTGCTGGCTATGTCCGCTGATCCGCCGCCAGCCGCCGCGCGCTACGGGGCTGCTGATCGGCCTGCTGCTGGTCTTGATCGCCGAATGTATTGGCCGCGGCCTGTTTTATGGCCTGCATATGACCGTGGGTATGGCGGTTGCCGGTTAATGAGACGGCGCGCAGGCGCGCGCCGCAGAAAGGAATAAGTGATGATGCCGATCCCAAATCGCGACGCCGTCGCGTTAAGCGCCCGCACCCTGGGCGCGCTGTTCTCTTATGCGCCGAATAGCGCGGAAATTGCGCCGCTGGTCGCCGCCTTCCAGGACGGGAGCTGGCAGCAGCAGTGGCCCTTCCCGGTCGCAGCCCCGCTGGCGTCAGGGTTTGCCGCATCGGCTGAAGAAACGTTGCCGGAAGCCTGGCAGCGCCTGTTTATCGGGCCATGGGCCCTGCCGGCGCCGCCCTGGGGCTCTGTCTGGCTGGATAAAGAGTCTGTGCTGTTTGGCGATTCCACGCTGGCTCTGCGCCAGTGGATGCGCGAGAACGGTATCGCGCTGGAGGCCGATGGCAACGAACCGGAAGATCATTTCGGCACCGTGCTACTCCTGGCGGCATGGTTGTGCGAAACGGAGCAGGATGCGTTGTTCGCTCAGCTGCTGGCCTGGCACCTGCTGCCGTGGTCCGGGCGTTTCCTGAGCGTCTTTGTCGACCATGCCGCCCACCCCTTCTATCAGGCGCTGGGTCAGCTGGCGCAGGCGACTCTGGCGCAGTGGCAGGAGAATCTGCCGATCGCCGTGGCGCAAAAACCGCTCTATCGTTAACCCTTCGCCGCGCCGGTATCCGGCGCGGTTTTATTTTGCCGCTTCCCAGCCTTTCACCCGCACTTATCGCTTTTGCATCTAAGGTTATTCCCTATCACAATAAGCCAATGTTTTCCGAACCTCGCCGTGACTAATGCATCGTCTTCATCCCTATCCTGATGTGCAGGTGATGTTTCGCCGCCTGCTGATCGCCACCCTGATTGGCCTTCTCGCCGCCCTGGCGGTGGCGCTGTTTCGCCACGCTATGGTGGTGCTGGAAACGCTGTTGCTCAGTAATGACAGCGGGAGCCTGGTCAACGCCGCACAGTCGCTGCCGGCGTGGCGTCGGCTGGTTACCCCCGCGCTGGGCGGCCTGACGGCGGGAACCTTACTCTGGCTCTGGCAACGACGCAGCGTCGCGCGTCCGCATGCCGCCACCGATTATATGGAAGCCCTGGAGACCGGCGACGGCTGTTTCGATACGCCGGCAAGCCTGGTGAAATCGCTGGCGTCATTGCTGGTCGTGGTGACCGGCAGCGCGATTGGCCGGGAAGGCGCCATGATCCTGCTGGCCGCGCTGGCGGCCTCGCTGTTTGCCCGTCGCTTCACGCCGCAGAGTGAATGGAAGCTATGGGTCGCCTGCGGCGCGGCTGCCGGGATGGCCAGCGCCTATCATGCCCCGCTGGCCGGCAGCCTGTTTATTGCTGAAATTCTCTTTGGCACGCTGATGCTGGCCTCGCTTGGGCCGGTGGTGATCTCGGCGGTGATCGCCCTGCTGTTGACGCAGTTTCTTAATGGCGGCGCCGCGCCGCTGTATCACGTCGTGTTACAGCAAAACCTCAGCGCCCTGCACTATGGCTTAATGCTGGCGACTGGCCTGCTGGCCGGGCTGTGCGGGCCGCTGTTCATCTGGCTGATGGACTACAGCCACCGCGGGTTCGTTAAACTAAAGCTGGCGCCGCCGTGGCAGCTGGCGCTGGGCGGGCTGATTGTCGGCGGCTTATCGCTCATCACCCCGGCAGTATGGGGCAACGGCTACAGCGTAGTGCAAAGCTATTTGCTGCTGCCGCCGTCCGGTGCGCTGCTGGTGGGCGTATTTATCTGCAAACTGCTGGCGGTGCTGGCCAGCAGCGGCTCCGGCGCGCCTGGCGGGGTCTTTACCCCGACGCTGTTTGTCGGCCTGGCGATGGGCATGCTGTTTGCCTGCTTCAGCAGGCTGTGGCTACCGGGAAGTGAAGAAATGGCCATCATGATGGGTCTGACCGGCATGGCGGCGTTTCTGGCCGCCACGACCCATGCGCCGATCATGTCAACCCTGATGATTTGCGAGATGACCGGGCAGTATACGCTGCTGCCCGGTCTGCTGATAACCTGCGTCGTGTCGTCTGTGCTGTCGCGGACGTTACGCCGGGATTCGATCTATCGCCATCACGTTGCCGAGCATGTCTAAGTCGACGTAGCGGCTCAGCTCACGCTGTTCGGCGCGCGGCAGATAAGGCAGCTCGCCGATCAGCGGCGCCGGCAGCTTTTTGCTGAGGACATCGATGATTTCGGCGTAGTGCGCCAGACCGGGGTTGATCCGATTGGCCACCCAGCCAATCAGCGGTAAACCGTCATTGGCGATCGCCTGGGCTGTCAGTAGCGCATGGTTGATGCACCCCTCCTGGATCCCCACCACCATCAGCACTGGGAGCTGCTCCTGAACCACCCACTCGGAGAGCGGCCGCAGGTCGTTCATCAGGCTGCGCCAGCCGCCGGTGCCTTCAACCACCACGTGTTCGACCTGCGCGGCCAGACGCTGCAAACCATCGGACAGCAGACCGTAGTTGATCGGGCAGCTATGCGCCACGCTGCTCTCGTCTTCGCTTAAGGCGATGGGGTTGACAGCCTCATAAGGTAACGCCAGCGTGGAGACGCTCTGCAACACCAGCGCATCTTTGTTACGTAAACCGTCCGGCGTCTCTTTGCTGCCCTTCGCCACAGGCTTATACCCGGCCACGCTTTTGCCTCTGGCAGCAAGTGCCTGCAACAGCGCACGGGAAACCACTGTCTTCCCGACAGAGGTGTCTGTACCTGTAATAAAGAAACGCTTAAACATCACTAACCCCACAGTTTTGTCGATGAAATATACGGGAGAGAAATAATCAACGGTGGGCAAAGTCTACGTGAAGCCGTCTGAGGTCAGCTTGAGATAGCGCAATTTTTGGTGTGACTATGAAAAAATGTTAACCCTGTAACAGTCGTATGAGTAAGGATCCGTTATAGAGCGCATCTTTGACCAGCGCCGCGCCAGCCATCGTTCCGCGGTTGGAGAACTGAGTACTTTCAACGGTAATATGCCGGCTATAGGCTGGGAGAGATTGTTGCCGAATACAGCTGGAAATTGCCGGAAAAAGAATTTCTGCCGCCAGATTGAACGGCGAGCCAATCAGAATTTTCTGCGGATTAAACAGATTGACCATGATCGCCAGAATCCGCCCAACGTGATTACCCACGCCGCTGATGATGTCCCGGGCTAACAAATCGCCCTGCAGCGCCGCCTGACAAAGCCACTCCACGCTCAGCGGACGCTGGTGCAGCAGCGAGCTCATCGACTGCGCCATGCGCATCTGCGCCAGCTCCAGCACGCTTTCTACGCTGGCAATCGTCTCCAGGCAACCATGGTTGCCGCAGTAACAGCGTTTGCCGTAGGGATCGACCTGGGTATGGCCAATCTCCACCAGGCTGCTGCTGCCGGCGTGCAGCAGGCGCCCATCGGTGATCACCCCGGCGCCGACGTTATGATCGATGACCACCTGAATGACGTCCCGGGCGCCGCGCGAGGCGCCAAACAAAGATTCCGCCATGGTCCAGGCGCTGATGTCATGCTGAATATAGACTGGCACCCCGGTATGATTGGCCAGCGCTTCGCCGAGCGGGACATCTTTAACATCCTCATAAAACGGCATGCGATGAATAATGCCATTTTCGGTATCGATAATACCGGGCATCGTCATGGCGATGGAGGTAAGGCGTTCCAGCTTCTTTTGATGGCGAATAAAGAAGCGATCAATATGGTCGATAACGCGCGTCAGAAACGGCGTGCTGTCGGTGAGCGCCAGCTCCAGCTGATCCTCCACCACCAGCTGACTGCTTAAATCACGCAGCGAAAGATGGATCTCACCGCGGCTGATGCGCACCGCCAGATAGTGCCATGCCTCGGTCTCCACCATCAGCCCCACCGCCGGGCGGCCGCGGCTGCCGGGCTCCTGGATCTCGGTCTCCTGAACCAGATGCGCTTCCAGCATTTCGCGGACGATTTTGGTGATGCTGGCCGGCGCCAGTTGCGCAAATCGGGAAAGGTCGATACGCGATACCGGGCCGAGCTGATCAATCAGGCGATACACGGCGCCCGCATTGGTCTGCTTTATTTGATCGATATGGCCTGGTTGACTATCCGCTACCACCATTGACTCCCTTATTTTCGCGCTTCGAAATAAACTTTCGGCTATGGTGAAGCACTTCGACGGTGAACGTCAAATTTTTACTTAGCCTTGTGATTTACCGCACATTTCCAGCCCCTTTTCGCCTCAATTATGCTCGCTTTTCCAGGAGAGCAGCGCCTCACGAAAGCGTTTTGCCAGTGCCCCTTGCTCATGGTGTTTAGACCACACCAGCCACATCTCCGATACCGCATCCTGTTCGTCGATCGGCAGCCAGCGCATTTCACTGAGCTGGACGCGCTGAAAGGAGGCCGGGAGGATCGATACCCCCAGGCCGGCGGCCACCAGACCAATAATCGTCATTGCCTCCCCCACCTCCTGGGCAATCTTCGGCGTGTGGCCGTAGCGGCGCAGCAAGCCGAGGATGTCGTCATACAGGCCAGTGCCGACGTGCGGGTCGAAAAAGACGAAGGGCTCGCGCGCCAGCGCCGCCAGGCTGACCGAGGGCTGGCGGGCCAGCGGGTGATTCGCCGGGACCATCGCCAACAGCGGCTCGCGCAGAACCCGCTCCCACGCCAGGGTGTCCGGCAGTTGAGTATTGCGCAGCAGCCCCAAATCCAGAGCCCCCTCGCTCAGGGGCACTATCTGTTCGCGGGTGTTAGTCTCGCGGGTGAGAATATGCACATCCGGAAGGCGTTGGCGAAACATCGATAGCGTATCGGAGACGGCCTTAATAAAAGGGGCCGAGGAGGTAAAGCCGATGCGCAGCTCACCCGTTTCGCCATGGTGTAGACGGGCGGCGCGAGCAGCCGCCTCATCCACCTGGGCGAGGATTTGTCGGCTATCGGCGAGAAACTGCTTTCCGGCCGCCGTCAGGCTGACGCTGCGGTTGGTACGGGCAAACAGGCGAGCGCCGGTCTGCTGCTCAAGGATCTGAATCTGCTGGCTTAGCGGTGGTTGAGAGATGTTCAGTCGCGCCGCGGCGCGGCCAAAATGTAGCTCCTCGGCGACGGCGACAAAGTAGCGCAAATGACGCAACTCGATATTCATATTTAAAACGTCTTATTTGAGATTATTAATATATTAGACAGAATATTTACATTTTCATACCCTAAAAATGTGAGCTGAATGGTCACAACACTCTGTTGGTAAGCAGCAACTTCTACGCAAGGAATTCTCTGTGAGTCGTACAACAACCGTTGACACCGTGCCGGCGGGCGAGGTCAGCGTCGCTGGTGCATCCCGCCCGGATCCGTTTATTAAACGTGGCACCCCGCAGTTTATGCGCGTCACTCTCGCGCTGTTCTCCGCCGGTCTGGCCACCTTTGCCCTGCTCTACTGTGTGCAGCCGATCCTGCCGGTGCTGTCGAACGAGTTTGGCGTGTCGCCGGCCAGCAGCAGTATTTCGCTTTCAATTTCCACGGCGATGTTGGCGGTGGGCTTGCTGTTTACCGGCCCGCTGTCGGACGCTATAGGCCGCAAGCCGGTGATGGTCACCGCCCTGCTGCTGGCCGCCTGCTGTTCACTGTTGTCGACCATGATGACCAGCTGGCACGGCATCCTGATTATGCGCGCGCTCATCGGCCTGTCGCTGAGCGGCGTAGCGGCGGTCGGCATGACTTATCTGAGCGAGGAGATCCACCCCAGTTTCGTCGCCTTTTCGATGGGGTTATATATCAGCGGCAACTCCATCGGCGGCATGAGCGGCCGCTTGCTGACCGGGGTCTTTACCGATTTCTTCGGCTGGCGCGTGGCGCTGGCGGCGATCAGCGGCTTTGCGCTGGCCGCGGCGATTATGTTCTGGCGTATCCTGCCCGAGTCGCGCCATTTCCGCCCGACCTCGCTGCGACCGAAAACGCTGCTGATTAACTTCCGTCTGCACTGGCGCGACCGTGGCCTGCCGCTGCTGTTCATCGAAGGTTTTCTGCTGATGGGCGCTTTTGTCACCCTGTTTAACTATATTGGCTACCGGCTGATGATGTCGCCGTGGTCGTTAAGCCAGGCGGTGGTAGGCCTGCTGTCGGTAGCTTATCTCACCGGGACCTGGAGTTCACCGAAGGCAGGGGCCATGACCGTACGCTTTGGCCGCGGGCCGGTGATGCTTGGCTTTACAGCGGTGATGCTCTGCGGCCTGCTGCTGACGCTCTTTTCTTCCCTGTGGCTTATTTTCATCGGCATGCTGCTGTTTTCCGCTGGCTTCTTCGCCGCGCATTCCGTCGCCAGCAGCTGGATTGGCCCACGCGCCCGCCGCGCCCGCGGTCAGGCATCATCGCTGTATTTGTTCAGCTATTATTTGGGTTCAAGTCTTGCCGGGACGTTAGGCGGGGTATTCTGGCATCACTACGGCTGGAACGGCGTCGGTGGGTTTATCGCGCTGCTGCTCCTTGCCGCGCTGTTGACCGGCACCTGCTTACATCAGCGACTGAAATAGTCGCGTGTGACGTGGCCTGCGGGCCACGTTTCACCACATGCCCATTATGGAAGACAAGCCCATCAGCTCTCTGACGGCATCAACGGACAGCAGTGCAATAAACAGCCAGGTGAACGGATTCATAAACCACCCCCGAACCTCCAGACCTGTGTAATCGATCACAGTTTAGTACCGATATGTTACCGTTTTCTGTCACACCGATCACAGAGGTGAGCTTATTCTCCCGCCATGTGTCTTTCCCTTCCCCTGTGCGCAACGCTCGACCCGCCGGGCGTATCAGGATAGTGTAGAGGCAAAGCGATAATCTCTTTATTCACCTGTCACGGACCGAACGCCACTATGACTGAAAATACGCCTTATCAGCAGCTTACCCGTACCTTTCAGCGCCTGTCGCGCTTTTCGCATCTCGCCGCCATCGCCGGCTGGGATATGTTCGCGATGATGCCCCCGGGCGGGAGCGTCGCCCGCAGCGAAGCGCTGGCCGAGCTCGGCGTGCTGCAGCATCAGATCCTGACCGATAAAAAAGTGGGACAATGGTTACAGGAGGCCCGCCAGCAGGATCTTAATGATGTTGAACAGGCCAACCTGCGGGAAATGCAGCGTCAGTACGATCAGGCGGCGCTGCTGCCGGAGAGCCTGGTGGAAGCAAAATCGCTGGCCGGCAGCCGCTGCGAACATGCCTGGCGCAGCCAGCGTCCCGCCAATGACTGGACGGGCTTTGCCGACAACCTACGCGAGGTGGTCAGACTGAGCCGTCAGGAAGCGCAGATCCGCGCCGATGCCAGGGGCGGCTCACGCTACGACGCGCTGCTGGATATTTTCGAACCGGATATGACCAGCGCGCGGCTGGACAGCCTGTTCGCCGATCTCAAATCGTGGCTACCTTCCCTGCTTAGCCAGGCGGTGGAGAAGCAGGCGAAGCAGACGCTAATCGCCCCGCAGGGGCCTTTCCCCATTGCTGAACAACGGGAGCTGGGCCTGCAGGCGATGCGTATCCTTGGCTTTGACTTCGACGGCGGGCGCCTCGACATCAGCGCCCACCCGTTCTGCGGCGGCGTACCCCAGGATGTGCGCATCACCACCCGCTACAACGAAAACGACCTGCTCAGCGCTCTGTTCGGCGTGATCCACGAAACCGGCCACGCCCGCTACGAGCAGAATCTACCTCGCCCGTGGGTCGACCAGCCCGTAGGACTCGCCCGCTCCACCGCTATCCACGAGTCGCAGAGCCTGTTCTTTGAAATGCAGCTGGGACGCAGCGAGCGGTTTCTTAACCGCCTGTTACCGGCGGTGCGCGAGCGGTTTGGCGATCGGCCGGCCTTTAGCCAGGACAATTTTGTCGCCTGGAATCAGCAGGTGAAACCCGGCTTTATTCGCGTCGATGCCGATGAGGTGAGCTACCCGGCGCATGTCATCCTGCGTTATGAAATTGAACGTGCGCTGATCGACGGCGAGATTGAGGTAGATGATATCCCGTCGCTGTGGGACGAGAAAATGCAGCACTGGCTGGGGCTGTCGACCACCGGCAACTATCGGGATGGTTGCATGCAGGATATTCACTGGACCGACGGCGGATTCGGCTATTTCCCTTCCTATACCCTGGGCGCGATGTATGCCGCGCAGTTGATGGCCGCGGCCCGCCGCGCGCTGCCGACATTAGATCGCGATATTGAGGAAGGCGATTTCAGCGCCCTGTTCGACTGGCTGCGGCAGAATATCTGGCAGCATGGCAGCCGCTTCACCACCTCGCAGTTGATTCAGCAGGCCACCGGTGAGGATCTTAATAGCCGCTACTTCCGCGAGCACCTGACCACTCGCTACCTGTAATCATACGCGCCGGGCTACCCGGCGCGTCCTGTCGTTCCCGCCTTGTACATTCGGTTACACGCCGATACCAAACACTCACGGAAAGCTCGAAAAGACAAGCATATAGTGATTTCACCGGCCCCGCAGTGGGGTTGAAATTAAGAAAACTTTTCGAGGATATCAGAATGAAAAAAGTATTAGCTCTGGTCGTTGCCGCTGCTATGGGTCTCTCTTCCGCCGCTTTCGCTGCTGACGCAGTAAGCACCACTCAGGCACCGGCTGCCACCCACAGCACGGCTGCCAAGACCACCCATCACAAAAAACACCACAAAGCCGCGGCAAAACCGGCTGCAGAGCAGAAAGCTCAGGCTGCCAAAAAACACAAAAAAGCAGAAGCTAAACCAGCCGCTGCTCAGAAAGCCCAGGCCGCTAAAAAACACAAAAAAGTAGCAGCTAAACCAGCTGCTCCGCAGAAAGCTCAGGCGGCGAAAAAGCATCACAAAGCTGCGGCTAAACCGGCAGCCCAGAAAGCGCAGGCAGCGAAAAAACACCACAAACCACTAAACACCAGGCCGCTAAACCGACTGCACAGCCGGCAGCATAATTCCTCCCGGTGAACCAACCTTCTTAATAATCGGCGCTGTTTCAGCGCCGTTTTTTCTGGAGAGCACTATGCTGCGGCGCTATCGTTTTGAGCTCATCCTGATCCTGCTAATTATATGCGCAGTGGTTGCAACCCGTTTTTTCCTCTCTTAATTATTTATCCCGCGCTCGCATTTTGCTGCTTCTACCAGCTTTTCATTAAAATGAATACCGTGCGGCTATCGCTGACCCGCTCCCCGCTTCCCATTATCCTGTGACTCTCTGCGGCGCAAAAAAATGTCCGGCGCCAGAAGACGCCAGACATGTTAGTCGTAATATGTCGCACGCCTGGCCCTTGCCGGGTGGCGCGCCCATCACAATGCACGCACGGCTTCCATCACCAGATAGCCGGTCGCGCCCCAGATAGCGACTGAGACCAGGGAAACATAAACCAGTGCGCGAATACCTTTTTTAGACATAAGCCCTCCGAACGCAGGGGAAATAGAGTTCAGGCTATCATCGCCGGTACTACCTCTCTATTTACTCAACGGCAGGGCGACGGTAACAACGTTTTCGGTGAGAAAATGTTTCGCATTGAAAATAATTACGAGAGGCGTAAAGAAGTGCGAATTCCGGTGAAGATCTGGTGGGTAAAAGTATTATTTTTGGGCATTATGCTGACAAACCAGGAATAATCCCACGGATGAATTGCTGCATTATTAACCGAATTCAGTACGTTCTGATACATGAATTTTGTTGCGCAAGACGCCACTTTCTGCGGAAATAGCACAAGCAGAACACTGGTATTAACCGCTTGAAATCAGGAGGTTTTACCAGCGCCAGACCCCACCGCGCGCTGATGTGGTATACGGTTTGGCCTGTTTAGAATTATTGTTTACTTTCAAAAACTTAAATCTCCTGCTACTGTCAATAGACATCATAGCCTCCCCAGAGAGTGATATGCGTAGAGACGTTCTGTTATTACTGTGTTCATTTTATCTGTTACCTCTGGGCGCACATGCCGATGATAGCGGACTGAGCGCCAAAGATATTAAGACGTTGTTTTTCGGTCACGATGACCGCAAAGCGGTGAACCGCCCCGAGGAGAGTCCGTGGGACGCGATTGGCCAGTTGGAAACCGCCAGCGGCAATCTGTGTACGGCGACGCTCATCTCTCCGCATCTGGCGCTGACCGCGGGCCACTGTCTGTTAACGCCCCCGCGCGGCAAGCCGGACAAAGCGGTCGCCCTGCGCTTTATTTCCCGCAAGGGCAACTGGGTCTATGAGATCCACGGCATTGACGGGCGAGTCGATCCCAGCTTAGGCAGACGCCTGAAAGCCGATGGCGACGGCTGGATTGTCCCTTCCGCTGCGGCGCCGTCCGATTTTGGCCTGATCGTGCTGCGCTATGCTCCGTCTGGCATTACGCCGATCCCGCTCTTTCCGGGCAGCAAGGCCGATCTCACCGCCGCGCTGAAGGCGGCGGACCGTAAAGTTACCCAGTCTGGCTATCCTGAAGATCATCTCGATAATCTTTACAGCCACCAGGATTGCATCGTGACAGGGTGGGCGCAAACCAGCGTACTGTCGCATCAGTGTGACACCCTGCCTGGCGACAGCGGCTCGCCGCTGCTGCTGAAAACGGAGGACGGCTGGCAGGTGATCGCCGTGCAGAGTTCGGCCCCCGGCCCGCAGGATCGCTGGCGGGCGGACAATCGCGCCATTGCGGTGACTGGCTTTCGCGATAAGCTGGAGGCGCTTGCCGGTGAGTAATGGACCGAGGCCGGTGAAGAATATCATTATTGACATCGTCCTGGCGGAAATGATTTTCCGCCAGCCAAAAGCAGTGAACCTGCGCAGCCCTCAGCGTCACCTGACACAATTACAGCGGGGCCAGGCGTGAAGGAAGTTTCCGTTTGCCGCCTGGCTTTGCAGGCGGCGAGACGTCAGGCGAGTTTAATTAACACCATGCCGGCTACCAGCAGGATAACCCCCGCCCAGCCTTTGTTATTCAGACGCTGACCAAACAGCACCCAGCCGGCGGCGATGGTCGCCGCGATACCGAAGCCGCCCCACAGCGCATAGGCGACCGAGAGATCGATCCCTTTAACCGCCTGCGACAGGGCGCTGAACGCGCCCAATACTGCCGCCAGGGACAGGATGCCGTAGATCTTGCGGCGGAAGCCGTCGGAAAACTTCAAAAAGACGTTGGCAATAATTTCCAGCACAATGGCGATTGCCAGCCAGGCGGCGTGGATCCACTCAAACTGCTGCATGGGCCACCTCCTGCTTGGAAGACGCTTTTTTCTGGGTGCCGGACTTAATTAAGACGATCCCTATCACCAGGGTGGTCAAGCCGGCTATTTTCAGCAGGGACAGACTCTCATCAAACAGCAGCACGCTGAACAGGGTAATCAGTAAAATACCGATCCCTTCCCACAACGCATAGGCCACACCGAGGGCAATCTTTTTAACCGCAAAGGCAAGAAAAATATATGACAGGGCAATCATGGCCAGCATTAAAATAAAGCCGGTGTGCCCGCCGCTCACGCTTGCCCATTTCATAGACAAGGTGCCGGTAATTTCAGCAATAATTGCTAAAGCTAATAAAATCCAATAAAACATGATCCCTTCTCCTGCTTGAGAATATAATCCATTACCGTTTACGCGAGACGTAAACAGGAAAATTTCTGACGTAGATATCGCTGTGCGCTTGGCGCCAGCTCAGGCAGAAAGAAGGTGACTATAGCGCCGAATGCCAGTGCTGTTCGCCGGCAAAACGGGAAAAAGTGAGGGATACTGCGGGGTGATTTTAAAATATACATCCGGAACTGATTGTCCATAAAATTACAATTATCCGCGGTGTTGCTTCTCGTCCGGTGCGGATGAAAATTGTCCTCAGTAGTTAAACACAGGTAGATTTGTAGCATAGTGCTACATTTAATTCAAAGACTTTGCAATTCTTTACGCCGCGGTTTTTGTTCAATGCGTTTGTTCTGCAAAAAAGCGTCATTATGCTAATGTAACGCAACCTGTTAATAGGCAAGGAAGTTTGAGGTCGGGATCCTATGGCTAAACCCATTATTACACTTAACGGATTAAAGATGGTCATCATGTTGGGCATGCTGGTGATCATCCTTACCGGCATTCGCTTTGCGGCGGACATAATCGTCCCGTTTATCCTGGCGCTTTTTCTGTCGGTGATCATCAATCCTCTGGTCCAGCTCCTGGTCCGCTGCCGGGTGCCGCGCGTGCTGGCGATCTCGCTACTGATTGGCCTGATTGTTATGTTAGCCATTGTGCTGCTGGCCTCGCTGGGGACCTCGCTCAACGAGCTGGCGCGCACCCTGCCGCAGTATCGCAACTATCTCTATGAGCCGATGCAAACCATCGCGCCCTGGCTGCAGCGTATGGGATTCACCGTTTCGGTGGTCGAGCTCAATAAGTACATCGACCCTAACGCCGTAATGACCCTGGTCACCAGCCTGCTCACTCAGCTGTCGAACGCCATGTCCTCCATTTTTCTGCTGCTGCTGACGGTGGTGTTTATGCTGCTGGAGGTGCCGCAGCTTCCCGCTAAGCTGCAGCAGTTAATGTCCAGACCAGTAGAAGGCATGGGCGCCATCCAGCGGGCCATCGACAGCGTATCGCATTATCTGGTGCTGAAAACTGCGATAAGCCTGATCACCGGCCTGGTGGTCTGGGGCATGCTGGTGCTGCTGGATGTGCGCTTCGCCTTTATGTGGGGGCTACTGGCCTTCGCGCTGAACTATATTCCCAATATCGGTTCCGTGCTGGCGGCCATTCCGCCGATCCTGCAGGTGCTGGTGTTCGGTGGTCTGTACGAGGCGCTGGTAGTGCTGGCCGGCTACCTGATCGTCAACCTGGTATTCGGCAATATTCTCGAACCTCGTATCATGGGGCGCGGGCTGGGCCTCTCGACGCTGGTGGTATTCCTGTCCTTAATCTTCTGGGGATGGTTGCTGGGTCCGGTTGGCATGCTGCTCTCGGTGCCGTTGACGATTATCGTCAAAATTGCCCTCGAGCAGACCAGCGGCGGGCAGAGTATCGCTTTCTTATTAAGCGATGTCAGTAAACAGTAGTCCTTCCGCAGGCCGGCGCTTCGCCGGCCTGCTCCCTGCCCTACACTCTCTCCGTAGACCACTACGCCTTATGTATTATTGATCCGCATCACAAACGTTGCGGCGAAATCGTTACTCTGATGCTAACGATCGGCCACCGCGCTTAATTGATGCTCATAGCCTCGCGTCGCACACTAATCTCCACCAGGACAAACAAAACGATTTGTCGAATCAGGAGGTTATTAATGAATGCCGAACAAACGACGGGGCGGGTCTGGAACCGTCGCCGAACGGAAAAACAGCGGCGGCTGGCCGAGGCGAACATGCCAGGTAAGGTCATCCCGACTGACCAGTTGGTCAGCGTACTGGAAAACCTGCTCGCCCCCGGCGACCGGGTTGTGCTGGAAGGCAACAACCAGAAACAGGCCGATTTCCTCTCGCGCATGCTGGCGGAAGTTAATCCGCAAAAAATCCACGACCTGCATATGATTATGCCCAGCGTCGGGCGCAGCGAGCATCTGGACCTGTTTGAAAAAGGTATTGCCCGCAAGCTGGATTTCTCTTTCTCCGGCACCCAGAGCCTGCGCATTTCGCAACTACTGGAAGATGGCCTGCTCGAAATCGGCGCCATCCACACCTATATCGAACTCTACTCGCGCCTGTACGTCGATCTGTCGCCAAACGTCGCGCTGATTGCCGGCTATAAAGCTGACCGCAAAGGCAACCTGTATACCGGACCGAGTACCGAAGATACCCCGGCGCTGGTGGAAGCCGCCGCCTTCCACGACGGCATTGTGATAGCCCAGGTCAACGAACTGGTGGACGACGAATGCGATCTGCCGCGCGTCGATATTCCCGGCTCGTGGATCGATTACGTGGTGGTTGCCGACAAGCCGTTCTTTATCGAACCGCTCTTCACCCGCGATCCGCGCCTGATTAAGCAAGAACACATACTGATGGCGATGATGGCGATCAAGGGCATCTATGCGGAACATCAGGTGCAGTCGCTTAACCACGGTATCGGCTTTAATACCGCCGCCATCGAGTTGCTGTTGCCGACCTATGGCGAGCAGCTCGGCCTGAAAGGCAAAATCTGTAAACACTGGACCCTGAATCCGCATCCAACCTTAATCCCGGCCATCGAGAGCGGCTGGGTGGAGAGCGTGCACTGCTTCGGCGGCGAACTGGGGATGGAAGAGTACATCCGCGCCCGCCCGGATATCTTCTTTACCGGCCCGGATGGCTCGATGCGCTCTAACCGCGCCTTCTGCCAGCTGGCGGGCCAGTACGCGGTAGATATGTTCATTGGTTCAACCCTGCAGGTGGATGGTCTGGCTAACTCCTCGACCGTCACCCGCGGCCGTCTTTCCGGCTTCGGCGGCGCGCCGAACATGGGCCACGACCCGCACGGTCGCCGCCACGCCACCCCGGCATGGCTCAATATGATCACCGAGCCGGACCCGATGCAGCGCGGGAAAAAGCTGGTGGTGCAGATGGTCGAAACCTTCCAGGCCGGCGTGAAACCAACCTTCGTTGAGACGCTGGATGCAGTTGAGGTGGCGAAAACCTCCGGCATGCCGCTGGCGCCGGTAATGATTTATGGTGATGACGTCACCCACGTCCTGACCGAAGAGGGTATCGCCTACCTGTACCGTGCGGAGAGCCTTGAAGAGCGCCGGGCGATGGTCGCCGCGGTGGCCGGGATCACCGATATCGGCCTTGGTGTGGACGCCAAACGCGTCGCCGCGCTGCGTCAGAGCGGCAAAGTGGTCTACCCGGAAGATCTCGGGATTCGCCGCAGCGATGCCACCCGCTCCCTGCTGGCCGCCGGCAGCGTCGCCGACCTGGTGGAGTGGTCCGACGGACTGTACAACCCACCGGCAAAATTCCGGAGCTGGTAATGAAAAATCTCTCCCCCCTGCACGCAGAAAGCCGCGTCAGCTGGCTGGCGCATACCGCCAGCGCCTGTCTGATTGACGAAGCCCGTCTGAGCCCGAAACCGGGTCTGGTGGATAGCCGCGGCAACGGCGCGCATCAGGACCTGAATCTGGCGCTGATGGAGCGCTCGGCCCGCAGCCTGCAGCCGACCTTTCACGCGCTGGCCGAGCAAAGCTGGCGTCGCCCGGCGGACATCGCGCTGCGCGAACCGTCGGCCGCCTTGGCCGCGAAGGCGAAGCGCAGATGATGCTGGCGACGGGGGGGGTTAACACCCACCGCGGCGCTAGTCTGGGCGCTAGGCCTGCTGGTCAGCGCGGTGGCGATGTTGGGCTGGAGAGGGCTCAGTCACAGGCGGATCGCCGACGCCGCCGCCGCCCTCGCCCGCCTG
>OKVS01000105.1_pt1 | contig 40523 bp, 36 predicted proteins | sample 1606911 | NCBI WGS metagenome assembly OKVS01 (sample SAMN03281016, study PRJEB24777) | human gut metagenome | isolation source: fecal sample PR161 from 1 month old female Malay infant, caesarean... | reverse complement strand
CCTTCGGCCTGCCAATGGGCACCGATGGCCGTACCACTGGCGGTTCTCTGAGTCTGCACTTACCGGAAATGTGGGAATTGTCCGGTTATAACCGCGTGGCACCACAGTGGGCGATTCACTATAGCCTGACCTACACCAGCTGGAGCCAGTTCCAGGAGCTGAAAGCGACCAACAGCAAAGGCGACACGCTGTTCTATAAAGATGAAAGCTTCCGTGATGCCTACCGCATCGCACTGGGTACCACCTACTATATGGATGACAACTGGACGTTCCGTACCGGTATTGCCTTCGATGATAGCCCGGTTCCGGCTGACAAACGTTCTATCTCCATTCCGGATCAGGACCGCTTCTGGCTGAGCGCCGGTGCGACCTATGCATTCAACAAAGATGCCTCTGTCGATGCGGGTGTTTCGTATATGCACGGTCAAAAAGTCAGCTTCAAGGAAGGTCCGTATGAGTTCTCTTCCGAAGGTAAAGCCTGGCTGTATGGCCTGAACTTCAACTACGCGTTCTAATTCGCGCAGGGATCAAAAAAGGTGAGCATCGCTCACCTTTTTTATTTATTCCGAATCGATATCTTTTAATTCGTTCTCGATTGCCTTCGCGTTTGGATTCTCTTCCGGCTTCAGCTTGCCACCATTGGCAATAAAGTCATGATTCTGGAAGTACGCTTCACGCACCATAATATAAGGATCGGAGGACTGACGCAGCAGACCGTCGGAATCGAGCAGTTGCGCACGTGTTTCAATCCCTTCTACCGTCCATTTACCAATCGACAGCGGCCAGGTCAGCCACGAAAGAACCGGATACAGCGTATCCACCATATCACCGCCATCATCACGCACGGTGAAGCTGCCATAGAACGGCAGATGAACGTAAGGGCCGTAACCGACGCCATAATGACCCAGCGTACTTCCGAAGCGGTGCGGCTGTTCACGCTGCAGTTTCGGGTTCGCCATGCCGGCGACATCGATAAAGCCCCCCATCCCCAGCAGGGAGTTCAGGAAGAAGCGAGTAAAGTGCACCATCCCCTGATACGGATCGCCTTGCAGGAAGTAGTTGACCATCACCGCTGGCTCTTCAAGGTTACTGGTGAAATTGCTCAACCCGTTACGCGCAGGCTGGGGAACATAATCACGCCATGCAACCGCCACCGGGCGAACCACATACGGATCCAGCACGTTATAGTTGAAGCTATACATTGAGCGGTTAAATCCTTCGAGAGGATCGGAGCGTCCCGTTTGCTCCCCGGAGCTGGCGCAGCCCACAAGCATCGTCGCGCCCAGCGCAAGCGCCGACAGCCGAAGTTTCATAAATATCTCCCTGTTCAGTATGGCTATCGTTGATTGCCATCCGTAACGGAGCATCTGGCGCTCCGTCTGAAAACGTGCAAGTGATTGTAACAGCACGTTTACCGATGTCTATGAGTACAGTTACGGGCAGTAATCACCGTGACTCTGATCTCAGCATAGCCTGACTTTTGGAATTCGTTTCGCTGGCAATTTTATAATGTCTTTGAACAAGATGTATCACCTTTGTTGTCATTCCCGCCAATTTAAGAGCATCCCCACAGGCATCCCGATAAAAGCCGCTACGCTTAAAAGAAAGATCAACCTCCGGGAGTAGATATGAAAGAAGTGGGTGAAGACAAAATTGGCGAAAGTAATGAGGAACATGAAATTGAAAGCGAGGAGAAAGCGCGTGGCGAGAAAATAGAAATTGATGAAGATCGCCTCCCTTCCCGCGCGATGGCCATCCATGAGCATATACGCCAGGACGGTGAAAAAGAGATGGAGCGCGATGCCATGGCCCTCTTCTGGTCAGCTATCGCCGCAGGGCTCTCAATGGGCGCATCTCTTCTCGCCAAAGGGATATTTCATGTTCAGCTGGAAGGTGTGCCGGGCGGGTTTTTTACTCGAGAATCTCGGCTATACCTTCGGCTTTGTGATTGTCATCATGGCCCGCCAGCAGCTGTTTACCGAAAACACGGTGACCGCCGTTCTGCCGGTGATGCAAAACCCTACCCTCGGCAATTTCGGTTTATTGATGCGGCTCTGGAGCGTGGTTCTGCTGGGAAATATCATCGGCACGGGCATCGCGGCCTGGGGCGTTCCGGAAATATATGCCTGAATTTTTGATGAACCTACACGGGAATGCAATTTGTGAAAAAATCGGCATGGATGATGATGAAAAAACACCCCGATCGAGATGATTCTCGAATGCCATCATCTCCGGCTGGATCATCGCCACGATGGTCTGGATGTTTCCTTCAGCAGGGAGCGCCAAAATTGTCGTGATCATATTGATGACCTGGCTGATTGCGCTGGCTGACACCACGCATATTGTGGTCGGTACCGTAGAAATACTGTATCTGGTCTTTAACGGTACGCTTCACTGGAGCGACTTTTTCTGGCCGTTCGCCCTGCCGACACTAGCAGGAAACATCTGCGGCGGAACGTTTATCTTCGCGCTGTTAAGCCATGCCCAAATCCGTAACGACATGTCGAACAAACGCAAAGCTGAGCTTAAGGCACGGGAAAATGATGATAAATCGACAAAAAAATCGTCCTGAATGGTGACTCTTTGAGCAGTCAGGCGGCGATGCGCTTAACGCATAGTGTAAATAAGGCTATACTCGTGCCGCCTCGTCCCCTTAGTTAAATGGATATAACGAGCCCCTCCTAAGGGCTAGTTGCAGGTTCGATTCCTGCAGGGGACACCAGATATAACTCTCCTGATGTCTACCGAATTCAATAAAAACCTTTTATAATCAGCCATAACCCCTCTTCTCAGGCTATGCGACGTCAACTGAAGTCTACCCATATCTACGTGAATCAATAAACGTTTGGGGGCCTAAGTGGGGGCTTATCCTGTTCAACGGAAAATGAGGCCCCCAAATGCCACTGAATGCTCGTCAGGTCGAGACTGCAAAGCCCAGAGATAAAGCCTATAAACTCGCTGATGGCGGAGGGCTCTATCTCATGGTCAATACTAACGGTTCAAAGTACTGGCGAATGAAGTATCGATTTGCCGGTAAAGAGAAAAAACTCTCGTTCGGAACCTATCCTGACATCTCACTTGCGGAAGCCCGCACTAAGCGCGATGAAGCGAGAAAAACATTGGCAAATGATAAAGATCCCGGTGAAGTTAAAAAAAGCCGAACTACTTGCCCAAAAACTATCGGTTACGAATACTTTTGAAGCGATAGCGGTTGAGTGGTACAACGCAAAAGTTTCTGGCTGGTCAAAAAACTACGCTGACTATGTTAACCGGGCCTTCAAAAACAATGTATTTCCCTTTGTTGGATCGCAGCCGGTTAATGAGATAAAGCCACTGGAGCTTCTGTCTGTATTGCAGCGTATGGAAAAGCGAGGTGCGCCGGAGCTTGCCAGTAAAGTGCGCCAACGTTGTAGCGAAGTGTTCCGTTACGCTATTGTTACTGGCCGAGCCGAGTACAACCCTGCGGCTGATCTTGGTAGTGCTTTACAGGGGTACGAGAAACAACATTATCCCTTTCTTATTGCTGCTGAGCTACCCGAGTTTTTACAAAAGCTTTCACAATACACCGGCAGTCTAGTAACGCTTCTGGCGACCCGACTACTCATGCTTACGGGCTTACGAACCGTCGAATTACGTATGGCAGAATGGAGTGAAATCGACTTCGAAAACCATATCTGGGAAATACCGAAAAGTAGAATGAAGATGAGGCGACCCCACATAGTGCCCCTTTCTGCTCAATCCTTAGCAGCACTTCGGCAACTAAAGCAATTGACCGGTACTTACCAGTTTATCTTTGCAGGTCGAAACGATGTTAATAAACCAATGAGCGAAGCCAGCATCAATATGGTTATTAAAAGGATTGGTTACGATAAGAGAGCAACCGGACATGGTTTTCGTCACACCATGAGCACAATCTTGCATGAGGAAGGATTCAACACTGCTTGGATTGAGACCCAGCTCGCGCATGTGGACAAGAACGCGATTCGCGGGACCTATAACCATGCGCAGTATCTTGAAGGGAGGAAAGAGATGATGCAGTGGTATGGGGACTATTTGGATGGATTGCGATTGGATGGAAACGTTGCCAGAGTTAGTTAATGAAGAGCCGATTCGAGTTCGGCCTTCGCACCAACAGTATGTAAATAGACCTCAACTGAGGTCTTTTTTTATGCCTAAAATGAATCGCCACGGGTTTAACAGACACCTCAGAGTCATTTAAGATGGCTTAAAGAGAGGTGCCCATGAGCGGTAAGCGTTATCCCGAAGAGTTTAAAACTGAAGCAGTCAAACAGGTTGTTGATCGCGGTTATTCTGTTGCCAGCGTTGCAACACGTCTCGATATCACCACCCACAGCCTTTATGCCTGGATAAAGAAGTACGGTCCGGATTCTTCCACTAATAAAGAACAGTCAGATGCTCAGGCCGAGATCCGCCGTCTCCAGAAAGAGCTGAAACGGGTTACCGACGAACGGGACATATTAAAAAAAGCCGCGGCGTACTTCGCAAAGCTGTCCGACTGAGGTACGCCTTTATCCGTGACAACACCTGTTGCTGGCCTGTTCGCCTGCTCTGTCGGGTGCTGGATGTTCATCCCAGTGGTTTTTACGCCTGGCTTCAGCAGCCGCATTCACAACGCCATCAGGCAGACCTGAGACTGACAGGACAGATTAAACAGTTCTGGCTGGAATCGGGATGCGTCTATGGTTATCGCAAAATCCATCTGGATCTGCGGGACAGCGGGCAACAGTGCGGAGTGAACAGAGTCTGGCGACTGATGAAACGTGTCGGGATAAAGGCTCAGGTCGGATACCGGAGCCCGAGGGCATGTAAAGGCGAGGCCAGTATCGTGTCGCCCAACAAGCTCCAGCGACAGTTCAATCCGGATGCTCCGGATGAGCGTTGGGTAATCACAGCGTGGTTTCCTCAAACCCTCGCTGTGAATTAACTGAAATACTTCATTGAAGCTGTAACCAAACAGTTAACTGAAAGAATGAGCCCGCAGAGCATTGCACAGCGATGACACCATTTGTTGAGCTTCACCGTTTTCGCATACAACCGTCCGGAATTTGGAAAAGCACTGTCTTTTTGTACTGACCGATCATGATTAAGTGACACCTCTTCGAAAAAGAGAGCGCGATGAGCGATTAATATATGGCTCGAAAGACAATTATGTTGGGCTTTTATGACCGCTGTCAGAGGTATTATCTTACCCGGACGGCAACAGGGTCGGAATGTCATCAGCGGCACTGTAACAAGCTATCCGCCATCTTAAATATCTGCAGGTCCTTGCACCGAGTATGCACACCAACCGACAGAGTGATTTGACCCAAACTGGTGGATATTTTGCAAAACTATTAGCCTCTTATGACCGGTCTGCAGCCTGATATTGAGGAATTAGTGCGCTTTCATGGAATGCCTGCCGGGATCGCAAGTACGAACCCCCGGTACTGTTACACTGAATGTGCTCAGTCCTGTATCAGATTGTATTTTTCAGCAACTCAAGAACAACCCTTATTTTATCATTGTCACGTTTGTAGTACGTCCAGGGACCGATGCGCTGAGAAGTAACAAGTTGTGCCCGTTGAAGAGCTGAGAGGTAAAGAGAAACGGTAGACTGTGAGAGCCCGACCTTTTCCTGAATGATACTGACACACACACCGAACTCGTCCGCATCAGCATAAGGCTGATGGAAGTGTATTTTCGGTTCCTTGAGCATATACAGAATTTTTCTTCTAACAGGGTTTCCCAGCGCCTTAATCACGTCATTCAAATCAATATCAGGCATAAACTCTGTCACTTGTCGCATTGAGGAATTGCAATGTTACGATACTTCTCTACGTTAAGCATCAGCTTTTGAAAAGCTGATGCTCAGAAGAATGGTTAGCCAAAGGCGGGATAATCTGTGTAGCCTTTTGCCGTTCCACCATACATGGTTGTTGGATCGACCGGATTCAGTGGCCATTCATGATAAAGGCGCTGCGGTAAATCCGGATTAGCTATGAACGGGCGGCCAAATCCGATAATGTCTCCCCAGCCAGCACCGATAATCCGTTCGGCTTTTTCTTGCGTATATCGCCCGGCATACATAATTACACCGCTGAATAATTTACGGACTTCAGCTCTGAATGCTTCAGGCAATTCGGGAGCATCATCCCAGTCGGCTTCAGCAAGAGAAATATAGGCTATTCCGATTTCTTCAAGAATTTTAACGGCTTCGGTATAGGTTTCATGGGGATCATCTTCCACCAGGCCAAGATAGACCCTTACTTCATCCGTGGTCTGAAAGAGCGGAGCAAAACGGACTCCCACACGGTCTTTACCGACCACATCAGCGACAGCCTGCGTCACTTCGCGCAGAAACCGCAGCCGGTTATGTAATGAGCCACCATATTCATCCTCTCTTTTGTTGCTATGGGATGACATGAACTGGTTAACCAGGTATCCATTTGCACAGTGAATTTCCACACCGTCAAAACCGGCATCAAGGGCGTTCTGAGCTGCCCCGGCGTACATCCTGACAATCTCACTAATTTCCTCTTTTTCCAGTGCGCGGGGGCAGGAAGCGGTAGCCAGCGCCCCCTCTCCCGGCCCGGTTTCGATGAATACCTTAACGTTTTCCCCTGCCGGTATCGCCGACGGAGCGACAGGCGAGGCGTTACCTGGCTGCAGGGAGTTATGGGATACTCTTCCGACATGCCAGAGCTGGGCAAAAATGATGCCTTCTTTTTCATGCACTGCCCGCGTCACTTTCTTCCAGCCTTCCACTTGCCGTGAGCTGTAGATCCCCGGGGTCCACGCATAACCCTGCCCACGAGGTTCGATTTGTGTTCCTTCGGTCACCATAAACCCGGCACTGCTGCGCTGTGCGTAATATTCAGCCATCAGTTCGTTCGGAATATCACCCGGTTGTGAGCTCCGTGAGCGGGTTAAAGGCGGAAGTACAACACGATTCTTCAGGGTGTAGGGACCTAGTCTGGTGGGAGAGAACAGGTTTTTCGTCTTCATTACATATCCTGATATAGCGAATTTTCAATATCACTGAAACGCCATGTCTCAGCATTTACGACCTGGCATGTCGTCGTTCGGCCGATGTAGCCGCAGAACCACGACACTTTATTCCACATATTGAGATTTACCAATATCTAGATTTATAAAAATTATGATCGGATGAGCGGAACGGGGGGTTGCCTGATGGCTCACAGAATCGGCATCATGAACCTAAATGGTTCTGATAATGTTATCGGAGATCCTGAACGGGAACGGTATGCGTCACGATTTTAATGACTATGTTGCATTCATGGCAGTAGCACAGGAGTGCAGTTTTTCACGGGCTGCTGTCCGCCTCGGGATTTCGGCATCCACGCTTTCACACACGATACGTCGTCTCGAGGAGCGCGTTGGCATGCCGTTACTTATGCGTACAACCAGGCGGGTGGCTGTCACCGAAGCCGGTAAACAAGTTATTACTGACGCTTGAACCCGGTCTTGCGCGCATTGAAGCGGGCGTGACAGCTCTTCAGAGACTGCGCCATACACCGGCTGGGCTGGTCAGACTTACGGTATCAGATCACATGATTCATGAATGTCTCTGGCCACGATTGTCACCGTTACTAAAAAAAATATTCGGATATCAAGGTGGAAATGTCGCAGCAGAACGGTTTTGTCGACATTGTTGAGGGCAATTTTGATGCCGGAGTCCGAATTGGTGATGACATATTAAAGGATATGGTGGCCGTCCGAATCGCACCGGACATACGGTTTGTCGTCATTGGATCGTCCACCTATCTTCCAGAAAGAGGTCTGCCGCTACATCCCTCTCAGCTGGAAAAACATGACTGCATCAATATACGTCTGTCACCCACAGGCCCGCTGTATGGCTGGGAATTTGTCAGGCAGGGGGAGAATATTGTGAAAAAAGTGGACGGGCAGCTTACTTTTTCAAGCATTTATCCAATGCTTCATGCAGTAAAAGATGGCTACGGCCTGGCCTACCTGCCGGAGTCTTCTGCCCTGGCGGGGATTGAGGCGGGACACTATTGTCGGGTGCTTGAGGACTGGTCAGAGGCTTTTCCCGCCGACATGATAATTCCAATAATGTCCATTACAGGCTCCGGTAAAGATAATACCGACACCTTACATGAGAAAGGCAAAAGCAATATAACCTGCTGTGCTCCGGATTTTAAGAATGAGCGGTTTACGTAGCAGGATGAGCAGTTCGAACCAGAAATTTCGTTACTATTGCTAAAGTAAAACCTGATGACCTCTAATCGTAACGGAGACCAATATGACTTCACAACTGAACTGGCAGGCCCCGGCTATCAATCGCAAAAAAGTAGGTGACATGACTGTGACCATGCTGAGTGATGGCTATCTGGACGTATCTTTTGAGCTGCTGTCTGGTATTGACGGCTCACGTGCCGAGGATTTACTGCAGAAGCGCGGTGTGCCAGCAGTACCCCGTATTAATATCAACGTCTACGTTATCCAGACGCCTGAGCGAACCATCCTGATTGACAGTGGTGCCGGAGGTATTAATGGCTGGGGCGGTCGGCTTCAGGTAGCCCTGGCCGCGGCAGGCATTGACCCGCTTCAGATTGATACCCTTCTCCTGACTCACGCGCATCCTGACCATATCGGCGGGCTTGCAGGCCCCCTGCAGACTCCCGTTTTCCGCAATGTTCAGCAGTTGTTTGTGCATGAGAAAGAACTCGCTTTCTGGCGTGATGAAACCATTTCCGCTGGCGCGCCTGACGCATTCAAGCCGTTCTTTGAAGTAGCAAGGAACGCCTTCAGCGCTTATGACGACAAACTGGTGCCATTCCGCGAGGAAGCGATTTTACCAGGTATTCAGACTGTACCGCTGTTCGGCCATACGCCAGGACATACCGGTTATCTGCTGGGTGATGAAAAAGAGTCGCTGCTCATCTGGGGTGATATTGTTCACTTCCCACACATTCAGGTTGCTCAGCCTGACGTTACTATCGCGTTCGACAGCGATCCTGCGGCGGCGGCGGCCATCCGTAGCAAAGTGCTTGACCGCGCAGCGAGCGATAACCTGGCTGTCAGTGGTATGCACTTCAACCTGCCTACTACCGGTAAGGTTATCCGTGAAGGTAACAGCTTCGCACTGAATTACGACCTGTGGTCACCCGCAGTCTGATCACCTTCCTTCCCGGTGCACACAATAGTGACCGGGAAGATCCCCTTTCATATCGCCCGACAAGAACCCACCTGCAATACTATGAATATCACTGCCTCACAAAAAAATGGCTCATTACTCTTGCGCCCTGGCTTTTTGTATTCCTCTGGAGTCAGGGTTTGTCGCAGCCAAATTTACCGTGCAGTACAGCGCGCCGTTTCATCTTTTATTCCTGCGTGGCGCATTTTCCTGTCTGGTCCTTCTGCTGCTTACACTGGGGTTCAGGGCCCGTTTTCCGTCCGGCAGAGGAATGGTTCGCAACCTGATTGTCGGACTTTTCCTGCAGAGCTTCTTTCTGGGCGGATGCTTTTATGCCATCCATCGTGGCATGCCGTCAGGCATTGCGGCGCTCATCACCGGCCTGCAGCCGGTACTGACTGCAATACTGGTTTCACTCATGCACCGTCAGTCCCTGCATCCCCGGAAATGGCTGGGTATTGCGATTGGCTTTGCGGGCGTTTTCTTGGTGCTATCGCCAGGGCAGCATAGTTTTGCACTGGATCCTGTGGCTTTTGGGTCGGTCATGCTGGGGTTATTTGGCGTAACGATCGGAGCGCTTTATCAGCGCCGTGCTCAGGGAGATGGACATATCTTTGCGAACACGTTTTTACAGTACGTCACTTTGACAATATCGATGGGTGCAATTAGCCTGATGTTCGAATCTGCTCCGACGCAGTGGAGCTTATCATTTGCGCTGGGTCTGGGCTGGCTGGTTATTGGCGTATCGGTTCTGGCGATTATGTTGCTGATTTTTATGATACGAAGCGGTGAAGCAACCAAAGTCGCTACTTACTTTTACCTGGTTCCCATTCTCACGGCAGCTGAAGCGTGGTTGCTGTTTGGAGAGGCCATTACATTGCCTATGCTTGTGGGTATGGCAGTAACTATAATCGGCCTGATTTTTGTCATCCGGGAATAGACAACCGCACGCGTCGCTGTATGCTTTTGTATATGGCGACGTATAATAGCGGTCAAAGTCAAATTCCGGATGAATATGCAAACAGTCAGCTTTTCCGATTCTCCCGTTGATGATCTCCTCGCTGAGCTTCTTACCCTGGCACGCTCCCGTTTTCCACTTCCCTGCGATTGCCTTCGCGCAGAACAGACGCATCAGGTAAAGAAGTTCGAGGTGGAAGGTGCGACCCTTTCCTTCCCGCTGGAAGGAGAATTCCGGTATCGTGAAAATGAGAAATGGCACCGGGTGATCCCGGGCGAGATTATGGTCGTCCCGAATGCCCGTAGCATCGATATAGAATATGCCCCTTCAGAACAAAGTGGTGAGTTTGTCGCCCTGAGCGTGGTGCTCGCGGAGGAACAGCTTGAAGCAGCCAGGCTGTTACTTGCCGCACCACCACCACAGGACACCGGCAGCATCGCAGCCATTTCCGTATCAGCTCTTCTTTCACCCCTTAACCGCTGGACAGCCGCAATGCGGGAAGGGAAGCGTCCGCTTTCCCTGCACGCCATGGTTGAAGTGGTGCTCTGGCTTTATGGCATGGGATACCATGCTTTGCTGCGAGCCCGGCAGCCAAGTCTGGCCATGAAAATCCGTCAGATGGTAGCGGACAAACCGGCTCATCCCTGGAGTGCTGCTGAAATTGAAGATCTGACGGGACTCAGTGGCCCCACGCTTCGGCGCCACCTGGCCAGTGAGTCAACCAGCTTACGCTCAGTTATCGCCGATGCACGTATCGCGGAGGCTCTCCGCCTGCTGATGACATCGACGCTGCCGGTAAAAACGGTCGCGGGGCGGGTGGGTTACAATTCAGTATCGAGCTTCAGCAGGCAGTTTTCTGAACGCTATGGAATCGAACCTTCAGGGTTCCGCTGACTTCAGTTCGTTCAAGGTACACATTGCGTCCCTCGCACTTCAGTAACTTGCGTGGATCTTTCGAATATAACGGAAGATATTGGCCGGCATTGCGTGTAACCGGTTCAGGAGTTCTCATCGTGACGGGAGAGCTAAATCGGTACGGCTGTTGTTCTCAGCTATAAGAACAACTGAGTATCTGACCAGCTGTCTGGTGCTGGCAGCAGCATGCAGTGCAATCGGTCAGGCTCAAAGGAACTGACCTGATGTCAGGTTATAATTTCGGACACATCATAACCCCAGAAGGAGACAACTGTGGTTCATGTTTTCATTATCGGTGGTGCAGGCAAAATCGGCCAGCGTCTGTGCAGGATCCTTTCAGGAAGGGGGCATGCTGTTCGTGCCCTCTACCGTAAGCCAGAGCAGCAGGCATTGCTAGGCGAGCTGGGTGCTGAGCCCGTCAGTGGGAGCCTGACAGAGCTGGATGCAGCTGCGCTGGCGATGCACTTTGCAGGTAGTGATACAGTGGTGTTTACTGCCGGTGCCGGCGGTAAGGGGGGACAGGAGATGACCAATGCGGTCGACGGCGAAGGGCTGAAAAAGTCGGTAGCTGCCGCCCTCAGTGCCGGTGTGTCTCGCTTTCTGCTCGTTTCTGCATTCCCGGAGTCCGCACGGGGAGAAACCACTTCTGAATCATTCGAAAATTATATGCGTGTTAAAAAAATGGCCGATGTGGAACTAGCACAAAGCGAGCTTGACTGGGTGATCCTGCGCCCCGGCGCGCTGCAGGATAAGACTGGTACGGGTTATGTACGTGCCGGCCTGGCCATCCCGTATGGTAACGTGCCCCGTGATGACGTGGCGGCTACGCTGGCTGAACTCATTGAGCAACCTGCCGTCAGCCGCGTCATCATTGAGCTGACGTCTGGCGATGCTCCTGTCCGTGAAGCCATACAGAAGCTGGCGGGCCGATAAAAGGCAGCGCACGTACCAGCAGGCTGCAGGCCCCCAGGCGTTTACAATAAACTTTCCAGCCAGTCGGTAAACGCCCGTACTTTTCGGGAGAGATGGCGGTGCGGATACAGAAGTTACAGTTTGCGATTCGGGGACGGATTATCTGGCAGAACCTCTACCAACAGCCCGCGATCGAGATAAGGCTGCAAAAAAATATTCATGCCCTGTAGTATTCCCAGCCCCGCCAGGCCTGCTGCAATGTAGGCTTCTGAGTTATCCACGACAAGCCTGCCTGGAAGTTCAATTTCGGTGGAGCCCTCTGACGTCCCGAATGTCCAGGGCATAACTTGTCTGTTGCTGCTGTTAATCCAGTTGACGGCCTGATGCTGCTGCAACTCGTCCATTGTTTCCGGGGTGCCGTGTTGATCAAGATACGCAGGACTGGCGCAGGTCGTCATTTTAACGGTTCCCACCTTCTTTGCGATATAGTCGCCATCGTCCAGCTCCCCTACCCTCAGTATGCAGTCCAGGCCATCATGCAGCATATTCCGTCGGCGGTCTGAGCTGCTCAGGATAATTTCAATTCCGGGATGCTGGCGATAAAAATCAGGCAGGTTGGGTATAACAAGTAAAGCCGCAAACGCGACAGGCATATCTATGAGCGAATAGCGGACGTCAAAATGATAGCGACAGGAAAGTTCTGCCATATTAAACATAACAACCCTTGGGCGCGCCGCCGCAGGCGCCCTCAGCACGTTTCTGCGGCCTCCCGCCTGTTTCCGGCACCTTTCCTGCCCCAACCCCTGAAAAACGCCCCTGATGATTTCTGCGCGTCTGCATGGCTATGCAGTGAGATCTGCTCTCCACCGATTAGTGCATGCAGATTTTGGAAACGTCCAATTCTGGCACGAAGCGGTCACCCCGGCGGGGTGCAGTCCGCTGTCAGCGAAAACGGACATTGAGCCAATCAAATAATCTGTGCCAGAATTTGTCATTGAGGCTAGTACTTTCGAGTAGATCTATTTCCCGCCCGTACTCTTAAACTCATCTATCTCATCCTTCTACGACTTATTACCGGGAATATAAAACCCCGCCGAAGCGGGTTTGGTAATTTGAGTTTTTCTCAGGCGGCCATCTTTCTGCATTGTTCGGCGCAGTGATGACAAGCGCTTGAGCAATCCTGACAATGGTCATGTTCATGCTTTCCACACTCGTCACCGCACTTCTGACAAACATCAGCGCAAAGACGGCAAAGATCCTGGGCAGACCCGCTATTTAGTGTCATGAATTGAGCTGCAAGACGGCAGATATTTGCACACTGCATATCCAGTTTTATGCACTCGCGCATCATCTCCAGATTCTCTTCGTCGAGACACGAAGCCGCACAGTTATCACATGCCGTTGCACATAGATAACAGGCTTCGATGCATTTTTTGTATTCGTCTAACATAATTTCTCCTTAGCTAAGGTTACGTATTAAGCATGGAAGAGATAACTGATTATTCAAATTTTGAATTAGTTAATAACCTTTTCAGCATTTCATATCATTGATTCAAAGTGCATCTCTAGGGTTACCTAATTCACCTATGTCTACTTCTGGCACAATGCAGAAATGAGATAGATTTACTTTATCCGCTTCTCGCTCAAAGCTGTCCGTAATCCCCTGCCTGCTTAAAAAAACCGGATTAACGTGTGATGTTTTTACGTTTTCCAGGCAGCCTTCATCGGTAAGTACCTGTCTTACAGACTTCAATGCACCTAGTTAAGAAACATCCTAATCGTCCTTTCGCCGATCGCGAGATCTGTTATGGCAGCTAAACTCGATTGATACCCCAATCCGCCGGGCAGCATTTCCTTTCCGCACGCAAGAAGGAGAAGATCATGAAAGCAGTAATTTACAACGGTCCTTATGATGTAAAAGTAAAAGACGTACCGGATGCGAAAATTGTCCGCCCCACGGATGTACTCGTCCGCATCACCACCACCAACATTTGTGGGTCGGACTTGCACATGTATGAGGGCCGGACCAGCTTTGAACAGGGACGGATTCTGGGTCACGAAAACCTGGGTGAAGTGGTCGAAATTGGCTCAGGCGTTGAACGTATTAAGGTGGGCGACTATGTTTGTCTGCCGTTTAACGTGGGATGTGGTTTTTGCGAAAACTGTGAAAAAGGTCTGACCGGCTTTTGTCTCACTACCAATCCGGGTTCGGCAGGCGCAGCTTATGGTTTTGCTGAAATGGGTCCCTGGGAGGGGGGGCAGGCGGAACTGCTTCGGGTGCCATTTGCCGACTTTAACTGCCTTGTTCTTCCCCCTGATGCGGCAGAAAAAGAAGATGATTATGTGATGCTCTCTGACATTTTTCCTACCGGCTGGCATGCAACAGAACTTGCCGGATTGAAGCCTGGTGAAAGCGTGGCCATTTATGGCGCGGGGCCGGTCGGTTTGATGGCAGCTCATTCGGCGATCATTAAAGGTGCTTCACAGGTGTTTGTGGTTGATACGCACACAGACCGGTTGGCTCTGGCTGAAAAAATGGGGGCGACGGGCATCAATGCTACTGGCGATGAAGCTGTACAAAAAATTCTCGACCTGACGGATGGACGCGGTACGGATTGTGGCTGCGAATGTGTTGGCTATCAGTGCTGTAACAAACATGGCCATGAAGATAACTCTGTCACCATGAACAGTCTTGTTGCGTCGACGAAAGCAACCGGGGGAATTGGTGTGGTTGGCGTCTTTATTCCTCAGGATCCGGGGGCTGAATCGGAGCTTGCCAGAGAGGGTAAGATGCCATTTGATTTTGGGAGTTTCTGGTTTAAAGGACAGGCAATCCGTACCGGCCAGGCGAACGTTAAGGCCTATAACCGTCAGCTGTCTCGCCTCATCCATCACGATAAAGCCAGTCCGGGCAAAATAATTTCTCATCGTCTTTCGCTTGAAGAGGCTCCTGCCGGATATAAGCACTTCGATGAGCGGGATGAAGGATGGACGAAGGTTATCCTTAAGCCTTAAATAGAGTTATCCGGTATGAGAAAGCAAAAACCGGGAAAGAATGTATGACTTTTGACAGGGTGCAATAAAATATCCTGTCAGGGCGTTATTATTCATACTTTCAGCTGCCAGGCGCTTCCATATCCAGACTTGTTCCCTGATTTTGCCGACGAGACAGCAAAATTAATACATTCAGGAGGAGGCATCTGCGGTTGATCTGTTCCGTATTTATTAACGCCCTGTGCTGTAAGTATTGTCTGCCTCTACCACATAGCAGACATGTGCGCAGGAACGGTCCGCTATGAGCGAAAAGCGGACTTCCGGTCCTTGCGCAAACTCCCGTTCCGAGAAGTTGCAGTTCACAAATCACCTGTTAAAGAAGGTATGGTAGCCCACAGCATTAATTTTGCTTCCATCTTCAGTCAGACTGGCCGGTACCGGCTTCCGATAAGTTTCGTCGGCTGAGGCCAGCTAAAGTAGAAAGGTCAAAAAACGACCTTAACGTACAATAATTTTTCGATATCCAAAACTGACCCCTAATTAGGTGGACACCTGATGACTGACTTAAAAATTTCTATCACGCCAGCGTTACACATCCGCAGTCGCATCTTGCGGGGTTCAGCGGGGTGTTGCAGGCGGACGCGTACGCCGGGTTCAACGAGCTGTACCGCGAAGGCCATTAAGGAAGCGGCGTGCTGGACGCACGCGCGGCGCAAAATCCACGACGTGCACGTGCGGACGCCCTCTGACACCACGACCGAAGCGCTGTGCCGTATCGGCGAGCTGTATGGCATCGAGGCGGGCATCCGGGGCAAAAGCGCGGCGGAACGGCTGGCCATTCGGCAGGAAAAAGCGGTACCGCTGCTGACCGCGCTGGAGGGCTGGCTGCGTGAAAAGCAGAAAACGCTGTCACGGCACTCGGAGCTGTCGAAGGCGTTCGCGTACGCGCTGAACCAGTGGGATGCGCTGAAATTATACCTGCGGGAGATTACTGATACAGAACACGCCGGGAATGTGCCGCCATTGACGCAATGACGACACAGCCCTTTTTAACCGTTCCGTGAGAGTTCCCTGGCAATATACTGTGCGGTACGGCTTTCTTTGACCTGCGATACCTGTTCGGGAGTTCCTGCGGCAACCAGGCGTCCTCCCTCATGTCCCGCTCCAGGACCGATGTCGATAACCTGGTCTGCCTGAGTAACCGCCCGCATATCGTGTTCAATCATTATCACCGTATTTTCTGCATCAACAAGCCGCTGCAGCTGCACAAGGAGGCGGTCGGCGTCTGAAGCATGCAGGCCGGTTGTCGGTTCATCTAGGATATACAACGTGTGGCCACGTTGGCTACGTTGTAGTTCGGTTGCCAGCTTGATCCTTTGCGCCTCCCCTCCGGATAACTCGGTTGCTGGTTGTCCCAGACGCAGGTAGCCCAGACCAATTTCACTCAGCAGACGGAGGGGACGAGCCACTGGTTCTTCAGTCGCAAAGAACTGACTGGCTTCATCCACCGTCATATGCAGGACCTCCGCGATATTTTTGTCCTGCCAGCAGATCCTGAGAGTATCCCGGTTATACCGCGCGCCATGGCAGGTCGGGCACGGTGCATACACGCTCGGCATAAACAACAGCTCCACGCTGACGAATCCTTCACCTTCACAGGTTGCACAGCGGCCTTTTGCCACATTGAAAGAGAATTGACCCGCATCGTAATGATGGAGTTTGGCGTCAGTCGTTCCGGCAAAGAGCTTACGAACAGGATCAAACAACCCGGTATATGTCGCCAGGTTTGAACGGGGGGTCCTGCCTATCGGTTTCTGGTCAACCTGAACCAGACGCTTTACCAGTCCGGTATCACCGGTCAGGGTACCGTACGTTTTCTCCGTTACGGATGGCCCCTCAGCGTCGCTGGCTTCGGAAAGCACGTCTTCTGGCTCACCGCCAAGTGAAGAAAGCACCAGTTCCGGTAAGGCCTGGGCAATCAGACTGGATTTACCGGAGCCAGAGACTCCCGTCACGGCTGTCAGCACACCCAGAGGAATATCAACATCGATCCACTTAAGATTGTGGCGATGGATCCCCTGCAGTTTCAGCCACCCGGATGGGATACGGGCAAAAGATTGTGGTGGCCGGACTTCATCAAATAAATAACGCGCGGTACGAGATTGGGTGACGGCTTTCAGATCTTCAGGAATACCACTGTAGAGAACATGTCCTCCCTGTTCACCAGCCGACGGTCCCACATCAACAAGCCATTGCGCCCGTCGCATCAGGTTAAGATCATGTTCAACGACAAACACCGAGTTGCCGGCATCACGAAGGTTCTCAAGCGCATCGTAAAGCGCTTTACTGTCTGAGGGGTGCAGACCCGCAGACGGTTCATCAAGAACATAGACCACACCAAACAGCATCGAACTGAGTTGCGTGGCAAGACGCAGTCGCTGAAGCTCTCCTGCAGATAGAGTTGGGGTTGCTCTGTCCAGCGTAAGATAACCCAGCCCCAGCTTCTGCAACTGATACAACCGGGCCATGACACCACCGGTCAGCCGTTGTGCCGCCAGTCGTTTCTCTTCCGATAACGCCGATGTCCGGCAGACATCGGCGTTATCGGAATGGACCGCTTTTCCGGATGCAGCACGCTCTGTCAGATCCCGACGGGTGATATCCTGTCGGCATCTGCGCCGGCGTGGTGGGCACTGAAATCCCCCCGGGAGATTGGAAGGAGCAATTCCGCCAGCTGGTCTAAGGGCATCTGCATAAATTCACCAATGTCACACGGCAAGGTGACGGACATGATCTGACTCTACGTCTTTTCCCGTGACAGACCGGACACAGCTTGCCTTCCATAAAACGGGAGACTCGTTTTCTCATCAACGCGCTTTGCGTGCTGGCGAAGGTATGTAGCACATAACGACGTGCCCCGGTGAAGGTCCCCATATAACCCGGCGTCATTTTTTTCCTGACGGCTTCGCGCGTATCTTCCGGACTCAGTACCCGGGAAAACCGGTACAGTGGGGGTGTCTTCGGTAAAAAGGATCCACTGACGGTCTTCCGCTGGCAGATTTTTCCAGGGAGTGTCGATGTCATACCCCAGCGTCACCAGAATATCCCGCAGATTCTGTCCGTGCCAGGCCGGGGGCCAGGAAGCAATAGCCTTTTCACGGATACTAAGTGAGGGATCGGGCACCATCAGTGTTTCAGTTACCTCATAGATATGGCCCAGACCATGGCAAGAAGGGCATGCCCCCTGCGGCGTGTTGGGAGAAAAATCCTCGGCATACAGCATCGGTTGTCCGGCAGGATAAGCGCCCGCCCGTGAGTACATCATTCGCACCAGACTGGATAAGGTGGTCACGCTGCCGACAGAGGAGCGCGCGTTACTGGCACCGCGTTGTTGCTGAAGCGCAACGGCTGGCGGCAGTCCGTCAATGGCATCCACATCCGGAACCCCGACCTGATCAATGAGGCGACGAGCGTAAGGGGCAACCGATTCAAAGTAGCGCCGTTGCGCCTCAGCATAAATGGTGCCAAAGGCCAGTGAAGACTTACCCGAGCCTGACACACCCGAAAAAACAACCAATGCGTTGCGCGGAATGGAAACATCCACCTCTTTAAGGTTGTTCTCGCGAGCACCGCGAATCACAACTGAATTGTTGTCGTCAGTCAGGATGGGATGATAACCGAAAAGTTTCTTTGCCATAGAATTTCCTGTGCTAGGTGTGTCCGCTCTTAATAAGGCCACCTCTTGTGACGGTATCTGGTGTGCCGGACCGCTCGATCAGAAAGCCCGTCGAAAAAAGCGTTTGTGTGACTGGAAACAGATTGCTGAAGCTGGGCCCGGTGGTACCATGTGGGACACCGCTGAAGTTTCAGCGGTACCCTGCGGATCCGCCTTCTGTATGAGAACTGGCTGGCGGCGTACCCGGGACCGGAGATTTGGCTCCCGTGATAATGCGGGCTCCCCGGTACGCGACGCTGTGGTTCCAGACCCAGCTGATGGCGACACTCAGGCGGTTTCGGGTACCAATTAAAAAATACAGATGAATAATGCACGTGATTTCATATGTCATTTCCTTTCATTACAGTTTTAGACCCCATCAGACATCTGCCTGGCAGAGTTAACGGAGATAGGAGCGGACTATCGAAATGGTGTCGTCGATTGGCTGGACTGACCCCGCCCCGGTAGACGCTCCTGCCCTATAGTTTGAGTATAGGAGGAGCGTATGGGCACACCACGATTTACACCTGAATTTAAGGAAAAGCCGTCCGTCAGATATCTTCGATTACATTGAAGTGTTCTACAACCGGGCCCGGCGCCACAGTCATCTCGGCGGCGTCAGTCCGGAGGCCTTCGAACAGGCCTCGTCGTGAGGACAGAATTTGTCTAGAGGTATGGTCAGTCCAAACTATAGGGCAGGATCGTCTACCGGGGCGGGGTCAGTCCAACTAGAGTCATACAACGATCTCCTACATTGAGTACCGATCGTTGTGGTTCTCGGGTGCAGGCTTTTAAATCACTGGTAAGGCAGACGGGGGCTGGAAAAGCGCATTGAACAATGAACTCTTACCCGCACTACTCTTTGCCATAATTCCAATTACAGGTAAGCGTCAAGTCACTGCCGCCTGTGATTCCAGTCCCGGGATCGCTAGCTTAGAGCTCCGTCTAATTTAGAAGGAGTTCTGTTTATGGAAAATGCTGCCAACTGGCGAACTGAATCGCGTACCGTCTATTCCAGTGACTTCAAACTTCGGATGGTCGAACTGGCTTCACGACCAGATGCCAACGTCGCACAACTGGCGCGGGAACATGGCGTTGATAATAATCTCATTTTTAAGTGGCTACGCCTCTGGCAGAGAGAGGGGCGAATCTCTCGTCGAATGCCTGCAACTATCGTGGGGCCGGTGGTACCTCAATCTCTTCCGGTTTCTCCGACTCTGTTGTCTGTCGACGTTATCAACGACCCGTTGCCCGCCGCAGAGAATGACACTCTGTGTACGTTCTCCTCCGCTCACGCCAGCGCCACTTCCTGTCATGTTGAGTTCCGCCACGGCAAAATGACGCTGGAGAACCCGTCGTCAGAGTTGCTGACTGTGCTGATCCGCGAACTGACCGGGAGGACACAATGATATCCCTCCCGTCAGGCACCCGCATCTGGCTGGTCGCCGGGGCCACGGATATGCGTAAATCCTTCAACGGGCTGGGCGAACAGATACACCACGTTCTGGATGAGGATCCCTTCTCCGGCCATCTGTTTATCTTCCGGGGACGCCGTGGCGATACCGTGAAAATACTCTGGGCTGATGCTGATGGTCTGTGCCTGTTTATCAAACGCCTGGAAGAGGGACAGTTCGTCTGGCCTGCTGTACGCCACGGCAAAATCGCGATCACCCGCTCACAACTTGCCATGCTCCTTGATAAGCTGGACTGGCGCCAGCCAAAAACATATCCCGCCATTAACTCACTGACAATGTTGTAAAAAAATCATAACCGCATTATAAAAGCGGTTATGAATCACGACTATCTCGCCCGTATCGCTGCGCTGGAAGACGCGCTTCGCAAGAAAGACAGTCAGCTCAGTCTCGTTGCAGAGACTGAGTCGTTCCTGCGTTCTGCACTGGCCCGCGCAGAAGAGAAAATAGAGAACGAAGAGCGCGAGATAGAGCATCTGCGGGCACAGATAGAAAAACTGCGTCGAATGTTGTTCGGTACCCGCTCCGAAAAACTTCGCCGACAGGTTGAAGAAGCCGAAGCCCTGCTGAAACAGCAGGAGCAGCAAAGCGATCGCTACAACGGACGGGAAGACGATCCGCAGGTACCTCGCCAGTTACGTCAGTCCCGCCATCGTCGCCCGTTACCGGCACACCTTTCCCGCGAGATACATCGGCTGGATCCTGCGGAAACCAGCTGTCCGGAATGCGGCAGCGGTATGGCGTACCTCAGCGAAGTCAGCGTGGAGCAGCTGGAACTGGTCTCCAGCGCCCTGAAAGTGATCCGCACGGTCAGGGTGAAAAAGGCCTGCACCCGATGTGACTGTATCGTTGAAGCACCTGCGCCATCACGTCCCATCGATCGGGGTATCGCCGGGCCGGGTCTGCTGGCCCGCGTGTTAACGGCCAAATACTGCGAACACCTGCCGCTGTATCGCCAGTGCGAAATCTTTGCCCGTCAGGGCGTGGATCTGAGCCGGGCTCTGCTCTCCAACTGGGTGGATGCCTGTTGCCGGTTAATGGCCCCACTGGATGAGGCCCTTTACCACTACGTGATGGACTGCCACAAACTGCATACGGATGACACTCCGGTTCCGGTGCTTGCACCGGGCAGAAAGAAGACGAAAACCGGGCGTATCTGGACGTATGTACGTGACGACAGAAGCGCAGGTTCATCAGATCCGCCAGCGGCATGGTTCGCCTTCTCGCCAGACCGGCAGGGAAAACATCCTCAGCAACACCTTCGCCACTATCATGGTGTGCTGCAGGCGGATGCCTTCGCAGGCTACGATCGGTTGTTCAGTCCGGAACGTGAAGGAGGGCCGCTGACAGAAGCCGCATGTTGGGCCCATGCCCGCCGAAAAATCCATGATGTCTATATAAGCACTCACACAGCGACAGCAGAAGAAGCCCTGAAACGTATCGGTGAGCTGTACGCGATAGAAGAAGAAATACGCGGCCTCACGACAGAAGAGCGTCTGGCAGCCAGACAATCGCAAAGCAAACCACTGCTGGCATCGCTGCATGAATGGCTGGTAGAAAAAAATGAGACGCTGTCGAAAAAGTCCCGTCTGGGCGAAGCGTTCGCTTATGTCCTGAACCAGTGGGATGCGCTGTGCTACTACTGTGAAGATGGCCTGGCAGAGCCTGATAACAACGCTGCCGAACGAGCCCTTCGTGCCGTCTGTCTTGGGAAAAAGAATTTTATCTTCTTCGGCAGCGACCACGGTGGTGAGCGCGGAGCCCTGCTGTACGGACTGATCGGGACGTGCAGGCTGAATGGTATCGATCCGGAAGCCTACCTTCGCCATATCCTGAGCGTACTGCCGGAGTGGCCCAGCAACAAAGCGGCCGAACTGCTGCCATGGAACGTGGTTCTTACCGATAAATAACCGTCAATACGGCGCTCACTTAACGCTTACTACGTATCGGGGAAGAGAACAGAATTTTGTGAGGCGGCGTGAGGAATGAGGGCGTAGAAGATTATGATTAAGAAAACATTATGCAGCTTATTGCTGGCCGTACTTTGTGGCGGCATGGTTGGCCCCGCAGTGAGTACGGAGAATGACCATCGGTATATTAGTATTCGTAATACGGATAGCAGTTGGGTGCAGGGCGTGTGTTCTTTGGTATTCCGGCTGGATAACGGCGGTGATGGGACATTCAATAACCTGACAGTCAGCTTACAATTAACTGATAAATCGGGAGCCGTTCTGGAAAAAGGAACTCTTGATGTTCAGCCGTTTGGCGATAGCAGTGCAACTCGCTCAACCCTTTCGGCAACTGAATTCAGCTGTGATGCGGTTGAAAATACAGCTAACATCGTGATTACCGACGTTGAGGAAACGTCTTCGGATGGTTCAGTCCATGCTCTGCCACTGTCGATGTTTGATCCGCAATATTATCAACCATTAAAAATGAGCGTACAAAAAAGCGGATAGCTTTAGCTGCCTTCTATGGGGATGATAGATATACATCCCCATTACGACGAAATAAGCGTTTATGCTTTGTTGATTAAATCGATAATACGATCGCCTTCTGTATCTTCTTGCGCAAATCGGCTAAAGATGCTGCCATCGTTTTGTGTACCCACCTTGATAGGTTCCTTGCAATCTTTGTGGAAGATTCTTTTCCCTTTTTTTGTGACAACCACACCTGACATATCGCCGTGCTGCTCTTTATCGTAAACAATATATTCATAGGGGCCTTTGACGACACGTATCCAGTAAAGCGAGCCACCGGCGATCATCTGAGAATTATAGTAGGCGTTAACCCCCGGTTGATTAGTGACAAGATTCAGCTCAGCAGTCGGAGCAGACTGGGTTCCCAGGGCATATCCCGCGCTATCCTGCGCAATAAAGGCGCTGGCGTATTTATTATTGGTGAGCAGGCATTCCAGCGTTAATTGTTCCTGATCCTCCGCACTGTAAGACGCAGCTAAAGCTGTCTGGCTGAGTGACATACAGACAATGGTCAACGCCGCAATTCGTAGAGTTAATTTCACGTTCCTTACTCCTTTATAAACTGACATGTTTAAGATTAGTGGCCGTTCTTTACTTGTTTGCAGGTATCCAGCCAGCCAGCTGTATCAATTTTGCCGTTCGCTAGGTATTTTTGCTGATTCTGCCAATGAGCAGCGAGGAACGGCTTAAGACCGGAAAGACGTTTATTCAGCATCAGCATCTGATTGAACACGTTCACTTCGCCTTTTAGCCCTGCTTGCCCATACAGGGTGCCGGAATCCACCAGACTGCTGGCGTAGTAGCTCGTTAGCTGCTGTAGACGATCGGTTTGTTCCGCCAGCTTATTTTTGCGGATGGCACAGTTGGCATCGCTGCTGTCTTTATCTTTGCACAGCAGCTCATAATTGTGATTGAGGAAGTCAAGGAAACGACCATCGTCCTGTAATTTGGTACAGAGAAAAGAGCCCAGATTCAGGCTGGCGCGGATAGACTGTGCTCTTTCTTCTTGCTGCTGCTGGTTGCTGGCACGAAGTTGGTTTTCCAGATCTTTCAGCTTTTTCTTCAGCTCGCCGTCTTCAACGCCAGAAGCCAGGCTACCTAACGCTTTCGCCGTATCATTGGACCCGGATTTGCTGCTCTCTGCGCCCGTTTTATCATCACCGAGAGTCGACCAGTTTTTCTCAAGAAGTTTGACCCGGTCCGTTGAGGTAATTGCCTGGGAAACCAGCACCAACCGCAGGCCCATTGTTTTACTGGTAAAAGGCTGGGCATTATCGTAATAGTTAATTTCTTTACGGCTAGCGCTGCGGATATCCGTCTCACTGGACATCACGCTGCCGCCACGCACCACAAAACCGCCAGCCTGGCCATGCAATCGATTAATTTTATTGAGGTAGAAGGGGGTAAACATCATCTCAGAGACGTTGCCTAACATATCGTACAGGCCGAGCGGGTTAGGATTTAACAGACCGATGAGCTGAAGTTTCCCGTTTGAGGACTGCGAACCGGAATACCACTCATAATTTTTGATGTCGTCCATCGGATAACGGGAATCACGAAACTGTGCGGTATCCACTTTCAGACCGCCGCGCGCGGCAAACTCCCACTCTACTTCGGTGGGCAGTCGTAAAAAACCTGGCTTGTTATCTTCTTTCGGCAGCTTGTCGAGCGCGTTTGCGCGTAACCACTGGTTATATTTATCGGAGAAATTAACGGCCTCAAACCAACTGATGCTGGTTTGAGGGAGGCTAAGTTTACGCGATGGTGTCGGGCAAGTATCGGAAGTTAATGCCTGATATTGCAATGCCGTCAGCTCATATTTCGCCATTAAATAATAACGGCCTTTATTTTGGGGCGTTTCAGTAAAGCTACCGGCGATAAACGTGGGATAACTGTGTTCCACAAAGCCCCATTCACCGCCATCTTCCCCTAAGGTGATGGGAATATCATCCAGAGGACCGGCTACTGGAATTTCTACCCGACGAAATACCATCGAACCTTCGCAGGGCATAGGCAAAATCACGTCATCGCTATCTGGCTTCGGATTATAGGTTTTCTCTGCCCACGGTTCTGCCAGCGCGGGGGAGATCTTCACCAGCAGGGCTAGCGCCAGGCAGCGCGATAATGTGGAAGGAGTAAAGGCCATGAACGATCTCCGCTAAAATAGATGCTTAGGGCAAATTAAAAAAATAAGGGTTATGCCTCGCGCAGGCTCTGCGCAGGTTCAATATGGATCGCGCGCCAGGCACCGATACCGGCAACCAGCGTCGCCACAACCAGCGTCAGTAAGAGGGCGATAAGGCCGTGTAAGGGCGTTATCTTGCAAATCATCTGACCGGTGGCCTGGCTTGTGGACAGCGCCCGGTTAAATATCTGGCTGGCTAAAAAATAGATGCCAAAACCGCCGATATAGGCCATCAGGCTGAGCAAAGCGCCCTGACTAATGACGTAAACGCCTACGGCTGGTCGCGTGAAGCCCAGCAGACGAAGTACAGCAATATGCTTACGTTTACGATCGACATTGGCGATAAACGAGCCGATTAACGAGGCGATACAGCCAATGAGCGCGGTGATGGCGATCGTGTTAAAGATGATGCCCAACACACGGTTAATGCTTTTTACATTCTCAATATCCGCCAGCCGACTGGTGGTTTCGATGCGTTGGGCGCGCAAATCGCGTTCAAGGCTAGCGACATGGTCAATATCGCGTGCGTACAACCTTGCGCGGGCGTAGCGCGGCGCGTTACCGTTAAGCTGAGCGCCGCTGGCGACCCCTAACGCTGTTACCGCATAGCCATCGCGAAAATGTTCAAGAGCCATTAATAACGCGGGGCGGGTAAAGATAGCGGGGCGATTAAAATAGGTGGCTGGCAAAATCCCCACCACGGTCACGCGCTTACGTCCCCATTCGCGGCGTTCATCGAGCATACGACTCACGCGTAGCGTGAGCGTATCACCGGTTTTCACCGCCAGCTTGCGTGCCGCTTCCTGAGTAATAACAACTTCATGGTCATGATGGAGCACCTGCGTGCCGAGCAAAGGATCGCCAGCCTCTGTCGGAATGACTTCCGCATTTTCAATAAAATGTGTGCTGTCCGTCTGCAAGTCAGTCAGCGTATTGAGCGAGCGCGTTTGCCCGATGGCGAAGCCGACATCAGGCCGCTGCCGTAGCTGCGTGATCCAGTGCTGATCGTAGCTTCCGCTGCTCAACATGCGGATCTCCAGATTGCGGGGATCGTTGGCCAGATCGTTTTGTAACTGGTTCACAATGCCAAAGCGCAGGCCAAAAAGGAGCAGTAAAGGGGCGATGACCGCAACAAGAGAGGAGACGATGCAAAAAGAGATGATGCGATCGTGCCACAGGTCTTGCATTGCAAGGCGACCGAGCAGTCTTGCACGATTAAAGGACAAAGTAAGTACCTCCCCGTTCGCTCTGTGATGACGCCGTCAGCGATTCTGGCTGCGCAGCTAAACAGGGTAAATTGAAGTGTTTGACCAGAGGCCAGTCATGGCAAACGACCAGCGCCATCATGTCTTCCTGACGGACTAGTTCGATAAACAGGCTAAATAATTTCTGGGCATTGTAGGGATCGAGCGCCGCCGTCGGTTCATCTGCCAGTACCAGCGCCGGGCGATGTAATATCGCGCGCGCAAAAGCGGTGCGCTGCCGTTCGCCAAAGGAGAGCTGGGTAGGATATTTTGCCAGTAGTGGCGACAGTTTTAGCGTTTCGATGACCCTATCCAGCATGGTGCTGTCAGGGCGGGCTCCCAGCAGCTGGCACGGCAAGAGAATATTATCTTTGACGTTCAGGTAGGGAAGGAGGCCACCGTTTTGTAATACAAAGCCAAGTTCGCGTGCCCGAATCGCAGCGAGTGTATTATGTCGCTCGCCCAGAAGCAACGCGGCAATATCCTGCTGCTGTGACCCTTTGCTGAGCGTGTAACGCCCAATTTTGCTGGGATGCAACACTAAACCAATGGCTTCCAGAAGCGTGCTTTTACCGCAGCCGCTTTCACCCGTTACCGCCACCACCTCGCCTGGCCGCAGCGAAAGCTGCGGCAGGTAAACACGGTGAGCCTGATGATCCTGACCACGAACCACGCACAAGTCTTCAATGTGCAGCATCAGGGCATCATTTCCAGTGGGATGGGATACACGCGATCGCGCGGATCGCTACCTTGCGCCAGCTCGACCCAGCGGTCGACATCTGCATTATATTTTTGATAATGACGCAGCTTGGATGACAGTGTGCGGATAAATTTCTCCTGTGACAGCCCATCCCAGCTTTTCCACGTTTCTTCATCGAGATTCAGCACATCGCTTTTGTAGGGAAGATCGGCCAGATACTCGCCCAGCACGCCAAGATCGCCGATGCTCGCGCTGTCTTGCTGTTTCAACTGGTTAGGATCGGTCCCCATTGTTGCCGCAACGGTGCGCAGTTGTTCAAACATCTTAGTGGGCGAGATCATCCCTTCATTAGCGGCTTTCAGAATCTGGCTGACGGCATCGCTTAAATCGCTCAGCTGTCCCTTGGTTAAGAGCACGCGAACATCTGTTGTGGGGATGTTCTGCTTAATCAGATCGCGATCGCTAATCCAGGCCTGGAACACTAGCGGGGCCTGGGTGCTGTTGCGTTTGCCCAAATAGGCTAACTGCATCGCATGCCCGATTAACGCCGTATCCTGGAGCAATTTCTGCTCCGCCGTGAGCTTTTGCCCCTCATCTTTGGCATACAGCGCGCTGCCAATGGCGGCATCCCCCATATAGGCGGCTTTCACCTGTTCCGTAATGGCTGACGCCAGGGCATCAACCTGCTGACCGAACATTTTGATATCGCCTGCATTCACCGCCTGATAAAGGTTAGATTGCGTGCTATCAAAATTGGAGAGATCGCGGTACTGGCTCTCGGCTTTGGTATGGTTTGCTTTGCCGCTGGCGGTTTTCAGGTGCAACGTATAAATAGCAATGCCGCGGTTACCGGCTTCCAGACGGAGCTGGCTGGCATCAAGGCCGGTTCCTGAAAGTTTATTGCTGCCCTCAATCGCGCCAGCATCGGTAATCAGCACCATATAGCGGGCGCCGAATGGACTCCAGTCAATGTCATCAATAGCTGATAACACGCCGGAATAGGCATCCTCGTCGTATAAAGAGCTTGAGACCTTCGCTTCTTTAAGATCGGCGACTTTCTGCAGAAAATCCGCGCCGTCCTTGACCTGGTTAGGGTCGGCGAAAATGCGGGTGTTATATTCAAGTCCCGGTACGGCTTTGGTATTTGAACGATAAGAGACCAAACCAAACTTGACCTGCCCATCCAGATGCTCTTGTTTAATTTTGTCGTAGATCTTATTGACCGCCTCTTTAGTGCGCTCAATATACGGCCCCATTGAAATGGTTGAATCGATAACGAACACCACCGAAGCGTTAAAGCCTTTCAACTGGTTTACGTCGTTATCTTGTTTTGCCGCTGCGTTATCATCCGCCTTGCTGACGGAGGCCACGTTGAGCAGGCGCGTATAGAAGCCATCTTCGGTCATGACCTCTTCGCCGCTCAGGATTGGCAGCAGATAAAATTGCTTTTGCAGATCGACAAAATATTCCGGCTCCTGGGCTTGAATACCTTCAGCGTGGCCGTCACGCTTCAATTTGGCGCGCAGCGGCGCCACCAGAGAGACAGGATCGGGGGCAGAAAGAATGTTATCCAGACTTTCTTTCTCTTTGAAAAAGAGTAACCGATCGCGGTTGGCCGGGTTGGTAAACGCCAGCGTCAACTGCATTTTCCAGTCTACGGTACAGGATTTCGGCAACCAGCCAAGGGTTTTGCCATAGCTATCCGGCCCGACTTTAAGCCAGCTTTGCCCCTTAGCCTCTTCCTTTTGATAAACATAAAGGCTGCTAAAGGCAGGCTGAAGCTGCCCATTTTCATCCCCGGCGTTGTCGCTAAGCTTACAGCCTGGCGTCGTCAGGATGCGCTGGTATAGCGTTTTCTTCCCTTCCTGAAGCAGCGGTTTATCGCCCTCGGCGGCAAAGAGGTGCCCGCTGAACAACAGGCCGCATAAGGGCAGCGCCAGACGGCAAAAAAAAGTCCGGGTCATTTTGCTAGCTCCTCAAGGCGCTGCTTAGCCGTTTGGTTCTCGGGTTCTGATTGCAGTACCGTTTCGTACCAATAGGCCGCGGTATCTTTATCCGCCTCTTTGAAACATTCGCTTGCCTGATGGTATTTCGGATCGTACTCACCGGCGTAAATCAGGGCGATTTTGGTATCGCCGCCCTGCGCGCGATTTGCGTACAGGCGCTGGGCGACGCCGCATTTCTTCGCCTCTTTCGCTGACTGGATAATGGCCAGCAGTTTATCGCTATCGAGTTTTTCCTGAACGCACGTCTGCACGAATTCAAGCTCGCTCAGCGTGTCTAAACTCTGTGCGGAACAGCCAGCCGGGGCTTTAGGCTCGGTGTTCGTCGCTTCAGGGGCGGCGGCTGCGGGGGCTTGCTGAGCTTGTACCGCCGGGACCACCTCCTGACCTTTGTCCCGGCCCATGAACCACCAAAGCGCGCCAGCAATCACCACTAAAAGCAGGATGGCGGCGATGATGAGCGGGAGGCGGGAAGCCGCAGGTTTTTGTTGCGGCTGCGGCTCGGCATGAATGGTCGGCGCAATGGTTTCAGATTCTGCGACGGGCGCTTCTACGATGGCCGCTGGTGCGGAGTCGGTTTCTGGGGTTGCCAGCATACTGCTGCTGCTGTAATTACCCGTCGCGCCCCTGGCTTCAGAAGAGAGCAACTCATCACGCACCAATTGGAGGGTGGTATTGCGCACTTCTCCTGAAGCCAGCTTGATCTGAATCTGGACCTGGCTTGCGTTTGCCAGCAAAGGGTCAAGTAGAGTAGGGCCGATACGAAAGCCGCTGCCGTTGGCCAGGGAGTAACCGCCGTTGACAGTAAACCAGTGCTGTGCAGGGCTCCAGCTGCCATCGGGCTGCAGATAGTTCTGCTCGTTATTACAAAGCGTAAAGGTCAGATCGGGCAGCACCGCAGTTTCGCCGCGCAGGCGAACCATCAATTGTGCGGTACCCGGCTCTGCCGGTTGGCAGGCGATGATTTTAGCTAGCATGGCATGTTCTCTTGTTTCAATTGGCTGATAATTTGACCAAGTTGGCGATTATGTTCGACGGAAATATCGCGCGTGGCGCTATGACCAGCGTTATCAAGTACGACGCTCATCAGGGCGGATAGCCAGTCTCCCAGATAAGAGACACCCGGCTGCGGCGCAACGGCGGCGAGCTGCGGCAGCTCGTCGTTCATCAGCGGTTTCTGGCGCAGGAAGACTTTATTTTTCTCGCCAACATAGCTGTTGGGCACCTTTTCAGGCGGTAGAGTGAGATAACCAAACCAGGCGATAAAATCACGCATAGTCAGTTGGGCGCGCAGAACCTGGCGTGCCATAAGATGTTCACGCCGCGTACCCGCTTGCTCCTGACCCGCCAGCGCGCGTTTCAGCGTGCCTTCCAGATCTAGGCGCGTGGCTGCGGTGATCAATTCTTCGCTGAGATGATTAATCAGTTCGCTGTTCATCCCCAACTGACGCCACTGCGGCGCTTGCTGCGGCAGTTCACGCAAATGCGCGACCCAGGCTTTAAACGCCTGATGGGCGAAATCATCGTCCTGGCCGACTCTTTCCTGGGCAGTTGACGCTGGCGCGTCAACCACGGCGATTTCAGCCGGTGCGTCGGCGAAGGGATCGCTGCCAAACGGGTTATCACCGAAGGGGTTGTTGCCAAATGGGCTGGCGGTAAACGCGTTTGCCGCCAGGCTGTCGCCATCGTTTGACGGTTCCGGGTTGCGGTCGCGAATGCTTAAATAGATGTTATTAAGCTCCTGCGTCGGCAGATCCAGACGATTAATTAGCTCTCCCATACTGTGGGAGCAGGCGGACAGCCCCTGCCATAGCTCTTTCGCGATGGCCTGTTTTTTCACGAGCTGCCCGTCGCCGTCTTTTTCGTACCAGCGGCCCAGGCGGCGATTGCCGGTCTCCTCGCGACACTGCTCAAGTTGTTGCTGCAAACGTGCCAGCTTGAATTCCAGATGCGCGACGCCGCGCAGCGCTTTGGTTAAGCGTCCCATGCCGCCATCGTTGAGCTCGAGCATCGCGTGCCAGGCTTTGCTCGGCTCGGTGACGTGTTGCAGCACGTTTTTAGCGCTAATGAAGGTGCTGCCCATTTCGTCGAGCTTCTGGCGATAGCGCTCGGTGATGCACGCTTCCTTGTTTCGCTCCTGTTCTGTACCGTCTTTTAGGTCGATGAACGGATTATCCAGCCCCGGTTTTCGCACCAGGAAACAGTTATTAAACGCCTGGCCGGGCGCCCATTGCTGCAGCCAATCATATTGGGCGAAACGCTCCAGCAAGGTCATGTGCAGCATACCTTCCCAGCCTTCTTTTAACTGTTCGGTGGTGAGTTGCAGACTGCTGTTGATGCGCATATCGCACATGGTGATGGCCCAGAACAGCCCAGGGTTACGGCCCTGACGTTCTTCGGCGCTTTTACCCTGCGTTTTTTCTACCCAGCGGTTTAATACCGGACCAACGTCAGCAACATCGCTCTGTTTGGCGGAGCTGGCGCACACGACCAGCGCGTTCATCTCCTGATTATCGGTGTAACGTTCAAACAGATAGGCGACTTTACCGCGCAGCAGAAGCTGGCAAATGGGATTAAGCCCCTCTCTACCGGCCTCTTCCAGTGCGGTAATTTTAAGACGCCCGCGATACCCAGGGAAGTCAAGCAGATCGACCTGCTCCACGACGCTGTCGGCCTCGACTTCCGCTAACGGGAAGATAAGCTCGGTGGTTAACGCTGCCAGTTCCGCCTGGGTTAAGCTGGCGCTGCCGATTTGCTGCTCCTCTTTCCAGTAGCGGATCTCCACGTGGCGATCCTGGCTGGAGCCTAGCCGGTTAAGGCTGTCGACGTTCATAATGCTGCCATTACTGTGATCGATAAGCGTCTCCAGCGGGGCGAACACCGTCCGGGCATGATTGAGTTTGGTCAGCACATTGGCTAATGAACGATAGGTCTCGGTGAGGGCCGGCAGTTCTCCCCACAATAAAGAAAATAGCTCTGCGCGTTCACCAGGACTCAGCGCAGGGGCAATTTTCAACACCTGCGGCCAATAGGCGTGTTCAAGTTTTTCAACCGATTTTCTGAACGAGGCGTTCAGGTAATCCCATAAGGCAACCACATCTTCCTGGCTCACGCCGTTATAGCTTTTTGCTTGTGTGGCGCGTTGCAGGAAGGGGCGCAGTCGCTCTTCAACCCTGGCTTCATCAAGTTGAAAGCTCAGCTGCTCGTGGTTGAAATCATTAAACCAGGCGTTTGCCAGAATTTTGGCCAGATCGATTTCACTGAACAGGCGCAGAGGCACAGGATAGCCCGCAGGCGCGGCGGGGGCCTGGCGGGTGAAGCGGGTGACCAGGCCGGTGGCCTCTTTACCGCCGCCGACGGGATTCACTTCTTTGATAAAGTCGACGCGCCGTTCGCCATAAAGGGCTTCCAGTGAACCATTGCTGCCAGCTGCCAATGCGGAGATGAGATAGGATTTCCCGGCCTGAGAAATGCCGAAAAAACCGAAGGTCATTGGCGTTCTGGCGACCAGCGTCAGGCTATTGGCCTGGTTACGCGTGCGGAGCAAGCTAAGGTTGAGTTTATCCGCCTCGTTGTCGAGGCGACGTGAACCGGAACGCACTGCATCAACCCAGCCAAGTGCGTCCTGACAGCCCTGAGCGATAGCTGCCCAGCCCTGAGTGAGAGATTTTTGATCGCTATTCATTATTTTTTAACACTCCCGCTATCGAGCCAGTGTCGGCTATCAATGAGCCCCGTATCGGGCATAGTATTGAGTTCCAGATCTACATCACGCTTGCTGAATGACTTATCGGTGTTGCTGGTGATATCCGCAATCATCAGCCGATCGCTGATTAAGCCCAGTTGGCGCGCCCGTTTGCCTTTGTCGATAGCCAGTCTCACTTTCAGGTACGGTGAACCGTTATCCACGGAGAAGGCGGCGGAAAACTTCTTACGGCCTTCTTCGCTAAAACGTAAGGTATAAAGCGGTGCGGCGGCCCAACGTTCGGCATCCAGTTGACGATAACCCAGCCGCAAATCGCCACGCATGATGATACTTTGCGTGGTGTTCTCGCCATTTTCGTCGGTGAATGTCGGCAATTTTATCTGCCCGTTCTCCGATTCGATATGGCGATAAACGATATCGGCACTGTGAATCAGGTTATCCATATCAATGGTGCCAATATGGCGAATCGTTGAGTAAGGCTTCAGCGCCGAGGTACGGAAATGGAAGTTAGGAATGCTGTGATTTGCGCACAGTTGCGTGAGCATCGCGCCAACGGAGGCGGTGCTCTTCGGATCGTCGATATGGCCATTTTTATGGAACGGATACCAGGTGCCGGTCTGATAACCGTGCAGAGGTAAAATACGCCCCGGCGGCAACGGCAGGTTGCGACGGATAATTGCCTGAATGCCCGGCAGCTGCGAAGGGCGGCCCGTCAGCAGTAGCAGGTCGCAATGATAATAGCTCAGCACTTCGCACAGCGCGGTTAGCACTTTATCAATGTTGAACTTACCCGAGCACAAATCGTTATGCACTCTGGCGAGCGGTAGAGTGAGCATTACCTCCGCTAGTTTGAAATCGGTCGGACCACCAGCTTTTTGTACTTCGCGGCGAACAAAGCTCTCGACTTCATCACGCAGAGAACCTACCGGCAGTAGATCGCCGACACGTTGGTTAATCACGATATGCGTTTGCTCGTCCAGCGGATCGAATTGCTCGTATTTACCCAGAATGTGCAACGCGAGGGGAACGAAGAGTTGGAGGGTGAGCTGCTGGCGCAGCACGGATTCCGCCGCGCTAATATTTTGCGAGCCGCACAGTTGAGACATCAGCGTCTCAACGGATATGACCCCCGTTTCACGCAGCGCCTGCTCAAAGGCTGGAAGCACATAGGACTGGATGACATCCAGCAGAATATCGTCGCCGGCAATTTTAAAACTGTCGCGAAAACGCTGCTGCGGGATGATATGGACGTTAGCGCCGCCCCCACTATGACCATTGCGATCGAGATGATAATCGGTGATGACCAGATCGGTGGTGCCGCCGCCGATATCGATAGATGCGATGGATATTCTTTCACGTTGCGTGCTGTCGGGTCGGCTAAGGGCGTCGAAAAACGACTCCGGGTGACCGGCAAAGTTTTGGTTTATCTCGGTGTAGAGATAAACCAACTGCGCGCAGGACGCTTCATCCCACTCGACCCTGATTTTCGGCAGCGGAATTTTAATGTTTGTCTGACTATGATCTTCTTGCTCATCCTCATAAGGATCGTTTTCGCCGTTGTGCCAGCGTAGCGCTTTCCAGACTAAACCGACCGCCTGACGCATACGGTCATCCAGTACGCAACGTTCAGCCATCGGCATACCGGGCGGCACGGTCAGAATAATATGGCGTAGCTGACGCGGAATACCTGCGTGTCCCTGACGTATGCGTTGTTCCGGGCTATTAATCTGACTAATCGCCTGGGTTAATACTTCCGCGAGCATAAAGGTCATCAGCGAGCTGCGGGAATAGCGTGGCGTAAAGACCGGGATGCGATCCATCTCATCTTCGATGGTGTGTAACGCCTCGCCCCGTTCATCGATCAGATTCGCGAACGGCGCAGCGGTGGCGAGTGGATTACTGTCCTGCACGTAGCTACCGTTGAATCGCCAGCCCTGACCGTAATATTTTTCATCCCAAAGATAACGTTTAGGGCTGGAGAGGCCGGTTGAACCTTCGCTGCCTTTTCGGCGCGCCGCTAAACGACCCGCTTCTCCGCCGATACGAGCGATCGTCGGCCACTGGAAGGCATCGTGGCGGCCGCTACGCACCGAGCAGTGATCTTTGCCGAAGAAGGCCTGTGAAAATTCGACCCGGCTTTCAAAGGGTTCGGTATAAACATGTTCCGGCGCGCTAAGATCGCGCAATTTGAGCACATAGTTGTGCTGCATACCTGAACCTGATTGCCCATGATCTTCAATGAGAATACCGCAGGTGCGTGAGTTACCGACATCGAGGATCAAATCAACGGGAATAGGCTTGATAGCGTTAGTTTCCCGATTGGCGATGACCCTGAACTGCGGCAATTCAATGATGGGGGCGGTCTGACTTTGCAAACCTTCGACGGGAATCGCCATCAGTGAAAGAAGGTTAAGGTAGTGCGCCAGCGGATACTGCTGGTTAAGCTCCTGCTCACGTTCGTCGATATCCCGGCCTTTGCTCGCCTCTTTAAATACCTCTTTCAGCCAGTCGACAATCCACTCTTGCGTGAGATACCAGTTGAGGGCATAGGTGGCTGTCGCCACCGCAAAGGTTGCCCCGGCATTGACATCTTCCTGGTTCGGGCTGAGGTCGGCGGCGGCCTGCTGTTTGGCCATTACGCGAGTATCGATAGCCAACGTCATTCGATGGCTATGCCCATCCATATCAGGCTTGTCCAGCTTGACGATACGAAAACGCGCCCAGTTTAGCGGCCCTTCCTGATAGACGTCAGGCGGGCTGAAACGGAGTAGGGGAAGCGGCAACCATGTCCCGTCAAACAGCTTAAGACTCTGCTCAACGGGAATATCGTACTGGCTTTTAGCCTTCTCGATATTTGCCGGGCTGGGCTGATAAAAATAGTAATCACGCTGTTCGTTGTAGATTAAACGGGTCAATACGCCATTGGCTAATTTAACAAATTCACCGGCGGGCAAACGTCCTGGAGACAAACCAAAATCCATAAACTGGATCCCGGAGTCGCCTACCAGGGTTACTTGACGATCAAAAGATACAATCTCGGGCAACATAGTTATCTCGTCCCTGTTCAGGAATTAGGTTGAAGCATACGAATCGGGAAGGTTTTTTCCCCATCGTTGCTGCCAATACAATCGGCATGACCCGCGGAAGGTGATTTGCACTCGATGGTCGGCACAATAAAGTTTGAGCCATCGCTGCAGGTCATTTGCTCAGGGTTGGTAATGTTGAGCGCCCCCTGCTGCACGTTACCGTTGGCTGGGCCACGGCACGTTACGCCGCTGGACTGGCGGATGCTGACGGTGCCGTTGCCCTGGTCAAAATTATATTGCAGCTGGAGCGGGCGTCCGGTGTGCTTGTCCTGAATACCGCCATTCACGCGCCATTCGCCGTTAAGAAACTTCGCCGGGCCGTCCGGCAGGGTGGCCGGGAGGGTTAACGGTTCGCCCTGCGGCGCAACGAGCGGCGGGGCGGTTACCGGAGTCACGCCCGGAGGCGTCTGCTCGTCGTGGGTATCCTGTACGCCGGGCGGCAGTGGCGGTTCTACGCTGGCTTCATTTGCGTTAGCCGGCGGCGGCGTCGCATCGCCGTCTACCGCTCTGTCAGATGTGTCGGCAGGCATCGCGGGCACCGTTGAATCCAGCGCAGGATGCGCGTCCGCGGTTGACCCTTCCACAATGCCGGGTACGGCGCGAGCGCCAACGGCGGTTTCTGACCCCCTGATCGCCACGTCATGGGTGCTGGTGGCCGGGTGCGTAGCCACAGGTTCAGCGGTGACCGTGGTTTTATCCGCAGAAAGACCAGGGAGGCCCGGCAGGGAAAGAGAAGGAGCGCAGCCGCGGAGCAGCCCTAACAGCAGCGCCAGCAGCAGTAACGCCAAAAGTAGCCATAGCAACCAACGCCAGCGCCAGCGGCGCGTTCGAACATCAACAAAGGGCGCGGGAGCGGGTTCGACGGTTTTTTCCGTGGCGCTGGCCTGCGGCGGAACGGCCGCGAGGGCGGCGGCGGGAACGGACGATGAACTCAGCCAATGCATCGGGTGACGTTGTTCCCCTTCCGGGTGGACAAACCCCCAAAAGGTGATCACCAGCGTTCCATTAACGAGATAGACAAACTCATAATCGGGGAAATGGGTTACAGATTTTAGCAACTGGGCAAAGACCCGACGATCGCCGCCGGTTCCGCTTTGCTCCGCGTTGAGCAACTGTTCGCTTAGTGACTGCACTGCCATTCGAAACGCATTAAATTGCTGGCGCGCCGATTCTCGCTCCGCTTCGCTTGCGCCGCTCCACGGGATAACATCGCCGGGAAAACTGCTGTACCAGTCGGTTCTGTCACCGCCCTGATCGTTTTGCGGGATAGCCAGATGACGGGCCAGATCGCGCCCTGCATCAAGACGATAGATGGCTTCGCGTAGCTGGAAGGCCATCTTGAAAACAGGATAGCCCGTTTCACCCAGCGCCTTGAATGAAGAGTTATTTCCGGTACGAAGTAGTGGTCCCTGAATCGAATTTCGCATTATCTAACCCTTAAAGGCTGTAATTTGACTAAAGCCACAGTGGTGCAGGCTAATTTTTGGTCGCGCCGGGCGTCCATTTGAAACCCCAGCCATAGTGCTTATCCATCGACTCGCGGTCGGGGAAGAAACGGTCAAGGCGTTCAACCTGAATATTGCCATCGACATTTTTGAGCCTGGCGATGGCGGCGACATTATTACGCTGGTCGCTATCCGTGAGCATGGATGTAATCGGCTGCTGTTCGGGGACATAGAGGGTGACGGAGGCGTTTGTCCCTTGCCAGTTATCGGTGCCAGCGTAAATGAAGCTATAAATCAGCACCTCATCAATGTCCTGCCAGTGGCTGCCGTTGACGAAAAGCCATTCGCCATCCACGTCATTGCCTTCACGCAGATCTTCCTGCAGCAGCAGATACGGTGGCTGGTCATAGTTGCCGGGCAAATGACTCAGCGCCTCAGCGCCGCTGATTTCACCGTTTTTTAAGCGCACAAAGGCGGCAATATCGAGATCGACAGGCTCTTTGTGGTCCCCCTGCTTCCACTGCAGATTGATTTTTATCCGGCCAAAATCCTGACGTTTCTCAAGCTTCACGCTGGGATTGGTGTCAGTTAATTCGGTATGGGTTGGTGTAACAACGGGGAGCGTCACGGCCGGGCGATGTGTAAACCACCACCAGACACCGACGAGTAGGAGCAGCAGTAGCAATAATGCCAGCCAAGGAAGAAAACCGCGGCACCAGGGGATAACCACTACCGTATGGAGGGGCGCCGCTGTGCTGGCTGTGGCCCAATTGACCAACACCGGTTCGCCGCCGACGCTATAGCCGTCGAGGTGGTGTGATTGGGTGAGTAGCGTTTGCAACGCATGTGCTGACTTATCTTCGCCGCGCGCGGCCAGCTGGCTGATTAACCCCGCCAGAATGTCCTGATATTGCTGACGTTTATTCTCAACAGTCAGCCGTTCGGCGTCATTCAGTGCGGAAAAAGGTTTAGCCAGCCCCTGACGTGCTGTCCACCACTCCAGGCGTCCTTCGGCATTGCGACGCGCGGTGGCATACAGCAGCGCCAGTGAAGGGGGAAGATGACGATGTATGATACCGACCGTCTCTTCATAGGTTGTCAGCGTTGCTTCATGAATCGGCGCGGCAGTTGTTAATCGTTGCATAAGCAAATCATTATTGTTGTGGGTGATATGCATGAGATGTGTATCATTGCATCTCAGACAGCCGGAACGTTTTCTGCGCTTTTAGCGGAGCGTATTTGCTTCTTCGAGAACTTTTATTTTGTGCTTGGCTTCGGCGACCTTTTTCTCAATCGCTGAAATTTCGCTGGCGCTCGTTGCCGTTTGTGACTGGCGCTGCAGCTCCTGCAATTTGGCAATTTCCTGCTGGCGTTCGCGGCTTTGAATCTTGCTTGATTTCAGTTTTGCGAGCGTCTTCGACAGATCCGAACGCACGGCATTTAGCCTTGCTTGTTCATCTGCCAGCTTTTGATTTAAGGTCTGCTGTCTGTTTTGGGTATAATCCTGCTGTTGCCTGGCCGATTCATTTTGATATTGGCTCAGGCGAACCTGCTGTTCTTTTTGATCAACCTGCTGACGATAACCACCCGACGTGGCGCAGCTCAGTTTGGTAATAAAGCTTGGATCTTGTGCGTGTAAATCACAGTCCTGGGGAGACGTAGTACAACCCGTAAGGACAAGGGCGGCAAGAAGTGCGTATTTTCTCATCAAATAATCCATCATTAGCGTCGAATAACGCTGCTTTAAGCAGTCTTAAACCGGCCGATAATGCTATCGGCCGAAAGGGTTAACCAAGGGAGATCGCCTGGCGCTGTTCATACAGCTCGTTGGTTTCTTGTTCCAGAGCAGCAATCTTGCTATTGAGATTGGCATATTCTTTGTTCAAATTTGCCAGCTTGCTTTTCTCTGCACTTGTGGTGGTCGTTTGACCTTGTAAAGCGACCTTATAGGCAGATTCTTTATCCTTCATGCCTTTCATGGTCTCTTTCATCTTGCTGATGTTGGCATCAATTTGCGCCAGCTGGGTTTTCGCACCGGCTTTATCAAATCCAGCTTTATCTTTTTGGATGCTGATTTTGGTTAAGGTGGCCTGGTTTTCGCTAATAACTTGTTTCATCGCCAGCGTCGATTTTTCAACCGCTGCGGTATCTTTGCTGATGTCGTTATCCATTGCCTGCAGACGATCGGCGGTGGAGGCATAATCTTTTTTCAGTCTGTCAAGATAGTAGTTAGCGGTCATACCTGCAGCACAGCCAGCAGCGCCACCAATTGCAGCGCCGGCAAGCGCTTTCTTCGAGTCACCTGTTAGCGCCCCTACTAACGCGCCGAGAGCTGCGCCGGATACGGCGCCTACGCCACAACCTTGTGCACCAGAAGCGCTAAAGAACTGTGATTGTTCTGTGGTGGTAAGGCGAGGATCCGGCTTTGTCCCAGACAGGAGAGAGCTTCCGGTATTGGCACAGCCTCCAAGTAACAATGCTGCGGAAATCACGATGCATGTGGTAGTTCGGTTAAATGTATTCACAATCTTTTTCCTTAAAAATAATTAAGTAACGACAAGCAAGCTGTATCAACTAAAAATTTAGAATTAGTAATGATTTTGTCCGACATTACTGATTATTGTATTAGTTATAAGATGTCAAAAGAGCTATTCAAAGAGTATTTAAATAATAAGCAATGAATTAATTGCAATGAGTTATTATGTGTTCGTAGGTATCCCGCACTGACAGCTTATGCAATTTTGATCTTGACCCTCCATCTCCGAACAGCTTATGCAATTCTGTGTTTTCGTATCACTTTATGTTGGCCTTGCTGCTGAAACACATCTTTTTTCAAAAAATAATCGACATTTTCGAATTCGTAGGCCTTACCATGAAACATGGGAGGATATCTCCACATAAAATATACATTCCGTGAATATATCTCAACGTCGGTAATGACTTCAACTTACGGATAGTGTTTTATGTTTAGATAATGCCCGATGACTTTGTCATGCAGCTCCACCGATTTTGAGAACGACAGTGACTTCCGTCCCAGCCTTGCCAGATGCTGCCTCAGATTCAGGTTATGCCGCTCAATTCGCTGCGTATATCGCTTGCTGATAACGTGCAGCTTTCCCTTCAGGCGGGATTCATAAAGCGGCCATCCGTCCGTCATCCATACCACCACGTCAAAGGCCGATAGCAGGCTCAGAAGACGCTCCAGCGTGGACATTGTGCGTTCACCAAAAACGTGGGCCACGACCGTCCTGCGTACCCTGTCATACGCGTAAAACAGCCAGCGCTGGCGTGATTTAGCCCCGACGTAGCCCCACTGTTCGTCCATTTCCGCGCAGACGATGACGTCACTGCCCGGCTGTATGCGCGAGGTTACCGACTGCGGCCTGAGTTTTTTAAATGGCGGAAAATCGTGTTGAGGCCAACGCCCATAATGCGGGCGGTTGCCCGGCATCCAACGCCATTCATGGCCATATCAATGATTTTCTGGTGCGTACCGGGTTGAGAAGCGGTGTAAGTGAACTGCAGTTGCC